>Ga0008837_100077_pt1 | contig 168236 bp, 146 predicted proteins | sample HotLakConsUCCSLE_FD_65500 | JGI IMG/M metagenome (GOLD analysis project Ga0008837, IMG submission 65500) | Hypersaline microbial mat communities from Hot Lake, Washington, USA - Hot Lake Consortium UCC-SLE | ecosystem: Environmental > Aquatic > Non-marine Saline and Alkaline > Hypersaline >...
CCTTCTCCCCTTCTCCCCTTCTCCCCTTCTCCCCTTCTCCCCTTCTCCCCTTCTCCCCTTCTCCCCTTCTCCCCTTCTCCCCTTCTCCCCTTCTCCCCTTCTCCCCTTCTCCCCTCCCCCTCCCCCCCTTTTTCCTTTATCCTTGCTGGTTTAGTCAGCGAACCAGTCCGCCGTGGCCAACCCCTACATCAATATCGCAACCGAAGCGGCCCGCAAGGCGGGCGCTCTGATGCTCAAGTACCGCCAGCGGCTGGAGAGCATTCCGGTCGAACGCAAGGCGCGCCATGATTATGTCTCCGATGTCGACCGGGCCTGCGAACAGGCGATTCGCGATCACATCCTGAAAATGCATCGCAACCACTCGATTCTCGGCGAGGAAGGTGGCCAGACCGGCGACAGCGAATATCAGTGGATCATCGATCCGCTGGACGGCACCAGCAACTACCTGCGCGGGATGCCCCATTTCGCCGTCTCGATCGCCCTGAAAATCGGCGACCGGATCGAGCACGGTGTGATCTACGACCCGCTGCGCGACGAGACCTTTACCGCCAGCCGCGGTGAGGGCGCATTCCTGAACAATCAGCGTATTCGCGTCTCGGGTCGTACGGATCTGTCCACCGCGGTACTGGCCACCGCGTTTCCGTTTCGCAAACGCCGCCTGCTTGGCGCCTACAAGGGCATGTTCGATGCCTTGTTCGAAAAGACCGAGGATTTTCGCCGGGCCGGCGCAGCCTCACTGGATCTGGCCTATGTCGCCAGTGGCCGGCTGGACGGTTATTTCGAGCTGGCCCTGATGCCCTGGGATATGGCCGCCGGTGCGCTGATGGTCCAGGAGGCCGGTGGCGTCGTGATGGATATCAGCGGTGGCGAAAACTGGCTGGAATCGGGGCATATCATCGCCGCACCGTTCAAACTGGTCACGCCGATACGGCACGCCATCGCTCCCCACGTGACCGAAGGCATGAAGGCGCGGATGGGTTAGGAACGGAAAAGGGGAAAGGGAAAAGGGAAAGGGGAAAGGGGAGAAGGAGAGAGGGAGAGAGGGAGAGAGGGAGAGAGGGAGAGAGGGAGAGAGGGTAAATAGGAGATCAGCCTGAGGTCAGGAATTCCTGAAGGAGTTCGTGGCCGGGTTTGGGGCTCTGGTGGTGGCGGGCGAGGATGTTGCGGCAATCGCTGGCACTGGCTTCGATCAGGCTCTTCTTGACTGCCGGGATCGAGGCCGGTGGCATGCTGAAGTTGACCACTCCCAGGGCCAGCAGCAGGCGGACCGAGGATTCATCACCGGCCAGCTCCCCACAGACGGTGACCGGGCAGTCAAACTCCCTGCCGGCCGCAACGATCTGCTCGATCAGGTACAGCACGCCCGGGTGGCTGGGATCGTACAGGTAGCTGACTTGTTCGTCCTGGCGATCAATCGCCAGCACATATTGAATCAGATCGTTGGTGCCGATTGACATAAAATCCAGCACCGGCGCCATCTGGCGCACTGCCAGGGCCGCTGCCGGGGTTTCGATCATGCCGCCGACGGGAACGTCAGGATCCACCTCGAAGCCTCTCTCCTGCAGTGCTCTTCGACAGTCGTCGATTATGCGGCGAGCCTGGTGAATCTCATCGACATGGGTCAGCATCGGCAGCAGGATCTGGACCGGTCCGTCGATCGAAGCGCGCAGAATCGCCGTGATCTGCTCGCGAAACAGATCGGTCACCGCCAGCGACAGGCGCAGGCCGCGCAATCCCAGCGCCGGATTCGGACCCTGGGTCAGGGCCAGGGCCGGCGGTAATTTATCACCACCGGCATCCAGTGTCCGGACGGTAACCGGGCGGCCGTCCATGACTTCAACGGCGGCTCGATAGGCACGATACTGGGCTTCCTCGCTGGGCATCTGGTCGCCCATGAACAGGTACTCAGTGCGCATCAGACCGATTCCGGATGCCCGTGTCTGGCGGCAGCGCTCGAATTCGGCCGGCAACTCGGCATTGCCGAACAGATGAAAAGCCTGGTTGTCACGAGTCTTCGAGGGTCGAGACAGGTAGCGTTTGAGTTCGACCCGATGTCGCAGGCTGGCCTCGCGCTTGTCCTGATAATGACGCATCAGGCCTTCATCGAATCCGACCAGCAAGGCACCGTAATGACCGTCCAGGATGATGGATTCGTTCTCCGTCAATCGGCTCAGGGCATTATGGATACCGACCACCATCGGAATCTCCAGGCTGCGCGCCAGAATCGCGGAATGCGACATCGGCCCGCCATGCTCGGTCACCAGGCCGGCCACGCGCCGCTGATGCAGAATCGCCATGTCGGCCGGACCGAGCGACGGCGCGACGATCACGGTTTCATTGAGCTGGTGAGGGACTTGAGCACCGACCAGGGTCGCCGGCTGATCGGCCAGTTCGCGCTGAATCAGGTTGGCTGCCTGCTCCAGGTCTTCACGACGCAGGGCAATATATTCCGAATCCATGCGACGAAACTCGGCCAGCAGCGCTTCGGTCTGCTGGACCAGGGCCCACTCGGCATTGATCCGGTCGCTCTGGATTCTTTGACAGGTTGCTTCGATCAGCAACGGATCGCGCAGAATCAGCCTGTGGGCCTCCAGCAACTCGCGCGCCGTATCGCTGCCGTCTCCCAGGCGTTCGAGCATGCGCTGAATAAAGCGCTCGCTGCGATCCACTGCGCGCTGAATCCGTTCCAGCTCGCTGTCGACGGCATCCGCTTCCAGGTGGTATTCCGGCAATGAGAGCTCTCCGGGCGTCAGCCGGTGAACCCTTCCCAGCGCGATTCCGCTGGTGACCCCGATACCGGTCAGGATCAGACTCATTCGCCTTCTCCAAACCGATCCTCGATCAGTGCAATGATCTCGTTCATGGCGGCATCCTCGTCCGCCCCGTCGCACTCGACAACCAGCTCGGTGCCACACGGTGCGGCAAGCAGCAGGACGCCCATGATGGATTTGGCATTGACCCGGCGGGACTGGCGCTCCACCCAGACATCGCAAGCATGTCGCGAGGCGCACTGAACCAGCTTGCTGGCCGCACGTGCGTGCAGACCAAGCCGGTTGGTCAAGGTGATATCGCGCCGAATCATGAGTTGATGATGCCCTGGTGACCGCCGAGGCTGGCCAGGGCCGCCAGTTCATTGGCCGGTTTTTCGGCGTGGCTGACGACCTTGAGCAACATCGGCAGATTCACGCCCGAAATAACCGGTATGTCGCGTTGCCGGGCTGCCTGGCTGGCCAGGTTGTGCGGTGTGGCACCCGGCAGATCGGTCAGCACGACCGTGCCGCCATTGTCGGCGCTGATCGCCAGCGCCCCGATCAGTTCGATCAGCGCCGAATCCGGATCAGCGCCATAGCTGATCGACACGGTCGTCATCGGGATCATGTGTCCCAGGATGACCTCTGCCTGATGGCGAAGCGATTCGCCCAGGCCGGCATGGGTGACCAGAACGATCCCGGTCATGATTCCAACTCGCGATGGGTAATGACCACCGAATGGCCCTCGCGCCGGAGTGCCAGACCGATCTCGTTGGCCAGCCAGACCGAGCGATGCTGTCCGCCGGTACAGCCAATCGCGACCGTGAGCAGGCTGCGCTGATCCTCGGCCAGAGCCGGCAGCCAGCGCTGGACGAAACCCAGCACATCCTGATAAAAGGCCTGCACACGTTCATGGCCTGACAGGAAGGCGGCCACTTCCGGGTCCAGCCCGGTGCGGGCGCGCAGTTCGGTCTCCCAATGCGGATTGGGCAGACAACGGGCATCAAACACCAGGTCCACGTCACGCGGCACGCCGCGCTTGAACGCAAACGACTCGAGAACAACTGACTGGATGGTCGGTTCGCTGATCTGTCCGACCGTGCGCCAGACCTGGCGCCGGAGCTGGTGAATATTGCTTTCGGAGGTATCGATGACCCAGTCGGCGAGGTCCCGGACCGGCTTGAGCAGCTTGCGCTCGCTGTCAATTGCCGCCGCCAGCCCGCCACTGCCGGCCAGCGGATGGCGCCGGCGAGTTTCACTGAAACGCCGAATCAGTACCGACTGATCCGCGTCGAGAAACAGAACGCGAAACAGGCCGTCGTCCGGCTTGCTGTCGAACAGGCTGATCAGCTTGTCCAGTCCGTCGGGTCCGGTGCGGGCGTCGATACCGATTGCCACTCTCGGGTAGCGATCCGGATGTTCCCGGACTTCATCGAGAAGGTCGGGGAGCAAACCGCCCGGCAGGTTGTCGACGCAGTAGTAGCTCAAGTCTTCCAGCGCATTCAGGGCAACGCTCTTGCCGCTGCCGGAAAGACCGCTGATCACGACAATGGGGCTGCCCGTCGAACTGGCAACCGGGCTGACCGGCGCAACATCACTCATTCCATGTCTCCCATCAGCCTCCCATGGCGCTCAACGAACTCGGCCGCGGCATCAAAACCCTTCATGCGCAACATGAAATCTCGCACCGCCGCCTCGGCCATCACCGCGAGGTTGCGGCCCGCCATGACCGGCAGATTGATTTGCGGAATCTGCAGATCCAGAACGTCGCTCTGGCCGGAATTGCCGCTCAGACGATCGCCGCCGGGTGGGCCTTCGTCCGGCAAGTGCAGATGAATGATCAGGCGCAGGAACTTGGCCGACTTGACCGCGGCATCGCCAAACATCCGACGTACGTTGAGAATTCCCAGGCCACGCACTTCCAGGCAGTCACGCAGCACCGGCGGGCAGGTTCCCTCGATGGTATCCGGCGTCAACTGGGTAAACTCCGGTGCATCGTCGGCAATCAGGCGATGGCCGCGACTGAGCAGTTCAAGCGCCAGCTCGCTCTTGCCGGTGCCGGAGTCACCGGTCAGCAGCACGCCGATCGTGAAAATTTCCATGAATACCCCGTGCAGGGTAACGCTGCGAGCCAGTCGGCGCGAAATCCGGTATTCAAGAAAGCTGACCAGCTCCCAGGCAGGCCTGGCCGAGGTCAATAACGGGGTGCCGCTTTCACGCGCCCACTGCTCCAGATCATCAGCCACTTCCAGCCCGGAAGCAACAATAATGGCCGCCGGTTGGGCGTCGACGATACGAGCGATGGTTTCCCAGCGCGCCTTGGCCTCGAGTCCGTCCAGCCACTCATCTTCCTCCTCCCCGACCACCTGCACCCGATTGGGGTGGATCAGATTAAGGAAACCGACCAGCGAGGGACGGGATCGAATACTGGGTGCGGTTATCTGACGGGTGTCGGCGGCTTTCCGGCCGCAGATCCAGCGAAGGTCAAGCCGTTCGGAATAGGCCTTGAACAGTTCGGCCGGCGTGACGCTGTCGGTCATGCGGACGGATGGGTATCCGCCTCGGCGGCAAACAATTTGAGCAGTTCATCCGACGTGGTGGCCTGACGCAGCTGCTCGCGCTGACCCGCGTCGCCAAAGCGCTGGGCGATATCGGCCAGCAGCCGGAGATAGACATTGGAACATTGATCCGGCACCGACAGGGCGAAGAACAGGTCGACTCGCTCCTGGTCGGGCGCATCGAAATCGATCGCATGGCGCAGACGGATGACAGCACCAGTCACTCCTGACTGTCCACCGACGCGACCGTGGGGAATGGCCACGCCATGCCCCAGGCCGGTCGATCCGAGCCGCTCACGTTGGCACAGGCTTTCAAAAATTTCCCGGGCATCGCCGCCGTCCGGCGACGATGCCAGCAGTTCAGACGCTTTTTCGAGCAAGGACTTCTTGCTGGAAACGGAAATATCGACCGCAATGCGGTCCGGATCGAGTACGTCAGCTAGCTGCATGTTTGAACCGTGGGATTACTTGAGGTGTAGTCGTCAGTCAGCCGACATCAGGCCTGCGTCAGCGGGCCTGGAGGCGCGATGATGATCGGTGACCTTGGCCTTGTGCCGTCGAACCTGACGATCGAGCTTGTCTGCCAGCGCGTCAATGGCCGCATACATATCATCGGCCACCGCTTCGGCAAAGATCGGATTGGTCCGTCCGCCGACACTGATATTGCCTTCAGCCAGGTGCTCGAGCTTTTCCAGGCGCAGGACAAAATGAGCCGAAATCAGGTTGTCGAAATGGCGCTCGAAGCGTTCGCACTTCTCGGTGATGTAGGCGCGCAGCGCCTGAGTGATATCGACATTCTGTCCAGTGACTTCAATCTGCATGGAATACGCTCCTTGTTGTGGCGGGATACTCTCATCTTATACCAGTCGCGGCTTCAGTTCAGGCCCGCATGCTTCCCATTCGCCGACGTTGTGCCGAGCCCGGAATGCCCAGCTGCTCGCGATATTTGGCCACGGTCCGCCGCGCCAGCTGAATCCCGCGAGTGGCCAGCGCCTCGACCAGCGCCTGGTCAGACAGCGGCTTGCCAACCGGCTCCTCCTGTATCAGGCGGCGGAGTTGTGCCTTGATTGCCGTCGCGGCAACGGGCTTGCCGTCCTGGCCGGTAATCGCAACCGAGAAAAAGTGCTTGAGTTCGAACGTTCCCCGTGGGGTATGGGCATATTTGTGGGTGGTTGCCCGCGACACGGTCGATTCATGAACGCCAACCTGTTCGGCGACCTCTCGCTGCAACAGCGGCTGCATCGCAATTTCACCCTGATTGAAAAATCGGTGCTGGCGCTGAACAATGGCCTCGGTGACCGCCAGCAAGGTCTGATTGCGCATTTCCAGGCCGCTGATCAGCCATCGGGCCTCCTGCAACCGGTCCTTGAGGTACTTCTTGTCTTCGCCCCGGCTCTTGCGCACCAGTGAGGTATACATCTTGTTCAGGCGAAGGCCCGGATCGCTGTCCGGATTCAGGCTGACGCGCCAGCCTTCACCGCGCGGGTGAATGTAGACATCCGGCACGATGTAATTCTCCTCATCCGAGCCGAAACGGCTGCAGGGATGCGGGTTGAGCGTGCGGATCAGGGCGACCGCGGACAGGACATCAGCCCGGTCGAATCCGGTGGCCCGAACCAGTCGATCCATATCCTGCTGGGCGAGAGTGTCGAGGTGATGCTTGACGATATGAACGGCCAGGCCCAGCCCGGGCGTCGACGAGGAACGCGCCTCAAGCTGCACCAGCAGGCACTCACCCAGGTCGCGACAGGCCACACCGACCGGCTCGAAATGCTGGACGCGCTCGAGCACGGCCCCCACTTCATCACGTGAAACCAGGTATTCCGGCGCCAGCGAGGCGCGCAGAGTATCCAGGTCATCCTTCAGATAGCCGTCTTCATCCAGGGCATAGATGATGGCTTTGGCGATCGCTTCATCGGTGGTACTGAAGCCGGAAAGATTGGCCTGCCAGAGCAGGTGCTGCTGCAACGATTCATCGGCGCGATCACTGACGAACTCGTCGTAGCGAGGCGCTTCCCCACTGACCGAAAAGCCGTCTGGCAGGTCATCGAAACCGTAATCTTCCTCGAACTCGACTTCCTGCTCCGGCGAATCGTCGGGCGAGCTTTCTGCCTCGTCCTCGCGCTCGAGCAGCGGATTGGATTCCAGGACGTCGCGAATATGCTCCTTGAGCTCGAGCCGGTTCAGCTGCAGCAGGGAAATGGCCTGACGCAGCTGAGGTGCCAGCTTGAGTTTCTGGCCGAGCTTGAGTTGTAGGCGGGCACCAGCTTTCATGACCCTATTCTACGACGACAAATTGATGACTCAACGGATCAGTCGTTGTCGACATGCTTGCCGCCGGTCCAGCCACCCGAGCTGAGCAGACGCTCGCCCAGCTTGCGCGGCGCATCCTCGAGATCGGTCGCCATGGAATCGTTCCAGCGATTGAGGAATCCGTAAAGACAGACAGCCGCCAGCAACTCCACGATCTGATCATCTCGCCAATGGGTTTTCAGGCGATCCATCAATTCCTTGTCCACCGAATTGGGCACACTGCCGGCAGCCAGGGCAAAGTCCAGCGCCACCCGCTCGGCGTCGGAATACAGCGGGCTTGTCTGGTACTCCCAGATCGCATTCACCTTTTCGTCCGGCACGCCGCTGATACCGGCCGCGATCAGCGAATGCGCCTCGCAGTACTGGCAGCCTGCGGCACGGCTGGAGAAGTGCGCCAGCAAGCGCTTGAAACCGGGATCCACGCTGCCTTCAGGATCCATGACCGCAGCGGTCAACTCACCGAATCCGCGCACGATTGCCGGGCGCCGCTGCATGGTCAGCAGACTGTTGGGCACGAATCCCAGGATCGACTCGAAGTGGCTGAAGGTTTCGGCCAGTTCGGGGGTGGTTTCGGGGGGGAGCGGTTTTAGGTGAGACATGGCTACGACGGGTAAGGGGGTAAAGGGTAAAGGGTAAAGGGTAAACGGAAAAAGGGTGAGAGGGTGAGAGGGTGAGAGGGTGAGAGGGTAAAAAGATACTACAGCCACCAGACCAGGGCGAACCAGATGAGCATGATGGCGGCGATGATGGCTTTGGCGATGGTGCCGACGACGACGCCGATGGTCGCGCCTACGCCGGCACGCATCGAGGCATCCAGATTGGCCTTGCTGGCCAGGTGGCCGAGCACGGCACCGACGAACGGGCCGAACAGAATGCCCGGGATGCCGAAGAACAGCCCGACCAGCAGGCCCAGCGTGGCACCCAGAATCGCGTGTCGCCCGGCACCGAAGCGGCGAGCGCCTTCTGCCGTAGCAAGAAAATCAACCAGCACCGAGAGTACTGCCAGCACCGACAGCCAGACCAACGTTGACATCCCGACATGGACAAACCCGTCCAGCCAGGCCATCAACACCAGCCCGAACAGAATCACCGGCACTCCCGGCAACGCCGGCAGCACAATCCCCGCCAGCCCAATCAGCACCAGCAAAACCGCCAGAACCCAACCAATCACAAGCAAAATATCAAGCATCATGAATGAAGCGCTCCAGCGGCACCCAAGCCGACATTATCTCAGACAAATGAAGTGGTGACGAAACCCTGAACCCATCTTTCCCCCTGGCCCTTTATCCCGTTAACCCTCTCGCCCCTGCTTTGAGCCTATTTTTTCCTCGCCGCCGCCAGCAACTGCTCAATCCTCTGCCCGGATTCAGACGAAGTGTCGTGGTGGAACTTCAGGCTCGGGGTCAGGCGCAGGCGAATGCGGCTGCCAAGCTGGTGGCGAACCCGCCCCACATGTTCGTTGAGAAATTTGATGATCTCCGGTGCCTGCTCGATTTCCAGCACCGCAATGTAGACCTTGGCATGGCTGAGATCACGCGAGACTTCCACGTCGGTAATACTGATCAGACCGCGCGGAATCTCGTATTCAAACTCGTGCTGGACGATGTCCGCCACTTCACGGCGCAACAAACCGGCGACACGATCGGCACGCTGGACGCTCATCAATCGTCAAGCGTGCGCTGGACTTCGACCCGCTCGAAACATTCGATCTGGTCGCCCGGCTTGACGTCGTTGTACTGCTTCACACCAATACCGCACTCGGTACCGGCCTGAACTTCGGACGCTTCATCCTTGAACCGGCGCAGGGATTCCAGCTCGCCTTCGAAGATCACGACGTTGTCCCGCAGCACCCGTATCGGGTTGGCACGCTTGACCGAACCTTCGACGACCAGGCAGCCGGCAATGGCACCGAGCTTGGACGAACGGAACACGTCCTTGACTTCGGCCAGCCCGAGGATGTTTTCCTTGGTTTCGGTACCCAGCAATCCACCGATCGCCTTCTTGACATCGTCAATGGCATCGTAAATGACGCTGTAATAGTTCAGGTCGAGATCACCTTCCTGGATGATCTTGCGTGCCGAGGCGTCGGCGCGCACATTGAAGCCGATGATCACGGCGCCGGAGGCCTGGGCCAGGCTGGCATCGGATTCGGTGATACCACCCACTCCCGAGGCCACCACATTGACCTTGATCTCGTCGGTCGACAGGCGCGTCAGCGAATCCCGCAGCGCTTCCACCGAACCCTGTACGTCGGCCTTGATTACCAGGTTGACGTTCTGGACTTCGCCACTGCCGCCTTCGCTCATCTGATCGAACAGGCTCTGCAGCTTGGCAGCCTGCTTCTCGGCCAGGCGGCCCTCGCGCGAAGACTGCTTGCGCTGATCGGCCGCTTCGCGCGCCTTGCGCTCATCGGCCACTGCCAGCACGTCGTCACCGGCATTGGGTACACCGGACAGGCCCAGCACTTCGGCTGGAATCGACGGCCCGGCTTCTTCGATCGGTTGCCCGGCCTCATCAAACATGGCCCGAACGCGACCATATTCCTGCCCGGCCAGAATCATGTCGCCGCGTCTGAGCGTACCGTCCTGAACCAGGATGGTTGCCACCGGACCACGACCCTTGTCCAGGGCCGATTCGACCACCACGCCGCGGCAGCGTCGATCGGGATTGGCCTTGAGCTCGAGCACTTCGGCCTGAATCAGGATGGCGTCGAGCAGCGCGTCAATACCTTCGCCGGTGATGGCGGAAACGGGCACGAAGATCTCTTCGCCGCCCCAGTCTTCGGGAACCACTTCTTCAGCGGCCAGTTCCGACTTGACCCGATCCAGATCGGCTTCGGGCTTGTCGATCTTGTTGACAGCGACAATCAGCGGCACGCCGGCTGCGCGGGCGTGCTGAATGGCTTCCTTGGTCTGCGGCATGACACCGTCATCGGCCGCGACAACCAGGATAACGATATCGGTCGCCTGGGCGCCGCGGGCTCGCATGGCGGTAAACGCCGCGTGGCCCGGGGTATCGAGGAAGGTCACGACGCCGTTGTCGGTTTCGACATGGTAGGCGCCGATATGCTGGGTGATACCGCCTTCTTCACCGGCCGCCACCTTGGCCCGACGAATATGGTCCAGCAGCGAGGTCTTGCCGTGGTCGACGTGGCCCATGACGGTGACCACCGGCGGACGGGTAATGGCATTTTCTTCACCGCTTTCATCGGCACTGACCAGTTCGCTTTCCAGATCGCTCGCATCGCTGGCCCGGGCCTCGTGGCCCAGTTCTTCGACCACCAGAATCGCCGTTTCCTGATCCAGCGGCTGGTTGATGGTCACCATCGAACCCATGTTCATCAACGCCTTGATCAGCTCACCGGCCTTGACCGCCATCAGCTTGGCCAGATCGCCCACGGTAATGGTTTCCGGGACATCGATCACCCGCTTGACCGGTGCGGTCGGCTTCTGGAATCCATGCTCGGTCGGCGCACTGGTCATACGGCCCTTGCGCTTGGGCTTGCGCCGCTTGGATTTCGGCGTGACATGCAATTCTTCGCGTCCGTACCGGGTACGCGAATCGTCCTTGCCCGCCGTTTCCTTGCCGCCGCGACGCTTGCGTTCGGCTTCCTTCTCGGCCGCCTGGCGCGCCACCTTGGCTTCGACCCTGGCCTGGGCTTCGGCCAGCGCACGCTGCTTGTCTTCTTCCTTGCGCTTCTCTTCGGCTTCCGCTTCCAGGCGGGCACGCTCTTCGGCCTCGGCCTGCTCGCGCTCGGCCGCTTCCATCTGCCGGCGCTCGGCTTCTTCTTTTTCCAGGCGTTCGGCCTCTTCGCGCGCAATGCGCGCTTCTTCCAGCGCCTTGACGGCTGCTTCGCGATCCGGATCGGTCATTTCCTGTTCGGCTATCGCCCGTCGTTTCACATACGTCCGCTTCTGGCGAACCTCGACGTTGACAGTGCGCGATGGAGCCGCTCCGCGCGAGCGGGGACCCCGCCCGGCGCCACCGGTCGGCACCTTGAGTTCGCTGACCGTCTTGCGTTTGAGGGTGACCTTGCGCGGACCGCTTGAGTCTTCGGATACGCCCTTGCCGTGACTGGTGCGCAAGTAAGCCAGCAACTTCTTCTTGTCGTCATTGGTCACCTCCGCCGCAGGATCGTTGATCTTGATCCCGGCGTCGTTAAGCTGGGTAATCAGGCGATCAACGCTGACGCCCAGTACTTCAGCCAATTGTGTAACGGTGACTTGCGACATCACGTATATCCTTGATTTATTGCGATTTGACTTCGCTTACTCTTCAGTAAACCAGTGCGCGCGAGCCTTCATGATCAACTCAGCCGCCAGTTCCGGCTCCAGACCCTTGACCTCTTCAAGCTCATCGACCGCACACTCGGCCAGGTCGTCGCGCGTGCGGATTCCCTGTTCGGCCAGGCGAAAGGCGATTGATTCGGTCATGCCTTCGAGATCCAGAAGATCCTGCTCGGGACGATGTTCCTCGAGCTGCTCTTCGGAGGCGATCATCTGGGTCAGCAAGGCGTCTCGCGCACGTTGGCGCAACTCGGCCACCATGTTTTCGTCAAACTCCTCGATCGCGAGCAGTTCGGATTCCGGCACGTAGGCCACTTCTTCGACGTTGGTAAAGCCTTCCTGAACCAGGATGCTGGCAAACTCTTCGTCCACGTCGAGCTTCTGCATGAACATTTCCAGAACGCTGCGTGATTCGGTCTCGCTTTTCTGCTCGGCTTCTTCAATCGTCATCACGTTGAGGGTCCAGCCGGTCAACTCGGCAGCCAGGCGTACGTTCTGACCGCCACGCCCGATCGCTTGCGACAGGTTGTCTTCTTCGACCGCGATATCCATGCTCTTCGAATCTTCATCGACCACGATCGAACTGACTTCGGCCGGGGCCATCGCATTGATCACGAACTGGGCCGGGTTCTCGTCCCACAGGATGATATCGATGCGCTCGCCAGCCAGCTCATTCGACACTGCCTGCACGCGAGATCCGCGCATGCCAACACAGGCACCGATCGGATCGGTGCGGGCATCGAGCGCGTGCACGGCAATCTTGGCGCGGCGGCCAGGATCACGTGCCGCACCCTTGATTTCGAGCAATTCCTGGCCGATTTCCGGCACTTCAAGCTTGAACAGCTCAACCAGGAACTCGGGCATGGTGCGGCTGACGAACAGCTGCGGACCACGCTGATCCGGGCGAACTTCATACAGGTAGCCGCGCATCCGGTCGTGCATGCGGGCGTTCTCACCCGGAACGGTATGACGCGAAGGAATGAAGGCCTTGGCGTTCTCGCCCAGGTCCAGAACCACGCCACCGCGTTCGGTGCGCTCGATCTTGCCGTGAACCAGCTCGCCGACACGATCCTTGAACGCTTCGACAACCTGCTCGCGCTCGGCCTGGCGAACCCGCTGGACTATCACCTGCTTGGCAGCCTGGGCCGCAATCCGACCAAACTCCGGTGGCTCCATCGGCTCTTCGATGAAATCGCCGACATTCAGATCGGCATCATGTTCCCTGGCTTCAGTCAGCCTGATCTGATGCGATTCATCTTCGAATTCGAATTCTTCGCTGTCTTCGTCGGGCACCACTTCCCAGCGCCGGAAGGCTTCATAGTCTCCGGTTGTCCGATCGATCGCGACACGAACGTCGATATCTTCGGGATGACGCCGTTTCGCCGCAGACGCAAGCGCCGCCTCGATCGCTTCGAAAATGATGTCCGGATCGAGACCTTTTTCGTTGGAGACCGCCTCGGCGACCTGCAGAATTTCCTTGCCCTTGTTCATCTTCAAGCTATCCGCTAGTTCAGTGCCAATCAGCGCTATTTGTCGTTACCAAACAGTGCTTCCATATCCGGCGCCAGACGCGCCTTGTCCATATCGGCCACGGCCAGTTGCCGCACCGTACCATCGACATCCAGATGGACAGTATCACCATCCACCGCCACGATCGTTCCCTTGAACCGACGCCGCCCGTCCTGGGGAGCATGCAGCTGCACCGAAGCCATTTCGCCGATAAATCGTTCGAAATGTTCGGCGGTAAACAGCGGCCGCTCGACCCCCGGCGAAGACACCTCCAGCGTGTACTGGCCGGTCACCGGATCTTCAACGTCCAGGGTGGCCGAGATCTCGCGGCTGACGGTTTCACAGTCGCTCAGATCGATACCTTTGTCAGGTTCGTCAATATATACCCGCAACACTCGATTTTTCGGATTCGACGAGTACTCCAGGCCGACAAATTCGTAACCGAGATCTTCAACTACGGGGGCCAGAAGACTGGCAATGCGATCACTGGTAGCCATGGCCTTACTCGTCGTCCTCGAATCCGTCGTCACTGCGCCAACATCTGGCGCCCAAGCCCTGTCGGGCGGCGCCTTTTTCCAAGCGCCTGAAACGAAAAAAGCCCCTTGAACCAGGGGCTTCTCTCTTGTTCTCGAAAACCTGGTAGCGGGGGCAGGATTCGAACCTGCGACCTTCGGGTTATGAGCCCGACGAGCTGCCAGACTGCTCCACCCCGCAATCGAGCCAGTAATTATAGGCTTTGATTTCAGTAAGGTCAACAGCACAGATTCAATCATTCATCATGCACCAGCCGACAGATGCCCAACCCACCCGCTTGCGGTATCCTTTCCGGGTTATTTCCCCCTGAACCCCGAACCCTTTTTAAATTATGAACCCATTGATCAAGTACCTCACCACCGCCAGCCTGCTGTTGGCCAGTGTTTGCGCCACCGCCGACTCCATCGACCTGAAGCAGATCATGGCCGATCCCGAATGGATGGGTTCGCCAGTCTCGGAAGCCTGGTGGCAACTCGATGGCAGCGCCGTGATCTACCGGATCAAGCGTGACGGTGCGACCGTCGATGATCTGCATCGAATCGATCTGTCCAGTCGACGCGATCAACGCGTTGACTATGCCGACCATGCACAGCTCGACGGTGCCAACCCGGTATTTCATGCCGCCACCGGGCGCGCTGTATTCATCCGCAACGGTAACCTGTTCCTGCGTGAGGCCGGCGCTTCGGAAGCGCGTCAGTTGACCCGGACCACCGACAGCGATGCCCAGCCGGGTTTCAGCGCTGACGGCAACCGGGTCCGGTTCCGGCGCGGCAATCAATGGTGGATCTACGACCTTGATGCCGGGTTTGCCGGCCCGGTCGCCGACCTGCGTTTCGAGGATGATCCGGATGCCGAACCGGAAGACAGCCTGGCGCAAATGCAGCTTCGCTTGTTTTCCAGCCTGCGCGAAGATGCTGAAAACGCACGGGTGGAGCGCCAGGAGCAGCGCCGGGCCGCACAGCAGGATCCGACCCGCACACCGGCGCCCTGGTACCTGGGGGATGACGTCGCTCCCGTTGCTTCCAGTCTGTCGCCAGACGGACGCTGGTTGCTGGTCGTGGTGGAGCCGGCCGGCCACAACGACGGTCGCGATGGCCAAATGCCGAACTATGTGACCGTCGAAGGCTACATCGACATTGAAACGGTGCGCACGCGGGTTGGACGCCAGGGACCCGCCGCCCAGTCAATCTGGCTGCTCGATCTTCACGAGCTTGAGAAAACCGAGCTGGATCTCGCACCCCTGCCCGGCATCGACGATGATCCGCTGGCCGAGCTGAAGGCCGATCAGGACATCGATCCGCTGGGCGAGGACGAACTGCGCACGGTCAGTGTCACCGGCATTCAGTGGCAACCCGGCGGCAGTCATGCCGCCATCCAGATCGAGGCCAACGACAACAAGGACCGCTGGCTGGCTACCCTGGCGCCGGAATCCGGCCGGCTCAACCCGCGTCATCGACTGAACGACCCGGCCTGGATCAACTGGAGTTTCAACGATTTTGGATGGGTCGGCGACAGTTCGGACCTGTGGCTGTTGTCCGAGCAAAGCGGTTTCAGTCATTTCTACACGATCAACGCCGAGCAGGGTGAAGCACAGGCATTGACCCGCGGCGACTTTGAAGTGATGAATCCGGTGCTTGATCCCGATGGCGAATCAGCTTACCTGCTCTCCAACCAGAGTCACCCCAGCCAGTACGACTTGTATCGGCTGGATCTGGATGGCGGCTCGCTGGAACGGCTGACCAGTCACCAGGGGATTGAATCGTTCGCCGTACTTCCCGGCCACGACCAGATCCTGGTTCGCTTTTCGGAGTCCTACCTGCCGGCCCAGGTCGGCCTGGTTGCCCGAAGCGGCGGCGAACTGGAGCGCCTGACCGATACCCGCAGCGAGACCTATCGCGCGATGACCTGGCAGCTACCGCAGATCGTCGGCGTCGAGTCCAGCAACGGCGCCGGCACCATCTGGTCGAAATTCTACCCGGCGCGCACTCCGGCCCCCGAGGGGGGGCATCCGGTGGTCATGTTCGTGCATGGTGCGGGTTACCTGCAGAACACCCTGGCACGTTACCCCAACTATTTCCGTGAGCAGATGTTTCATAACCTGCTGACCGAACGCGGCTACCACGTACTCGACATGGATTTTCGTGCCAGCAAGGGGTATGGCAGGGACTGGCGAACCGCCATTTATCGCCAGATGGGCACGCCCGAACTGGAAGACCTGATCGACGGTGTCGACTGGCTGGTCGCCAACCACAATGCCAACCCCGAACGCGTCGGACTCTACGGCGGCTCCTATGGCGGGTTCATGACCTTCATGGCGCTGTTCAAGGCACCGGATGTGTTCCAGGCTGGCGCCGCGCTGCGCCCGGTCAGCGACTGGGCCCACTACAACCATCCCTACACCTCCAATATTCTCAACACCCCGGAGGTGGACCCGGAGGCCTATGCCCGGTCCTCGCCGATCGAGTTTGCCGAAGGCTTTGAAGGTCGCCTGCTGATGACCCACGGCATGCTCGACAACAACGTGTTCTACCAGGATGTGGTACGGCTTTCACAGCGCCTGATCGAACTGGAAAAGGATGGTTGGGAGCTGGCATCCTATCCGCTGGAACGGCACGGATTTACCCGTCCGACCAGCTGGCGCGACCAGTACCAGCGTATCCTGACCTTGTTCGAAACGACCATTGGAGATTTATAAGCAATGAATGTGTTGATTACCGGCAACAGCAGCGGCCTGGGGCTGGGGCTGACCGAAGCGCTGATGGAGCAGGATGCGACCGTCTGGGGCCTGAGTCGCAGCGGTTGCCCGCTGAAGTCGAAATACGACGACGCCCTGCGTGATCGCCAGCAGGATCTGGGCAATCTCAATACGCTGGAAGACGGCCTGGAACGGCTGCTGTCAGACTGCCTGCGGCTGGACCTGGTTGTCCTCAATGCCGGCATCCTCGGCCGCATCCAGGAAATTTCGCATACCGATGTTCACGACCTCGAGCACTTGATGCGGGTCAATGTCTGGTCCAACAAGCTGATTCTGGACTGGTTGATCGAACGTCAGATCCCGGTCGATCAGATTATTGCCATATCGTCCGGCGCAGCAGTCAACATGAACTACGGCTGGGGTGGTTATTCGCTGTCCAAGGCGGCCCTGAACAACCTGGTGCAGTTATATGCACCCGAAATGCCCGATACCCACCTGACTGCCTACGCCCCGGGCCTGGTCGATACCGGCATGCAGGACTACCTGTGCGACGAAGTCGACAGCGACGAGTTTCCGTCCGTCCAGAAACTCAAGGACGCCCGCGGCACCGCCGACATGCCCTCCCCCCGCCAGGCCGCCGATCGACTGCTCGAACTGCTCGGCGACCTGCGCGAAAACCACGAATCCGGCTCGTTTGTCGACGTTAGAATGATTTAAGGTCGATAAAAGAAAAATCTTTTAGGACGCGAAGCAGCGAAGCAGCAAAGAAACCAAGAAAAAAATTGAAAGGCTTTTTTACTTCTTTGCGGCTTCGCTGCTTTGCTGCTTTGCAACAAAAAGATTTTTGTTGAAGTCAGAACTGGCCGGTCTTGAGGTAGGTGGCGACGTGGTCGGCGACCTGGCGTGACAGGACCAGGCCGGTGTGGGATACCGGTAGATCAATGCGGTCCGAGGCGCCGGGCAAGCGGGTTTCGCGGACGCTGACGGTGCCGTCGTGCGGGCGTTCCAGGTGCTCGATTGCCCGTCCCAGACCCATGCCCCGGGTACCGGCAATCACGCCGGTCGGGCGATTCGACGGCGCATGGGCAAACCCGGCCTTCAGAATGCCGCCGGAGCGCCCGATCAACCCGCGCGCAATCGGCCAGTCGGCCATTCGCCGGGCCACGGCCGAACCGGTGACCGGAGCACCCAGCAGCACTACACGCCCGGGCGGCAAGGCCGAATACTCGTCCAGCATGCGAAGAATCACCAACCCACCCAGGCTATGGCCGACAAGATCCAGGGTATCAGCCTGCAGACCCGCGGCGAAGCGATACAGCGCTCGGGAACTGGCCCCGATCGACCGGCGTATCGTGGGATAGGAAAAGCGGTGGCAATCCAGCTCCTGGTTCTCCAGCCGCCGGCTCAACAGCTTCAGACTGAGCGATCCGTACCACAAGCCGTGAACCAGAATCACGGTCCGCTTCATCGACGTTTACCCGGACTTCGAGACGGCAATGCCCAGCTCTTTCAACTGATCTGAATCGACCGGGGCCGGGGCACTGGTCAGGGGGCAAATCGCCGAGGCGGTCTTGGGGAAGGCGATGACTTCACGAATCGAGTCCTCACCGGCCATCAGTGCGGCCACCCGGTCGATACCGAACGCGATACCGCCATGCGGCGGACAACCGTAGCGCAAGGCTTCCAGCAGAAAACCGAAGCGCTTTTTCGCTTCGTCCTCGTCAATTCCCAGCAGCTCGAACACCGCCTGCTGCAGCTCAGGGTTGTGAATACGAATCGATCCACCGCCGATTTCCGATCCGTTCAGGACCAGATCGTAACCACGCGACAATGCGTTGACCGGGTCGGCGCTCAGCGCGGCCGGGTCGGCTACGGCCGGTGCGGTGAAGGGGTGGTGCAGCGCGTAGTAGCGGCCCTCCTCCGGGTCATGCTCGAACATCGGAAAGTCGACCACCCACAACGGTCGCCAACCGGCTTCGACCAGGTCAAAATCACGCCCGACCTGGAGCCGGACCGCGCCCATGAAAGCAGCAACCACCGGCTTCAGACCCGCCCCGAAAAACAGCAGATCGCCAGTCTCGGCGGCGGTTACCTCAAGAATACCCTCGATCGCCTCCGGGTCGAGAAACTTGGCCACCGGCGACTGCACGCCTGCAACGCCGGCGGCCCGGTCATTGACCTTCATCCAGGCCAGACCCTTTGCGCCGTACTTGCCGGCCAGGGCAGCGTACTCATCAATCTGCTTGCGGCTCAGGCTGGCACCGGTCGGCACTCGCAACGCGGCCACCCGGCTCTGCGGGTCATTGGCCGGCTCGGCAAACACCTTGAAATCGACCTGGCGAACCTGGTCGCAGATGGTGACCAGCTCCAGCGGAATGCGCAGATCGGGCTTGTCCGACCCGAAACGGCGCATCGCCTCATGCCAGCTCATCCGCGGAAACGGTCCCGGCAACTCAACATCCAGCACCTCGCGAAACACCGATCGGATCATTCCCTCGGCGATCGCCTGGACGTCGGATTCATCGACAAAGGCCATCTCCAGGTCCAGCTGGGTGAACTCCGGCTGACGGTCGGCACGCAGGTCTTCGTCACGGAAGCAGCGGGCGATCTGGTAGTAGCGATCCATACCGCTCATCATCAACAGTTGCTTGAAGATCTGCGGTGATTGCGGCAAAGCGAAGAAACTGCCTGGATGAACCCGGCTGGGAACCAGGTAATCGCGCGCGCCTTCCGGCGTGGCCTTGGTCAGGATCGGAGTCTCGGTGTCGATGAAATCGTGGCTTTCGAGATAGCGCCGGATGGCCCGGGTCAGGCTGGCCCGCAGCCGCAGGTTGCGCTGCATCCTGTCCCGACGCAGGTCCAGGTAGCGGTACTTCAGGCGAATTTCCTCGCCGTCGTCGTCATTCATCAGCAGCGGCAGTGGCGCACTGGCGTTGAGCAGTTCGACCGAATCGGCCAGCAGCTCGACCTTGCCGGTAAGCATGTCCGGATTCCACTGGCTTTCGGGACGCAGCCGAACTTTGCCGGTCACCTTGATGCAAAACTCGTTTCTGAGCTTCTCACCGACCGCAAAAGCCGGCTTGTTTTCCGGCTCGATCACCACCTGCAGGACGCCTGCATGATCGCGCAGACCGACAAAGATCAGTCCGCCGAGGTCGCGGGAGCGGGCCACCCAGCCACACAGGGTGACGGTCTGGCCTTCGAGAGATTCGTTGATGTTGCCGCAGAGATGGGAGCGCATGGATAAATGACGGGTAGAGGGAAAGAGGGGAAAGGGTAAAGGGTAAAATCAAATGAATAAAGGCTCAAGAGTCGCGCAGGACCGCAGGCTGTGCGGTCCTGCTGATTCAGGCGGCTTTGTCGTTTGAGCTGGACTTGATGCTGGAATCTTTGGAGCTGGAATCGGATTTGGGTTTGCTTTCGCTTCCACTCGATTCCGACTTGGAATCCTTGGACTCGCTTTTTGACTCGGGTTTTGAACTGTCGCTGTCGCCGGCGAGGTTGCGCTTGCCGTCTTTTTTGAAGTCGGTTTCGTACCAGCCGGCGCCTTTGAGCCGGAATCCGGCGGCTGACACCTTCTTGAACAGCTCGGGTTGCTCACAGGCCGGGCAATCGGTCAGGGGCGCATCGGACATTTTCTGGATTTTTTCCAGCTGGTGGCCACAGGACTTGCACTGATATTCGTAAATCGGCATGACTGGATTCCTGGATCAAATCAACATCGGTTCGGCTATAGTGGGGGTCAAGCCGGTGATTTTCGAGAGCCCCGACCGGTCATTTTGCCAGAAAATTCGCTGCCGGCCCGACCTGAACCGATCATGCCCGCCAATTCTCAGCCGTTATCCGAATTGATTGCCGACCTGGACTTTGCCAGCGGTGAGCCCCTGGCCGACTCGAACCAGGGCGAGGTCAGGCGATTCAGCCTGAACGGCCGGGAACTGGCCATCAAGCAGCCCAAGGGACGCGGCCTGGCCTGGACGATACGCGCCGCGACTCTGCGTCATGAGTTTCGTGCCTATCAACGCCTGGCCGGTCAGTCGGGCTTTCCAAAGTGTCACGGACTGTACGGAGGCAAGCGTCTGGTCCTGGATTTCGTTGACGGAACTCCGATTCGCCGGGCCGAATTGAAAAACCATGAGATTTTCTTTGCCCGCCTGCTCGACATCATTCAAGCCATGCACGCCAGCGGCGTCGCCCACGGCGACCTCAAACGCAAGGACAATCTGCTGGTTGATACGGCGGGCCATCCGGTCATTCTCGACCTGGGCACAGCCACCCTCAAGCGCGACGGCAACCACCCCATCAACGCCCGGCTGTTCGAATTCATGCGCCAGACCGATCTGAATGCCTGGGTCAAACTCAAGTACGACGGTTATGAAAACGTGTCCGATTCCGACGCAGTCATGCTGAAACGAACCGGGATCGAACGCTGGCTGGCCCGCTGGCGCCGTGGCTGAAAGGGAGCGGTTGACAGTACAACATGGTGTGTGCAAAAACCGATCAGTTGGTGGCAACCGATCGCCATGGCCGTCGGCCACGTCGGGCCGACCTACGCCGTGTACAACAATGTGCTTTTGTAGGTCGGGGTGACATCCCCGACGGTCCATGCCGCGGCAGCCACCGGCTATCGGGTTATTGATTCCCGGTCTCGCGGATGAAAGCGACCTCAAACTGCCTCTGATCGACCACTCAGCCGTTCCAGACCTTCCTCGATACCGACTTGGGGCACGTACCCCAGATCACGCTGAGCCGCGCTGAGGTCGTACCAGTGGGCCGTGCTGAGGTGCTCGACCACGAATCTGGACAGCGGCGGATCGCTGCGACGTCCGGTCAATCGCCAGAATCCCTCGACCAGGGTTGCAACGGCCATTGCCAGGCCGGGCGAAATCGTTTTGATCCGCGGCGTTTCGCCGACGGCACTGAGCATCCGGGAAATGATCTCGCCGGCCGGCAGCGGCTCGCCATTCGAGATGAAATAGGGTTTGCCGGCCGCGGTTGCGCTTCCGGCCAGGTTGTCCAGCGCCAGCACGTGAGCCTCGGCCGCATTGTCGATGAATACGGTATCGATCAGCTTGTTCACTGACGGAAGACGCAGCCGCCCTGCCCGGTTCTTTTCGATCAGGCGCGGCAGCAGTTGATTGTCACCCGGCCCCCAGATCAGGTGCGGCCGCAGTGCGCAAGTTTTCAGTTCCGGCCCGTTGGCGGCCAGCACCAGACGTTCCGCGCGGGCCTTGGTTTCCGGGTAAGGCGCGTGAAAGCGGGTCGGATAAGGCAGGGATTCGTCGCCGTTCTCGATATCGCCACCGCCATGGACCACGCTGGGCGAGGAGGTGTAAACCAGAATTCCAATACCCAGTTCGCGGCAGGCCGCCAGCACATTCTGGGTGCCGGTGACATTGGCGGACTCGAAATCGGGTGCATACAGACCCGGACCGGCCTTGGCCGCAACGTGGACAATCGCATCGCATTCGGCTGCTGCGTCGCGTACCGATATCGCATCGGCGATATCACCCTTGCGACAGTCCACGCCCAGTGCCTTCAATTCCGGATAGTCCGAGCGATTGAGCACCCGCACCTTGTCGCCACGCGCCAGCAGGCGCTGGACGATAGCCTGGCCGAGAAATCCGCCGCCGCCGGTAACTAGGATGGTCATAGAGCAGGGGTAAAGGGTAAAGGGTAAAGGGTAAAGGGTAAAGGGAAGAGGGGGAGAGGGGAAGAGGGGAAGAGGGGAGAAGAATTGTGGATATTCGGGTTTTGGGGATTGGGGGCTTTTGGGTTGGGGAGGGAGCCCCCATCTCGGAGGGTTGTTCCTGGGATTTTAGTTTTCTTATGGCTCAATACGTTTACACCATGCACCGGGTTAGCAAGGTGGTGCCGCCCAATCGGACCCTGATCAAGGATGTGTCGCTGTCGTTCTTTCCGGGGGCGAAGATCGGCGTGCTCGGGCTTAATGGGGCCGGAAAGTCCACGGTGCTGCGCATCATGGCGGGTGTGGACAAGGAATTTGACGGTGAGGCGCTGCCGCAGCCGGGCATCCGGATCGGCTATCTGCCGCAGGAACCGGAGCTGCCGGAAGACTTGACCGTGCGCGAAGCGGTGATGCTGGGGGTGGGCGAGGTCAAGGCGCTGCTCGATCGGTTCAATGAAATTTCCGACCGCTTTGCCGAGCCGATGGACGACGAGGAAATGAACGAATTGCTCGCCGAGCAGGCCGAGCTCCAGGACAAGATCGATGCCTCGGGTGCCTGGGAACTGGACCGGACCCTGGAAGTGGCCGCCGATGCCCTGCGTCTGCCGCCGTGGGAAAGCGACATCAAGGTGCTTTCCGGTGGCGAACGCCGCCGGGTTGCGCTGTGCCGGCTGTTACTGTCCAAACCCGACATGCTGCTGCTCGACGAGCCAACCAACCATCTGGATGCCGAGTCCGTGGCCTGGCTGGAACGCTTTCTCGATGATTTCCCCGGAACGGTCATGGCGGTCACCCATGATCGCTACTTTCTCGACAACGTCGCCGGCTGGATCCTGGAAATGGACCGCGGCCACGGCATTCCCTTCGAAGGCAACTACTCGTCCTGGCTGGAGCAGAAGCAGCAGCGGCTGGCGATCGAGGAAAAGCAGGAGGCAGCACGCCAGAAAACCATTTCGTCCGAACTGGAATGGGTTCGCTCCAATCCCAAGGGACGCCAGGCCAAGAGCAAGGCGCGCCTGAAGCAGTTCGAGGAGCTCAACTCAAAAGAGTTTCAGGCCCGCAACGAAACCCGCCAGATCTACATCCCACCTGGCCCGCGGCTGGGCGACAACGTGATCGAGGCCAACGGTGTTTACAAGGGCTTTGGCAACGACTTGCTGATCGAGGACCTGAGCTTCAAGATTCCACCCGGCGCCATCGTCGGTATCATCGGCGGCAACGGCGCCGGCAAGTCCACCCTGTTCAACATGATTGCCGGTACCGAGCAGCCAGACCAGGGTTCGATTACGATCGGCGAGACGGTTGAACTGGCCTACGTGGATCAGCGTCGCGACAGCCTCGATGATTCGCGCCAGGTCTGGGATGAGATTTCCGATGGCGCCGAGGAGATTGTGGTCGGCAACTACCGGATTGCTGCCCGCGCCTATGCCAGTCGCTTCAACTTCAAGGGCTCGGAGCAGCAAAAGCGGGTCGGACAGTTGTCCGGCGGCGAGCGCAACCGGGTCCACCTGGCCAAGGTACTGAAAGGCGGCGGCAACGTGCTGATGCTCGATGAGCCGACCAATGACCTGGATGTCGAAACGCTCAGGGCGCTGGAAGAAGGCCTGCTGGCATTCCCCGGCTGCGCACTGGTGATCTCGCATGACCGCTGGTTCCTGGACCGGGTTGCCACCCATGTCCTGGCCTTCGAGGGCGACTCGCACGTGGAATGGTTCGAGGGCAACTTCTCTGACTACGATGCCGATCTGAAGCGCCGCCGTGGCGACCAGGCCGGACCACATCGCCTCAAATACAAGAAGCTCAAGTCCTGAACTGAACTGTTACCGCTTGCTCGTCTCTAAGCAAGCGGTCCCCAATCCATTGAAACCTCAACGGGAGTTGAACATGAACCTCAAGTATTTCGCCATGACGGCACTGGCTGTCTCATTGCTCGCCGGCTGTCAATCCAACGAGCCTGAAGAAACTGCGGCGCCGGAACCGGCCCGCTCCACACCGGCCGCCGAACAGCCGGCCCCGGCCAGACGGTCGGCCGCCGAACAGCGCCCGGCACGCACGGAACCTGCCCAGGCCAGCACGACTGACGTGAACCCGGCCCGGGAAATTCCGCGTCTGGAAGGTGAACTCGGCAGCGAAGGCTACGGCATGACCATGATTGTCGATGGCTCCAGCCCCGAAGCCTTTGCCGAGAGCCGCAAGATAATTGCTTCGGACACATCACCAGAACAATATCAGGCGCTGGATTCGGCCATCCGTTACATGAAAACCTACTCGATGGGTTCTCGCGACCTTGAGACCTTTTACCAGTCACTCGACGGCATGACGGCTGAGGAAATCATCGAACGCGCTCACAGTCGTAATCGTCAGTAGCCATCGTCAGGGCCGGAACGGCCTGGGTTGCCAGCCCAGCCGTTCCCGGGCCGGCGTATCGTCGACGACCAGGTCGACCTGCTGACGAGTCAGCATGACGGGCCGAATATCCTGCATTCGTCCCGATGCGTGAGCTGCGGCCAACAGCACTTTCATGATCCATAACGGCAGGCGCAACAAGCGATTTGATCGACCACGTGCGCTGCTGATCCGGCCCAACATGGCCGGGTACTCCAGGCTCTCGCCACCGCCCAGCAGCCAGCTACCGGCCGAGGGCCGCCCCAGTGCCAGGCAATCAACGATCAGACGCGCCAGATCATCGGCATGAACTGGTTGACGCAACCCGCGGCCGCAGTAAGGTAACCATTTCATTCTGGCAGCCAGTCCCCCGATGCGGCTGACATTGGCATCATCCTTCCCCCCGTAAATCAGTGTTGGCTTGAGCAGAGTCAGGTCGATATCCCGCTGCCGACACAGTTCCTGCAGATCGGCTTCCAGCTCGACCAGGCGCACTATCAGCTCGCGCTCGTCGTCGTCAGGGGATTGGGCCTTGAAGCGCGTACTGGCCGAACTCAACGCAATCACTCGCCCCAATCGAGGCGCCTGCTCGACTTGCCTGAGCGCATGAACCAGCGGACCGAGACTGATCAGCACACTGGACTCGACCTCGGCCGGACCCGCATCCAGATCCTGCTGCAGCCAGATCACGTGCGGCTGACCCTGTTCGGGCTGGCGGCGAGAAACCGCCATCAGCATCACGCCCTGGCCAGCCAGACGCTGGATCAGAAATTGCCCGGTCGCACCACTGGCCCCAAGCAACAGCAACGGCGCTCCGGCAGCGGCGCCCAATCCTAACGTCGCTGCCATATCACCACCGGCAGAATCAGAAGAAAGTGGAGCCAGATGCCCGCCAGCCACAGCGGCCGGCTCCAGATCGGCCATCGATTGCGACAGTGCTTGTTGAGATAACGCCACAGACCGCGATGCTTGTCGAATTGAACCCGGATCGGACGATGACGCGACGAGACCCCGCCGGCATGGGAAATCGCCACCTCGGGCACCAGCCGTACCTGCCAGCCGGCCTGGTGAAGACGCGCCATCAGGTCCAGATCTTCAAAATGCATCGGAAAGCCGGCATCGAACCCCCCCAGGGACTTGAACACCTCGGTTCTGATCAACATGCAGGCGCCGGAAACTGCCTCGACCACACTGCCATCGGCCGAGGCCGGCAAATGGGTCAGGTCCACGCCAGCGCCAAAGCGAAACCGAAAGACTTCATTGAGGACTCGTTTGGGTCCCGGCAACTGGCGACGACTGCCGCGCTGTTCGTTGCCGCTCATATCGAAAATCCGGCCGGACACCAGTGCCGTCTTCGGAAAGTTGTCGAGCTCTTCAATCAGGGCGTTCAGCCCGTCGGACACCAGCAGGCAATCGGGGTTCAGAATCAGCAGAAACTCGCTGTTGACTCGCCCGAGCAGATGATTGACGCCGCGACCGAAGCCCAGGTTGTCAGATGATCGGATCACTTCCAGCCCCGGCATGTCCGGGAGATCTTCCACACTGTCGTCTTCCGATGCGTTGTCGAGCACCAGGACGGACGGCAAACGCGCCCCCTTGCCCTTGAGTGCGCGAACGCAGCGCGCCAGCCAGCGCCCGGAGTTGTAGTTGACGATGACCACGGTCACCCGGGCCAGCGCCGTCGGGGTACGCGCAGCCGTATCCCGGTCAGGTGCCGGGCTGATTGTCAACGCCCGTGCTCCAGGCGAGCCCGCAGCTCGGCAATTTCGGCATCCCGTTCGGCGAGCAGTTCTCCGGCCCGGATATGCTTGCGAATCTCGTCGTTGTAGTGCTGATAGACGGTTTCATCACGATCACCATAAAGCGAAACCGGCGCGATCTCGGGCAGCGCGTCCGGACCGGCTGCCGCCGCTGCCAGAAAGTACAGTGGCGGCAATACCGGCTGAGGAGTGTGATTGATGCCGGTCGAATCAGCGGTATGCCAAACCGCGCTGCCGCCCTGATCGAGCTGCCACAGCGCCGACACGAACATCAGTTTCTGGCCAAACAGCCGGCGGGCCGGAAAATGCCGGGCCAGCAAGGACTCGAATTCATCCCGATAGAGCTCGCGGACGTGAAAGGGGTTGGAATAACCGGTGTCGTCGCTGTAAGTCTTGCGGTCAGGCGATGAAATCAACATGAATCCATCGGGGCGCAACACCCGCCGGAATTCCGCCAGCATCGCATCCTGCGCTTCGAGATGCTCCAGGGTTTCAAAGGAGACCACCACATCGACCTCGCCATCGCCCAGTGGTAGCCGGGTAACATCGGCTTGACAGAAATCCAGACTTTCCGAGCCATAGCGCTGAGTAGCATGAGCAATGGCTTCGTCACTCAAATCGTAGCCCGTGACCCTGGCCGCAGAGGCGGCCAGAATATGGCTTCCGTAGCCTTCACCACAGGCTGCATCGATCACCCGCTTGCCGGCCACCAGGCGAGCTGCCCAGGCATAGCGGTGCCAGTGCTCATAGGCAATCTCGCGAACGCACTCGGGCGTAAAACGCTCGCCGGTGAATTCCAGTTCAGGCTGATCAGTCATGGAGTTGGTTTTGCTGGGAAGGCGAATGCGATTCTATCAAACCTGGTCGTTTGGTCGTTTGGTCAGTTGGTGGTAGGTGGTCAGGATGGTCTGGCGGCGGTCGGCCATGGGGTCGGCCTCGATGAAGGCGCGGACCTGGTCGAGATAGTCGGGGTGGCGAGCGAGCAGGCGGTTCATCGCATCGCCGCCGGGCTTGAGGCCCAGCGGTCCGAAACTGGCGTTGCCCTGGTGGGCGACATAGGCGTGATCACAGAGCACGTTGCGCCAACCTGCGCTGATGGCGCGCTGACACCAGTCGTTCTCTTCCCCGTAACCGCGCCCGAATACCGATTCATCAAAGGCTCCGATATCATCCAGGCAGCGCCGGCGCATGAACAGACAAAAACCGACGCCGGTTGGCACCTCTGGATACTGGGGCTGGCCCGACTCCCTGCAGGCTTGTGCCCAGCGCTCCGGGTGGTCGGGCCAGGGGTTGGCTGTGCAGAACTCTGGTACCGAGGCGATCTCTCCGTTGTTGGTCAACGGCGTGATCGAGGCAATTCGATGATCACTCTCGGCGCATTCGACCATGGCTTCCAGCCAGCCCGTGGTCACTCGGGTGTCTGAATTTAGCAGGACGACATCGGCCGGGCTGGACAGCGACAGGCCCAGGTTCGCGCTTCCGACAAATCCCAGGTTGGTCCGGTTGGTCACCCTCACCCAGCGCTGCGGCAAGGTGTCCATCAAGTCGTGAATGCCGGATTCCGTCGAGGCATCATCGATCACAATCACCGGCTGATCATCGGGGACCGTTGCCATGATCGAATCCAGGCAGCGGCGGGTCTCGTCCAGCGCATTGAATACCGGCACCACGATCGCGATCAATCCAGCCATTCGTGCTCCAGTCGGACCATTCCCAGTTCACGCGAGCGGCCGGTGACCGTGAATGGCAGCTCGGCGGTATCGTGTACCCGCAGGCCTTCCGGATCCAGCGCATGGCCGCGAATGGCATAGCCGCCAGGCAGCAGATTGATCGCGGGGAACCGCAAGGTGGCAAAGAAGCCGCCCTCGCCGTCCGCCTTCAGCGCGACATTGTCATGGTCGTTGGCCACACCGTAAACCGCCGTTCCATCGGCTCGGATCAGGCCTACCATGGCCACCGGGGCGCGGCCGTCGGGAGATCGCAATCGCACGGAAACTTCCAGATCCTCTCCCATCGCCAACTGTAGTTCACCTGCCGCCTTGCCTCCAATGGTCAGCCCGGTCACTCCATAGAGCCCACTGCTGGACTGCTTTCGGTGGCGTTCGAGGTCTTCGGCATCGCGGCGCTCATGCCAGGCCAGATAGGACTGGGAGATATCGAACACATCGCCCTGGGCGCGCGCATGACCGTCGTGAAGCCACAGTGCATTTCGGCACAGTTTCTGAACCTGATACATATTGTGCGACACCATCAGCAAGGTACCGCCTTCATCCAGGTAACGCTCGATCCATCGAATGCATTTTTTCTGGAATGACTCGTCACCGACCGCCAGCACTTCGTCGGTAATCAGCAAGTCGGGTCGTACCGAGGCAACTACCGCGAATCCCAGGCGCACCACCATGCCGGACGAATAGTGCTTGACTGGCTCATGAATCGAATCGCCGATGTCTGCAAAGGCGAGTATGTCGTCCAGCTTCTCGTCGACCTGCTTCGGCGCCAGGCCCAGAAACGCTGCATTCAAACGCAGGTTGTCCAGGCCAGTGTATTCCGGATCGAATCCGGCCCCCAGTTCCAGCAGTGCTGCCGTACTGCCGTGTTGCTCGATTCGGCCGGCGCTGGGGGCAAGCACACCGGTTATCACTTTGAGCAAAGTGGATTTGCCCGCACCATTCCCTCCGATAATTGCCATCGACTCGCCAGCCCGAACCTCCAGCGAAATGTCGTGCAGCACCGGGGTACCGCCCAGGGTTCGCCCGGTCGTCAGTAGCTGCCAGAACGCGCGCAAGCGCAGGCTGGACTGGACTGTCGGTGGGTAGGTCTTGGCCACCCGATCCAGCTTGAGCAGGGTGCGGGTCACAGGAAGTCCTCGAAGTGCGGACTCAGGCGGTCAAATAACCGACGTCCGAGCCAGTAGACGATGATCGCACCGCTACCCATGGCCAGTACAACAAGGTCGGGCATGGCCTTCCCGAGAAACAGCGCGGAGCGAATCTCTCCCACCCACCAGGTCATCGGGTTGAGCAACAGCCAGTTGGCCATGCGGGCAGGCAACATCTCGGGCGAGTAGATGATCGGTGTGAGAAAAAACCAGAACAGCAGAAAGGTCGGGAGTATCTGCTCAACGTCGCGAATGAAGACCTGCAGAGCCGCCAGCATCAGACCAAGACCAAGCGCCAGCAGATACAGGCTGGCCAGCACCAGCAGCATATAAGGCAATGCCAGCCAGTGGATATCCGCTGCCAACCAGGCGATCGTCAGCAACACGACCGTATAGCCGGCCGCGTGCAGCAGAAACACCGCAGTGACGCTGGTGACCACCAGGAGATGGCGCGGCACGGCCACCTTGGCAATCAGGGCCGCGTGCTGCTGGATGGCCTGCGAGCCTCGCTGCAGGGCCTCGGAAAACGCCAGCCATGGCCACAGCGCAACCGCCAACCAGGCGACGAAGGGCATGTCCAGCCCCTCCGGAACCCGGGCGCGAAAAATCACGCCGAACACGAAAGCATAGACTGCCAGCAACAGCAGCGGTGTAACGATCAGCCAGATCCAGCCGGTAGCCGAACCAATAAACCGGCTGCGAATTTCCCGGGTCAGCAACTGGCGGAAGAGGCCCAAATTCATGAATGATCCAGCCAATTGCCGAGACGGTATCTATCGACTTCAGTCGTCGGCGGTTACCTCAGGAGCGATCTGCCAATTTACCTCATAGCGATCAAGCAAGGCCTGCACAGCCTCCGGATCGACAACCAGCTGATCAGCACGAAGGCGTTGAACCAATCGTTCCCGGGCGCGTTCCATATGGCGAACACGAGCCGCTTGCAGCGCCTCGTCTCTGGCTTCCTCCCAATCGAGTTGACGGGCTTCATTCTTGGCATCCAGACGGAGCACGTGCCAGCCGAAGTCCGATCGTACCGGCTCGGAAACCTGCCCTGACTGCATCAGGGAAAGTGCCTGGGCAACCGCATCATCCAGCGTTTCAGGCTGCACCTCGCTGTAGCGGCCATTGTTATCCACAACGCTAGGGTCATCGGAATACTCGACAGCCAGCTCGTCGAGACTCGCGCCATCCTGCAGTGATTCATAGATTGAGAAAATCCGCTTCATGCCATCAAGCTCACCCCGACCAACATCTACCGACACCAGGACATGGGTGAAATCGACCGTTGCGGGACTCTTGAATCGATCGGGATCGGTCAAGTACATCTCGCGCGCAACCTGGCTATAATCTTCCAGTTCCTGGCTAGCGAAGTAATGGTCCATATACTCCTGACCGATCAGCACCACTGCCGACTGGAAAAGCTTGGCCTGAAGACTCGCGGTCTCGAGAAAATCATCCCGCCGTGCTTCGTTGAACAAAAGCCGGGGCAACATCAGGTTTTCGATTGCCTGACCGAGGCGATCCCTGCTGTAAAGAAAGGCGGAGCGATGCTCTTCGGGAAGTCGATCCAGGTAAACACCCATATCAGCGTCGGTCACAACCGCATCCCCCTGGCGGGCAATCTGTTGCGATGCAGTGCGAATCTGGAGGCGCTGCTCAACCGGCGCATCCGGCGATAACTGCGCGTGGGCCGGGATCGTCATCAGCGACGAACCGATGCTGAGTGTCAAAATTATCATCCGTTTCGGCAACTTCACGGCTTTTTTTCTCCTTTTCAAAATTCAATCCAGGTAACGCGATGACAGATCAGACAATCACCCCTTCGGAAGTCAGGTTCGGTGGACATGACACCATCCTCCTTTCCATGAAAAAGAACGGCGCGCCCAACTGGACGCGCCGAAAACATCTCGATTCAGCTTAGGGCTCGTAGGTGCCAGCCGGTGTAGCGTTCATGCCGCACCGATTCGTCACGCAATTGGTTTGCGGTGTCAGATCAGCTGGCGCGGTACCCGGCAAATCATCCGTCCAGATAATGTTCAGGAAGTAACGGGTGTTCGGCTGCATCCTGCAACGGGGGGTACCCGACGAAGTTGGCCCACCCCAGTCAAAGCTCTCAGTGATGCCGAACAAATCGCGCTTGATACAGCCCGGTCCCATTTCAGCATCAATCAAGTCCTTGTTGTAATCGCCCGGACACTTGGAAATGGACCAAAGCTTGTTCGTTCCAATAGCGCCTGCGAACTGCGGCACTTCCTGCGTCATGCGACCCTGGTGACTGGAAGGAATGTTGCCACTATTGAACTCCATGGCGATAAACTGGCGTCCTTGATTGCCGGAAATCGTCAGATTACGGGTATTCGTACCGCCCGGCCAGAGCAGAGGCCAGACCTGCTCGAAGTATCGACAGTCTGCCGTTGTGATCAATTGCCCCGTTGAACGGTTCCATGAACACGAGTTCTGACCCGTGGTCTTGCGTACCCAGTTGGTCAAATCACCCTGTCCCAACAACGGACGATCCTCACATTCGGCCGGCGGCGGCTCTTCCGGATCCAGAATATTGATAGTGCGGGTTGATGTTGATGAATTGCCCGCATCATTCGAACAGACCAGCGTAACGCTGTAGGAGTCTCCGATAGTCAGAGAACCAGTGTTGGTTATGTTCTCACTGCCCGATGCGCTCTTGCTACCGCTCCAGCTGCTCAAGGTACCACCAGCCTGACAACCGGTCGCATCCGGCGAATTCCAGGACATGCCAATGGTATCGCCCGGTTCGATGCTGGTGGAAGATGAACTTCCATTGACCGTGAAACTGGAAATGACCGGCGGATCGCCAAGGTCAGGCTCGCTCACCTGAACCTGGGTAGTCTGGGTAACCGAAAGTTCACCATCTGTACAAGACACTCCCAGGTTATATGTGGCAGCGCTTGCTCCTGAAGGAACCGTGTACACCTTCGGGCCTTGCAGGCCCAGAGACTCGTTGGTCCAGCCCGGCAGAATATTGGTGCCAGAAGTATCGGGTTGACAGGAAATGGCCCCCACCGATGCCCACAGGACTTCCAGCGAAGTGCCGGCAATGACGGGAGAAGGAGCGGTAAGAACCGGACTGACATTCAGTGCATCCGTCGTTCCCAGACACTCTTCCAGATCGACAACGGTAACGGCAATATCTCCGGTGGCCGGATCAATCACCATCGAGCTTTGGGCAGCAAGCTCGCAGGGATCGGCCTGGTTGAGGTCCTCATCCTGAAGAACGATAAATTTTGTTTGCGCCGCCAACGTACCGGCGATCAATAGTAATCCAGTGAAAATCAGGGATTTGACGGTCTTGCTGCACATATTCGGTTTTCCTATCAACAGGTGCCTCGAAAGGCGTTGGCAACATTAATCTTGTCGCCAGACGATATCACTCAATCTATCATTTGTTCCTAAAAAGGGAGTAAAAGTTCCGTTTCTATTACATCGAATTCAATTACCCTCAATAAAAAGGGGCCATCCGAAGATGGCCCCTCTTTCTGTCTCGAGAGACAGACACTTGCTTTCGCTAACTACACGATTACGGAGTGAAGATGCTCCGGCTACCGCGATGGTTGAAGGTACCACCGTAGTTAGCCAACGTTCCACCGGCCAGTTCGCCGTTAGTGAACGTATTCACCCAGAAGCCGATAACCGGCAGACCTTCGATCTGGTCGCCATTGGCTGCCGCCGGCGAGCGACGGACATTGTTCTGGATATCAGCACTTGCACCCGGAGCAACCGATGCACCGGACGGGATCTGGGTCAGGTCAAAACGAACCCAACCAGACTCGAAGCCCGGCAGATCGAAGTTCGTGTAGCTCAGGCGAGCGAACTCACCTTCACGCAACGGTTCGCGCAGGATTTCCGTTTCGTCCGGAACGTTGCCGTCAAGGGTGAAGCGAACCACGTTGGTTTCACGGCACAGCTCGAACACATCAGCCTGAGGAACCGGCGGCGGCGGTGACGGAATCACTTCGCCCGTTTCCGGTGACGGTTCGGTCTCTTCACGATCCCAAACGCGGAAGGTCAGAGCCTCACATGGCAGGTTCAGGCCGTTGGCCGTATCGTGCCAGGTGTTGCTGAACGGAGCGATAGGATTGTCCGGAGCCACCGTACCAACCGGAACCTGGGCATCCGTGTGGAAGCGCTTGGTCGGGAAGGTCAGAACCCACTCGGAACGCGCACCCAGATCCGGCTCGATGTTGTACTCGTTCATCAAGCGCTCGAACGTAATGGTTGCATTGACCGCAAGAATGGATGCCGGCCAGTCGTGAGTTGCCACGGCACCGCCAACAAACACGTTGCTCTCGGTGTTACCACCACCAGCCAGTGACGGCGTTACAAAGGCCGGATCACTGTGCTGACCAGCGCTGTTGACCCAGAATGCATCGATAGCCGTCGCGTTGTAGCTGAACATCGTACCTTCAGCAACGTTGATGATGCTGGCACCACCAAACAGTCCACCGGTTACGGCCGGATCAGTTCCGACTTTCTCGAAACCGAAAGCGTTGTTGCCACCGAACCATTCTCCGCCGGCCAGCCACTGCTGTTCGAAGAACGTGCAGTCGCGCGGGGCCCGATCGTTCAGATCACCCACGTGCTTGGCGAAATACGGCACTTGACCTTCGGCACCAGCACCCGGATCGGCGGCTGGAGTCGGCAGGAAGGTACCCATTTCGATGAACTCGATATGGCCAGACTGTGTGCGCTCGATCCCCTGAGGACCTTCATCAGAGTTGACGCCAGCGTACTGGAAGTCCAGGAAATCGATTTCGCCAACGCCCGCTGCCGGATCATAAATGTTCGGCGAGGTGCAGGTCGAGTCGTTGGTGATCAGCTTGCCGCCGCCAGCCGCATTCTCGGTGATGGCTGCAACCCAGACATCCCACTCGGACATGTAAATGTTGAAGTCAAGAACTTCTCGTGAGTTCAGGGCTTCGAGGATACGAATTTTGACTGCCTTGCCACGCTCGGTGGTGTTGACAATCGAGATCAATGTATCGTTACCGCCACGGGCGGTGTAGTACGGATACATCAGTACCTGACCAAGGCCATCCGGGTTGACGTTGACAGCGTTGGAAACGCTGACCATCCCCGCCATGCCCGTCAGACCCGCCAGTACTGCGGTCGTCAAGGTATTTCTTTTCATTACAACACTCCTAAAGTTGTTGGACACAGGGCTCTGTGTAAACACCGCCGGACGGACCCGACTCCTTCGAGCCCATCCCAGCATGCGTAATTCTATGTTAACTGAACAAACAATGTAAAGCAATCAGTTCTGAACGTACCACCACTGGCCGTCCAGACGGATCCATTCTTCCTCGATATCGCGAGTCATTCTCATTTCGTTGATGCCCGTTGGGGCATTCGGGGCGCGATATGTGACACTGGTCACGACTATACACCGATCCGGGTCGTCGCACTCGCCCTCCTGGACTTCGGCCGCCAGCCACCGGATTGGCCGGCCTTTCAACCAAGCGTCGAATTCCTGCAACGAAGTGATCTGCCGATACCCTGGCGTATAGAAGGCCCAGGCCTCGGCCGCCTCACCCGCAATCAGGTGATCCCAACGCGCCTGGGCCCGCTGCTCCACGGTTTGCTCCGGTGCAGGGGGCGTCGAGGCACATGCGGCCATCAGCAGGCCCAGCGCCATAAGCATCAAGGTTCTCGTTGTCTTCTTGTTCATCAAAATCCTGTTCTCTCTTTTATATAACGGGTTTTCCACAAATTGGCTAGCGCCTGCAGCAGACTCAGTCCTCGGGTGAATCTGAATCTACCCGCATAGGACGCAATCCTTTGAATTTATTACGAAATTCATCAGAAACTTCCTGTAGACGATCAGTCGATTCCACCACAGTCGGCGTAATCATCACGATCGTCTCGATGCGGTCAGTCTGGCGCGAGCGGGTTCCGAACAGGCTGCCCAGAATCGGAATCCGGCTGAGAAACGGCGTTCCCGAACGGCTTTCGGAATTGGTTTCCTGAATCAGTCCGCCGAGCAGAATGGTCTGACCAGACTGAATGGCTACCTCGGTGCTGATAGTACGGGTGTCCACGCTGGGATTACCGCCGACCCCAGGATTGCCAGGTGCAGAAACCTCCTGACGCAGTGTCAGATAGACCAGGCCACCAGGATTGACTCTCGGTGTCACCTCGAGAATTACCCCGGTATTGATGAACTGCACATTGCCAATGGTGCTGGCATTGTCATCTCCAAGGGAGCCCCCGACAAAACGCGTGGACTGGACAGGAAGCTGCTGACCGACGTTGATGGTCGCATCGGAGTTGTTGCGGACCATCAGCGAGGGTGATGAAATTGTCCGTAGATCCGAAACGCTTTCCAATGCATCGATCGTAGCGCTGACAAAGGTACGGTCAATTGCCCGCCGAGTGATTGTGGTCAAAATCCCACCCTGGTCAAGACGTGCGAAATCATCGGCCCTGGATTGGCCCACAATCGGTGGGGTTTCGTCGTCACCTTCATCACCTTCATCACCTTGATCGCCACCGGGCAATTCGCCGCCGGGATTGGTATTGGCTATAAACCAGTTCACACCGTACCGGAGCGAATCATTGAGAGTGACCACCAGCACCTGAGCTTCAATCAACACCTGCAACGGCTCTTCATCCAGCCGCTTGATGGCCGACAGGATCGCGTCATACTCGCCAGGCGAGGCCTGGATCAACAGTGAATTGGTTTCAACCACTGCGGTAATACGCACACTTCCGTCCTCTCCCAGCTGCATGCCGCCAGCGGTCGCACGGCTTTCGCTGCGGTTACTATCGCTTTGCTGATTGCGGCTGTTCTGGAAATCGCCCACGCTTGAGACCGAAGCCGGGTCCATTCCCGGGGCCAGGCCGCCGCGGTTTTCTCGCTGCGGGCGCGAGCCGCCGCCGCTGGTGCCGAAGATATCGCCGAGGTAGCCAGCCAGAATGTCAGCCTCCAGGTTCTTGACCCGATAGACATAGAGCCGGGCACCGGCTTCGGGGCTGGAGCGGTCGAGCCGGCGAATCCATTTCTCGGCCTCGTCCAGGTAATGATCGTTGGGGGTGATGACCATGATCGCGTTCAGGCGCTCCAGCGGCATGAACCGGAACATGCCGGCCAGCGGCGTTTCGCCTTCCTCGCCAAATACGGCCTCGAGTTCGGGCAGCAGTTCGCCGACCTCGATACGCTCGAGACTGAACATGCCGACCGACATGCCGGCCAGCCAGTCGACATCGAAGGTTTCGATGATCTGCAGATAGTTGCGCAGTTCATAGCGCGTTCCGGCCAGAAACAGCAGGCCGCGGGCGTTGTCGGCATTGAAGACGCCGTCTTCGCGAGCGTAGGGCTCAAGAATTTCGGCCATCTTGGCCGGGGCGATATATTCGAGCGGCACGACCAGCACTTCGTAGCCGATACCGCCGTCGGCCGAGTCGAAGCGCGGAACCAGGTTGCCTCGGACGGCTTCGGAAATGGGGATGACGTGATATTGCCCTTCACGCCAGATCAGGGTGGCGCCGTTCCAGCGCAGCAGCATTTCCAGCACCGGCATGACCTGGTCGCGCTTGAGCGGCTTGGCCGTGGCAAAGGTTACTTCCCCACTCACACCCGGCGAGATCACGTAATTTTCCTGGAACATGTGGCCGAGAATGGCGTTGACCACTTCCTGGATGCCCTGGCCTTCAAAATTCAGGGTGATTTCACCATCCTCGCCGGGCGGCTCGGCGCGGTCACGAACCTTGGTGTCGTCGATGAATACGCCGTTGCCCGGGAACCGTTCGGTCTGCTGAAAGGTATCTTCAGGATCGGGCTCATCGCTGCCCAGATTGATTTCTCCTTCGGCCGGTCGACGGGTTTCTTCATCCAGGGCAGAGGGACTGAATGGCTGGTCGGAGGGACGCTCCTCAAGCCCGCCGCAGGCTGCCAGCACAAGTGCCACAACCAGCGTCAGGGCGAACTGCCGGAGCCTTCTGGCAGTAGTCGGGGAATACAATGAAATCATCAATTGTCTCTTCGTTGTTGTTGCATTTGAGCGCGGCGCTCAGCCTCAGCGCGCAATTCGGCGCGGCGTTCGGCCACCCGCCGGCGGACTTCTTCGGCCCGGGCCCGGGCATCAACCTGCTGGCTGTTACCCGGCTCGGGCTGGGTGGGTTGGCGACGATCAACCTCCCCGTCTGCCGAAGGTTCAACCGTATTGTCTCGCGGCTGAAGCCCACTGCTGCCAGCGGTCAACCCACTGGTATTGACAGACAGCTCCAGCAAAGACTCACGACCGTCGACCGACACAAAGTTGACCTGGCGGGTCGAAATCGAATCCAGCTTCCAGGCTGCCTGCTCACCTTCCAGGCTCATGCCTTCGCGCAACACCAGGGTCTTGCCCAGGGCATCATCGCGAACCATCGCCATGCGCATGTCGGGAGTAATGATGATGCCGGCCACCGATGCCTTGAGCTCGTTGATCGGCTCTTCCTCTTCAAGACCTTCATCGACCAGGGCCTCGTCGCCCTCCTCCGGCATTTCGACGACCGGCAACTGGCGATCGGAGAAAAACACCGGGCGCGAGGTAATCGCGGTGTACTCGTCCAGTGCAGCCAGGCCGGTTTCGGGAATATCTACCTGGGCTTCATTGACATCGGTTGACCCTGATGGCGCAATCCGGTCGATATCAACCCGCCCCATCAGCAGCATCTGGACAACCAAGCCGACACCCAGCGCGCCGATCGCCGCGATCAGCAGCACGGTAAGTAGATTGTTTCGGGTATCCAGCAGTCCGGCCATGATCAACCCTCCACCTCACCGGCCAGGAACCCGTACATGTCGAACCGCACGTCCAGCTGCCCATAAGCATCGACGCCCCCGCGCCGGCCACGACGCTCGGCGGTCATGCGCTGGTTGATCAGCAGGTTGTCGATGAAAATCAGCGGCACATTGTTTTCCAGGGCGTAAAGGATCTGAACCATGTCCGGCAGCGGGCAGCTCATCCGGACATTAACCGTGACCTGCTCGAAGCGCTCGGGTTCCGAATCCGGTCGATTCTGGGTCGCGCTGACCGTGCACAGCTCACTGTCCTCGGCCTCGCCATCGATGGTCTCGCGCAGCTGCCGGACCAGCGAAGCGGCGGCCGTATTGAAATTGGAATGCTGCAGAAACAGCGCATTGTCCAGCCGTTCGCTGCGCAATACCTCAAGCCGCTCTTCCAGCGCCGGGCGACGCGCCACCGCCGCCTTGAAGCGCGCCGCCTGGGTTTCCAGCCTGTCGATATCACCGGCCAATGCGACGTGCTGATTGACAAACCAGTGGAAACCGACCAGGTAGACCAGCAGACCGACAATCAGCAACAGCCCCAGGGCCAGCGGCTTGTTATTCTCCCGATCCGGTAGCAACTGCATCCTGCACCCCCCTTCTGATGATGGTGGCCCGGGCGTTGAAACGCTCCTGGCCGGTCGCCGGGTCGACGTTGATCGCACCGCGGAACTCGGCATCGCTGAGCAGCGTTGATTCGTTGATAATCTCGATCAGGCGCTGCGATCCGTCGGCCAGGCCCATCATCATCAACTCGTCACCACGAACCTGCATCTGGTTAATCCACATGTCATCCGGCAGAATCCGCGAAATCTCGTCAAGCACCTGGATCACCACCGGCTGGCGCCGACGCCGTTCGGCCAGGAAATTGGCCGCCTGCAGCGAATCTTCCAGCTGCCGCTGCAGGGCCAGGACCGTTTCAGCCTCGGCTCGCAGGCTGGCAACTTCGGTTTCCAGCTGCTCGACCGTACGGTTGCGCAAATACAGCGACTGGGTCATCACCAGCGCCAGCACCACCACCGCCACGCCGGCCAGAATCCAGTTCAGGCGTGCCCGTGCGTAGACGTAGCGCGGACGCTTTTCCTCGGGGAGCAGGTTGAAATCCTCACACAACGGCACCTCACGATCATCCTTGATGGTATCGATCGCATGCGGTCGGATTCCAATCGCGGCCAGGCGCTCGGTCAGGTCGCTAACCCGGGTAATCGGCACCAGCCGAAGATCCAGCTCAAGGCGGCCACTGCGGGTATTGCGCCCGGTAATGCGATGATCGAAATAAACATCAGCTGCCCGGAACGGCGTCAGCTGATCAAGCTGATAGCCCAGTGCCGAATCCAGATTGGCTTCGACGGCCAGCGGCAATTCGACCGGACACTGCAGCACGCTCTCGGACGGCAGACACAGACGAATTTCCGGGCTGCCGTCGTCGAATCGATTCAATACGTCGATCCAGCGCTTGCGCAACACCTGGACATCTTCCCGGGCGCTGAAACTGGCCAGCTGTTCCGGCTTGTCACCGCCACGCCAGACCACGATATCGGTATCGTCGCCTTCGGCTACCAGCCAAAGCGCTGGACGCGGCGGAACCATGCGGCGGCGCAGGCTTGCGGGCAGCAGCCCGGCCAGCTCGCCCCGCCACCACGCCAGAAATCCCGGCAACGGGCTGGTGCGGTAGCGGGCCACAACGCTGCCCCAATAGTCGTTTGCTACGTTAAGAATCATCGGTCCTCGATGTTTTCGCGCCAGCGCACGATCCGGAATGGTCGGCCGCGGGTGTCGGTTCCCATGCTGACAGTTGCTTCAAGCTGCGTCCAGGCGCCATTGTCCAGCGTGGCGCGCGAGCGAATGCTAATGACACCGCCCCCGCCTTGCAAGTTCACCATTTGCCCATTGGGCAGAATCAGTGCCGCCTGATCGGCCGGATGGTACTGTTGGCGCTCCTCGACAAACATCTTCGCACTTTCCAGATCCATGTCCGGCATTGCTGCCAGCACTTCGGCAGGGGCAAAGGCCGGATTCACCTGACCTCCCCGGCCGTGCACGGTCAACAGGTCTTCCAGTTGCTGAAACAGATCAAAGCTCACGCCCATCACCTGCTGCAACTCATCAACCGACTGGAATGCCTGGTTGGCCGGTCCGTAAGGATACCCTTCGGCGAGGTATTCGTCGATTTCGGCACCATAAAGCCGCGGCAGATCATCCGGGTCGCGCCAGTCTTCGATCGCGTCGGCCAATTGCCACGCGACCTGTTCATCGACACCACGGGACAGGAACAGTTCGACCAGAAGCTCGGCCGGCGTGCGATTCAGATCGATTCGGCCGGACTCATCGGTAATCCGCATTTCGATCACGGCATCACCGAACTCCATGTAATACGGTCGACCATCCGGCACCCAGCGAGTCTGGAAATCCGGATTGCGCATCTCGAATACCGCCCGATGCAGTCCGGCTTCGGCCGCGTACCGGGCCTCGGTCACATCGAACAGAAAGCGCGATTGCATGGTCTCGGTACGGGCCAGCACCGCGTAAACCCCAACCGTAATGGTCAACAGCACCAGGATCCAGAGAACCACGATCAGGGCTATTCCGCGCATGGGTCGGGGCATAGCGATCACTGCCGGTTGCGCCCGCCGCGATTGCGCCGCATCAGGTCCGATGCCCGCTGAATGGTCTGCGGCTGGCGACCGGGGCGACCGGGCTGATTGATAGAGTCCATCATCACCGGCGCGACCAGATCCGGCCAGGTCAGACCATTGCCGCGATCCAGATCCATCTCCAGCGACACCGCCAGGGGCATGGTATCGGTTTCTTCCCAGAATTCTTCCCAGTAGGGCGACTGATCCTCCGGATCCAGACCGAGAAAGCGGAAGCTGCCCTCGGCCACACTTTCCATCAGGACAATGCCGTCAGTCGCCTCGATCTCGCCCGGCTCGTAACTGTTGAGCATGGCGTAGTAGTAAACCAGCGCCAGTCCGTCTTCGCCCGGCTCGATGCGCAACTCCTGGACATAGGAACCGCCATAGCTCAGGTAACCTGGCATCGGCGCGACAAAGCGCACGTAGTCGCGCTCGCCGATAAAACGAATCTGCCGATCGTCTTCCTCGCCCTGTTCGATGATCAGTGCCTGGGCCAGGCTGAGTTGTCGGCGGACAAACTGGTGGGAAATCCTGAGCTGGTTGGTCTGCTCGATCAGAGCCTCACCGGAGGTGGTTGCCCGGATACTGGCCCGGAACCCGCCGTAAGCCAGCGCCATGATCATCGATACCAGCGTGATCGCCAGCATGACTTCGACCAGGGTGAAACCGCGTGAGGTACTTCGACTACTCACGGCACCGGCCCCATCAATTGACGTTCTTCCCAGTGCATATCGACACTGCGCAGCGTTCTGAATACCGCTTCACGAGTAGGATTGTCGCCCCACTCAACCACCAGCTCCACCGAATACAGCGCTACCGGCAGCTCCGCCAGATCAATCCCGGTGTCGTCGAAGGCCATCACTTCTTCGACCCGCTGATACCAGGTGTAGCGATCATCGAACTGACCCGAGGTCTCGCCCGGCTCAAGCACCTCATCCAGCCCCAGCACATCCAGCCGCGACTGCGCCCAAAGGGCAGCCTGGGTATAGTCGCCAGCCCGACGGGTGTTGGTCATGGACGTTGACAGAACTTGCAGGACCACACCGAACAGCAATGCGAAAACGGCAAACGCGGCCATGACCTCGATCAGGGTAAACCCGCCTGCCTGGCGAAACGTCAACGGCCTCATGACTGCGGATCCCGGTCGATCCCGATCTCACCGGTCAGCCAGCCCACCGTGACATGCCATTCGCGCTGGTCAATGGTCAATACCACGCTGCCGCCGGTCGAGGCGCCGTCCGGATAAAACCGTATGCCGCCGGCACGTTCGCCAGTCAGCTCGGATCGCGCGGTATTGATCGTGATATCCATGCCTTCAGGAATCTGTACCGGTTCGTCGCCGGCCGCCTGCCAGGATTTCGCCTCGACATCGACATTGAAGACTTGCTGCTGGCGCTGAATGATGGCCTGGCCCCGAGTATGTCTCAGGCCGGCCACGACTTCGCGCGCGGCATTACGAATTTCCGCGCCGGATACCGATCGATTGACCGAGACCGCAACCACCGCGAACAGCAGTCCGATCATGACCATGACCACAATCAGCTCAAGCAGACTGAATCCGCGCTGGTCGTTGATCGGGTCAAAGGACATTGATTGAATCAACATCATGGAAGCGCGATGCGCTGGCCAATCTCAGGATTCCCAGTTGTTGATATCCGCACTGGTCCCTTCGCCGCCCGGTGCCCCATCGGCACCATGCGAGAAAATGTCATAGGTCCGATGCTGTCCGGGATAACGGTAGTTGTAGGGATTGTCCCAGGGATCATTCAGGTTGGACTGGTTGATGTAAGGCCCGTTCCAGTTACTGACATTGGACGGTCGCTCGACCAACTCGCGCAGGTCACGGGGTGGTCGGCCCGAATCCAGATAAAACTCATCGATCGCCATGGAAATGCGCTGGATCTCGGCGGTAGCGGAGCGTGCTTTCGCATCTTCGCTGCGCTGCATGATATTGGGTACGACCAGACCGGCAATCATGCCGAGAATGACCAGTACGACCAGCAGTTCGATCAGGGAAAATCCCTGGCTAGATTTCATCATTTTCATCACTTCGTTCCTCGTCAAAAATAACGGCTTGCCTCGATCAGACTAAAGACCGGTAGGATTACCAATCAGTGGTTTCAGGCCACCAGCTCATTGATGCTGAGGATGGCCATCAACACCGACATCACGATGATGCCGATCAGAAATGCCAGACCCAGGGTCATCGCCGGCACCAGCAACGCCATCAAACGGTCGATGGTGACTCGCACATCGCGATCATAGGTATCGGCGACCTTGAGCAGCATATCGTCCAGCTTGCCGGTTTCCTCACCGACGTTGACCATTTGCAGCGCCAGGCGCGGAAAGTTGCCGTTCTGGGCCAGCGCCTTGGCCAATGGCGCCCCGGTCTTGACCTGTTTGGCCGCCTGGGCGACATCCTCGGCCAGCACCGTATTAGTCATGACATTCTTGGCGATGGAAAGTGCCGACAAAAGCGGCACACCGTTGACCAGCAAGGTACCCGTTGTCCGGCTCAACCGGGCAGTTTCTATCTTGGCGATCACGTCACCGACAAACTTCAGGCGCAAAAAGCGTCCATCCCATTTGAAGCGCGAGTGCGGTCGCGTCATCTGCATCCGGAACCAGGCAATCACGATCACCGTAATACCGATCAAGCCCCACCAGAAGTTCTGCAGGACATCACCGACCGCGACCACGATCCGGGTCAGCAGGGGCAGCTCGCCACCGAAATCCTCGAACATCGGGGTGAACTGCGGAATGACATACACCATCAGCAGCATCAGCGAGGCCACTGCCAGAACCACCAGCAGAGCTGGATAGATCATTGCTGAAACCACGCTGTCCTTGAGTTCCTTGGCCCGCTCCAGGTACTCGGCCATTCGGGCCAGGGTCTGATCCAGCGAGCCGCCGATCTCTCCGGCCCTGACCATATTGATATAGAAGCGCGAAAAAACGCCGTGGCGGGCTTCCAGCCCTTCCGATAGCGATCCACCTTCACGTACGTGGTTGCGAACCTTTTCGACCAGGTCATGAATGCGCTCGTTCTCCGACAGCTCGATCAGAATACCCAGTGAGCGATCCAGCGGCAGACCGGCTCCGAGCAGAGTCGACAACTGCTGGGTCAGGTCGCCGATTTCGCGCTGACTCAGTCCGCGCTTGCCGCGAAACAGGGTCTCGAGCCGGAATCCCGCGCCAATCTCCTTGGCGGACACCGGAATATTGCCGGCTTCCTGGAGACGGGCGATCACCAGATCGGAACTCGGGGCTTCCATTTCCCCGGTCAGGGTTTCACCACTGGGCGCAACGGCCTTGTACTCAAAGATCGGCATGGGTCAGTCAGGCTTCCTGGGTCACGCGCAGTACTTCCTCGGCCGAGGTCACGCCTTCCAGCGCCTTGATCAGACCGTCTTCGTACATGGTTCGCATGCCTTCGTTGCGAGCCTGGCGCTCGATTTCAGTCGAGGTGGCATGTTTCATCACCATCCGCCGGATTTCCTCGCTGACCAGCAGGATTTCATGAATGCCGGTACGGCCGCGATAACCGGTCGGACAGCCTTCAGAGCTGCCGGGGTGGTACATGCGAATCCGCTCTTCATCGGTAAACTTGTGCAGGCCCAGCTCTCGGACCACTTCCGGCAGAACTTCGTAGGCTTCGCGGCTTTCCGGGTCCAGCCGGCGAACCAGGCGCTGGGCCATGATCGCGTTGACCGTCGAGGTCAGCAGGTAGTCTTCGACACCCATGTCGAGCATTCGGGTAATTCCCCCGGACGCATCGTTGGTATGCAGGGTGGACAACACCAAGTGGCCGGTCAGCGCCGACTGGATGGCGATACGCGCGGTTTCCAGGTCACGCATTTCGCCGATCATGATCACATCCGGATCCTGACGAACGATGGAGCGCAGGGCGCCGGCGAAATCGAGGCCAATTGACGCTTTGGCCTGGATCTGGTTGATTCCCTCGATCTGGTACTCAACCGGATCCTCGACCGTGATGATCTTGCGCTCCGGGGTATTCAACTGGCTCAACGCGGTATACAGCGTCGTGGTCTTGCCGGACCCGGTCGGTCCGGTCACCAGGATGATGCCATGAGGCATTTCCAGCGCCTTGATAAAGGTCTTGCGCGCATCGTCGGCAAATCCCAGGCTGGAAAAATCCAGCACCACTGCCTCACGATCCAGGATACGCATGACCACACTTTCGCCATGCGCGGTCGGAACCGTCGAGACACGCAAGTCCAGTTCCTTGCCGCCGACCCGATGCATGATGCGGCCATCCTGGGGCAGACGACGCTCGGCGATATTGAGCCGGGCCATGATTTTCACACGCGAAATCACTGCAGCCGTGGAGCGAGCCGGTGGTGCTTCAACTTCCTGCAGCACGCCGTCAATCCGGTAGCGGACCTTGAGCCGGTTCTCGAACGGTTCGATGTGGATATCCGAAGCACGCGACTCGACCGCGCGCTGCATGATCAGGTTGACCAGCCGAATCACCGGCGCCTCAGAGGCCAGGTCACGCAGATGCTCGACGTCTTCCTCATCGTCATCGCCGCCTTCCGAGCCAAGCGATTCGGCAATCTGGCCCATCGCGCTCTTGCCGCCACCGAAATAGCGTTCGATGGTGTTGTCGATTTCCGAGGTCACGCCAACTCGCGGCACCACCTGGCGACCGGTGGCCATTGCCAGCGCCTTGAGCGCAAAGGGATCATGCGGGTCGGCCATGACCACTTCGATCTGATCATCGTCAATCCGGATTGGTACCAGGTGTTGCTGCTTCATGTACCGAACCGAAATGCTGTCGACGTCGGGCGCGTCTTCAGGAAAGTCCTTGTCGCTGACCAGCTCGATATTCATCAGCTCGGACTGGGCGCGCGCCAGGTCTCGTTCCGAGACCAGGCCCAGGCGAACCAGCAGCGTCAGCAGATTTCCACCGTTCTGATCGCGATAGGCGCGGGCCCGATTGAGATCCTCGGTCCGCAACCGGCCCTGCTCGACCATCAGGTCGCATAGCTCGGCGGCCTGGCCTTCCAGGTGGTCACCGACGCTGGGCAGCAGGTCGGAATCGTCAGCAGCGGTTATCGATTGTGATTCCATGGCTTTTTTCAATCAGGGCAGTGGCGAAATCGTCCTGCGTTGGTGCAGGAGGACAAAAAAGGCCGGGCTGTCTGCCAGTAACAGACAACTCTGGCGCCAATTCGGTTCAGCGCCGATGGCGAACAACCTCGTTTTCGATGAACGAGCGGTTCATCAGAATCCAGGTCGCCAGCGGAACAACCGCCGGAAACATCAGGTAGCCGAGCTGGTAGCACAGGGCAATCACGGTGGGCGAAAACGACGATGCATCGACGACCGCACGCACATCCGGGCCGAACAGGAACGCCAGATCGCGCCAGACTTCCCAGAATACACCCCAGATAGTCACCAGCGACACCACGGTATAGCCAATCAGCATCTGCAGCAGGCGCCAGCGTGCTTTCATCGGGGTGGCCATGATCAATCCGAACAGCAACGCCATACCCCAGGCGTAGATCATCGGATTGACGTCCCAGGTCAGCAGCAGATCCTCACCGCCTTCAGGATTGGGCACCAGGATGGAGGTCTGGATTTCGAACATGAAATCGGCCTGGAAAATCTGCTGAAAGATATCCGGATAGAGCAGCACCAGCAGCTGCTCGGAAACCAGGCCGGCCGGCAGCATCAGCAGACTGGCCGCAAAAAACCACAGAAAGAAACCCAGCGGCAGATACAACGCTGCCAGCAGAAACATCTCCTTGACCGGATTACCTTGTTCAGACCCGGAGGCCTGATTGTCGGGCACTTGACTCATCGATTTCTCCCGAATTGATTGTGCACCGTCATGATTCCAGCCAGCGGCGCGCATTGACAAACATCTGCATCCAGGGCGAGCGCTCGCCCCACTCCCGCGGCGACCAGGAAAAATTGGCGGCACGCAACAAGCGCTCCGGATGCGGCATCAGAATGGTCACACGCCCGTCGCTGTTACACAAGCCGGTGATCCCGTCCGGTGATCCGTTGGGATTGTCCGGATAGCTCGACGCATGGTTGCCGAATCCATCGACATAGCGAACCGCCACCGCTGCCCGGGCCAATCCGCCAGCTTGATCTGCGCCGCCAAAGTCCGCCCGGCCTTCGCCATGCGCGGTTGCCACCGGCAGCACCGAGCCGGCCATGTTGGAAAAAAACACCGATGGCGAGGATTCGATCCGGACCAGGCTCAGGCGCGCCTCGAACTGGCGCGATCGATTGTGGACGAAGCGCGGCCAACCCTCGCTACCGGGGATGATGTCCTGGAGTGATGCCATCATCTGACATCCGTTGCACACACCAAGGGCGAAGCGGTTCGGATCGGCAAAGAAGGCGGCAAACTGGTCGGAAAGCGCCTGGTTGAACAGAATGGAACGAGCCCACCCCTGTCCGGCACCGAGCACGTCACCAAAGGAAAAACCGCCGCAGGCGGCAAGACCCTGGAAATCCTCCAACGACTGGCGGCCGCTTGCCAGGTCACTCATATGAACATCGACCGCCTCGAAACCTGCCTGCATAAAGGCACGCGCCATTTCGCGCTGGCCATTGATGCCCTGCTCGCGAAGAATGGCCACCCTGGGCGGCTTGCCGGTCAGGATGGCCGGAGGATCAGGCTCGAAACTCAGCCGGGGGACCAGGCCCGGTCGGGACCAGTCTGCCCGGCCCGCATGTTCCTCATCGGCGCAGTCGGGATGATCGCGCAGACGCTGCATGCGGTAACTGGTCTCGGCCCAGGCCTGATGAAGCTCGGCCAGCGGACGCCTGAGCCAGTCGCGTTTTTCACCGGCAACGACCAGATGCTCGCCGCCGTCCGGTCGACCGATCGGCCAAACCTTGATGCCGGGTGCCCATTCGTTCAGGTCAGCGACGATCGAAGCCAGGTCGTCGTCACGGATCTGCAGCACCAGGCCCAGTTCCTCGTTGAACAACTCGGTCAACAGGGAGGTTTCATCATGGGCCCGGGGAGTAATCACAACACCACAGTGCCCAGCCAGTGCCATTTCCAGCACACTGGTCAGCAGACCGCCATCCGAACGATCATGGCAGGCCAGGATGCGATCCTGCTTCAGCAGCCGCTGGACCGACTCGAACAGGCTCTTCAAAGCCTCCGGTTCGTCAACATCCGGCACCTCACCTAGCGTGCGCTCGAACACCTGGGCCAGCGCCGATCCGCCCAGGCGCGACCGGCCCAGCTCCAGCAATACCAGACGGGTTGGACCCGCATCGGTGACCAGCGCCGGCGTGACATGCCGATTGACGTCGGGAACGGCCGAAAAGCCCGACACGATCAGCGAGACCGGTGCCAGCATGCGTTCCTCGCCGCGCTCGCTTTGCCACAGGGTCTGCATCGACAGCGAATCCTTGCCGACCGGAATCGACAGATTGATCGCCTGGCAAAAAGCGCTGACGGCCTCGACCGCCGACCGCAGCGCAGCATCCTGACCCGGCGCGCCGGCCGCCGCCATCCAGTTCGCCGACAGCTTGATGCGGTCAATTCCTGCCAGCTCAACACCGGCCAGGTTGGTCAGCACCTCGCCGACCGCCAGGCGAGCAGCCGCGGCTGAATCAAAGACTGCCAGCGGTGTGCGTTCACCCATTGCCATCGCGGTGCCGGCATCGCCATCGTAATCGAGGAGATTCAGGGAGCAGTCGGCGACCGGGATCTGCCAGCGTCCGACCATCTGGTCGCGAACCGTCAGGCCACCGACCGTGCGATCGCCGATCGTGATCAGAAACTGCTTGGAGCCGACACAGGGAAGCGCCAGCACCCGGTCAAGCGCCTGGTCCAGCAAAATACCTTCCAGACCTTGATCGAGACTTTCGGTACGTTCTGTCCTGGCCTTTCGATGCATGCCCGGCGGCCGCCCCAGCAAGGTGTCCAGGGCCATATCGACAACGTTCTGACCGTTGGATGAATCGACCAGGCGTAACCTGCGTTCAGCCGTAGCCGGTCCGAGATCAGCCCAGGGACAGCGCTCGCGCTCGCACAACTGTGCGAAACGTCCAAGGTCATCGGGTGCTACCGCCAGCACATAGCGCTCCTGGGACTCGTTGCACCAGATTGCCATCGGCGACATCCCGGCATCCGCGCAGGGAATGGCGCGCAGATCCAGCTCGCCGCCCACGCCGCCATCGTCGAGCAGCTCCGGAATGGCGTTGGACAATCCGCCCGCGCCGACATCATGAATGGACTTGACCGGATTTGTCTGGCCCTGCGACCAGCAGCGGTCAATCACTTCCTGGCAGCGGCGCTGCATTTCAGGGTTGCCGCGCTGAACCGAGGCGTAGTCCAGATCGGCATCGGATTGTCCGGAGCTCATCGAAGAGGCCGCGCCACCGCCCAGACCGATCAGCATGGCCGGACCCCCCAGAACGATGATCCGATCGCCCTGCTCAAGCGGAAGTTTGTGGGTCTGGCCAGCGATAATCATGCCGCTGCCACCGGCAATCATGATCGGCTTGTGGTAACCCCAGAGCCGGTTTCCAATCACCTGACTGAACGTCCGGAAATATCCCAGCAACGCAGGTCGCCCGAATTCATTGTTGAAGCGGGCAGCTCCGATCGGGCCCTCAAGCATGATCTGACAGGCACTGGCAAGACGACCTGGCTGATCAGGAGCGTTCTCCCACGGCCTGACGGCATTCTCGATCTTGAGATCCGACACACTGAAGCCGGTCAGCGCGGCAACCGGGCGAGCGCCGCGACCGGTAGCGGCTTCATCCCGGATTTCGCCGCCCGATCCGGTCGCTGCACCCGGATCCGGGGAAATGGCAGTCGGATGATTGTGCGTTTCAACCTTGATCTGGGCGTGAACGGGCACCGGGCTCAGGCGATAGCTGAAATCCTCGGAGTCACAGTAAAGCATCTGGCCATCCGTGCCCTCGATGATCGCTGCGTTGTCATCGTAGGCAACCAGTGTTCCCTGTGGAGTCGTCGCATGAGTCTGGCGGATCAGCTTGAACAGGGACGGCTCGCGGGTCTGGCCATCGACCTCCCAGCTGGCATTGAAAATCTTGTGACGACAGTGTTCCGAGTTGGCCTGGGCAAACATCATCAGCTCGGCGTCGCTGGGGTCGCGGCCCATGTCTGAATAGGCTTCGGCCAGGTAGCTGATTTCACCCGCGCTCAATGCCAGCCCCAGTTCGCGGTTGACCCGCTCCAGTGCCGCCAGCGGATCATCACCCAGGGCGACGATGCCAAGCGGCAATGGCGGATGGTCGTCGAACCAGGCCGACAGATCAGCGCTTGCCGGCAGGACGATCTGGGTCATCCGATCATGCAGACATCCGATCGATTCAGGCCCAAGCCCGCTCGAACCAGTGCCGCGCAAATCAACCCAGAGACCATGTTCCACGCGGCAGAAATCACCGAGGCCGCAGTGACGAAGGATATCCCCGGCCTTGGACGACCACGGGGTATGCGTGCCCGGACGGGGCAATACCAACAGGTCATCCGCACTTGCCTGCGCCAGATCCCAGCGATCGGCAGACAGCAATTTGTTGAGTTGATCGAGTTCGGCAGGTTCTGGCTGTCGCGGGGCGTCGAGCAGAATCAGCTCACGCGCGGCGAGCGTGATCGGCTTCCCTTCAATGCGGCTCAGTTCAGATTCAAGCCGTTGCCGCCGGAAAGCCGGAAGAGCATCCTGGCCTAGCAGAAATATCATCAGCGCCCTTGCACCATGGCCTGAGGGCCATTGAAAGTTCAGGCGGGATTATAGGCGACTGAGGGCCATGATCGGCCCCCGCCCGCACGATTTCGCGATTCCGGGTTCGCTTCAGTTCTGGCTTTCGGCCAGGGTCTGCAAGCGCGTCACCAGTTGCTCCGGAGGTACATAGCCCGGAATGATGTCCCCATTGTAGGTCAGGATCGACGGCGTTCCGGTCACTCCCAGCGACTGACCCAGGCTGTACTGCTCTTCGACCGGGTTGTCGCAAGTAGCGGAGGGGGGTGTGCGTCCGGCCTTGGCAACGTCCATGGCTGCATTGCGGTCCTCGGAACACCATACCGAAACCAGCTTGTTGTAGGATTCCGAGCCGACACCGGCCCGTGGAAAGGCCAGATAGTGGATCCGTATTCCGGCGTCGACATATTCGTCCATGTGTTCGTGCAGACGACGGCAGTAGCCACAATCCGGATCGGTGAACACAAGAATATCGTAGGCCGCATCCTCGTTACCAAATGAAACGAACTCGGAGCTGTCCAGATCGGCCAACTGCGACTTGCGCACACCGGACTTGGCCTGGTCGGTCAGGTCGATCTGGGTGTCCATGTCGATCATTCGGCCCTGCATCAGAAAGCGCCCGTCGTCGCTCATGTAAACCACGTCAGATCCGATCAGCACCTGCATGATGCCATTCATCGGCGTTTCGGCGATCACGACCTGGCTCATGTCAGGCACCAGTCCGGCCAGCCGCTCTTCGATGGCCTCATAGTCCGAGGCCAGCGCACTGCCAGCCAGGCCCAAAAGCAGGCTGACAGCAGCCAGCCGAGATGAAAACAACTTCATGCAAAACTCCTTGAGGTCAAAATGGTTGATCCTGATTTGAACACGGCACCGGCAACAAGTTCAGGTTCGAGTAAGCTCCACCGTGGCCGCTTCAACCACGCGGATGGTGCTCCCGGTGCAAGGCCTGAAGCCTGGAACGCGAAACATGAGTATAAATCTGGGTTGTCGACAAGTCAGCATGACCCAGCAAAAGCTGCACAACGCGCAGATCCGCACCGTGGTCGAGCAAATGGGTCGCAAAAGAGTGCCTCAACAGATGCGGGTAGACCGGCTTGGAAATGCCCGCCCCCAGCGCATGTTGCCGAAGCCGTTGCCAGATGGCAACCCGGGTCAACGGCCGGCCACTTCGCGACAGAAAAACCCGATCAGACCGACTACCAAGAGACGGCCGGCCTTTGGAGAGCCATTGCTCCACTGACTCGATCGCCTGTTCGCCCAGCGGAACCAGCCGCTCTCGCCCTCCCTTGCCGACAACCCGGACCAGCCCCCGGTTCAGGTTCAGACCCGACAGGGTCAGGCCGACAAGCTCGGACACCCGCAGGCCGCTGGCATACAAGATTTCCAGAATGGCGCGGTCGCGCATTCCGAGCACTTGAGTGGAGTCGGGTTGCTGGATCAATCGTTCAACCTCTGCATTGGAAAGCATCTCGGGCAGGTGCCGCGAAGGACGAGGTCCTTCGATATCCAGCATCGGGTTGCCATGCACATACTCAAAGCGTTCAGCCCAGGCGAAAAACTGACGCAGACAGGAAATGGTCCGGGTCACACTGGCCACGGCATCGCCGCGCCTGAGCCGCTCGCCAAGCCAGGCCAGAATCTGGCCCCGGTTGATCTGTTCAAGACTGCCGGGCAACTGGCTCGCCAATCCCACCAGATCCTGCCGGTAGGCGTCGAGTGTGGCCACGGCCAATCCCCGCTCGGCCCAAACCGAGTCGAGAAAAGATTCAATAATCGCGGATGCTTTTGGTGGGAGCTTGGCGGGAGCGGCAGAAGCCGCCCCCGACCTGGACTTGCCGGCCTTCAACTCTTGCCGGTCAATCGCGCGATACCGCGCTCAGCCATCGCTTCGATACTGGAAAGCTTGGAGCGTGTCTGCCCGACAAACTCATCCAGCGCCTTGCGACCCTGACTGGCCTCGCGTTCGGCCAATTCAAGTGCGGCTGCGCGCAAATCCTCGGCGGCCTGCGCAATCCGATCCCACGGCGTGCCTTCTACGGCAGCGGAGGCGGTCGATTTTCTGGACGCCTTCTTCTTGCGGGATTTTTTCTTGCCAGCCTTTTTCTTGGAAGCTTTTTTCTTCGAAGCCTTCTTCTTGCCAGCTTTTTTCTTGGAGGCTTTCTTCTTGGAAGCCTTCTTCTTGCCAGCCTTTTTCTTCGAAGCCTTCTTCTTCGAAGCCTTCTTCTTCGAAGCTTTCTTCTTCGAAGCTTTCTTCTTCGAAGCTTTCTTCTTCGAAGCTTTCTTCTTCGAAGCCTTCTTCTTGGAAGCTTTCTTCTTGGAAGCTTTCTTCTTGGAAGCCTTCTTCTTGGAAGCTTTCTTCTTGGAAGCTTTCTTCTTCGAAGCTTTCTTCTTGGAAGCAGCGGCTACTGGGGGCTCTGGCGCTGCTGCTGCAGCATTGCCCGCATCAGGTGCCTGTTGCTCTAACTTGGTTTCTTCGTTGATTTGCATCAGTCTGACCTCCCAGGGTCGTGATCAATGACTAGCTAGCGGCCGGAACGACGACCTCTTTCCTCCCTCAAGTGATTCATCCACTCACGGGCGGCTTGCCTAACTCTACTGTAATTCGTCGCCTGGTTAAAGGCCTCTTGGGCCGCATCGTAGTTGCCCAGGTTCATATTGGCCATACCGAGCAGCAAATATCCGTTACCGGTATCCGATTCCGACAGACCACCCAATTCAAGTGCTCGAGTCATCGCCTGGCGTGCTTCATCCCAACGCTCGAGATCGACCAGAATAAAACCACGCTGGATATCGATCTTTCCATCGTCAGCAAAGGAACCCGCTCTTTCATACGCATTGAGCGCCTTGTCCAGTTCACGCGCTTCGTACCAGGCGCCACCAGCCATTTCCCAGTTCCGCCGTGTTTCTTCAATGATTCCGCGTCCAAGCCCGTCTTCCATCACTTCCGCCGCCAACCGCGGCGAGTCATGCGCCTGCAGCAGACTCGCAAGCTGCATGAACTCGGTCTGGCGATCGAGCAAGCCCCGGCGATGGGCCAGTGCCAGCGTGGACTTCGATTCCCGTTCGTTGTCGAGTTCCATGTACAAGGCAGACATCTGCAACCAGTAGTTCTTCTTGTCAGGGCTCATCGAAATCAGAATCTTCAGGGTATCGATTCCGGGTTGATACTCGTTCAACTCCAGGTGCATGCCCAGCTTGAGTTGATACCACTGCTCCTTGGGGTCATCTGAGAGCGAGATCGCGCGATCAATCGCATCCAGCGCCTGACGAAACTCATCGATCTGGGCATGGATGCTGGCTTTCATGACCCAGACATCGACGATGTTGGTCTGGTCGGGAGGAATGACGCAAAACCAAAGATCAAGCTGGTCCAGCGCATCCTGAAAGCGATCCATGGTGTAGTAGATGTTGGCGATCAGCAGGATCATTTCGAAATGCTGGGCATTCGGCATCGCATTCAGTTCAACCGCCCGCTGGAAGTGTGCCAGTGCGGCAGCATTGTTTTCCTGCTGCATGCGAACATGGCCCATGGCCTGATTGATGACAGCCTGATCGTAATCTTGCCGGCGTGTTCGTTCCTCCAGGTTCTGCAGCAGCGAATAAGCCTCGTCGTATTCCTCTTCGCCGATCAATTCGTAAATATCGGTCAGGCGGTTGTAGGTCTGCTGGCTATGGGCGCCGGCCGAAACCTTGCGCTCGACACCACATTCATAGCCTTGAACGCGGGTCTGGGCCTCGACTGAGCCGATAAATGCGGATCCGGCCAGTATTGCAACGACTAATCTGTTCATCAGGCATCATCCAGACTGAATTCGATGGTCTGAGTAGCCTGGCGCGTCGTGGCAACGCCGTCGACTACTCTTGGCTTGAACTTCCAGCGCAGAATCGCGCGGATCGCCTCGCGATCAAAAATACGTGGAGGGCGAGCTTCAACCACGCGTGGAGAGCGGACCGAGCCATTTTCATCAATGGTGAACTCGATGCGGACCCAGCCTTCGATCTGATTCATCGCCGCATCGCGGGGGTACTGGGGCTGAATGCGCACCAGCGGTACGATGTCACCTTCTTCCGTTCGGTCGACCTGACCAAAACTGCCCAGGAATGGACCACTGCCGCGCATTGATACATCCAGCGCGGGCATATCCAGCTGGGGCATGTCCTGAACCTGCTGCTCCATCTGTGCAATTTCCATCTGCGGTGGCGGCGGCGGGGTCTCTGGTGGCGGTGGCGGTGGCGGACGGCGACGGTCACGCGTCTCGACGCGATCATCGATCTCCACCGGACCGAACCGGATGCCCGGCAAATCCTCGACATCGTCGCGATTGCCGCCTTGCCCGGAAATCAGTCGATGCATCAAATAAAATGCTGACAGCGTGACGATGATGGCCAACGTTATCGAAACAAAATAGCGAACACCTGAGTTCATTCGTTACCTCCCGGCCTGCTCTTCGGCGGAGATTGAAATGCGATTGATGCCACCCGCCTGGACCTGGTCCATGACCTCGACCAGCAACCCGGTTCGTGCACCACGATCAGCAATCAGGATGGCCGAACTCTCCGGATTCTCTGCCCGGGCACGCTCGACCTGTACTCGAACCTCGTTCAGCTCAATCTGCTGGCGGTTCATCCATATCTCATCATTAGGCCGTATTGCGATCAAAACGTTCCCTTGTGGCTTGGCCTCGGTCGATATTGCCGTCGGCTTGTCGACCTCGACTCCGGTCTCGCGTATGAACGATGTCGTGACAATGAAGAAAATCAGCATGATGAACACGATGTCGAGCATCGGTGTGATGTTGATTTCGGGTTCATCCTTGCTTGCGTGTCTGCGGGCCATAGTGCGTGCCTGCCTCCGTTATTCGTAGCGCAGCAGATCTTCCAGGGCTTCCGCCTCGGTATCTGCCTTGCGTTCGAGATACGAGCCGAAATACAGCCCGGAAAGTGCGGCAACCATTCCCGCCATCGTCGGAATTGTAGCCTGGGACACGCCAGCGGCCATGGCCCGGGCATTGCCCGTCCCAAAGAACGCCATGACATCAAAGACCGCGACCATGCCGGTCACCGTACCCAGCAGACCCAGCAACGGACAGATCGCAATCAGTGTCTGAATGGTACGCACGTTGACCTTCATCTCCTGGCTCAGTCGACTGACCATCTCTTCCTTTATCCGGCCAGCGTACCAGGAGCGGTTATCTTCCCGCTCACGCCACTCCGACAGGATCGCGCGCCGCCGGGTCGGCAGCACGCGCAGGAAATACCAGAAGCGCTCGATGATCAGGGTCCACATCACCAGCAGCACGGCCATGATCGCCCAGAGTACGTCGCCGCCGAGTTCTATGAACCCGCGTATGGCTTCAAAGAAACTAGTCAGCGCGACCATGACGATGCTCAGCTAGGCGGGCAATGATACCGGCTGCCTGTTCTTCCAGAATCTGGATCAGTGCGCGAGCGCGACTGTGCAGCAGGCTGTGAATGATCGTCAGCGGGATGGCGACCACCAGACCGAGAACGGTCGTGATCAGGGCCATTGAAATACCGCTGGCCATCATGCGCGGATCGCCGGTTCCAAACAGGGTGATCTGCTGGAAGGTCACGATCATACCGACCACCGTACCCAACAGACCCACCAGCGGGGCGATGACATAAAGCACCTTGATCAGGGGCAGACCGGATTCCAGAGGTGCGGTCTCACGCAAGATGGCTTCGTCGAGTTTGAGCTCCAGGGTCTCGACATCCTGATCCGGATTATCCTGGTAGACCTTCATGACTCGTCCCAGCGCATTGCCTTCATCGGCATCCTCACGCTTGAGCTGACGCTTGATGGCGCTACCCCGCATGAACAATACGATGCCTTTCCACAGCGAGAACAGCAAGCCAAAAATTCCCAGCCCGATGATGACATTTCCGACCAGGCCACCCTGGCGACGTCGCTCGCCCAAGGTGGGTTCACGCACAACTGACGCCAGGATCGCGCCACGAGTGCCATCGATAGCCATGTCCTCAACGTCGCCCGGCGATGCATCCTGAAGCGCCTGAGCCATGCTCTGGTAGCGGCCTGAGGGTTGACGCGGCAATTCGGCCAGCTCTTCACCATTCCAGGTCAGGAAATTGCCGTCGGAGATCACATTGAACACACCGACGCGAACGACTTCACGTCCGGTCTCAAGCTGACCATCGGAATTCACCACCGGTGCGGTAAACGTTACGACCCGCCCAGACTGATAGATCTCGCGAACCATTTCCAGCCACATCTGCGACAGTTCGTCGACGGTCGGAAGTTCGCGGCGCTGACCCAGTTCAGCAAGAAACTCGCTGCGACCCGGGAGCTGGGCACTGACCATGGACTCCTCAATCGTGGAGCTGAGGTCGCCAGCAACCTGCCGGACAACGCCGAACAGCTCACCCAGGTTACCCATGCGCTCATCCAGGATCGTTTCCAGTTCGACCAGCTGCAGTTCGTTGGCGTCGAAGGCATCACGCAAGCGCTCGGAGCGGGCTTCTTCCCGGCGAAGTTCGGCGCGGGCTTCTTCGAGAAGCTGGCGCTGATTGGCTCGCTCGCGAATAAAACGCTGCAGACGCTCCTGGTCAACGCGCGCCTCTTCCGAGGCTGCCTGCTCGACCTGCCGCAGCAGATCTTCCAGTGTTTCCTGGGCCTGAACACCCATCGGGGCGGCAACCAGTGCCGCGACAAAAAACAGAATCTTGCGTTTCATTATCGGCTCTCCGCAGGAACAGGGGCAGGAACAGGCAGACGGATCAGATCCGGTGCCACCTGATTCTTGGCGATCGCCAGACCATCTCTGACCGGCTGACGATATTCCGCACCCAGCCGCTCGAATTGTCGATTGGTGGGATTCCACCAGCCGGTATCGCTACCATCGGTCGCCTGCCAGAACAGCAGCGTTCGTCCGATGCGCAGAAACTCGACCCGCTGACCATCCGGCAACGTGCCCGTATAGGCCTCGGTCGTTCGTCCGTACTCGATCTCCGCCTGATAGGCTTCAATGATCAGGCGGTATTTTTCCGAGTTGGTAATATCTGAATCATCGAGCATGTTGACCAGGCGCTGGGCGCGACTGGAACGCTCATCCAGTCGAAACGGCATATCCGCACTGACCAGTTGGCCGAGACGATTGGCCATCTCGATCATCAGCGGAACCACCTCGCGGTTCGTTGACTCGAGCCCTTCGAGCTGCTCGTTGATCGAGGTAATTTCGGCTTCCTGGTTGGTAACGATTGCCTGAAGCTGGTCGTTGTATATGGTCAGGCTTTGAACTTCGCTGATCGTCTGCCGGTACTGATCGACCAATTGCTGGGTTTCTTCGTCAACCTGGTTGATCTGCTGTTGGGCCTGAGCTGCTTCGCGCGTAATCCGATTCTCGACGTCAATCGAGCGATCGAGCACCTGAGCATGAGCGCCGGAAGCGCCGATGGTCAGAGCCGCACCTAGCAACCACAGCCGCGAAATGGAATTTGAATGTTGTGACATTTTGCTATCCGCTATGCTTGGAAATCGTTTCGACAATTGCATCGACCAACATCAATCAGCCGATAACCCATCTAGAATACCGCGCGCACCTTGCAAAAGAAAGGTGCATGTCTTCACACACGGCATTCGCTAGTCAGATTGCGGAAGCTACCCGGAACGTGGCCCGGCGTCAAATTTAATGAACAAAAAAATAACTGAATCGTTACCACCATCGTCGACCCTGCCATACCCTTGCGGGCTACTGCGTCGTTTGGCATCAATGGTTTATGACACTCTTCTGGTCGCTGCAGTCCTGATGTTGGCGACTGTCCTGGTCATTATTCCTCTGGGGCGCGAGGTTCCGTCCGGTAGCCTGGGATTTCAGATTTACCTGGTGGTCGTGGCCTGGTGCTACTTTGCCATCAGCTGGCGCGCTGGTCAGACGCTGGGCATGAAAGCCTGGCGGATTACCATCGATGCTGGCGACCAACCGCCCGGCTGGTTGGCCACCGCAGTTCGTTTCGGCGTTGCCCTGATCTCGATCGGCTGCCTTGGGCTGGGGTTTTTCTGGAGCCTGTTTCGGGCTGATCGTGCAACCTGGCATGATCTGGCATCGGACACGCGGCTGCTGGTAACGCCCAGACCATCCCGGAAAGCATGACGATCAGCGCCTTCGCAGCAGGATCAGCGCACCGGCCGCAATCGTCGCCGACGGCATCAGGAATGTCAGCCACAGCGGTGCCGGAATAATGCCGGCCACTCCCTGGGCCAGGCGAATCAATACAAAAAACAACAGCCCCAGTGAAACGCCGATAAACAGATTCAGCCCCTGGTTGCCCTGGCGTTGGCCGCGAAATACGAACGGGAGCCCGATCAGAACCATCGCCAGCACGTTCAGGGGAAAATAGACCCGCTCCCAGAACGCCTCATCGTAGCGACCGGGATCAAGTCCATTACGACTCAGCAGCGCCCGCATCCGGGTCAGATCGACCAGCGACAACAGACGCGGTCGGGACACAGTTGCCGCGAACAACTCCGGCCGCAGATCCGAATCCAGAGTCAGCTCGCTGATCGACTCCGGTGGCCCGACCCGACCCGGCTCAAGTTTCAGTACGTCACTGAGAATCCAGCCACTGCCGCTGTGCACAGCCCGCCGGGCAACCATCAGAACGGTCGGCTGCTCTCCGTCCGGCAGGTCATACAGCGTGATGTCACCGAATTCCAGCTGCTGGTCATCGAGCCAGACTGACAAGCCGATGCGAATCATCCGGTCGCCATCGCGCAACCACAAAGACCCGAACTTGCCGTGCTGAATCTGACCGCTTCGTGCCTGCTCGCGCGATGCCCTGGCATCGGCCTCCATATCCGGAATGACCCATTCGGCCAGCATGACCAATATCAGCAGGCAAAGTCCGACCGCCGCCAGAACGCGCAGGATGATCTGGTTGCGATCGAATCCGGCGGCACGCATGGCCACCAGCTCGTTGCCGGCCGCCAGGCCACCCATCCCCGCCATCACTCCGATCAGCGCAGCAAAGGGGAAAATGTCGTACCAGCGGCGCGGCATCGTTTCGGCCAGAAATACCACCATCTGAACTACCTGGTAGTCCCCACCCAGGGCACGGGCTTCGCGAATCAGCTCGATCAGGGTGTACAGGCCAACCAGCAGCAGACTGACGATCAGCATTCCGATCAGCAATCGGCCGATCAGATAGCGACTGAGTACACCAGGCATCACCATCGCCGAAACTGTCGCACCAGCATGACCCCTGCCAGAACACCAATCAGCGCATGCAGCGGCCACAAGCCGGGGCCGGAAGCCAGTTCGCGGCGCTCGAGAAGAATCAGCCCGGCATGGATGGTGTTGGTGTAGAAAAGATACAGTCCGAGCGCCAGCACAATCACCCCGAATCGGCCCTGGCGAGGCGGACGCTGGGCCAGTGGTACAGCCAGTAACCCGAGCAGCAAGGCGGCCACGGGAGACGCCAGTCGCCAATGCCATTCACGAAACTGCGCTGGCGTGGCTGGCGGCCACAACTCGGTCAGTACGGCAGCCATTTCGCCTTCACTGCCGGTGGCCGCTTCAGGCACCGGCAGTCGAATGTCATTCTGGCGGAAATCAATCTCTCTTCGCCCGGCCGTGGCGAGCCGGGAGTCATGACGTATCTGGTAGCCGTCGTACAAAGTCAGATACGGCAGCTGATCGGCCGGATCGACCCACAGGCGACCCCTTTCGGCCACCAGCATCTCCGCTTCGCCCTGCTCGAGATAATGGACAAACACCTCGCCCAGCTCCCCGTTGTCACGATCCACCTCACCGACGTAAACAGTCAGGCGTCCGCCATCCATGCTGTCGAACTGGCCTGGACGAATACCGGCAACCAGAGCATGGCGAGCCGCATCGCTCATCAGCGCGTTGGTCCGCTCCACCGCGCCGGGTGCCAGCCAGCCGGACACTGCCAGCAGGCCCAGGGACCAGGCGGCAACAAGCACAAGCAGCGGGGTCAGTGCCTGACCGAACCCGGTTCCTGAGGAGCGCATCACCACCGTTTCACTGCCCTCCCCCAGACGGCCCAGGGCCATCAAAATGCCAACCATCAGGGCCAGGGGACCGACCAGCAACACCGCTTCCGGCAATCGAAAAGCCAGCAGTAACAGCACACTGGCCGAGGGCAGTTGCCCCTGGGCCGCATCGCCAAGCAACTCGGCCAGAAACAACGCCAGCATGACGCCCACAAAGATCAGCAGGCTCAGAACACTGGCCGTGGTCGCTTCACGCAGCAGGTAGCGTTGCAGAATCAATATTCATTCCCGGGGCGGTTACAATGGCCGACTATCTCGGATTCGCTGTTGCCGGCATGCATCGGCAACCGAATCCAGTGCATCCATCATTGATTACTCAGGACACGCTTTCATGCAGTTTACAACCCGAAACGAGCAAGCCGAGAAGATTAGCACCGACTGCCTGATCATCGGAATCGCGATGGGTCAGGCATTTGAAAATGAACTGGCTGATGTCGACCAGGCCAGCGGAGGACTTCTCAAGCGCCTGGATGTCGGCGGCGAACTGCCGCGACGGGCGGGCAAGACCCTGATGCTGCATGATGTGCCCGGCATCGAAGCCACCCGGCTGCTCGTGGTCGGTATGGGCAAACCTGAAAAACTCGATGGCCCGGCTTTTGTAAAAGCTGTCCAGGCAGCCGGCAAGACCTTGCGCCAATCACATGCCCGCAAGGCTCATTGCCTGTTGGACCGCACTTTGGTCAAGGGCCATGACCAACACTGGAAGACCCGTCAGGCAGCCCTCGCCCTGATCCATTCAGACTACATCTACTCGGCGACCAAAAAGCCGGCCGACGATGCAGCGCCTGCAACCGAAGAGATCAGTTTTCCGTCCGGTGACGGCATTGACCAGCAGCTCGCACACGCCCAGGCGCTGGCAGCCGGCATCCAGCGCTGCCGCGACCTCGGTGACCTGCCGCCCAACATCTGCACGCCGATCTATCTGGAAGAAACCGCCCGGGCCATTGCCGAACAGCACGATGGTCTCAGCGTGGAGGTACTTGACGAGCAGCAGATGGAAGCATTGAACATGAATGCGCTGCTGGCGGTGGGCAAGGCCAGCGTCAACCCGCCGCGCCTGATTCGCCTGAGCTGGCGGGGCGGCAAGGATTCCGATGCGCCGCTGGCCCTGGTCGGCAAGGGAATCACCTTCGACACCGGCGGCATCTCGATCAAGCCGCGCGATCTGATGGAGCAGATGAAGTTCGACATGTGCGGTGCCGCTGCCACCATTGGTGTTCTTGAAGCAATCGCCAACCTCAAACTGCCGATCAATGTCGACGGCGTGGTAGCTGCCGCGGAAAACATGCTCGACGGCAAGGCCTACCGTCCGGGCGACATCATCACCGCGATGAACGGCAAGACCATCGAAGTCCACAACACCGATGCCGAGGGCCGCATGGTTCTGGCCGACGCACTGTACTGGACCGGCCAGAACATCAAGCCGCGAATCATGGTCGACATGGCCACCCTGACCGGCGCCTGCGTGGTTGCACTGGGACACCATGCCAGTGCCGTGATGACCCAGGACGACGAACTGGCCGCTGAGTTGCTCGATGCCGGCAACGCCGCGGCCGACCGCGCCTGGCGTCTGCCGCTGTGGGACGACTACCAGGAGCAGATCGAAACCCCGTTTGCCGACATGAAGAATGTCGGCGGCATGCCAGCCGGCTCGATCACCGCCGGCTGCTTTCTGTCGCGCTTCACCGATGGCCATCGCTGGGCTCATATCGACATCGCCGGCTCCGCCTGGCGCTGGGGCAAACCCGAAAGCGCCTCAGGCCGCCCGGTCGGCATGCTCGTCGAATGGCTCGTCAGCCACGCCGGCGGCTGGGATGGGTTTTGATCGAATCACTGTTTCGAGTAGGTCGGCCCGACGTGGCCGACGGTCCATATTGCCGGATCCTCCCGACACCTGAACCGCTGCAAATCGATGAACAATCATTACGAAACAAATAAGAGGCCGGGACTTGTGGTAGCAACTGATGACCATGGCCGTCGGGGGTGTCACCCCGACCTACGATTACCTGATCAGCCAGCACCTGGGACGAATCAAGATTTTGACTTTTCATCATGAGAGTTGATTTTTACGAGATGTCGGGGCGGTTCAGTGATCCGCTGTTTGTGGCCGGTGTGCTGGTCGGGCGGGCCTGGCCGGAGGCAGGTTCAGTGGCGATTGTTGCGCCGCGGGCGCAGCTGGAGCAGCTTGACCGGCAGCTTTGGGAAAAGCCGGAGGCACGCTTTCTGCCGCATTCAATCGGAAAATCGAATGCGCCGATTCAGCTGCTGGAGGACGCACCCGACCAGGCCGATATCCTGATCAACCTGGATCCGGCCGCACCGCTGCCGGGCGGGCGGTTCGAGCGGATCCTGGAACTGGTACCACCGGACAGTGACATCAAGGAACAACTGCGCGAACGCTGGAAAGCCTGGAAGCAGCGCGGCGCCGATGTGCATCATCACGTCTTGAAGTGATCGAGACGGAAAAAGGAAACGGGAAAAGGGAAATGGAAAAGAATTACAACCCTCACGACATCGAGCAGCACTGGTACGGCCAGTGGGAGCAGGACGGCTGCTTCCGCCCGTCCGGCCAGGGTGAGCCTTTTACCATTCTTCTGCCGCCGCCCAATGTCACCGGCACGTTGCACATGGGTCATGCCTTTCAGCACACGCTGATGGACGCGTTGATCCGATACCAGCGCATGAGGGGACGCGACACTCTGTGGCAGGTTGGCGTCGATCATGCCGGCATCGCCACCGAAATGGTGGTCACCCGCCAGATCGAAGCCGAAGGCGGCAAGCGTGACGACTACAGCCGCGATGAATTCATCGAGCGGGTGTGGCAATGGAAGCATGAATCCGGCTCGACGATCACCGGTCAGATGCGCCGCCTGGGCGCCTCGGCCGACTGGTCGCGCGAGCGATTCACGATGGACGATGGCTTGAGCGAAGCGGTCATCGAAACCTTTGTTCGGCTGCACGAGGAAGGTCTGATCTACCGCGGACCGCGCCTGGTCAACTGGGATCCGGTCCTGAAGACCGCGATTTCCGACCTGGAAGTGGTCAACAGCGATGAGCAGGGCAAGCTGTGGTCGATTCGTTATCCCCGCACCGACGGCAAGGGTGATGTCGTGGTTGCGACCACCCGTCCGGAAACGCTGCTCGGCGATGTCTGTGTCGCCGTTCATCCCGATGATGAGCGCTACACCGAGCTGGTGGGCCAGACCGTCGAGCTCCCCCTGACCGGCCGCCAGATCCCGGTGGTCGCCGACGACTACGTCGATCCTGAATTCGGCACCGGCTGCGTCAAGATCACCCCGGCCCATGACTTCAATGACTGGGAAGTCGGCAACCGGCACGGGTTCGAGCCGATCAATATCTTCACCCCCGATGCCCGCCTGAACGACGCGGCGCCGGCCAGTTATCGCGGTCTCGATCGCTTCGAGGCCCGCGAGCGCATTATCGAAGACCTCAAGGCCATGGGGTTGCTGGTCGAGGAGAAACCGCACAATATGGTCGTGCCGCGCGGCGACCGCTCCGGCCAGATCATCGAACCGTACCTGACCGACCAGTGGTTCGTGAAAATGGACACTCTCGGCAAGATCGGGCTGGAAGCCTTTGAGTCCGGCAATATCGAGTTCGTCCCGGCCAACTGGATCAACACCTATCGCCACTGGATGGAAAACCTCCAGGACTGGTGTATCTCACGTCAGCTCTGGTGGGGCCATCGCATTCCGGCCTGGTACGACGAGTCGGGCAATATCTACGTCGGTCGCGATGAAGCCGATGCAAGAACCAGAAACGGTCTGACGGACGATGTCGCGCTCAAACAGGACGACGATGTCGTCGAAACCTGGTTTTCATCAGCTCTTTGGGCCCACTCGACCCTGGGCTGGCCGGATCCCGAACGCATGAAAGCTGAGGGTTTTGATCGCTACCTTCCCAGCTCGGTGTTGATCACCGGCTTCGACATCATCTTCTTCTGGGTCGCGCGCATGGTCATGATGACCGGCCATTTCACCGGCAAGGTGCCGTTCGAACAGGTCTACATCACCGGCCTGATTCGCGACCGCGACGGGCAGAAGATGTCCAAGTCCAAGGGCAATGTGCTCGACCCGATCGACCTGATCGACGGCATCGAACTCGATGCGCTCGTTGACAAGCGCACCGCCGGCCTGATGCAGCCGCAGATGAAACGCTCGATCGAAAAGAACACCCGCGACGAATTCCCGGACGGCATTCCCTCGTTCGGCGCCGATGCCTTACGCTTTACCTTTGCCGCGCTGGCCGGTCACGGACGCGACATCAAGTTCGACCTGAGCCGCTGCGAGGGCTACCGGAATTTTCTGAACAAGCTCTGGAACGCCAGTCGCTTTACCCTGATGAACGTCGGCGAGCAGGCGCTGAGCGTTCCGGACCCGAACGATCTCGACGCGCCATCTCGCTGGATCCGCTCGAAGCTCGACCGCACCATCGTCGAGGTCGAGCAGGCACTGGCCGACTATCGCTTCGATCTCGCCTCGAAGGCACTGTACGAATTTGTCTGGAACGAATTCTGCGACTGGTACCTGGAGCTGTCCAAGCCGGCCATGTTCGAAGAAGCCGAAAAAGCCAACCCGAAGCTGGCCAACGCCACCCGCCACACCCTGGCGACGGTGCTGGAAACCACGCTGCGCCTGCTCCACCCGTTCATTCCATTCGTGACTGAAGAAATCTGGCAGCGGGTCAAGACACCGGCCGGGGTCAGCGGCGAGTTCCTGGCCCAGGCCAACTGGCCCGAAGCCGGTATTCCCGACACCGAAGCAGAAACCGATGCCGAATGGCTGAAAACCGTGATCAGCGCAATCCGCTCGGCACGTACCGAGCTCAGCCTGGCACCCGGCAAGCCGATGCCCCTGCTGATCCAGCATGCCGACGACAGCGACCGCGCCCGCTTGAGCCAGTTCAACGAACTGATCCGTCGCCTGGCACGGCTGGAAAGCATTGAAATCGTGCCCGACGACCGCGACACGGCCGACGCCGCCGTCTCTCTGGCCGGTCGCATGCGCCTGCTGATTCCACTGGCCGGCCTGGTTGACATCGGAGAAGAACTGGCCCGCCTGGAAAAACAGCTCGAGCGCGAGCAAAAGGGCCTGGAAATCACCGAAAAGAAACTCGCCAACGAACGCTTCGTCGCCAACGCCCCGGCCGACGTCGTCGACAAGGAACGCGCCCGCCTGGCCGAACACCGCAGCAAGGTCGCCGAACTCGGCACCCAGATCGACAAGCTGCAAGGTCTGGCCTGACCGACCGGCCGCTGGACCCTCAGGGCCCGGCCTGGTCGACTACCGCCATTCTCAGGATTTGCGAAACTGCTGGGTACACTGTCGTCATCGACCCACACCGAGCCACGTTTCAGACGGCGACCGAGGCAGATCACATGACCCAACAGGCCATTCCCAGAAAGCTCCATTACTCGGCACGGCAGAACATCTTGCCGGCCCGCAACATTCTCGGTCGACGCACCACCGCAGTCCTTCTGAAACGCCGCCTGAACAAGACGGGCCATCCCTACAACCGAATGTTCCTGATGTTCGATGACGGCGGCGGCATGGAGTTCTTCTTTCCCGGCCTGCTGCTGCCGGATGAATTCATGGATGCCGCTGCCCTGGCTCATAAAGTCCGTCAGCGTCGAAGACGTCAGGACAGTCGGGTCGCGTTTCGTGCCCGGCTTGATGCGGTAGACCGTTCCCGCTCGGCGACCCGCCGATCATTCTCGCACGGAGCGAAAACAGGGGCCGATGGCACCGAGGACAAGAGCATCATTCGGGCGATCCTCGGCCGCCGGATTGAAGTCATCTACTATTGCATCAATATCGGCAAGAATCGGCCGATGGGCCACCTGGGCTTCGCATTTTCCGACGGCACGGCCTTCGAGTTTATTGTTTTCGGACGAACCTACGCCTGCAACAAGATGGAGTCATTCGACCTAAGCAGTACCATCCATCGCGGCAATGGAATCTACGAAAACGAACTTCTAGCCTTTCAGGATCCCGACAGCGACGGCATCGCCATGCCCATCAATCGCCCGCATCAGTGGTCGGACCTGGACACATAGCACCGACACGTACTGACTGCCATTGCCATTATTGCAGGCCGCGCAAGCCCAATGGACTTTGGGACGGGCCTGCTGGTACCCTCGCCAAGAGGGCGTCGGTGAATCTCCCCTGACTCAATCCCGGCAATTCTCATATTTTGAGAATGGCAGCGTATAGGATTGGATTCAAGGCAGGAAAAGTCTGGGAGAAGGATGAGCAACAAGGTGAATTTGATGAGCTTCTGGGGAAAAGCCGGGGAGAGTGATGAACGCCATCCACTGATTTTCCACCAGCTTGATGTTGCCGCGACCGGCATTGAGCTGCTGCGCTCTTCCACAAATCTTCGCAAGCAACTGAGCCGCTCGAGCGGTTTGGATGAGGAACAGCTTGAGCGATGGCTGGGCTTCTTCCTTGCCATTCACGATCTTGGCAAGTTCAGCAGTCCGTTCCAGCAGCTCAGGCCGGACCTCGCGCCTGAAAGGCAGCGGGAATACTTCTATACCATCCGCCACGACACACTGGGGCACTTGCTCTGGAGGAAGAAGTTCGCCGACAACACCACTCTGTTGCACCGTCTGAGTCTCGGATCAGTGGACAATGACGATCTGCTTGAGCTTGTCGATGGCTGGGTGCAATGTGTGACCGGGCACCATGGGCAACCGCCTGACCTTCAGAACGCACCAATCTCCGACCATTTCAGCGAAGAGGATATTGCTGCCGCACAAATCTGGACCGAGATAGCTGCCAGGCTGTTCCTCGCAGAATCACCGACAGCCGAAAAGCATACCCTGGAAGAACTCGAGCGACGTATGCGTACGTTCTCGTGGTACCTGGCCGGACTCTGCACCCTGGCCGACTGGCTGGGTTCGAACCAGAATTACTTTCCTTACTGTGTCGAAGCCTTGGAACCAGCACAGTATCTGGAGCAGCGAGCTCTGCCGAACGCACGCCGAGCCATTGCCGGCAGCGGACTTCTGCCGGTGGCCACAGCAGCATTCAAGGGTGCCTCTTCCTTGTTTGACTTCCTGAAGAACCCGACGCCACTGCAATCTGCATGCCTGAAGCACCCAATCCACAATCGGCCGCAAATACATATCCTGGAAGATGTCACCGGGGCGGGCAAGACTGAAGCGGCGTTCATCCTGCTCGCTCGAATCATGGCCAGCGGCCAGGGACAGGGGGCTTACATCGCCCTGCCCACAATGGCCACGGCCAACGCCATGTACGCGCGCACCGCCAAGGTTTATCGGAAGCTGTTCCGAGAAGACAGCGCAATGCCCTCACTGGTGCTCGCCCATGGTGCCCGCAGACTTGACCAATGCTTTCAAAACAGCCTGATTGATCCTGAGCAACTTTCCGACGAGGGCGAGTACGGCCAAGCCGAGTTTGACGCCGAAGCCCGTTGCAATAGCTGGCTGGCAGACAACAAGAAGAAGGCCCTTCTGGCCCATGTGGGCGTCGGAACTATCGATCAGGCGTTGCTGGCTGTCCTTCAATCGCGGCATCAGTCACTGCGCCTGATCGGTTTACTAAGCAAGGTGCTGATCGTGGATGAGGTCCATGCCTCCGACGCCTACATGCACACTCTGCTTTGCCAGTTACTGTCCATGCATGCAAATGCCGGAGGTAGTGCGATCCTGCTCTCTGCCACCCTGCCCGGCCGGATGCGCTCCGAACTGCTGCAGGCCTTTGGTGCCGATCTAAGCGATGAATTCGCACAGCCAGAAAACGTCGATTACCCCCTACTTACGTCGGCAAGTCCATCCGAAATACCCACCCAGCATCCCGTAGCAACCCGCGACTCGGTTCGCCGCAACCTGAAAATCCAAATATTCCACGATCCGGTTCAAACCGAGGACTGGATCATTCAACAAGCCAATCTGGGGCATTGCGTAACCTGGATTCGCAATACCGTTGGCGATGCCATTGACGCCTCGCGAAAATTGACGGCAGTGCTGGGCGAAAATCGGGTCACCCTTTTTCACGCCCGTTTCGCCATGGGCGATCGCCTCGATATCGAGCGGACTGTGTTGACCGGGTACGGTCCCGATAGCACAGCAACCACTCGCTGCGGTCGGGTTGTGGTCGCCACTCAGGTCATCGAGCAATCGCTCGACCTGGACTTCGACCAAATGGTCAGCGACCTTGCCCCGGTCGACCTCCTGGTTCAGCGGGCTGGCCGCCTGAAACGCCACCCGCGTGATCAATCCGGGAATCGACTTCAGGACCAGGGGCCTGATCAGCGCGCTCCGCCTTGCCTGCACGTACTATCACCGGTTCCGAATAATGACGCGAACAAGAGCTGGGTTCGACGGCTACTACCCGGAACTGGTGCCATTTATCCGGACCATGGGCAGCTCTGGCTGACCGCAAGAGAGCTGCGCGAGCGCGAGCAAATCAAGATACCGGAAGACTTGCGTAGTCTGATCGAATCCGTCTACGGCGATACAGCATTGGATCGCATCCCTGAAGCCCTGCAAGCCAGCAGCTCTCGCGCCGAAGGCAAGGCCTTTTCGGATCGCAGCGTAGCCCGCCTGAACGCCATCAAGAGTTCAAGCGGCTACACACGGTGTGACGGCCAATGGCTTGATGACACCTTTGCGCCGACCCGACTTGGTGAGCCGACCGTCACGGTGAGACTTGGTCGCTGGCAGAATGGTGTACTAGCGCCGTGGTACGGTCAGAACCCCAACTCTTGGTCGCTTTCGGAAATTCGACTTGCTGCACGGAACTTCTATGAATTCAACGTCGATGATCCGGCAATTGCCGCGGAAGTCGAACGTGTCAGAAATCGCTGGCCGCGCGCCACTCGACATATCCACGTTTTGCCGCTGCGACGGTTTGGAGAGCGATGGCTTGCATCCGCAAGAGATGCGGATGGTCGCCCCGTGCAATTCCAGTACTGCCCGACGTCCGGTCTGCAGACTGTCAAGGAGGACACGCGATGAATCTAATCACCACCCCCTGGATTCCGGTACGCCGACGAAAAGGCGGTGACACCGAGTACATCTGCCCCTGGCAACTGACCGAGGGCCATGGCGACAACCCGATTGTGGCCGTCGACTTTCCTCGCCCTGACCTAAGCTCAAGCGTGGTCACGTTTCTAATCGGCGTGCTTCAACTGGTCCTGACACCAGAGAATAGCCGTCGATGGCATTCCCATTATGAGCAGCCCCCGGAGCCCGGAGTGCTCAAGGCCGTATTGATGGCTTTTGCCGATTCTTTCCAAATCGATGGCGATGGATCCCGCTGCTTCCAGGACCTGAAGTTGACAGGTGGCACCGAAAAGCCAATAAGCGCTTTACTGATTGACCAGCCAGGCGAACAGGCGACCAAAAACAACTCAGACCTTTTCATTAAACGCGAACAATTCTCAAAGGTTGGACTCTCTGCCTCCATTGCAGCGCTGATCACTATGCAGACCAGCGCTCCGTCTGGTGGGCAGGGCCACAGAACATCCATGCGTGGCGGTGGTCCGCTCAATACAATCCTGATTCCAGATGCGCGCAATGATGAACTGGATTTTACTCTGTGGCGCGTCTGCTGGCTTAATGTTCTCGATGGTGCCGAAGTGGAGTCCTTGACCGGCAACTCGACCCTGGACAGACTCGAGTTCAAGTTGCCTTGGTTAGCTCCAACCCGAACCAGCGAAGCTGAAGTGGGTGTTGCTACCTTCCCTGAACATGGCCACTCGCTCCAAATGTACTTCGGCATGCCTCGTCGAATCCGTCTGAATCTCCAAGATCTTGAATCTGGCACCTGCCCTCTGACTTTGCGCAATGAGCCGTTGGTTGAAAGCTATCAGACGCAGAATTATGGCGTGAATTACGAAGGCGCTTGGCAACATCCACTTTCACCACATCGCTTCGATCCAGATGGTTTACCTATTCCTTTGCACCCGCAGCCCGGAGGCATTGGTTACAGGAATTGGCTCCACTTGACCCTTGGAAAAGGCCAACGTGGAGAAAGTGGCTGCGTCCAACCAGCCAGAGTGATTACATCCGGTCTGGGGCTTCGAAAGGCTCGGCGCCAGACTCTTGTTTGGTCATTCGGCTACAACATGGACAAAATGAAAGCCCGAGGCTGGTATGAGTCGACCATGCCAATCTTTCACCTAGATGCCGACGAAAATGCATTGTTGGCAGCCCGAGCCGAGGCATTGATTGATGCCGCTCAGGAAATCAGCGGCAATCTTCGCCAGGCTGTCCGAAAAGCCTGGTTCAGCGATGGTGCCACCGTGAAAGGTGATCTGAGCTTCATCACCCAGAGTTTCTGGCAGAACACTGAATCCCGATTCTTCCAAACGCTCCAGACTGAGTACGACGCTTTGGCAAAGCAATCCGAGGAACCGGACCGCAGCAGTTGGCTCTCCAACCTGCATACGGAGAGTCTCAAGCTTTTCGATCATTTCGCTGTCAGCGGGAACATCGCTTTCGAGAACCCCAAGCGTATCGCCGTGGCGCGCCGGAACCTGACTAAGTTCAATTTCAAGCGATCCATCAAGGACAAGCTGCGCATCTCCAGCCTGGCTACCTGAACAAATGAGGCCAATCATGGAACACACAGATACCCAAGCAAAGAAAGACACCCTGTCGTCAGAGCAGCGAAACCTGCTCGACTGGTGGAAAGGACTTGAAGACAACCGAGGTGATCGCGCCGCACTCAGACGGGCTGCTAGCATCGATCAAGTGTTATTCAATCCGGGTTTCCACCGCCTCTGGCGCAGTGTCAAAAAAACGCGGTGGAATCGGGCTGAAAAAGTTGCCTTGATAGCCGCCCTGGTTGCTCGAGTTCGCGAACACGATCCCAAACGAACTTTTGCCGCGCAACTGGGTACCCCACCCAGCGAACGAGATAAGGCGGCTTTTTCCGGGCTGCGATTCCGCCGCTTACTCCAGGCCAACGAGCCCGATCAGCTCTTGCAGGGCTGTGCCCGGGCCATCGCAATGTGCAACAACCGCATCAATATCCTCGACCTGGCTGAAAGCGTTTATTGGTGGAATGACCGTGCTCGCAAACAATGGGCCTTCGACTACTACGACGCCAATCCCGCAGCGGACTGACACATCAGAATGATCGAAACTTCAAGAATGGGAGAAACAAAATGAACCGATTCATGCAGCTGCATCTGCTGACCAGCTACCCGCCGTCCAATCTTAACCGAGATGACCTGGGTCGGCCCAAGACCGCAGAAATGGGTGGGGCCACCCGACTGCGCATTTCCTCTCAAAGCCTGAAACGTGCCTGGCGCACATCACAGGTCTTTGAAGAAGCAGCCAAGGGCCATGTTGGCACTCGCACCAAGGAAATGGGAAGGCGAATTTGCAAGCGCCTCATCGAAGGCAAAGTAGTCGAGAAGAAGGCTCGCGAATGGTCACGCAAGATCGCCGAGCAGTTCGGCAAGGCCAAAGGCTCCAAGGACGACGGCAAGCCTGAATGGCTGGAAATCGAGCAGCTCGCCCACTTCAGCCCGGAAGAGATCGAGCAAATTGACAAGCTGGTCGACGAATTGATCGACCGGGATTCTGCTCCAACGGACGAGGAGCTGTTGCTGCTGCGCGAAAAGCCGGCCGCAGCCGATATCGCCCTTTTTGGCCGGATGCTGGCAGCCAAACCAAAGTTCAACGTCGAGGCCGCTGCCCAGGTCGCCCACGCCATTACCATTCACCAGGTGGCGGTCGAGGATGACTTCTTTACGGCAGTCGACGACCTGAACGACGGTGTCGAAGACGTTGGCGCTGGTCACATGGGTGAGACCGAGTTCGGTGCGGGGTTGTTCTATCTCTATATCTGCGTAGACCGACAATCCTTGCTCGAAAACCTCGGTGGTGACGAAGAATTAGCCCGCCGGACCCTGGCAGCACTGGTGGAAGCAGCTGTGAAAGTATCTCCCACCGGCAAGCAGAACAGTTTCGCCTCACGAGCCTACGCTTCCTTCGCCTTGTGCGAGACCGGTGACCAGCAACCACGTTCACTGTCGGTGGCATTTCTTGAGCCGGTCCGCGCCACCAATCTTCTGGAGGCAGGGATTCAGCGACTGGTGGATACCCGCCAGAAAATGGACCAGGTCTACGGGGATTGCGCTGATCTGTCCTGCGCATTCAATGTGGTCACGGGTGAAGGCGGCCTGAATGATGTCATCGAATGTGCGACCAGGTGAGCGCTATGAACCGCTACCTTGTGTTCCAGATCTATGGCCCCATGGCTGCTTGGGGCGATGTTGCCGTGGGTGAATCACGCGTCTCCTCCACGATCCCGGGTCGCTCTGCCCTCCTCGGTATGATCGCCGCCGCCCTCGGTATCAAGAGAACCGACGAAGACCGCCTGAGCGCACTCTCGTCCAGCGTGCGGTTTGGCGTACTGGTCATGAGCAGCGGGCATTTTCTCCGCGACTACCATACCGCTCAGGTCCCACCGACCAGCGCCTTGAAACGCCGCCCCTCTCGCACTCGACGCGATGAACTTGCAGTTCCCAAGGACGATCTGGGCACGATTCTCTCGGCTCGTGACTATCGGACAGACGCAAGCTACCGAGTCGCCATTGAACAGACTGAACCTGACACCGTCACGCTGGAAACAATCCAGCAAGCCGTCAGGAAACCCGTATTCCCCCTCTACCTTGGCCGCAAGGCTTGTCCACCAGCACTTCCCTTGCATCCACAAATCATCGAACAATCCGATCTGCTCAGCGCGTTCAGAAAAGCCAGCTTCACCGGTACGGATGAACTGCTAGGCGGTCGGACCGGTGGCAGCTGGCCACAGGGACTCCACCAACCGCCCTACACTCTGTGTTGGGAGGAGGGCATGAGATCGGGTATCGAACCACTGAAGTCGGTCACTCGCCGGGATCATCCCCGCAGCCGTCTACGCTGGCAGTTTGACGAGCGGATCGAGTGTCAGGCCATGATCGAAAACCTTGAGGAGGCAGCATGTTCCTGAGCCGCATTCGACCCGCCACTGAATCCTCGCAGCTTCGGCGGTTGGCCTGGATCGCTGGCGGCGGCCAGTATCGCGTCCACCAGGCACTCTGGAATCTTTTCGAAACCGATCCGGACGGAGAACGGGATTTCCTCTACCGTCAAGAAGGCCGCTCCGACTCGCTGTCGTTCTTGGTTCTTTCTCAACGCCGGCCGGGTACCGACAACGGTCTGTGGACAGTTCAAACCAAAGAGTATGCGCCCCGACTCCAAGTCGATCAGCGACTGGCTTTCTCAGTGCGGATCAATCCAGTCGTAAAACGGCGCGATGAGGAAGGCAAGCAACACCGCCACGACCTGGTCATGGACATACGGAAACGAGCCGACGATACCGAGACGACACAGGCCGAGCGGGTCCAGACCGCTTCACAACAATGGCTATCGACGCGTCAGAGTCAATACGGCTTTGAACTGATCGAGGCCAGCGTGATCGGCGAAGCCTACCGACAATGGCGATTCAGCGGCAAGGTTGGTCGCAAGATCAGCTTCAGCTCCATCGACTGCTCAGGCCAGCTCGTCGTCACCGACATCGACCGATTTCAGAAAGCGCTGATGAAGGGTATCGGACCCGCCAAGGCCTTCGGATGCGGCCTCTTGCTCATACGCCCTTTGTGAATTATGCTATCAATCGATAGCACAATCAGGAATTCAGATGGACACTTTTACCGTACGGGATCTGCGCGAGCGCACCGGAGAGCTGATACGAGATGCCGAGTCGGGCAGACTGTCGGTCATCACCAAACATGGTCGGCCGGTTTTCGTTGCCGTCCCCTTCGACGAACTGCTGATTCGGGAAGGCATAGGCCTCGCCTTGGCGCTGCGTCTGTTTCAGCAAGCAGAAATCTCTCTCGGCAAGGCGGCTCGCCTGGCCGGGATGGAGCGAACGGAGTTTCTGGCCGAGCTGAATCGCCTGGAGATTCCAGTTACCGACGCGAGCGAATGCGAGCTCAATGATGAGCTCAATCGCTTCGGTTGATCAAGTTGCTGTCGATGCGGGCCCACTGATTGCGCTTGCCAGGCTGCATTTGCTTCATTTGCCGGCTCGGCTTTTTGAACGGGTACTACTGACTGATGTCGTCGCCGCCGAATGCCTGGCCAATCCTGCTCACGTCGAGCATCCACTCATTCTCGCGGCACTTGGTGAGGGAATGCTGGAGCGCAAGGACTGGACCAAAACGCAATCGATTGACCTATGGCACCTTGACCGTGGCGAAGCAAGCACAATCGACTTTGCGAAGGAGTTTGGAACTGCCATCCTTGTCGATGACCTCGCAGCCAGGCGAGTCGCGCAGCGTTTGCGACTTCCTGTACTGGGTACTTGCGGTCTCCTGCTGCTGGCCAAGCGCCAAGGGCACTTGAAAACCGTCGGTCCACTTTTGGACAGGCTGGTGGAGTCCGGATACTACCTCGGTCCGGCTCTGATTGACCGGGTGCTACGTGTGGCCGGAGAAAATTAACCATGTTGCCACCGCTCAAGCCCATTGCAATGAAAGAACGCATTTCCATGATCTTTATCGAGAAGGGCCAGATCGATGTCCTCGACGGTGCCTTTGTGGTTGTCGATGACGGCGGAGTGCGAACGCATATCCCGGTTGGCAGCGTCGCCTGCATCATGCTGGAACCAGGCACCCGCGTCTCTCATCGAGCGGCTGCTCTGGCAGCCAGGGTCGGGACACTGCTCGTTTGGGTCGGAGAGGCGGGTGTCAGGCTCTACGCTTCCGGTCAGCCAGGCGGCGCGCGTGCCGACCGGCTGCTCTACCAGGCCCGCCTTGCCCTGGATGAGAAAACCCGCCTGAAGGTGGTCCGGAAAATGTATGAAATGCGATTCGGAGAGCCGCCGCCAGCGCGGCGCAGCGTCGACCAATTGCGTGGCATCGAGGGCGCAAGGGTGCGGGAAACCTACAAAACGCTGGCCGCCAAGTATGGCGTCAAGTGGAAGGGTCGTCGCTATAAACCGACCGAATGGGACTCCAGCGATATTCCCAATCTGTGTTTGTCCGCCGCAACCGCCTGCTTGTACGGCATAACGGAAGCAGCAATTCTGGCGGCCGGCTACGCGCCAGCCGTGGGCTTCATCCATACCGGCAAGCCTCGGTCGTTCGTGTTTGACGTCGCCGATGTTTTCAAATTTGACACCGTCGTCCCAGTCGCCTTTCGGATCGCCGCCAAAGCACCTCGCGATGCGGAGCGACAGTTACGACTTGCCTGCCGCGACATTTTTCGTGAATCCAAAATACTGGGGAAGATCATCCCCTCAATCGAAGAAATGCTGTCTGCCGGGGAAGCGGATAAGCCGAAACCGGGAGAAGGTACGGTCGGGCCAGCATTTTCAGATGGGAAGAACCTGGGCGATGCTGGTCATCGTCACTGAAAACGTTCCTCCAAGGCTGCGCGGACGGCTCGCCGTCTGGCTTGTCGAAGTTCGTGCTGGTGTTTACGTGGGGAATCCTTCGAAGAGACTACGCGAATTTATTTGGGAACAAGTCAACGACGGAGTGGAAGAAGGCAATGCCGTCATGGTCTGGCGTACATCGACGGAGTCCGGCTACGATTTTGTAACCGTTGGCAAGAATCGCCGCATGCCAGTCGATTTCGACGGGCTCAGGCTGGTATCTTTCCTGCCACAAAACGATCCTTAACAATATGAGATTTACCGTTGCACGAGACCGTTATTGGTCGGTAGAATTTGTGCGCCCGAAATTCTACCGGATTTTCAGATAGTTGGAGAAAGAGTGTTCCCCGCGCCCGCGGGGATGAACCGTCACTGAGCGGAAAATTCGAGTGCGCGGCGAAGTGTTCCCCGCGCCCGCGGGGATGAACCGTTGTAGCTGATCCCCTCAATTTCCGGGGCCAGGTGTTCCCCGCGCCCGCGGGGATGAACCGGTCAACATTCGCAATCGCGCCAACATCACGAAGTGTTCCCCGCGCCCGCGGGGATGAACCGACCATCAGACAGATCGGCGCGGCATTGCTTGAGTGTTCCCCGCGCCCGCGGGGATGAACCGTCATCACCCATTGATGAGCGCATTGGATTATCGTGTTCCCCGCGCCCGCGGGGATGAACCGACCAATTAAGGTCTGCTGAGTTACTAACAGAGGTGTTCCCCGCGCCCGCGGGGATGAACCGTTGGTGCGGAGATTTCACTAGAAATCATATTCGTGTTCCCCGCGCCCGCGGGGATGAACCGACATCATCAACCAGGGTATCGGTGAAGCCTTTGTGTTCCCCGCGCCCGCGGGGATGAACCGTACCTGTTCTGGCGGTCACTGCGCTTGGCTGCGTGTTCCCCGCGCCCGCGGGGATGAACCGGCTATGTGCTGCCAGAACTGAAAATCCATTACGTGTTCCCCGCGCCCGCGGGGATGAACCGGCGAAGAGCGTCACTCAGGCGCTGATTGGAGCGTGTTCCCCGCGCCCGCGGGGATGAACCGATCAATGGTCAGTGATTCAGCCCACGATCAGGGTGTTCCCCGCGCCCGCGGGGATGAACCGTTGAAAAAAGACTTAGGCGTTAAATCCCATAAGTGTTCCCCGCGCCCGCGGGGATGAACCGTTTACATCGTGGCCAGCAATGACCCGGAACTCGTGTTCCCCGCGCCCGCGGGGATGAACCGCCGCCTACACGATCACCCTGACCCGCATTAGTGTGTTCCCCGCGCCCGCGGGGATGAACCGTGATCATGAACCTGGCCGAGCGTTGTGCCTACGTGTTCCCCGCGCCCGCGGGGATGAACCGATCGGGGTAGGCAGCAAGCTGATCGACGCACTGTGTTCCCCGCGCCCGCGGGGATGAACCGGTGAACGGCAGCAAACCAGCGATTGCCGACGAGTGTTCCCCGCGCCCGCGGGGATGAACCGGTGATCGGCATCGGCAAAATCAACGAACAGATGTGTTCCCCGCGCCCGCGGGGATGAACCGCTGCTGAACGACTGATTGAGGCGACCGTAGAAGTGTTCCCCGCGCCCGCGGGGATGAACCGTCATCTTCGGCGACTGCCATCTTTTGCGCATCGTGTTCCCCGCGCCCGCGGGGATGAACCTCTATGATTTGGCCCATCAGCGCCCCCTTTGACGTGTTCCCCGCGCCCGCGGGGATGAACCGGAAGCTGAAGAACGCCGCGCCCGCAATCTTGAGTGTTCCCCGCGCCCGCGGGGATGAACCGATGCCGCGCCCTGGTCGCCGGTCGATAATGCCGTGTTCCCCGCGCCCGCGGGGATGAACCGCACATCAAGGCGCTGACCTGTTTTCCGATGCTGTGTTCCCCGCGCCCGCGGGGATGAACCGGCAGGACGTACTTGGCACCCTTGCGGCCAAGGGTGTTCCCCGCGCCCGCGGGGATGAACCGCGATAGCGCAGTTCGAGGTCGAGTCGCAGAAAGTGTTCCCCGCGCCCGCGGGGATGAACCGTCAATCAAGTCCACTTCATTCAACATCCGGACGTGTTCCCCGCGCCCGCGGGGATGAACCGACGGCCAGGTCAACAGGACGGCTAACCACCTCGTGTTCCCCGCGCCCGCGGGGATGAACCGGCAGGGTAGAAAATGAAACGCAAATCTACAAAGTGTTCCCCGCGCCCGCGGGGATGAACCGGTAGACCGAAACAGCCTCTCCGTATTGCTGGCGTGTTCCCCGCGCCCGCGGGGATGAACCGAGGTCGACGACATGCCGCGCGAACGGCTGTTCGTGTTCCCCGCGCCCGCGGGGATGAACCGCCTTCTGGCCAGGTCAGTGGGTAAGCTTTTGTGTGTTCCCCGCGCCCGCGGGGATGAACCGCCAGAGAAGGGGGCAAGGTCTCGGATGTGTGGCGTGTTCCCCGCGCCCGCGGGGATGAACCGAAATTGCAATTATTTTCAGGTTGCCAGGAGAAGTGTTCCCCGCGCCCGCGGGGATGAACCGGCATTATCGGAACTCACTACAGAGGTCCGCGTGTGTTCCCCGCGCCCGCGGGGATGAACCGCAACCGTCTCCGAAAACGTCGAGGCCGAAGCCGTGTTCCCCGCGCCCGCGGGGATGAACCGGTGAGCTGATGGACCCGGAGGGGTATTTATGTGTGTTCCCCGCGCCCGCGGGGATGAACCGAAACCGGACGCGAGATATTCAAGAAGCTAGACGTGTTCCCCGCGCCCGCGGGGATGAACCGGATCAGGGCAGGATGCGCAGCCTGAGAGCATCGTGTTCCCCGCGCCCGCGGGGATGAACCGAATGTCCGGGGTGAAACCGGGACTGCGGTCGAGTGTTCCCCGCGCCCGCGGGGATGAACCGGACAAGGAATCAGGCGATTGGAATGAGTACACCGTGTTCCCCGCGCCCGCGGGGATGAACCGGGAGGGGCGACGACCGAGGAGACCGTGGACGCGTGTTCCCCGCGCCCGCGGGGATGAACCGGCGTCGTGCTCCCTTCGAACCGATCTTCGAACGTGTTCCCCGCGCCCGCGGGGATGAACCGGCTAGGCCGACTTTGAAGGCCATGGCGATCACGTGTTCCCCGCGCCCGCGGGGATGAACCGTGCCATCAGAATCCTGAGCTAACCAGTTCGCCGTGTTCCCCGCGCCCGCGGGGATGAACCGCTGAGGTTCCACGCGCCGGTGTATCGCAGCTGGTGTTCCCCGCGCCCGCGGGGATGAACCGGTCTTCTGGAACGTGGATGGCGCTGGCTGGCTGTGTTCCCCGCGCCCGCGGGGATGAACCGCTGTCCATTGCAACCGGCCTGTCCGCTGAAGCGTGTTCCCCGCGCCCGCGGGGATGAACCGTATCGCGACGAAGTTGAGTAGGATCAGGCCGAGTGTTCCCCGCGCCCGCGGGGATGAACCGATGGCGTTCTGAGGGTGACGGTAGACCACGGCGAGTTCCCCGCGCCTGCGGGGATGAACCGTAATCACCCTTCGCGTCGTTGAGAATCCGGCAGAGTTCCCCGCGCCTGCGGGGATGAACCTGTCCCTGTACGCTGATGAGCAGGCCCGCCTGTGAGTTCCCCGCGCCTGCGGGGATGAACCGTACCAGATTTGCCGCTGTCGGGAATCTTCGCCGAGTTCCCCGCGCCTGCGGGGATGAACCTCTGGCGCCCATGCGCTCGATGGCGCGGCAATCGAGTTCCCCGCGCCTGCGGGGATGAACCGGATCGTCAGGCGTTCTCTCTGGCCGGTGTGCCGAGTTCCCCGCGCCTGCGGGGATGAACCGGTTGGCAAACAGTGCGAATGTGAATAAGAAACGAGTTCCCCGCGCCTGCGGGGATGAACCGCACTCGAGTCCAAAATCATCAGCCCCTGGATCGAGTTCCCCGCGCCTGCGGGGATGAACCGTAGACCACGTTCTTTTTCCAGCCAGCGATGATGAGTTCCCCGCGCCTGCGGGGATGAACCGAAATAGTGGCAGGTCACGATGCCTCGATAGACGAGTTCCCCGCGCCTGCGGGGATGAACCGACTATATCGAGAGACTGGCAAGGGCGGCTTGTGTGTTCCCCGCGCCTGCGGGGATGAACCGTAAATGATCCCCTTCGTTATACTCTGGCATCAGTGTTCCCCGCGCCCGCGGGGATGAACCGAGGCTGGCCACGAGCTGCAATGGGAGTGGGTCGTGTTCCCCGCGCCCGCGGGGATGAACCGGCCAGAGATGTTCTCCGGCCTCGGGCAATCCTGTGTTCCCCGCGCCCGCGGGGATGAACCGCAACTCGACCCGAGGATCCGCGACGCCGTTGAGTGTTCCCCGCGCCCGCGGGGATGAACCGTGGGTACTGCAGTTCACCAACTCCACGACCGTATGTTCCCCGCGCCCGCGGGGATGAACCGAAAAAGACCGGCTTCGGTGAGCTTGATGAGGCGTGTTCCCCGCGCTCGCGGGGATGAGTGCTGCACAGGCACTGGCGTGATTTCGAAAAGCGTTCCCCCACTCGCGGGTATGAACCGGTCGCAGCACCATTGAACTTGCGCGGGGGTAAAGTTCTGTGGCGTACAATTCCATAAATCCATAAAAATGGGTGGATTATGAAAACGACTTTGGAACTTCCTGAAAACCTCATGCGGGCGGTCAAGGTTCGCGCCGCGGCCAGCGACCGCAAGCTCAAGGATATGATCGAGGAGCTTATCCGTCGCGGATTGACGGCGACTGAGCGAGACGACGAGCCGAGCCCATTAGATGCGTTGCGGACTCGTCTGCGCTTTCACGCCGATGGTACCGTCACCAATCCCCTCGGCGTATATAACGAAGCCTTTTTCCAGACTCTGGAAAAGAACCACACTCCAACTCACGAGGGGACCCCACGCGACCCGTTCGCATGATGTGCCTGCAGCGAAACGGGCAGGAGATCGGCATCGTTGATAGCCTTCTTGCTGCTACTGCCTTGGCTAACAATCTGGTCATGGTCATTCGCAACGTGCGTCATTTTGAACGCGTTGAAGATCTGGTCGTCGAGAACTGGTTCGACCTTCAATAGCCATGCCCACGACAAGGATGGTCTACCATCTTCAGGGTTCTTCTTCGGAGCAACGTCCACATGATCCTTCCTATAACAAAACTGTCGCTTGTCGGCCTGCTGCTGTTTTCATTTGCTGCGACAGCAAGCGACTATTTTCCGGAGCGCTTTGACTGGGAACGGATCGAGCCTGCGGCTGCCGGATTTGACCCGGCGCGTTTGCAGCGGGCGGTGGAACTGGCTCGATCAAAGGCAGTGACCGAGCCGTCCGATCTGCACCAGGTCTTGCTCGATACCTACACCTCGCGCGAGCCGGACTACCAGGTACTGGGCCCGACTTCACCGCGCGCTGGCGACAGCGGGATGATTGTTTCCGGCGGGAAGATTGTCGCCGAGTGGGGCGATATTGCACGCGTCGACATGACCTTCAGCGTGGTCAAAAGCTACCTGGCTACCTTGGTCGCGCTGGCACTCGATCGTGGCCTGATCGATTCACTGCATGACCCGGTCGCCCGTTACGTCACCAGCGGTGAATTTTCCAGCGAACATAATCAAGCCATTACCTGGCACCATTTGCTGCAACAGACCTCCGACTGGTCCGGCACCCTTTGGGAAACCCCGGATTGGGCCGACCGACCGGAAGGTGATGATCCGGCGCAGTGGCCGAACCGGCCCATGCACGAGCCGGGTACGCGCTTCAAGTACAACGATGTGCGCATCAACCTGCTCGCCTATGCCCTGCTCCAGGTATTCCGCGAACCGCTGCCGGTGGTGCTGCGCGAAGCGATCATGGAACCGATCGGGGCGTCGAACACCTGGCGCTGGCACGGTTATCGGAATTCCTGGGTCGAGCTGGATGGGCTGCGAATGCAGTCGGTGTCCGGCGGCGGTCATTTTGGCGGTGGGATGTTCATCAGCACCGCCGACCATGCCCGATTCGGCCTGCTGATGCTCAAGCGCGGCGTCTGGAACGGCCAGCGACTGGTACCGGATAACTGGTTCGACGCCCTGCGCCAGCCCACCGAAGACCGACCCGACTACGGTTACCTGTGGTGGCTCAACACCGCTCAGGAGCGACTGCCCCAGGCCCCGCCCAACGCTTACTGGGCGGCCGGCTTCGGTGGCAACTATATTTATATCGACGAATGCAACGATCTGGTGGTGGTGCTGCGCTGGATTCCGGACCTGGCCGACGTCATCGAGGCCATTCTCGATGCCCGCCAGTCCGCCGCCGACTGTCGCGAGGCAGCCTGAACCGTGCAGCGCATCGTTGTCGACCGGCCCGGCGGGTATGACGCGCTGCGGCTGACCGAGCAGGCCGACCCGACACCCGGGCCCGACCAGCTTGTGATCCGGACTCGTGCCTGCGGCATCAACTATGCCGACGGAATCATCCGCCTGGGCTTGTACAAGTCGGCGAAGCAACTGCACGGTTACCCGATCACACCCGGATTCGAAGTGGCTGGCGTGATCGATCGGGTGGGTGACAATGTCGATCGCTGGCAGCGCGGCGATGAGGTCATCGGTCTGACCCTGTTCAATGGCTATGCCAGTCATGTGACCCTGCCGGCCGACGGCGTGTTTGCCAAACCGGACAATCTGAACTTTGCCCAGGCCGCCACCCTGCCCACGGTTTTCCTGACCGCCTGGTGGATGGTCCATCGCCAGGTCCATCCCGAACCGGGCGACACCTGGCTGGTGCATTCGGCGGCCGGCGGTGTGGGCTCGGCCCTGCTGCAACTGGGTCGCCTGGCCGGTGTGCGCACCATTGGCGTGGTCGGGGCCGGCCACAAGGTCGATCATGCCCGGGCGATGGGTGCTGATGAGGTCATCGACAAATCCGTCCAGCCGCTCTGGCCAACGGCCGAATCCCTCGCGCCCGAGGGTTTCCACGCGATCTTCGATGCCAATGGTGTGGCCACGCTCAGGCAAAGTTATGCCCACCTGGCCCCGACCGGACGCCTGGTGATTTACGGTTTTGCCAGCATGCTGCCCAGAGACGGACGACTGAACTGGTTCAAGCTGGCCCGCGACTGGCTCAGAACCCCTCGCTTCAACCCGCTCGACATGACCCAGTCCAACAAGAGCGTACTGGCTGCCAATCTCAGTTTTTTGCAGGCCCACGCACCGACCATGCAGTCCGGAATGCAGTGGCTGTTGTCCCGATTTGAAGCCGGCGAACTCGAGCCCCTGCCGGTCGAAACCTTCCCGCTGGCCCAGGCCGCTGATGCCCAACGCCGCATCGAATCCGGCCAGACCATCGGCAAACTGGCCCTGCTTCCCGAATCGAGCGATCAGACATGCGAAACCTGATCTTCTGGACCAGCCTGCCCATTCTCTTTCCACAGGCACTGCAGGTCCGTCGATCCGCGCCCCGATTTGAAGCCGCACAGGGCGAACCATGGGGCCGGGTACCCGGTCCGACACCACGACGGCTTATCGCGATTGGCGATTCCATCGTTGCCGGTGTGGGCATCAACAGGATGGAGGATGCGCTGGTCGGAAGTACCGCCCGCAGCCTGGGTGAAATCCTTGAAGTCGGTGTGGACTGGTTCAGCCTCGGTCGTACCGGCCTGACCTCCAGTGATGTGCTTGAGCAACTGGTTCCCTTGCTCGACCCTGAACCGGCCGATTTCATCATGGTCTCGGTCGGCGTCAACGACATCACCTCACTGCGCACGCTGCGCGGATGGCGACGATCATTGAACGCGTTGCTGATGGCGCTGCACCGACATTCCCCCGAAGCCCGAATAGCAATGGCCGGTGTCCCACCCATGCAGTGCTTTCCCCTGCTGCCGCAACCCCTGCGACAAATTTCGGGGCTGCGCAGCCACTCCTTCGATCAAGTCGCCCGCCGCGTCATTCAAGGGCTCGACTTTGCCGCTTATACACCGTTCGACAAACCGTTGATGTCCAACCAATTTGCTCCGGATGGTTATCACCCCGGCCAGGAGGCCTGCATCGAATTTGGTCAAACCATGGCTCATGCATTGCTGAGAAGGTGAGCCACGGGATTCTTATACAATGTCACCAGTCAGGTCCGATTCCACCTAGAGGGAACCTCATGAAAATCCGGAATGTTGCGGGTGCGCTATTGATCGCACTGCTGTTGTTTGTTGTCGCTTGCGGTCAGGAACAGAACGACTCTTCATCGTCATCTGACAGGTCATTCACTAACGCTTGGAATGAAGCCCTTTCCGAGCGGGCTCGTCTGTACGAGGTGCTTCCGGACTCGACGCTGGCTTATGTCCGGGTTCCAAATCTCTGGGGCATGCTTGCCGCGCCCAAGTCCGGTTCGCTGGCACCGGCATTGGGCAGTTCGGCCAACGCCGAGACGATTGCCGGCCTGCAGGCACGCATTCCAGAGGTCATGACCGAGGAGTTCGGGCCGGCGGCACCGCTGCTAACCCTGCTGCTGGAAACCCTGCGTTCACCGCTGGAGGTCGCCCTGGTCGGAGAAGGCTCTCAGCCGATGGAAGCCGATATCGTGATCGAGGGACGGTTTGCCTTTGAATCGGTTGATGAACTCAACGCCCTGTTGACCAGCGTCACCAACCCCGGCGGCATGCTGCAGCTGCTGCAGCCGGCCTCGGAAGAACAGCCCGGGCAGATTCTTGCCGGTGTGTTTCCTGTTTTCTACGCGTTTGATCCCACCAGCCAGCGAGTGCGCCTGGTAGGTGGCATGGCGGCCCAGCCGGAATCGTTCGGCCAGACCCGTGAGTGGCCCGAAAACCCTGAATCACCGATGCGGACTTTTCATGACCGTATCGACGCCAGTGGTCACGGTCTTTTTGTCTGGGCCGACATGGCCCGTCTGACCCCGCTAATGCGTCAGACCCTGCCAGCGGATGAGTTGGAAGAACTGGAAACCCTTGGCGCACTCTCGACCGACCAGGTTGCCCTGGGCTACGGTGAGGTCAATGGCAAGGCCGGGCTTTCCTTGCTGGCCAGCGGGTCCGGTGGAACATTATGGGATTTTACGCTGCCGACCATCGAAGCCCTGGATTTCAGTACCAACGGGAGCCCTCGCGCTGTCGTCGGCCTGGCAGTGCCGGACTATGCCTGGCTGGAAGCGTTGTGGCTGAATCTGGGCGATACCGGGCCAGAGGACATTGCCAAGCTGGACAGCAAACTGACCGAGGAGGTCGGCGTGGGCTTGCGCGAGATCGTCGACACCGTGGCCGGCCGGTTGTTTTATGTCAGTGACGACAACGGCGGCTACCTGGTTCACCAGAGCCGCAATCCGGATCAATGGTCAGCCTTGTGGGACAAGCTTGGCGAGCGCTTCGATATCCGCCAGACATCCGCCGAGCACGCTGGCCAGACCATTCATCATGTCGCGCTCCCCGGCATCGACCTGGACGATCAGCTGGATGATGGCGACACCACTGGCGAACAGGCCGGACTGTTCCTGGTGCGCAAGTTCATGGACATCGGCACCCATTTTTTCTGGACCGGCGAAGGTCGGAACATCCTGATCAGCAGTGTTCCCCAGGTTCTGATGGACCGCCAGGACAACCCCGGAGACACCGACGTTTCAGACTGGTTGACCGCGGCCGGACTGGCCATCGAACAGGCCGGCTTGTTTGCCGCCATGGAGATTCATGACGCACCCCAGCGGAACTATCACACCTACCTGACCACGCTGCTGGCGCTGGGCGACATGCTTGACCACCCGGTCGATCTGATGAGCTTCCCGACGGCCCGTGAACTCGGCCTGGAAAGCACCGGGACCATCGGTTTCGGCATGGACTTCAGCGACGGCCAGATCGGTGCGACCCTGACCTTCGAAAATCACCCCGGCGATCTGTTCTACGGCGGCATCGGCGGCATGGGTGGTATTGCTGTCGTTGGAATACTCGCCGCCATTGCCGTACCGGCTTACCAGGACTACACCGTGCGCGCAAAGGTTGCAGCGGCGATGACGGAAACCGCCATGGCGAGGCTGACCATCGCCGAGTTCTATGCCTCCTCCGGCCGTCTCCCCAACGCGGAGGAAACCGCCGAACTGGAACTGGGCGCGACCGGCGATATGCTGGTCGACCTTTACTACGACAGCCGCACCCTGCGCCTGGTCGCTACCCTGCCAGCCGACCCGACGCTGGGTGAGCAGCCCATCCTGGAACTGGTACCGGTACTCCAGAGCGGCACAGTCACCCGCTGGCGCTGCGCCAGCACCACCATCGAAGAAAAACACCTTCCGGCTTCGTGTCGACCGTAAGCCCAGTCATCGATCGGCTCCACACTCTGGAGCCGATCAAGCCGGCTCAGTCGATCAGATTTGCCTGCAGTACCGCGGTATTGCTCTGCAAACCGAAGTGACCGTAGTTGTAGCTGTAAGTCGCTGTCTCACCAGCAATCCGCGAGCTGTGAATGCCGCCAACGGTGCAGTAGCCGGTGGCACAAACAACCTGGTCGATCCATGACTTGACTGAATAGACCTGGCTACCCAGCGGCTTGCCGTCCAGCCAGTTCAGAAACGGCGAATTGACCGACAGTCCCCAATAGCCGCAGGTCGAATTCCACACGTTCCAGGGATAAGTCCCGCAGCTCCACAAGCCCCTGAACGCACCCGCGATGCCGACAAAGGTATCGACACTGGATTCGAGCTGGTAGTCGGCAATCTGTTTGGCCGCCAGCGTCGCTCCCATTGAATGCCCGATCACGTCGAGCTTGCCGGTGCAGGAAGCATCGAGCGCATCGGCCAGCGCATTGGCCACGGGCCATTCTTCGGAACCGTCGTGATTGTTGCAGGCCGCACAACCACTGCCCCAGGACGGGCGAAAGATCTGGCTTGCGGGCACACCACGCGATCGCAGCTCCTGGTAGGTATTGTCCCAGTCCGACGGCGAACCGGTATTGCCGTGCACCAGCACGACCGCATCCTGGCAGGCCAGAACCGGCCCGGCCAGAAACAGCAAGACAATGGCGAGAAATCGAGTGTGAATCTGGTACATGATCAGCAGTCCCTCTGATGAATATCCATCAAGGGTGACGCAGCTAACCGGGAGATGCCATTGGACTTACGGCCGATCCGACGGCTCGTTGGATTGCAAATTCATCCTTGCCGAGCTGAGCATATGGCTGCTGCTCTCAAAGAGATCGGTGATTCTTCCAGCCTCGACCTCCCCGACACATTGGGGGTCGAAGACAACAAGTCTGCCTTCAGCTTCACACAATAGGCGGATCAAGAGATCTTTGACCTACGCTTGATATCCTCTGCGAACCAGTCCCACAAGCCACCGATCGACGGTGCGATCAGCCGCCATTCGGTGGCTTCAGGGTACACCAGAATTATTTGTCCCAATTGGCCGGCCGCTGTCGGGTTAAAATCAGCGTAGACGCTAAAGTTACCATCCACTTCTTCGGCAACCGGCAACCAATGTCGACTGGCGATGAGGGGCTGTATTTCGGGATCGCGATGCACGATCACTCCATCTTCTTCGGGCAAGTCGTCAGGAACCCACTGCAGCGTGTCGACGTGAATACGCCACCAGTCAACGATCTGTTCGGCTGAAAGCAGACAGAGCCGGTCCCTTAACCAAACACCCTCGCCCAGACCATTGCATCGGGAGAGAAAGCGCCTCAACTCTTCTGGCAATTGGAGGCCGGTTGCCTGTTCGACTTCGTCAAGGCACCGCTCGCTCGTGCCGGCAGGCAGCGAACTGATCTTTGGGAACAACTCCGGCACGACTCGCTTGAGAAGACCGTAGAAAGATTCTGAATCCATACTCGACCCCGGTCCCTGTTAGTCCCGCATGAAAAGCTCATTCAGAGTCATGCCATCATCTGGAAAGAGTTCATCGCCAAGCACATCACCGCCCGTAAGAAAAAAACGCGCTCCCTTCAGCTCATCGCGAATCAGCTGTCGGACTCCATCCAGTGCCCACACCATCGCTCGAAATGATGTCACTTCACGTGCAGGCTGACAGGGGGGGTCAATAAGCCCATCGAGCAGCCACCAACACTCCCAGCAGATCTCACCATGACGATCCCTGGCCAATTCCGGTTTGGCTATGCGCAGCGTAAAACGAGTCGACTTCCCACCACTCCACCGAGCAATGATCTCTTGCTCTATAACGAACTCAGCAACCTTCCAGCCATCTTCAGAACTCATATTGCTCCTTCTCTCTGCTATCTAGGACAAATCCAGAATCCGGGTGCCGACGTCGTAGCCACGGTCAAGAAACGTCGGCGGTCTTTGAGTGGGTTCGAACTGGTCCGCACCGGTGAGACTCTGCACGCTCGATAGAATGCGCTAAGTCGGCCACCCTGAACACTTTGCTCACGAACCGGAACTGGCCGCAGCGAAACCCTTGCCCGATTGCCACGCCCACCCTCTTGTGTTGATGCGAAAGGATACTCGTCGCAACTGGTTACACCACTGACTTTGGTTCGGCAAGGCATGGCATTGCGAATCCAAGAACGAGAATGAGGCGGTGACTTTCTTGTCAACCAGAATGGGGAATGCATTAAAGCGGAACCACGTCCAAGCTGCGCATCCTGAATATGCTCAGCAGTTTCGCGGGTTTCAGTCCCAACTACAAGAATCGGAACGGTCAATCGACAACCGCGTGGATTTCGAATGCAACGACGTGCCTCATGCAGGGCAGCTCTGGCTGCCTGCAAACTACCAGTCACAACCCGCTTAATCAGCGACCGGCTGGCCAAGCCAACTGCTCGCAGTGACAACGACGCACTGATATTCATGCCGGCACTAAGCCCTCCCAAGGTCATGTTTCCACTCGGATCCGTATTGTTCGCAGGATCCCCAAGCACGTACAGGTACTTGTGCAGGGCTCCCGACTGTTCGCTAGCGAAGATAATGATAATCAATCGGAAGCCATTGGATATCAGTCACCCCATCAGAATACCTGGTATGGCTTTGTATATCGGCCAGAAGCGCCTCTGTCACAGTGGAAATTTTTGTGAGGAACCCAAAGAGGTCCACCCCTTCCAGTACAAATTCGAAACCATCATGATCGAATCCAAACACTTGCCCCTGACTTTCTCCTCCCAACAAATAAAAAAAGAAGTTTCCCGAGGCCGGAACTTCTCCGATCACAACAGCGTCATCCAACCATGATGGCAGTAGACTATCCCGTTCACACTCTGTTAGATCGTTCACCCAGATGTTGAACTCTTTACCAAGCCTCTCCCATTCGGTCGGATGAGCCAGGTAGTAAGCTGAGGATTCTGAAAGCGCGTCACAGTAGAGCCTTATGCTTCCATATATGGAGAGCATTTCGAACAATTGCTTTTGGAGACCGATATGTGCTTCCAGCTCAGTCAATTCGTCATGAGTCAAAGGCGAGGTAGTTTCATGGTAAATATTTGCAACAAACCGTCCCTGACTTCGTATCGGTCCAGCAGGAACGCAGTCAAATCTCTGCTCCTCCCGTTTGAGCAATGCTTCGAGTGCATAACATGTCATCCCTACCTCCTGATCGCAAAGTGCACTTAATAACTCCTGACTTAAGGGCTTCCAGTGCGCGTACACCACGGGAGTGAAGTCTTCATTCCTGATTCATACATTCCGCGTTCAGAGGAGAAAACCGCACCAACCGTTGGCTGCCCTTGCATCCACCATCCACCTTGCTGGTAAACCAAGTCTAATGCGTTCGTGATTGCTCGACGGCCCGTTTCTGTTCCAGCAATCCTTAGAACATCCTCACTTCTGTGCCGTCCGATCGATCTAGAAGCATATTCTTCTACACCTTCCAATACGATACCAATTTGCGCAATCTGTGCATGAATGGCCGAATGTTTCTCAGGCGCGAAATAGGAAAGCTGCTGATTCATAGCGCCACAAAGGTACACCGGTATGGTGTGGTGTCCTTGTGGTGGCCGTTCAGGTCTCGAACCAGCATCGTCTATCGGTTGAGCTATTGATGACGTCAGGACTGCTGCTCTGAACATTGGTACAGCGATTGAATCCCATACTGACCATTTCCGGATTCCTGTCGAAGCCGAGTCTGGAAGCTGACCTACTATGATTCTTGTCGTAATCGCGGCAAGTGTACCAATAGCAGCAATTCGCAACGTTGCGCCGATATTGATACCAGTGAGTTGTCCAGCCAATGTCATATAGCCTGAAGGATCAAAATTGCTCACCGGATCCCCATGCACATACAGGTACTTGTGCAGGGTCTGCGGCTCATGGATGCGGCCCTGGTAGGTGTCCATGGTCGGGAACCGGCCGGTGGCCGGGTTGTAGTACCTGGCTCTGAGGTAGTAGAAGCCCAGGTTAGGGTCGTACTGCTCGCCGGTATAGCGGAACTTGTTGGGTGTGGTGCCCTCGCCGTGCTCCAGTTGCCCGAACGCTTCGTACACGTAGGTATCGGTCGCCTTACCAGTATCATCAGTCAGCACCCGGATGCTACCCAAGCCATCGTCGTGGTAGGTGAAGTGGCCCTCAGCTCTTTCCTGCCTGATGCGCTCGTGGCCGATGACGTAGGTGACGGTGGAGTTGCCGGCGGCGTCCAACTCCTCCAGCACCTGGGCATACTGATGCGTCGGGTCGACCAGGAAACGGCTGGTGATGCCGTCCACGGTCTGCCGCTGACGAATACCCTGCGCGTCGTAGCTGTACTCGGTGGCGATGCCGGATTCCAGCGCACCGCTGGCCTGGGTCAAGCGGTCTTCGGTGTTGTAGGTGTAGTCTACGGTGCCGTCCGGGGCGGATTTCTGGAGGGTGTTGCCGTTTTCGTCGTAGGAATAGGTAGTCACACCATCCGGGCCGGATTCTTCCAGCAAGCGGTCGTTGGCGTCGTAGACGTAGGTGGTCACGCCTGCCTCGATCTCACGACTGCATTGCGGATCACAGGTCACCGTCCGGCTCAGGCGGTTGCCGGTGGCATCGTAGGTGTAGGTGGTGATGCGATTGCCGCGCGGGTCGGTGACCTGTTCCTCGGTCAGGCGATACAGGGCGTCGTAGCTGTACTCGACCACGCGGTCGTCGTCTTCGACCAGCTTCTGTCGATGGCCGGCCGCGCCCAGGGTGAAAACCTGATGATGGACCAGTTCGGGCAGAACCTGTCCGGGTACGGCAGTGAGCAGCGTGGTCAACCGGTTACGGGTGTCGTAGTGATACTCCGTGTAGCTGGCGTTCGCATGATCGACCCGGGAACGACTGCCGACTTCGTTGTAGTGGTAGGTCGTTACCTCACCCTGGCTGCACGGCTCGTCAGTGCAGGCGGTGACCGTGGCCATGCGGTTGAGGGCATCGAAGGTGTACTGGGTGCGTTGATTCTCGGTCAGTAACTCGGTGCGGTTGCCAGCCTCATCGTAGCTGTACTCGATCCAACGGCCATCCGGATACTGGATCCGGGTCAGGCGGTCGCGCTCGTCGTACTGGTGGACGGTCACGCCCAGCTCCCGGCCTTCTGCCACGCAAGGGGCTGGGCTGCAAGTGACTTCAATCTCCGATACCTGGCCACTGGTGGTGTAGCGGGTCTCGACCATGCTGCCATCCGGATGCTCGGTGCGCGTCGGCCGGCTGAGATCATCGTAGGCGAACTGGGTGGTCTGACCGTTGAAGTCGGTTCGTGCCGTTCGCTGACCGGCCATATCGTACTGGTAGTACTCGGTCTGGCCCAGCGGCAGCGTGCGTGAAAGCATGCGCCCGGTGGCATCGAAGGTCCAGGTGGTCGTGTGGCCGTTGGAGTCGGTTTGTGCGATGCGATTGCCCTGCTCGTCGTAGGCATACTCGGTGCGCTGGTCGAGTGCATCGATCACGGCAGTGAGGTTGCCGGTCTGGTCGTACTCGAAGCGGGTGGTCCGGCCGGCCGGGTCGGTCTCGGCAATCTTCTGGCCCAAAGCATCGTAGCTGACGCTGGACTCGGTGGTGTCCGGATAAATCGTGCGCACCAGTCGACCGGCGGCATCGTAGACAGACTCGGTCCGATGGCCACGAGCATCGATCACGGCGGTACGCTGGCCCTTAAGATCGTACTCGTAGACCGTTTCATTGCCCTGAGCATCGATCACTTTGGTATTACGGCCGGCGTCGTCATACTCGTAGAACGTACTGTTGCCGCGCTCATCGACCTCCTCGACCATCCGGCCGGCCGCATCATAGATCGAATACCGGCGCGGGTTGTCGCTGTCATCGCCCGGGGTGTTGTCCGGGAAGATGGTTTCGATCGCTCTGCCGGCGGCGTCGTAGACCATCCGGGTCGTGCGGCCGGCACGATCAGTCTCGGCGATCAGATTGCCTTCCGGATCGTAAACGCTGGTCTCTGTAGAGCCATCGGGGTGGCGTACCAGCACCTGGTTACCCCGGTTGTCGAACTCGTACTCGGTTCTCCGGCCCAGGGGATCGATCTCGGCGGTCATTTGACCGGCGGCGTCGAATTCAAACTCACGCACGGCACCTAACGGATCGGTGGTCCGGATCCGGTTGCCGTTGGCATCGTAGTCGTGGGTGGTGACCAGCGCCTGAGGAATGCCGTTGCCATCCGTCCAGCTCTGGGTTTCGGTCAGAACCCGGCCCATGACATCGTGGGTGTACTGGGTCTCCACGCCCTTGGGATCGATCTCGCGTATCAGATTGCCGCGACTGTCATAGAAATTCTGGATTTCCTGACCCAACGGATCGATGGTTCGAGTGAGGTTGCCAGTCTGGTCATACGAGAACGTGGTGGCCTGTCCCAGCGCATCCGTGGAAGCGGTGAGATTGCCCGTGCGTTCGTTGTACTGATTGGCCATGACGACCGTCCCGTCGGCTGCGGTATGGCTGGTGACCAGACCGCGACTGTTGTAGGCATAGTCATTGGTTTCGCCCAGCGGGTTGGTTTCCGCGGTCTGGTTGCCGCGGCTGTCATAGCTCATTTGCCAGAGGTGGCCCAGCGGGTCGGTGCGGGTCAGCTCGTTGCCGTACTCGTCGTAACTCCTGAGCGTGGTCTCGCCCAGCGCGTTGGTCTCGCTCAGGACATTGCCGCGCTCGTCGTAGATATAGACGGTGGCATGGCCGCGGCGGTCGCGGATGGTCTCGACCCGGCCTTCGATGTCGCGATCAAACTCCAGCCGGTTGCCATCGGCATCGATCTGGGCGACCAGGCGACCGTCCTCATCGTACTCGTTGCGGATGGCGCGTACGCCTCTGGGATCGATGATGTCTTCAAGGTAATGAGCCGCGCCAGCCAGATAGCTGTACTGAGTGATGTTCTCGGCCTGATCGACAAAAGCGGTCAGATTCCCACTGGCATCGTAGGCATAGTCCAGAATCTCGCCATCGGGCAGCAACACCTGTGTGATCCGATCGGTCACATCACGGACAAACTCGATGCCAACCCCACTGGAGTGCAAGATTCCGTCATGGGTAAAGGTCAGGGTGTTGTCGTTGGTGTCCTGCAACTGACGCAGGCCAAAATGCTGATCGACGCTGAGCACCGTGCCGTCTTCCAGCGTCAATCGATACGCATCCGGGTCAATGGGCTGGTCGGGTTCGCCCAGGTCCACGATGTTGCCGTTGACGATTCGAACGAGCCCGAAGTCGCTTTGAGTCAATGTCGAGTCGGTGCCGTCCAGCGCCTCGAAAACGATATTGACGTCGATAAACGGCACCAGTTGCTGACAGTCCGGGCTGGCCTTGGCCCGGAAACGGTGGACTTCGTCGTCGGGCAGGCGTACGGTCACGATCGGATCGCCATTGGGTTCCACGCACCAGGTGCTGAATAGACCCTGGCGATACTCGTTCAGGGACCAGCCCAGGCCGACCCGACGGGATTCGTGCAGGCGGACATTCTGGTAGCCGACCGACCAGCCAAAGCCGAAATCAAGGTCCTTGTTTCGCTGACGAGTATCGTAAGTTCGCGTGAGTGTGATCGGAACTCCGGCCAGGGGTACCGTCGCGTCTTCAAAAGTGATCGCGAAATGACCGAGCTTCATGTCGCCGGTCACCTGGACTTCGCGTGAATCGAAGTTCGAACGACCCTGGTTGTCCCAGGCCTGCAAGGCAATACGGTACTGACCATTGATCAGCAGGGTCGGATCGAACATGGCGATCTCGGCCTCGTTAATCGGCTCAGTGCCCTCGGCCAGAATGGTCCAGTTCTGGGTGCCGGCTTCGGCCCAGGCCAGCGTCCAGCCGGCCAGACTATCGTCCTGGACCGTACCCACGACCATGGTTGGTGCCGTGATCTCGGCTTCGTAGTCCGGTGTCGACAGGCTGACTATGGGCCCGCCTTCAGCATTCGGATCGCGGACAAAGAAGTTGTCCATCGTATCCGCCTGCTCAAAACCATCATCAATCGCGGCCTCGACCAGATGCTCGCCGGCTTCACTGGCTTCAAAACGCGCAACCAGGTCTGGATCGACCGTCACTGGCGTGCCGTTGACCAGAACCTCGGCCATCACCTCACCCGCTGCCGCCTGGGGCAGCAGACGGATGCTGACGGTCTGACCGATATCGGCCACTGTCGGTGTGATCTCCAGGTCCAGCCCGAGGGGCACCGAACCATCCAGCACCTCAAGATTCCAGGACTGGGTCACGGCGTACTCGCCATCTGAAATCTCGATTTCCACCGGATAGCTGCCTTCGGAGGATGGCGACCAGGTCAGTTCGGCATCCTGTACTGACAGACTCATGTCCGCCGGAGATTCCAGCAAGCGATAATCGAGCGCGTCGCCATCCGGATCCTCGGCCACGATGGAGTAGCTGTACTGCCGTCCGGTCTTGGCTGATTGCGGCGGAGTGGACAGAAATGCCGGCGGCCGATTGCCGACAGGAGGTTCTTCGACCAGGACATTGAAACGTTGCCAGGCGACACCGTTGTTCCCGTCAAGAACCAGAAGCTCGAAATCCTGTAAACCAATCTGGCTCGTCAGAGGCGTCCATTGCAACAAGCCGCTGACTGGATCGATCGCCGCACCAGCGGGCCCGGTTTGCAGGACAAATTCCAGTACATCGCCGTCGGGATCAACGGCCTCGATCTGGTAGCTGTAACTGAGCCCGACTGTGGCCTGCTGAGGGGGTGAACTGAGAATCTCCGGCGGCTGGTTGCTGGCACCATCGTAGACGTACACCGAAAAACTCTGACGTGCCCAGCCGCCCCGGTCATCACGAACTTCGACAACCACCGCATGCTCGCCAAGCTGGCTTGCGTCTGGCGTCCAGTCGATCAGCCCGGCGGCATCCACTTCCGAACCAATCGGGCCTTGCAGCAGCTCGAAGACCAGTGGATCACCATCGGGATCGGTTGCTTCGATGGCATAGATCCAGGTCTCGCCCAAAGCAATACTCAGCGTCGGGTGGCTGGTGATGTCAGGAGGCTGATTGTCGCCCGAGAAGATCCTGATTGAATAGCTTTGCTCGGCAACACCACCGCGCTCGTCCTGGACCTGTACCGTAACCGGCACCGGGTCCGCTGCGGGAAGAGTCGGTGTCCAAGTTATCAGGCCGGTGCGCGGATGGATGGCCATTCCGTCCGGACCGTCCAGCAGGCTGTAGCCAAGCTCCTGGCCGTCCGGATCCTCGGCAATGACAGGATATTGATACTGACCACCCAACTGAACTGTGGTCACGGGTTGCGAGAGAATGACCGGCAGCTCATTGGGAATCGAAGAGGGTGCAACAACGACGTCAATGGTCTGGTTCCGGGCTCGATTACTCAAGTCACGAGCATGAACGCGGAATCGGGTCGTACCGGTCTGGCCCCAGGCCGGCGTCCAGCTGAGTTCGCCGGTGATTGGATGCAACTGTGCGTTCTTGGGACCTTGATACAAACGGTAGGTAACAAGATCACCGGTATTGGGGTCATCGGCGGCCACCTGGTACACATACAGCTCATTCTCTACGGCTTCACGAACCGGACTCGAGGTGTAGCTCGGATTTACCAGCGGCTCACGAACTCCGAGCGACCAGACTTGCGTGTCGTCCAGTCCGTCGTAGTCTTCAACCCGAATCTGGGCCCGAACACCGGATGCGATGTTGTTGGCCAGTTCGCATTCATCCGTCGAACCATCCTGCTGATAAACCAGTGCGAACAGCTCGTCTCCCAGATCGTCTCGTTCAAATCCACTCTCGGCGATCGAGACGGTCTGACCGGGCCAGAGGTCATCTGAAACAGTTTGCTGTGCCAGCAGGTCACCGCCGGCCTGCGGATCACCGCGATAAAACTCGACCACAATCGGTCCGGGCACTGGTGCCATGCCGCGATTGCGGATCACTGTTTCGAGACTTTTGCCGTCGTTTACCGGACGGGCTCGCGGCACCTCGATATGAAGATCCGCCAGAAACTCGGTCGCGGGCTCGGACAACACGGGTGGCTGCATGATGCGCAGATTCGCATGACGTGGCTCGGCCGGTGCGCTCTCCAATTGCATGGCGGAATGCGCTCGTGTCGGCCAATCGCCCCAGGCCGGGCGCAGCACCAGAAGGCCGCTGGTGCCGCCCATCAGCAAGCGGGTGACCTCCTGATTTTCCGGCTTCACCAGTACCGGCACCAGGCCACGCCTATCACTTCGTTCGCTCCAGCTCCAACTGAACATTTCAATGCCATATTGACCGGACATCACACTGAGCTTGCTGCCGCCGTGCATAACGATCTCCAGCCAGCCGTCGCCGGTCAGATCAGTGGCAATGGCGTTCCTGAATTCTCGCCGGTCAATCGCCCCGTTGTGTTGCCAGACCACAGCGCCCTGGGCATCAAACAGAATGCTTCCACCGGGCAGGAAAACCTCATTGGATCCGCTGCGAGTGAAATCAGCCACCAAAGGCGGGCTGACGTGCTGCACCAGGCTGGATTCCTCCCGCCACAGCAGTTGGCCCTGCCCTGTGACCGCCAGCAAGGCGCTACCCCGGTTGGAACGCAGGGAAACGGCCAGATCCGGCAGACCGTCACCGGTCAAATCTCCCACGCCGAAATGTGCTCGCTGCAAGATCTCATCGGTTTCCAACGGAAGCTGCCACAGTAGATTGCCCTGCGCGTCGCGCACCTGATCGTACATGGCGACTTCCAGCTGGCCATTACCGGTCAGATCGGCCACCATCGGGGTCGCACGGAAAGCCGTCGAATGCCAGTCAGCATCGCTCTCGAAGCGCCACAGCAGTTGGCCGGCATGATCGAACACGGTAGAACCGGCAACAATTTCCGCCATACCGTCCTGATCCAGGTCGGCGATGACCAGGGCAGCCTCGCTCAGATTGGCACCGGACACGGCTACCGGCTGTTGGCTTCTCCACTGGAACTGACCGAAGCTGTCGACAGCTACCAGGTGAGCAGCGCTGTCAACAAAAACAACATCAGGAATGCCGTTGCTGTCCAGGTCCGCAGCCGCAGGCGATACCCCCCAGTGCGGGGAATGATCCGAATAGGTCCAGTAGCGCTCGCCGGTTTCCAGATCGAGACCGTGGATCGCTCGACTACTGACCCCTCCACCTGACCAGGTGACACCGACAACCAGTTCGATATCCTCAAGCTCTGGTGTAGCCAGTGTCTGATCGAAAAACAAGGGCAGAACCAGTGGCTGGGTAAAGCGAGACACTCCTGATGTCCAGGTCCAGTCTTCACGCGCATCGACACTGGCCAGCTCGGATGATCTGACCAGGCAGTAAGGGTTGGCGTCGCGCAATCCTTCAGGATACGTCGACGAGATGTTGCTGCCAGTCCATCGAACCTGCCCACTGGTCTCATTGACCGTCATGCCTGACGGTCCTTCGACCAGGCTCCAGCGGTGCTGCTCGAAGAAATTGGGATCCTGCACCCGACTGTTGGATGTATAGGTGCTGCCCTGGCTTGCCATCAAATTGGGTGAGCTGGTGATCGTCGGCGGCAAGTTGGGCAGGTCGCCCAGCAAGTCGTAGATCAGAATATCGTAGTTGTCGAACTGATCGCGAACCAGAAACGAAAGCGGAATTCGCTGTCCGGCTATATCGCTGGCAACCTGCCAGGTAACCCTGCCGGTCGCCGAATCGATTTCGAGTCCGGTTGGCCCAAGCAGAACTTCGTAGCTCAACTCGGCGATGGGATCTGACACGGTCTGTGTCTGGAACTCATACGGTGTGTCGACAATCACCCGCATTTCGTCGACCGGCACGAAGCGCGGGAACTGGTAGTCTTGGCCAACCTCCAGTTCATACTGCTGGATTGCTGTTGCGCCTTCCAGATCCTCAACTTCTATCTCGACTGACTGAGTTCCAACGTGCGCCGCATTCGGCGTAAACGTCAGCTGTCCGCTGAACGGGTCAATCGTCATTCCTGTCGGCGCAGATAGCAAACGATAGATCAGCGCATCGCCAGAATCCGGATCGACTGCCTGAACTTCGTAGCGGTAGCGAGTACCGACTGACGCGATGGTCAACGGTGTCGACGTAAACTCCGGTGCTTGATTGACTTGCTCAACTTCAATACTGAACAATTGCTGATCAAACAGCCCACCTGTATCCGTTGCTCGAACCGCGACCAGCGGTGAAGTCAATTGATGATTGGTGGTCACGCATTCGCCATCGTCCTCTGCCAGGACAAATTCGGCATGAAGCTCGACATAGTTGTCATCGCCTGGCACAAAGGGTATCGAAATCTGCAGACTTTGGCCGGCGTCGAGCAGCGAGACGTCAGAGATATCCAACAGTTGATCATTGACGTAGAGATGCAATTCACTTTCTGCAGCCGCGGCAATCTGACCGCGGTTGACTATGGAGACCAGGATTTCATTGTTCTGCCAACGCACAGAATCTATACTCAGATCACTTTGCGGAACGGGTGGCAACTGCTCCAGAATCTCTCGTACCTTGATGTCGGTCAGCGCACGGGCAAAGGAAATCGCATCCTGACCGCCACTGCGCAGGAAATTGAGATCCCAGGCCGCACCCTCGGTGGCCAGGGCCAATTCGACATAGGCCGAAATCGTGTTGGATTCTCCCGAGACAGGTTCGGCGGAACCACAGGTCAAATAGCCGCCCTGCCCATCAGCCAGATACCCGGTACTGTCGGAATCCATACCCAGTGCCGATACCCATTCATCATCCCCATTCAGACAACGAAACGAACCGTTGACGACCGAATTGAGAATCACCTCGGCACCGTTGAGTTCCTGCAACAACGATTCAAATGTGATGGAAGTGTCGGTGTTGTCGCGTCCCTCATCGGTGATCAGAATGACATTGTGGGCACTTCCGTCACGAATCGGATAATCCTGCAGGGCAAACTGAATCGCCTCCCAGCCATCTTCGGTACCCCCGGAGGTGCGCAATAGCCCGGTGGCTGTCATCAGACCGTTCAGCGAGCCCATCAAAACGCCATCAATCTGGAAAGATCGGGGATTGCTGGTGTAGCCGACCAGGCCATACAGATTCTCGGCCTCAGAATAGCCGACGCCATTGGCCTGAAGATGGGATTCCAGGCCGAACGTGAAACCGGAAATCCATCGATGCTCACCGCTCATCGAGCCGGATTCATCCACGACGAACACAACATCAGCGGACGCCACGTTGCCCTGTTCCACGCTGCCTGATGCGAAGCAGTGGTGATTACTGCCGCTGCGGTTGCCAATAAACCGGTCATCGAAAAACCACTCGATCAATCCATCGTTTGGATTGATCGTCATATCGGCCGGTGCCTGCTCGAGACTGTAGGTCAGTATGTCGCCGGGATCAGGATCCACTGCTTCGACCGGATACTGATACGGCTGGCCCTGCACCGCACCGGTGATCGCTTCGGAGACGATCTGGGGTGGCCGATTGACCAACAGGACGTCAATGGTCACCGTTGCGGGCGCCGAGCTGGTTATCCCATCCCGGACCACAAACTCGAAACTGTCGATGCCGATAAAACCCGGTGCAGGCTGATAGGTCAACAACGGCGCATCGCCGCTCAGGCTGCCATTCTCGGGCCCACTCACCAGTTCGAACGACAACGCATCGCCGTCTGGATCCTCACCTGTCAACTCAATGACCAGTGCGGTGTCTTGATCGGTTTCCAACTGCTGGTCATGGGCCTGAGGCGGCAGATTGGTCTCGATCACCTCAATCGCGACAGTGGCCGGAGCCGATGTCAGATAGGCATCACGGACCACAAACTCGAAGCTGTCGAATCCGACGAAGCCAGGATCAGGCACGTACTGTGCCAACGGGGGCTCACCGGTCAGTTGACCATTGACAGGCTCGACGACTACCTCGTAGGTCAAATCATCACCGTCCGGATCGCTGCCTGCCAATTCGATATCCAGGGCGACATCCCGGTCCGTTTCAAGCTGCTGGTCCTCGGCGACCGGCGGACGGTTGTAGCAATGGGTGAAACCAAGAAACTCGAAGCTCAGCCAGCCATTGCCGGGCAGACGATAGTCAAGCAGTCTGATACGAGCGAATTGCTCATTCAAGTAATCAAAGTTGTTTCCCTGGCCACGAATTTCGGACCAGGCTGGAACAGCAATTTCGGTACCCAACAAGGCATCGAGATTGGCACGAATGGCACTGCTGTTCATGGCACCGGGAGCACCTTGTACCCAATCTCCTACCGACAATAGCCAGTCGGTATCGTCGTCCGGATTGATGTAGGTATAACTGTCGCCCGGTGGCAGCAGACTGCTGGCCAGCACCGGAGCACTGGGGCTGCCCGCCCAGGTCAGCCAGGAGAAGTTTCCGGGCCCTGTGCCGCGTGGCACTTGGTGGAATGCCTGGCCCGAGTCAGCATCGGCAAGCAAATCAAATGGAATGGCAATGGGATACAGGGCGCAGAAGTCTCCAGCCCCCACCCCCCGGAATGGCTTGTGGTTGAACTGCATCGGGCCGTCCCAGGATCTGGCAACGATGGTGCCCTCGATCACTCCCTGAGGCTGATCCACATGGGCACCAGGGGCCAGCACGCTACCCTCGACTCCAATGCCATTCAGTGTCAGCCGCTCTGCTTCATGGAAATTGAACAGCACCTGCTGGCGGTGCGCAATCAAGCTTGACAAACTCATGTTGGTCAAGCCGACATCCAATCCGTCGATGTTGAAGATAACCGTCGCGCCATCTGGAATGCAGCTGACCTGGAAGGTATGAGCCTCAAGCACCTGCTGGCCGTCGAGTTCGAAGACCTGGGCCGGACTGACACAATCCCCCTCCAGATAGAGCCCACCCCATTGCCATTCGAAGGACCCGTTGGCAGGAAGTGCAGCCAGCTCCTGACTGACATGATTCAGCCGCTCGAATTCTTCCAAAAAGTCAAATGGAAGATCGGCCAATTCGAAAACGGATTGATCAGGTGTCAAACCCTGGAGCACTGGTTCACCGAGCCCGGCCGCACCGCCACCGACCAGTATGTCACCCCGATAAACACGGCCGCTGGGGAAGTCCAGCTCACCTCCCGCCAGCAACGTTACCCCCGGGGCGACAGCCTGGAGTTTGTCAGCAATGGAGTAGGAATTGATAGAAATATCACCGCCAGCACCAAGTCGCCCCTCGGCATCCGATGATGTGGCAGTGAAGGATTCGAGAAAAAATCCGTTGAAACTTCGGGCAACCCCGAGATCGAGGCTCACGGGCAAGAATCCGTCAGTTTCATTGCCTTGTGATGCTGGCAGGGAACCCCACTGAATCGAGAGCAGCAGAACAAGGATAAACGCAAAAACGCTCGAGACGAGAGGTCTCGATGACAAACCAAGGCCAGACATGGGTGCAGCTCCCTCAACTCATTGACGATCCCCCTTGGTCAACAGGGCGCATTTATACCAGCCATCGGGCAACCTGACAAGTGAATTTTGTCTTTCAATTTATCTGAAGGTGACATGGCTGATCGCATGATCTCCCGTTCCAAAGGTGTATTGACGGGGTCAGAAAAGCGGCTCATACTCCGCTCGCGGCAAGGGGCCGGGCTTTTTTCAATCCGCTAGATTGTTCAAGGGGAAAGTTCCATGATGTTCCGAAAGACGCTGTTTGCCTTTACCGTTCTGGCCTGTCTGTTGGCCGGCAAGGCCGTGGCCGCCGACTACTACGTCGATATCGCCAACCAGACCGGTTACACCATCATGTACATGTACGTCAGCCCGGGCAATGCCAAGAGCTGGGAAGAAGATGTGCTGGGTGCCAATGTGCTTGCCAATGGCATGACCCAGCGGGTCACACTAAGCAATTATCAAAGCCCGATTTTCGATATCCGCCTGGTTGACGAGGACGGTGATACCTACACGTTCTGGAACGTCGATGTATCACGCCAGGACGTGGTGGTCACTCTGGCCAACCTGGACTGATCAGTCCTCGCACTCCAGCCCGGCCAGAAAGGTCAGGCGATCCAGTTCGAAGCTGCCGTTGCCGAACTCCGGCAGCACCGATTGATAATCGGCGCTGCCGGACTGGCAACCCAGATCCATCTCGATCGCACCCCATTCAAAACGCTCGACGGCTTCAGGATCAAACGCCTGGCCAAATCGGGCACCACGGGTGGCCAGCACCTCGGGCATGATGATCTTTCCATCCACCAGCGTACCCATGCCGAGCATCCAGTACTGGTTGCCCTGCGGGTCATAGCTGAACCACATCACCAGCACCTGGTTGTCATCCAGCCACTGAACCGTGTAGCCCTCACCGTCATGGGCTGGATCGAACCAGGTTCCACTCTGACCGGCATGAGCGTGTTCCGGGGGCAGCGAATCGGGACAGTCCAGTCCCTGGGTACGGCTCAGGCGCACCAGGTCGATGGTCTGTGACTGACCATAGGCATCGTATTCAAACCAGCCGCTGTCGCAATCGGCCAGCACCAGCCGGGCGGATCCGACCCGGACCCGGTCGACCTCGTCGGGATCAAAGTCCGGACCAAAGCGACCGCCAACCGGGGCCAGCAGATCATTGAACTGAATTTCATTGCCGACGATCGGACCCTGCCCGATCAGCCAGCGCGGATTGCCGTCCTCGTCGTAGGTAAACCAGTAGCCCAGCGCCTGACCATCGGGAAGGATCTCCAGGACCCAGCCTTCGCCCGAGCGGTCGGGATTGAACCACAGGGCGCTGTGACCGGGACGAATCGTCAATGGATCCGGCGGATCGTCCAGGGTCAGCGGCACCGACAAACTGCGATCGGTACCGCCGACATCGACCAGATCCGGGTTGCGGTTGTCGTAGCCCGTCCAGGCACCGTCAACGTAGTCAGCCACGCTGCCAGGATCGGCGTCAAGCGCATGCCCGGTCAGGTCCCTTGTCACGACCGCAAGACGGGAATTGCTGTCCGGGTCGGCCAGCCCGGCAATCAGGGCCTGGTTGACTGAATCGTCCGCTATCCGGAAGTCCAGGCTCAAGGCATCATCGCGATAACGCTGGTAGCCGAATGGCGCTCCGCCCGGCTGGTCCAGCCAGACCGGATCTTCGGATTCAATGGACATGAACTGATCATCGATTTCAAGCCAGATGGTCGCCCCGGTCGATCCCGAGGATTGCCCGGGGAACGGTGCGACCACACCGTTCTCGCGCCAGCGCATGGGCTTGGAAAATCCCAGCCACAGGCGATAATCACGGCCCGGCGACAGCGCTTGTACCATGCGACTGATCTGCTCTCGCTGACCATTGGCCGGTCGATCCCACCGGGCTGACCAGACCAGCGCATCACTGACCGCGTCCCGAATCTCGGCCCGCTGGATATGTGGCGGACCGGCCATATGGTAAGCCGCGACCAGCATGGTCTCGGCCAGGTTCTCACGTACCCGGCGAATCTCCGACTCGGGAAGAATGAAGCCATCGTGGCCATTGTTGCGAAAGCCGCCGTACTCCGCGCCACCGTCCTCACCCGGCTCGATCTCCCAGGTCATGGACGGGACTTGAAAGGCATGTCCAAAGTACTCCGACGTTGTTCCAATACCGACATTCGGTTGACTTGGCGCGTCAACGTAGCGCTTGTTGCCCGGCAGCGCGGCATGATGATTGATCAAGGTCGAGAACAGCCGGGTCTGAATGGCGTTGCGCCGGGTGTTCGAGGTAAAGACACTGAAGAACACCTTGGTATAGGAATGCATGTCGGCAAAGAAGCGCAATCGATTGCCCGGCCCCAGATCGGCCGCATTGAGAAGAGCCTGAATCTCTGGCTCGGACTGGGGCAAGGGTCCGCGATAGGTCAAATCCTGCGAGATGCCGGTCTCCGAAGGACCTGGCCAGAACGGCGGGTTGTTGCGATTCAGGTCAACGCCATTCAAATGATCGCCAGTGCTGAAAAAATCCTGATCGGCATTGCGCAGATTCTTGCGCCGCATGCGTCCGTCGCGCGGCCAGGTATCGGGAAACCGATTGTCGGAATCCATCCAGTTGCGCCGGGGATTGGCCTGGGTCTGCAGAAAACCATCGATATTGGTCACCGGCACGACCACGATATTGACGTGGTCGGCCACGTAATCGGTCAAGTAGTGATCCCCTTGCCCATCAACCACCCGTTCCATCAATCCGGTCACCACTTCCGGCGATTGCCACTCGCGTGCGTGCATGGTGCCGGCATAGAAAATCGCTGCCCGTTCCAGGCCCTCCGGCGTCGTGTCACCCGGCGCGGCCAGACGATAGGCCCAGATATCGCGACCGTAACGAGTCTGACCGACCACTTCGCCGCTGACCCGATCCGAGTTGATCAGCAGATCCTGGTGTCGGGCATGCAAGCCATCATAGGTTCGGAAACCATCGAACGGCAACGGCGTATCGACCGGCATCGGTACCGGATAACCCAGTCCCAGTTCGCCGGCCTGTTCAGTCCATTCGGCGAGCCGCTGGGCCAGAATCGGTCCAGACGCCAGCATCATTACCAGGATCAGACCAACCCTCGGGACTCTTGCGTTGAGATGGCTCATCGGACACCTCCGCGAGTCGATGCGAGACTCTGCTCCATGGCCCGGATTCGTTCCAGGATCGGCGAGTCCAGGGCATCAGTCGGCGCGCTGGCGGGATTGTCCTGCCAACGCTCGGCCGCACCCAGGCGAGCCAGTTGCAGCGCCGCCGCGCTGCGGACTTCCGGATCATCAACCCAGCCCCAGAGCTGACCGGCCCAGTCGGACGGCCAGTCGCCGCGGGCCAGGTGATGATCGGTCAAAAGGGCCAGAGTCATGGCGCGTGAGCCGGGGTCGGGGTGGGCCAGCATGGCCTGGCCCAGTGTCAGGAATTGATCCGGATCGAGGCTGTCGGCGGCCAGTCGAAGAACGTCGGCCACTCTTGAGGTCGGTCCGACCGGCAACCACTCGCTCAACGCGTCCAGCTCTTGCCTGGCCAGCCAGAGGTATGGCAGGAAATGATCGATCAATGGCTCATCAATCGAACCCGCAGCCAGCTTGTCCAGCATGCTCGCCGATGCCGATGGCAGCGCCGCGCGCAACCCCCGGGCAAAGGGCTGCTCCGGTCTGGCGGCATAGCGCTCCAGCATGCTTGACACCGACAGTGATCCGGGTGCGCTGACGGCCTCGAAACCTTCCGACCAGGCCCACTGGTTTTCCACGCCACGTACCGTTCCCGCCACATCAAACAGCGGCACCAGATAACTGGCCGATTCTTCATGACGACGCACGGCCCGAACCTCACGGCTCTTCAGATACGCAAGAACGTCCGGATCGACCTGCCCCGGGTCGAGTGCACGAAGCTGGCGGGCCAGATCAAAAAACACCGCATCGATCTGCACCGGAGACAAATCATTGGACGCCTCGATTGCTGCCATCGCGACCAGCAAACCGTGACTGCTTCCCGAGTGCAACTGGTCGGCCATCGACCTGGCGCGGTCGCGAACCACCTTGTCAAACAGCGCCTGCTGGGCACTGGGCTCGACCACGATCGGATCGGAAGCGCCCGAGACGGGAGTAATCAAGCCAGCGGCAAACACGGCAAGAACAAAGCAGCGCAGAAATCGAACCATCGGACTGTTCCTCGTTAGACTCGCCTGAACAAGAGTATACGACGCCATTGCGCTATGATTGCGCGCTTGAATTCTGCTCGGGCTAGCCAGCGGATGGAACCTGCCTATGACCAGCACTGAAAAACTGCTACTGGCGTTGATCGTGATCCTGGCCGTGCCGTGGTTGGTCTGGCGGCTTGGCCGGACCGAGCGCTGGGCACCGCTGGTCGTGGTCCAGATCCTGGCCGGTATTGCGCTGGGGCCAGGTCTTTTGGGCGAGGCATTCCCTGACACCTACCAGGCGCTACTGACCGATGAAGTCATCGCCATGCTCTCGGGTATCGCGACCTGGGGCGTGATCCTGTTTGTATGGATCGCCGGCACCGAGCTGGACCTGCGACAAGCCTGGACTGAGCGGCGCGACAGTGCAGTGACCGCAGGACTTGCGATGCTCATGCCGATGCTGGCCGGTGCCCTGATTGGCCTGGCTTTGATCTGGCATAGTCCGGCCTGGGTGGGCAGCCAGGCCCGGTCCTGGCAGTTTGTTGCCGGAATCGGCATGGCTTCGGCGGTAACCGCCCTGCCAATCCTGATTCTGTTCATGGAAAAGCTCGAGATTCTGCGCACCCCGCTGGGCCAGCGCGTCCTGCGCTATGCCAGCCTGGATGACCTGGTCATCTGGGGCGTACTCGCACTGATCCTGCTGGATGTGGAACGTCTGGGCAAGCAGGCCGCATTTGCTGCGGGTTTTGCGTTGGCGACGCTCGCGCTTCGTCGCGGTCTGCCGAGTCTGCCGGATGCTGACCGCTGGTTCGTCTCGCTGATCTGGCTAGCTGCCTGTGCGCTGGCTGCAGACTGGGCCGGGCTGCACTACATGGTGGGTGCGTTTCTGGCCGGTGCGGTGATGGAGGCCGAATGGCTGGGCCAGGACCGACTCGACCGTCTGCGCCAGACCGTCCTTTTGATCATGATGCCAGTATTCTTCCTGTCCACCGGGCTTCGCACGGAGTGGCAGATGGGCGGGCCGGCCATCCTGATCATCGCGACCGCCCTGTTGATCGCCGCGGTCGGCGGCAAGCTGCTGGGGCTGAGCCTGGCCGGGCGTATCCTGGGCTGGCCGCCGGGCCAGGCGCGGACCATCGGCTGGCTGCTCCAGACCAAGGCGCTGATCATGATCATCTTTGCCAATATCCTGCTGGATCAGCGAATCATCAGCGCCGAAATCTTTACCGCACTGCTGTTGATGGCGGCGGCATCGACAATGCTGACCATGCCGATGGTAAGAAACTCCTCAAACGTGATCAACGCGGGCTGACGGCTTTCGGAACGCTCGCGCCCGGACGTCACCAGTCCAGGCGCGCAGGCTGTCCAGCAGAACGTAGACATAAGGCACCACCACCAGACTGATCACGGTTGAAAACGCCAGTCCGCCAATAATCGCCCGGGCCATCGGGAAGTACGGCGGTCCACCACCGCCGATCCGGGTATTGCCGATAGCCAGTGGAATCATCGCCAGAATGGTCGTGGCAGCGGTCATCAGAATGGGTCGCAAGCGATCGCGGCCGGCCTGGATCACGGCCGGGTCACGGGCCATGCCGCTGCGGCGAAGGTTGTTCACATGGTCGATCAGCACAATGCCGTTGTTGACCACGATGCCCATCAGTACCAGCATGCCGATCAATGACATCAAGGACATCTGTGTGCCGGTCAGCATGAAGAACCAGTACACGCCGACAAACGAGAAAAGAATCGAGGTGATGATCGAGACCGGAAACAGGGTGGATTCGAACAGCGCAGCCATCACGATGAAGACCAGCGCAATGGCAAGCAGCATGTTGAACACCATCTGCTGCATCGCCTCGTCTTCCTGCTGGAAAGCCTGGCCATAGCTCCAGGAATAGCCCGACGGCAGGGCAACCTGATCCATGATGGCCGAAATGCGGGTGCGTGCCTCATCCACACCCAGATCAGCCGGGTTGACCGACACGCTGACCGAGGTTTCGCGATTCAGCCGCGAAATTTGTGACGGACCGCGAACCACGTTGAGATCAGCGACGGTCGACAAGCGAACCCGCTCTCCGGCACTGTTGATCAACGGCAGGCCTTCCAGCTGCGGAACACTCTGACGATCGGCACCCTGGAACTCCAGGCGTATCATCAGCTCCCCTTCCGGACCACGGAACTCGTTCAGATTCTCGCCGCGCATGGCCACGGCAATGGCCTGGGCGACTTCATCCGTTGACAGGCCATAGCGCAGCGCGCGTTCGCGATTGACCGTGACCTGCACTTCTTCATTACCGGAGGCCGCACCCGATCGGACGTCGACCAGACCATCGACAGCCGACAGCACCCGCACCACTTCGCCGGCAATTTCAAACAGGCGTTCGCTGGATTCGCCGTAAAGGTTCAGACTGAGTGATTCGGCTCCTCCGGTGCGCTGAAAATCGAACGAGGGTTTGCCAATCGCAATGGGCGGCAGATCGGCGCGGACCCGCTCACGCAGTCGCTCGTTTGACTGTGTCCGACCTTCGGCCAGGATCAGAGTCGTTTCGGCCCGGCCGGCGTTGTAGTAGCTATACAGCGACTCGAACTCGAACGCCTCCTGGTTGGCGCGCAGGTAGTCCTCGATCTGGTCGACCGCCTCACGCACTTTCTCCAGGGTGTAGGTTCCCTCGACGTTGTAGCGCAACATCATGCGGTCTTCATCGGCTTCGTCGAACATGTTGGTGGTGACCTGCCCGGCCGGAATGATCACGCTGAGCAGGATCAGTACCACGACCAGCGCGCTGGTCCAGCGGAATTTCAGGCTCGCACCCAGCAACCAGGCGTATCCATCGGTCAAACGATCCAGCCAGTTGCCGGCTTTCGGTTCGGGCGGCGGCTTGACCCCAAGTGTCAGTAGCGGAATCAGGGTTTGCGCTATGACCAGCGAAGCCAGCAGTGCCACGGTAATGGTGTAGGCGACGTGCGACAGGAACAGGGTGATCTGGTTCTGGGCCCCGAAGATATTGGGCAGGAAAACGATGATCGTGGTCAAGGTACCCGCGCTGATGGCCAGCGAGACTTCGCGCACGCCCAGCAAGGTGGCACGAGCCGACTGGTCCGGTAACTGCTGTCGCCGGCGGTAAATGCTTTCAGTGACCACCACACCGTTGTCAACCAGCATGCCGACTGCCAGCATCAGCCCCATCATCGTCAGAATGTTCAGGGTCAGTCCGAGGAAATACATCACCGCCAGGGTGACCAGTATCGCGGCCGGGATCGACAACATCACGATCAGCGTGGTCGCCCACTGACGCAGGAACACGAACAGCACCAGCATCGACATCACCGCACCGATCAATCCGGCCATCGCCAAATCCTTCAGGGAGGTTGTCACCCCATCGGCCTGGCTGAACAGTATGTAGAGATTGATGCCGGCCATATCGGGAAGCTCGCTGATTGCATCGATTTCGGCCAGCACCCGACGGCTGACGTCGACCAGGTTGGCGCCGCTCTCGGCAAACACATCCAGCCCGATCGCAGTCTCGCCGTCAAGCAAACGCGCATACTCTATCGGCGGCGCTTCAAGCACGATATCGGCAATATCATCCAGGCGCAGGCCACGCGCATTGACCGGCAGGCGTCGAATCTCGTCAAGACTGCGAAACTCGCCGATCGGATGGACGCGGATACGCTGTCCGGCGGCATGGTCGGTGATATACCCACCCGACACCGAAAAATTGGCCTGGCGCAGGCGCAATCGAAGGTCAGTCAAATCGATCTGGTGCGCGGCGACCCGATCGGCGTGCAGCAGAATGCGAACCTCGCGTTGCTGGACACCGTCCAGGCTGACACTGGCCACACCTTCCAGCCGTTCGAGCCGGCGGCGCACGTTGCGATCAAGCAATTCGTATGCGTTTGACAAGTCACGCTCGGAGCCGATCCTGAGACCGAGGATCGGCTCATCGGCGCTGGTGAACTTGCGCACGAACACCCGCTCCAGGTCGTCCGGAAGCTGATTGCGAATGCCGTCGATCTTGTCCCGGGCTTCCACGCCGCGGGCAGCCATGTCGGCATCCCAGCCGAAGAACATGAAGATCCGCGACTCGTTCTGGCCGGAACTGGAATTCATGGTCTGAATGCCGCCCATGGTGGCCAGCACGTCTTCAACCGGGCGCGTAATCAGGCGCTCCACTTCTTCCGGCGAACTGCCTTGATAGGGAATGTGCACCATCATGCCGGGAAAGTCGACATCCGGAAAAAATTCCAGCGGCAGCAGCCGCAATGCGGCGACCCCGAGCAGCATCAGGCTGATCGACACCATCAGCGTGGTGACCGGACGGCGAATGGCAATGCGAGTCGGGTTCATGTCGGGCTGACCTGGGCATTGACCGAAGCCGACCCGTCGGCACCAGATCGCTCGCGGTCGGCCTGCGTTTCTCGCCGGTCCACCAGGCTGTAGACCACCGGGATGACGACCAGGGTCAACAAGGTAGCGAACAGCAATCCGCCGATAACCGTGATCGCCATGGGCGTACGCATTTCGGCACCTTCGCCCAGACCCAGTGCCAGCGGCAACAGACCCAGCGTGGTGGTCAGGGTGGTCATGATGATCGGGCGCAAGCGAGCGCTGCCAGCCTCAATAATGGCATCCAGGCGGACAAGGCCCAGATCACGCAGCTGATTGATGCGGGTGACCAGCACGATGGCATTGTTGACCACGATGCCGGCGAGCATGATCAAGCCGATGAAGACCACTACCGACAGACTCGAGCCGGTCAGCCAGAGACCAAACACTGCACCGGTCAGGGCCAATGGAACGGTCAGCAGAATCACCAGCGGATGGAGCAGCGACTCGAACTGCGACGCCATGACCAGGTAAACCAGAAATACCGCCAGGGCCAGCGCCAACATCAGCGAGATGAACGCCCGTTGCATTTCCTCGCTCTGGCCGGCCACTCGAACGCTGACTTCCCGCGGTAGAGCAATGCCGGCCAGGATCTGGCGAGCCTCTTCGGTCGCCGAACCCAGGTCGCCAAAGCGCGGACTGGCCGAGACCACGGCCACGCGCTGCTGACCGCTGCGGCGAATTTCACCCGGACCGATCACGACCGCAATATCGGCCACGGCATCGAGGGTTACCGGACGGTCCGATCCGGGATTGACGATCAGACGGGCGATACGTTCCATCGATTCGCGCTGGTCTTCCTGGGCCCGGACCAGCACATCGACGCGCCGCTCGCGCCAGGTGTAGCGGGTGGCGACTTCACCGCGCACCTGCCTGACCACGGTATCGGCGATCTGGTCGGCCCTCAGACCCAGCCGGGCAGCACGTTCATGATCAAAACGGATCTGGATCTCGGGGTGACCCTGCTCCATGGTCGTCCGGATGTCGGCAACCCGCTCCGACTCGGCCAGGGCCTGGGCAATCCGATCGGAGACCTGCTTGAGCTGGGCCAGATCAAAGCCGGTGACCTCGATTTCCAGCGGTGTGGCGAAGGTAAACAGTTCCGGGCGCTGGATGGTGAAATCGATGCCCGCCTGGGCATCCAGATGGCGGCGCAAATGACCAATCACCACTGCTTCATCGGCATCCGGCTCAAGTACCACGTTCAAGGTGCCGGAATGCTCCCCGGCTTCTTCCGGATTGGTGTCCAGGCGCCGTCCGGTGCCGGCCACGGCATCGGTTCGCGCCACCATGGGATGGGCGCGCGCCAGATCATCCAGCTCGCGCATAACCCGATCGGTCTGCTCCAGTGGGGTGCCGGGCGCCAGCTGGATCTCGACCTGGAATTCGCCCTGGGCCAGGCTCGGCACCAGTTCCATTCCCAGTCGCGGAATCAACGCCAGGGCCAGCAGAAAAAGTCCCGCTGCAACAGCCAGGGTCAGTCCGCTTCGATCCAGGGAGCGACGCAGAAACGCCGGATAACGATCAGCCAGCTGGTCATAGCCCCAGTTAAAGCCGACCACCAGTGGCCGGAATATGGCATGGGCCAGGCGTGCGACCAGGTGCACCAGTCCGCCCACCAGGCGGGTGACCAGCGTAGCCAGCCAGGTGATTGCAAGGTACATCGCGTGGCGCAGCTTGGCAAACACGCCTCGACTCCGGGTCACCGAGTGGTTTGCTCCATCTGCGCTATCGGGCAGATCGCCGCTGGCCCGGGCACGCGGCTTTTCCCCCAGCGAGGCCAGCATCGGGATCAGGGTCAGGGCCACGGCCAGGGAAACGATCAGGGCAAAAGTCACGGTCAGCGCCTGATCGCGAAACAGCTGGCCGGCGATACCGTCGACAAACACCAGGGGGAAGAACACTGCAATCGTGGTCAGGGTTGCGGCAACGACGGCCCCGGCCACTTCGCCGGTTCCCTCGCGGGCGGCATCGAGCAGGCTGGCTCCGGCCTCGCGCTTGGCCGCAATGTTCTCCAGCACCACGATGGCATTGTCGACCAGCAGTCCGATTGCCAGGGCAATGCCCCCCAGCGACATGATGTTCAGGGTCAGGCCGGCGTTGTACATGGCGGCAAAGGTTGCCACCACCGACACCGGAATGGCCAGTCCGACAATCACGGTTGCCCGGGCGTTTTTCAGAAACAGATAAAGCACGGCGATCGCCAGCAGGCCACCGATCAATGCGGCCTGAACGACCTCGACAATCGCGTTACGGATGAACACCGATTGATCGTAGGTCCGGGTCAGGGCCAGGTCACCGGGCAGATCGGCGCGGATGGGACCGAGGCGCCGCTCGACCTGGCGGGCCACGGCAACGACATTGGTATCACCCTCACGATAGATGGCCAGCTCAACCATTTCGGCACCGTTGACCCGGGTGATGGCTTCACGCTCACGCCATCCCTGGCGGATCTCGGCGATGTCATTCAGGTAGATCGGTCGCTGGTCGCGGGTAGCGATGATGACCTCGGCAATCTGGTCGACGGTCTCGAACTCGTTGATGGTTCGAACCAGGAACTGGCGATTGCCCTCTTCCAGTCGACCGCCGGACAGATTGACATTCTCGGCGCGCAGGCGCTGGGCGACGGTTTCAATCGTCAGGTCCAACTGGGCCAGCCGATACTGGTCCAGCAGCACCTGGATTTCGTCTTCCAGACCACCCGAGACAGTCACCGCAGCCACCCCGTCGATGGATTCCAGGTCCTGCTTCAGTTGCTCGTCGACATAACGCCTGAGCAAGCGCAGTTCCTGACTGACTTCGGCAGTCTCGCGCGGCGGCAGCAGGCGATTGTCGTTACGTGCGTCATTACCAGCGTCATTAACAGCTTCACGACTGGCGTCAGTGTCCGCCGCCCGGGCCAGTGCAAACCGCATCACCGGCTCGGTCGAAGGATCAAAACGCAGCAACAACGGGCGTTCGGCCTGGAGCGGAAGCTGAAGGGTTTCAAGTCGCTCGCGCACGTCCAGCGCGGCGTGATCCATGTTGGTTCCCCAGGCAAACTCCAGGGTCACGTCAGACTGGCCCGGCCGCGAAACCGAGCGCACCAGCCGAACCCCGCGGACAACGCCCACAGCCTCTTCGATCGGGCGGGTCATCAGGCTCTCGATCTCGGCCGGGGCGGCACCGGCAAAATCGGTGCGCACGGTCAGGGTGGGATACGACAGGTCCGGCAGGAGGCTGATATCCAGCCGCGAGAGCGAAACCAGACCGAACAGCATGACGGCCAGGGTCACCATGGCGATGGTCACCCGCCGGCGCGTTGCCAGTCGAATCAGTTTCATGTCTCGTCATCCAGCACGGTTTCAGCCAATGTATGGCTGGCAATCGCCGTCGGATCGGCCAGTCCGGTTGGATCACCCAGCACCAGCACCGGGCTGCCGCTGCGCAGACTGGCCTGGCCGGTGACCACGACACGCTCGCCGGCCGACAGGCCTTCGGCAATTTCATAATCGCCGTTGTTGCGATATCCCGGAACGACCGGACGTCGCTCGGCCTCGCCGTCGCTGATCACGAACACCGACGAACGGCCATCTTCGGTCAGAACCGCATCGACCGGCACCATCACCACGTTGTCGCGCTGGTCATAGACGATGGAAAAGCGACCAAACATTCCGGGGCGCAGCCGCCCGCTGGTATCGCTGAGTTCGATCGTGACGCGAAAAGTGCCGGATTCGGCGTCAATCACCGGGCTGATCCTGGCGACCTCGCCGAGAAATTCCTCACCCGGCAGTGCATCAGCGTGCAACAGCGCCGACTGGCCAGGCAGTAGCCGGCTCAACTCGCTTTCCGGGACGTGCAGCACCGCCCGCAGCGGGTCCAGCGCGGTCAGGACAAAAATCGGATCAACCGTGTTGACCATATTGCCAACCCGGATCATGCGCTCGGAGACCACGCCGTCGATCGGGGCAGTAATATTGGTATACGACAGCTCGAGCTTGACCAGGTCATGCTGGGCCTTCTGGGCATCGAACTCGAATTTCAGCCGTTCGAAAACCTCGGTACTGATCATGTCGCGCTGATGCATCTCGCGATGCCGGTTGTAGTCCTGTTGCAACCGGCTCAGGTCAGCTTCGGCCCGGGCCAGTTCCAGCGCCAGGCGCTCGTCATCGATGCGCGCCATCACATCACCGGCTCTCAGGACATCGCCCTCCTCCACCAGCAGTTCAACCACCTGTCCGGCAATTCTTGGTACGACGCGCGCCTGGCCATCGGCTTCCAGGGTTGCGGTGGCCGCATAGAACGCCGAGATCGTGCCCAGCCGAGCAGAGGCCACTTCCACCGGAATCCGTTCGACGGTCGCTTCATCGGCGCTGTCGTCATCGACGGATTGCTCTCCCCCGCAGGCTGCCAGAAAGACAACCGCCAGCCCCATGCAAAGTGCCAGTAACTTGTTCATCAACCAATCCCTTGTGGCGGTTTGTGTGTGTTAGTGAACTATAACAGTAAGGGGGTCGGGCGGGATGTGCCGAAGGTCATGGGGTGGGGGGGGGGAAGGGGAGAGGGGGAGAAGGGGAGAAGGGGAGAGGGAAAAGGGAAAGGGAAAGGGAAAGGGAAAGGGAAAGGGTCAGGGGTCGTCGGTGAATTTTGAGAGGGTCTGGCGGGTGCGGTTGACGTTGAGCTGGAAGACGTCGGGGCGGGAGTAGTGGCCGGTGGGGTCGAAATTGTGGCGGGCGCGGCGGACATTGGCTGGGTCGATATCGGCGTAGAACAGGCCCGATTGTTCGGCGACCGGTTCAATCAGCCATTTGCCGTCCGGGCCGCACAGACAGGAGCCGCCGGCCGCCCAGGGCATATCGGCGGCGGCCTGTTTCAGGATTCTGGCGTGGGGCAGATCGTCGGGCCGATTGTTGCGCCGATTGTTGCGCCGATTGTTGCGCCAATCGTCGATCTGCATCAGACCGGAGACCGACAGCACATAGCTGCGCGCCTCCAGGGCCATAAAACGAGTGATTTCACGCGTATTGCGCGGGTTCCCGGGCCAGATGGCCACATGCAGATCCTCGCCCTGCGATTGCAGCGCCACCCGGGCCAGGGGCATCCAGTTTTCCCAGCAGTTCAGAGCGCCGAGGGTGAACTCGCCAACCCGGTGGGTACGCAATCCCTGACCATCGCCAATGGACCAGACCAGACGTTCTTCATGGGTGGGCATCAGCTTGCGGTGAACTGACTGGATCTGGCCAGTCGCATCGATCACCACTACCGAGGCATAGACGCTCTCGCCGCGATCGGCCGGACGTTCAAGAATTCCGATAACCACGGTCAGGGCATTGCGCCGGGCCGCCTCGCAAACTGATACCAGATGACCTTGCTCGATGCTGACCGCCTGATCGACGTAGTGGGCAAACAGATCCTTTTGGACCGAGCTGTCAAAGCGCGCGCCATCGGTTCTTTCGACCCAGAACGGATAGCCGGGCACCAGGCACTCACCAAACGCCACCAGCTCGACGCCGGAAACGGCGGCCTGGTCGATCTGCTCGATCACCCGTTCGATGGTGGCCTGCCGATTCAGCCAGACCGGAGCGATCTGGGCGGCGGCCACGCGCAGGGTGTGGTCGCTCATGAATGCATCTCGTCGATTCGAAGTGCCATGATCAGCGCGTCTTCGCGGCAGCCATCGGCCGGGTAATAGCCCGGTCGGCGGCCGATCTGGCGAAACCCGAAGGCTTCGTACAAGGCTACCGCTCCGGGGTTGGATGGACGAACTTCGAGGAACAGCCGGGCCAGACCAATCAAGCCAAGTTCATCAACGACATGCCCCAGAAGCAGGCGCGCCAGGCCCTGGCGACGAAAATCCGGCGCGATGCACAGGTTGAGCAAATGGGATTCGTCCATCGCCATTGACACGATGGCGTAGCCGGCAATCCGGCCCTCACTGGTCAGCACGTAACAGCGGTATCCCACTCGCAGGCAGTCGGCAAAGATGCCCTTCGTCCAGGGAAACGGATAGCTGGCTTCCTCGATTGCGCTGATCCGGCCGAGGTCGGCGCGGCGCATGGCCCGAATCTCCAGGGCCGGCTGGAGTACCGCGGCCAACGTTATCGCTCCAGCACCGGCGCGATCTGGCGCCACAATTCACGACGTGCATCGGCGCTGGTTGCCAGTTCATCCAGCGCCGGCGCGACAATCAGCTCACGCCAGTCCGGCCGTTCCGGGGGCTTACCGAACGCCAGGATCCGGGCAATGCCGCGGGCGCTCATCTCGGCCACGCCGACACCGGCCGTGGAATCCCCGGCCCACTGCCCGAAGCGGCAGCGATCCACTCCGATGGTAGCCTTGATATCGGTCAGCAACTGCTCATGCTGACCGCGCCAGGGCAGGCTCTGGACCAGCAGCCAGTCGCCGGCGCCGGACAGCAGGCGAACGCGAGGCTGACGGGAGGCGGCATCCTGGTCGGCGGCTACTGCACTCGCTCGCAGGCTCCAGACGTCAATACCGATGACGGCAAGTCGCTGGCGCGAGCTTGAATCAAGCCGGGTCATCAGGCTTCTCACGGCGACGGCGGCGGCGCTGCAGGTAGCGTCCGCGACCTGTCAACAACAGTCCGGACAACACGTACAGCGTGCCGATCGTGAACAGCACGGCCGGCGGATCCACCGCCAGCATTACCAGAACCACCAGGACCAGAAAGATCCAGGCAAACGGGACCCGGTCGGACATCGGCCAGGCCTTGAAGCTGAAATAGCGCACGCGGGAAACCATCAGAGTGCCGAGCATCACGGTAAGAACCAGCATCGGCCAGGCAATCAGTTCCGGCGCAATCTGGCGGCTCTCACAAAACCAGATGGTGGCAATCATGGTCCCGGCAGCGGCGGGGCTGGCCAGACCCTGAAAGTAACGCTTGTCGGACACCCCTGCCTGGGTATTGAAGCGGGCCAGGCGCAGCGCGGCGCAGGCCGCGAAGAAAAACGAACCCAGCCAACCGAGCTTGTCGGCCACGGTATTCGGATCGCCAAGACCGTTGAGCACCCAGGTAAACACCAGGATCGCCGGAGCAACGCCAAACGAGACCATGTCCGACAGACTGTCGTACTGAACCCCGAATTCGGACTGGGTATTGGTCAGTCGTGCAACCCGGCCATCCACGCCATCGAGCAGCCCGGCAATCAGAATGGCCACGCAGGCGGCCACTGGCTCATTTCCGATGGCGGCCACAATCGCGTAGAACCCGGCCATCAGGGCACCGGTGGTCAACGCGTTGGGCAGCAGAAAGGCTCCGCGGGCCAGGCCCCGGCGTGGATTGTTTTCGGTCACGGCATTGGTTTCGAATTCACGGCCCGGAAAGCATAGCATCGGTGCCGGGTGACTTGCGCAGCATCGGCGATTGAGGCACAGTTGGCGCATTGCAAAGGGTCTGCTGCTGAACTGGAGTTGACAAGAGATGAAATTATTGCGGCTATTCTGTCTGATCTCGATCCTGGCCGTGTTTACAGGAACGATTCAGGCATCCGAAGAAATCTACAAGTGGGTCGATGAGGATGGTGTCACGCATTATTCTGCGCGACCACCGGAAGGTGTTGAATATCAGCGCGTGACCACGGAAGCCGACCGGGCAGTAGCTCGTACGGATTCGACCGTGGCCACTGAAAGCGACGAACAGGAAGAACGTCGGGCCACAGGCAACCTGCCGGAGCTCGCCGAGATCGCGGCCGAGGAGCCGGACCCGGAACTGGTTGCCGAGCGCTGCGAGCAGGCTCGAAACAACCTGAACTGGCTGACCCAGCGAACCCAAATCTCCGTCGAAGGGGAGGATGGCGAGATGCGCCGTCTCAGCGAGGAAGAGCGCCAGGCCCAGATCCAGGAGAACCAGGCCTTTATCGACGAGTGGTGTTGACGAAAAAAATGATCTCGGTTTCCGGTTTCCGGTTTCGGGTTAAAAGGGAAAGATAATCTAGGTTTTGAGTTCGGGGCTGCTGGGCGGGTCCGGCGGCTGGTAGAATTGGCGGCTTTGATTGCGCCCGGACCCGATTCATGAAAACCAGCCAGTTCCATCTTGTTACCCAGCGCGAAGTGCCGGCGGATGCGGAGATCGTTTCCCATCAGCTGATGCTGCGTACCGGCATGATCCGCAAGCTCACCTCCGGCATCTATACCTGGACGCCGCTGGGATTGAAGGTTCTGCGCAAGGTGGAAACCATCGTGCGCGAGGAAATGGACGCGGCCGGCTGCCTGGAATTGCTGATGCCGGCGGTTCAACCGGCCGAGCTGTGGCGGGAAACCGGGCGTTGGGACCAGTTTGGTGCCCAGCTGCTGAAAATCACCGACCGGGCCGGTCGCGAATTCGCGTTTGGTCCGACCCACGAAGAAGTCATCACCGAGTTTGCGCGCGGCGAAATCCGCTCGTACAAGCAGCTGCCGATCTGCTTCTACCAGATCCAGACCAAGTTCCGTGACGAAATCCGGCCGCGCTTCGGCGTGATGCGAGCGCGCGAATTCCTGATGAAGGATGGCTATTCCTTCCATATGGACGACGACTGCCTGGGCCGCTTCTATGAGGTCATGTTCCAGACCTACACCCGGATCTTCGAGCGCCTGGGGCTCACTTTCAAGGCAGTCACCGCTGATTCCGGCGCCATCGGTGGAGCAGTCAGCCACGAGTTCCACGTTCTGGCCGACTCCGGCGAAGACGAGATCGCTCACGTGCCGGGCAGCGATTACGCAGCCAATGTCGAGCAAGCCGAAGCGCTGGCTTCCGGCGAGCGGCCAGCCCCTGGTGCTGACATGGAAAAGGTCGCCACGCCAAACGCAAAGACTATCGCCGAACTGGTCGAGCAGCATGGCCTGCCCATCGAAAAAACGGTCAAGACCCTGATCGTGGCCGGTAGTGAAGAATCCGGCCATGAGCTGGTCGCACTGATGGTTCGTGGCGATCATGAGCTCAACGACGTCAAGGCCGAGAAGCTGGCCGAGGTCGCGGCACCACTGCGCATGGCCAGTGAAGAAGAGATTCGAGCCGCTATCGGCGCCGGTCCGGGCAGTCTCGGTCCGGTCGGCCTGAAGCTGCCATTGGTCATCGATCGTTCAGTGGCCGTGTTGAGCGATTTCGGTGCCGGTGCCAACGAGGACGATTTCCACTTCTTCAACATCAACTGGGAACGTGATGTCGCGCTGCCGACCGTCGCGGATCTGCGCAAGGTCGTGGCCGGCGATCCGGCCGCCGACGGTTCCGGCAAACTGGAGCTGATTCGCGGGATTGAGGTCGGGCATATCTTCCAGCTCGGCCGCAAGTACTCCGAAGCCATGAACGCCGTGGTGATGGACGAAAATGGCCGTGGGGGTCATCCGACCATGGGCTGCTATGGCATCGGCATTTCGCGCATTGTCGCGGCAGCCATCGAACAGAATCACGATGACAACGGCATCATCTGGCCCGAGCCATTGGCTCCTTTCGATGTAATCATCCTGCCGCTGAACCGGCAAAAATCCCATCGCGTGCGCGAACTGGCCGACCGACTCTATGAAGAACTGGGTCAGGCCGGCCTGGACGTCATGCTCGACGACCGCCCGTTGCGCCCCGGCGTGATGTTCGCCGACGCGGAGCTGCTCGGCATTCCCCACGTCCTGGTCGTCGGCGACCGCGGACTGGACAACGGCATCGTCGAATACCGCCGCCGCGGCGGCGAAAACCAGGAACTGCCGATCGAACAGACCGTCAGCTTCCTGACCGGCGCCTGACACCGGTAGTGCATCAAGTCAATTTTGGTCCGAGGTGATTCTGGCCGCGCGAGCGGGCCAACGCAATCTGGCGCACCCGTTCGCGCAATCCGGCCAGTCGGTCCGCGTCGAAACGTTCACTGCACAAGCGGCACTGACCGCTCTCGTCCACGGGCGGCATGCCATCGGTTTCGAGACCGTCTGCCGGGTGTCGACAGCCCGCGCACACGGGCCGTCCGGTCGGCTCGAGCGCGTGATTGACGCTGACCCTGTCATCGAAGACGAAGCACTCGCCGTGCCAGCGTGACTGCTCACCCGGAATTGAACGCAAATAATTGAGGATACCGCCGTCAAGCTGATAGACCTGGCCGTATCCTTGCGCCAGCAGCCAGGCACTGGCCTTTTCGCAGCGCACCCCGCCGGTGCAGAACATCGCCACTGGCTTGTCGGGGGTCAGATTTTTCAAGGCCCAGTCACCAAATTCGGTAAAACTCTCGATAGCCGGGTCCATCGCCCCATCGAAACTGCCCAACTCATATTCATAATGATTGCGCGTATCAACCAGCTGGACCTGATCATCCGCCAGCAGATCATGCCATTGCTGCGGCGACAGGGCTTGTCCGGTCGGAGCCTGTCCAGGCACCAGAGCCGGGTCGAAAGTGATGATCTCCGGCCGAATCCGGACCTTGAGACGAAGAAACGGCACCGGATCCACCGCCTGACGATTAAGCACCGGCGCTTTCATGTCGGCATGCTCACCCAGCCAGACCAGCCAGGCATCCAGCGCCTCCGATTCACCCCCCAGGCTGAAATTGATCCCCTCCGGCGCAATCAACACCGTCCCCTTCAGCCCCCACTCCCGCAGCCGGACAAGCATCCGCTCACGCAACAAAGCCGTCTGCGAGATTTCCAGAAACTGATACCCACTCAATAATTCAGGCATGAAAAACCACTGCAATAACCGGCCTATTAGTTTAGTGGGTTTGATTGGTTTGGTTTTACCCGGAAAAGGGAAAAGGGAAAAGGGAAAAGGGAAAAGGGAAAAGGGAAAAGGGAAAAGGGAAAAGGGAAACCGGAAACCGTGAATTCCAATCCACCTTTCGGTGAATGCCTCCACGTGGTCTGGGATCGTGGTAGCCGGGAGCATTGAACCGGGCTTTTGGAGAATGCTTCGGCATGGACCCGTCGGGGACGTCGCCCCGACCTACTCGAGTCTCGCCCTCTTCCCCTCTTCCCCTCTCCCCCGAAACCCGCTATAATCGCCGGGATTTGTCCGGACCTCCTGGCCCAGACAGATCAAAACTACACACGCTGATCGACACATGTCGCGGGGTTGCCCGCGTAGTGCCACCGGAGCCCTGAAGGGCATTTGTTGGCAATACGCACGGTTCGCAGGCATGGGATTGGCGGAGGCTCAAACCCCGGACAATGCCGCTGTTTCGGCTTATTTTGCGCATCCACACCAAGGATCGATGCGCCACCGAACGCGCTTGTCCAACAACAAGCAAGGATTACTGCAATGCCTAATGTCACCATGCGCCAGATGCTCGAAGCCGGCGTGCACTTTGGTCACCAGACCCGCTACTGGAACCCCAAGATGGAACCTTTCATCTTCGGCGCCCGGGGCAAGATTCACATCATCAACCTGGAAAAATCCCTCCCGCTGCTCAAGGAATCACTGGATTTCCTGAGTCGCATGGCCAGCCGTCGCGGCACCATCCTGTTTGTCGGCACCAAGCGCGCCGCCGGCCAGTCCATCGCCGAAGAGGCAGAACGCTGCAACAGCCCGTATGTCTCTCACCGCTGGCTGGGCGGCATGCTGACCAACTTCCGTACCGTGCGCCAGTCGATCAACCGGCTCAAGGAACTTGAAGCCATGGAAAGCGACGGTCGTCTTGGCAAGCTGGTCAAGAAAGAAGTGCTGCAGCTGTCCCGCGAGCGCGACAAGCTGGAACGGAGTCTGGGCGGCATCAAGAACATGAACGCCCTGCCGGACGCCATTTTCATCATCGACGTCGGTCACGAGGCCATTGCCGTTGCCGAAGCTCGCAAGCTGGGTATTCCTGTGGTTGCCGTGGTCGATACCAACCACTCACCGGAAAAGATCGATTACGTCATTCCAGGCAACGACGACGCGATTCGCTCGGTCCGCCTGTATGCCCAGCTGGCTGCTGACGCCATTCTGGAAGGCCGCGCCTCGGCCCCGGTTCCGGCCGGCGATGACGACGAATTTGTCGAACTCGACGCTGACGGTAACCCGGTAGAACGCAAGGAATCAGCTGGCGCGCCCAAGAAGTCCGCACGCAAGCCTGCTCCTTCCAAGGTCACCAAGAAGACCGCCAAGAAGAAGACAGCGGCCAAGGCCGATGACGACAGCGAGGCATCAGAAGCCGCGTCTGCCAAGCCAGAAGAAAAGGCTGAGCCGAAGGCCGAAGCCAAGTCGGAAGATAAGACCGAGCCAACGGCTGAAGCCAAGACTGAAGAGAAGGCCGAGGCCGAAGAAGAGACCAAGGCTGCCGCATCGAAGAAGGTTGCCAAGAAAAAGGCGACCAAGAAGAAGAAAAAAGCTGCAGCCAAGCCGGCCTCGGACGACAAGTCCTGATTGAAACCCATGAACAGGCGGCCGCGCAGTGCGGCCGCCCGAACATCGCAAGGAAGCTGAAAACGTCATGAGCATTACCGCAGCACAAGTCAAGGAACTCCGCGAGCGCACCGGCGCTGGCATGATGGAGTGCAAGAAAGCCCTGGTGGAAACATCCGGCGATATGGAAGCCGCCATCGAGCACTTGCGCAAATCCGGCCTGGCCAAGGCCGACAAGAAGGCCTCTCGCGTGGCCGCCGAAGGTACGATCGTTGACGCCTCCAGCGATCAGCGCAGCGTGCTGGTCGAAATCAACAGCGAAACCGATTTCGTGGCCAAGGATTCGAACTTCCGCGGCTTCGCCGAGGAAGTCGCCCAACTGGCCCTGGAAAATGACGATGTCGAGTCGCTCGCCCAGGCCAGTATGGCCAGTGGCAACAGCGTCGAAGACGCGCGCCAGCAGTTGGTCGCCAAGGTCGGTGAGAATGTTCAGGTCCGCCGTCTGGCCAAGATGGAAGCCGGTGACGGCGTGGTCGGCAGCTACATCCATTCGGGTCGAATTGGTGTAATGGTCGGACTGAAAGGCGGCGACGAGTCGCTGGCTCGCGATATCGCGATGCACATTGCCGCTCTGAATCCGGCGTTTCGTGACGTCGAGGACGTTCCGGCCGATGTGATCGAAAAGGAAAAGGAAATCCTGATCGCCCAGGCTGCCGACAGCGGCAAGCCGGCCGACATCATTGAAAAGATGGTCGCCGGACGCCTGAACAAGCACCTGGCCGAAATCACTCTGACCGGTCAGCCATTCGTCAAGGATGGAGACATCACCGTCGGCAAGCTGCTCAAGTCGAAAGGCGCCAGCATCACCGCATTTGTTCGCCTGGAAGTCGGCGAAGGCATTGAGAAGGAAGAATCCGATTTTGCTGCTGAAGTCATGCAACAGGCACGCGGTAGCTGACATCAGTTCAACCACTCGAGGGAGGGTCGTCACGGCATGGGTCAAAAAGGGATGCAAAGAATCCTGCTGAAGATCAGCGGTGAAGCCCTCCTGGGTGAGCTGGATTACGGTATCGACCCCAAGGTTTCCTCGCGCATCGCGCGCGAGGTAGCCGGGGTGGTTGATGCGGGCGTGCAGATCGGCATCGTGATCGGCGGTGGCAATATCTTCCGCGGAAAGGGTCTGGCTGCTTCCGGCATTGATCGGATCACCGGCGACCATATGGGCATGCTGGCGACAGTCATGAATGCCTTGGGCCTGCAGGATGCGCTGGAGAGAGCCGGAGTGACCACCCGGGTCATGTCGGCCATTTCGGTGCGTGAGGTCTGCGAAGACTATATTCGCCGTCGCGCCATTCGGCATCTGGAAAAAGGCCGCGCCGTCATTTTTGCAGCCGGCACCGGTAACCCGTTTTTTACCACCGATACTGCGGCGAGTCTGCGTGCGATCGAGATCGGTGCCGATCTGATGATCAAGGCGACCAAGGTTGACGGCATCTATTCGGCCGATCCCAAGCTGGATACCGAGGCGGTGCGCTATGACCATCTCAGCTACGATGAGGTGATCGAACGCAAACTGGCCGTGATGGACACCAATGCCATCGTGCTGTGCCGTGACCAGTCCATGCCCATCCGCATTATCAATCTGAATCACAGCGGTGACCTGGATCGGCTGATCCGCGGTGAAAGCGTCGGCACCCTGGTTAATTAACCCGCATGTTTCATGAATTTCGCACACCCTCGCTTGTCTCTTGTCCGCACAAGAAATTTTCCTCAGTCGGTCGTATTCCCCGATACGACGCTCCATCGGAAAACCTCTTGTGCGAACAATATCCTGCGCGATCATCGCGCGAATTCATAAAACATGCGGGTTAAGCGGGTGCAGCCACGGGCTGGTGCGGCTACAATCCGGCAGTTAACGACTTAACGATTCCCTATCGAGGTAGGCCATGCTCGACGATATCAAGAAAGACGCGCAGGAACGGATGGGCAAAAGTGTTGCCGCACTCAAGACCGAACTGGCGAAGATTCGCACCGGTCGCGCGCACCCCAGTCTGCTGGAACACGTCACTGTGGACTATTACGGCTCCGAGGTTCCGCTGAACCAGGCCGCCAATATCAACGCCGAAGACGCACGCACGCTGAGCGTCGTACCTTTTGACAAGTCGATGGTCTCCAAGATCGAAAAAGCCATCATGACATCTGACCTGGGCCTGAACCCGGCCACATCAGGAAACAACATTCGCGTTCCGCTTCCCGCGCTGACCGAAGAGCGACGGGCTGAACTGGTCAAGGTGGTCCACGCCGAGGGCGAGCACGCCAAGGTCGCCATTCGCAACATTCGCCGGGACGGCAATACCCAGCTCAAGGATTTTCTCAAGGACAAGGAGCTGACCGAGGATGATGTTCGGCGCGGCGAAACCCTGATCCAGCAGCTCACCGACCAGCATGTCGCCCAGGTCGACGAACTGATCGGCGCCAAGGAACGGGAACTGATGGAAATCTGAGCGCGATGAGCTCACCTTCCTCCACGCCGGAGCACGTTGCGATCGTCATGGACGGCAACGGGCGATGGGCATCGCGTCAAGGCAAGCCGCGCTCACATGGCCATCAGGCCGGCAGCGATGCCCTGCGCCGGGCGGTCGAGGCGATCATGCAGCATGGCATCCCCTTTCTCACTGTCTACGCCTTTTCCAGCGAAAACTGGAATCGTCCCAACCTCGAGGTCAAGCAGCTGCTGGAGCTGTTCATGCGGGCATTGACACGTGAAGTCCGCGAGCTTGATGAGCATGATGTCAGCATCCGCTTTATCGGCGACCGTTCGGCGTTCAACCGGGCATTACGCGATGGCATGCGTCGGGCTGAGCGACGGACCGAGAACAACCGCCGCCTGATTCTCAACGTGGCCGTCAACTATGGTGGGCGGAGCGATATCGTTCAGGCCACCCGCAAGATCGCCGAGGCGGTCCAGGCCGGAAAGCTGGACCCGGCCGATATCGACACAGAAGCTGTCAGCCGCCACCTGGCACTAGCCGACATGCCTGCACCCGACCTGTTGATACGGACCGGCGGCGAAAAGCGACTGTCGAATTTTCTACTCTGGCAATTCGCCTACACCGAACTGTATTTCACCGATGTGTTGTGGCCGGACTTCTCGGCCGACGATGTGGCGGCTGCGCTGGAAGATTTCGCCGCGCGCGAGCGCCGCTTCGGCGGATTGGGTCAAGTCCAGAGTGCTTAGAACGCGAGTTTTCACCGCCGTCCTGATCGCAACCATCGGCCTGCTGGCCTTGTTCAGCCTGCCGTCGGAGTGGTTTTCCCTGCTTGCCGCCATCGTGCTTCTGGGTGTGGGCGGATGGGAAGCCGCGCGGCTGGGCGGGCTGAACGGTGCGCCGGCGCGCTGGCTGTTTGGGATTGTACTTCTGACCATCGGGCTGCTGGTCTGGCACGGAATGATTGGCTCGCCCGTGCCCGAGGCGTTCTGGATGGGTGCTGCACTCTGGCTGGTACTGCTGGTCTGGCTATGCCGGCCGGGACTGGGTCGGGAGGATCGGTCAATCTGGCGCGTCATCAAACTGATCAGCCTCGGTGTCATACTGCTGGTCGCCTGGCTCGCGGTTAGCTGGCTTCAGGCCGGTTCGCCCTGGCACGTCCTGCTGCTGATCTTCATCATCTCGGCGGCCGATATCGGGGCTTTTTTCACCGGCAAGCATTTTGGCGGAGCAAAGCTGGCACCCAGGATCAGCCCGGGCAAGACCTGGTCCGGTGTCGCTGGCGGGCTGGTGGCCACAGTCATCGTTACGGCGCTGGCGTCGATCTGGATACCGGACAGCCCGTTTGAACCGGTGACCGCCGGTCTGATTGCACTCGGACTGGCCACAATCTCGATCGGTGGCGATCTGCTGATCAGCTTGCTCAAGCGCCATCGCCAGCTCAAGGACACCTCCGACCTTCTGCCGGGTCACGGCGGCGTGCTCGACCGTTTTGACAGCCTCGGAGCCGCATTGCCGTTTTTTGCCCTGGCGATCGAGCTGCTGGGCCGATAGAACCAAACACGAAATCCATTGCCGATACAATACGGAACCGTTCGTTGGACTCGCCGACGGATGTTTTGAAGGACTGAACACAGACTTATGGAAATCATTGGCCCGATCTTCTGGCTGATCGTCGCACTCGGACTGCTCGTCACCTTTCACGAGTTCGGGCACTATTGGGTGGCCCGCCGCTGTGGTGTGCGCGTTCTGCGATTCTCGGTCGGGTTCGGACAGGCGCTGTGGTCACGCACCGCCAAGGACGGCACCGAGTACCGCATCGCCGCGATTCCGCTGGGTGGCTACGTCAAGATGCTCGACGAGCGTGAAGGCCCGGTTGCGCCCGATGAACGCGATGTGGCTTTCAACCGCAAACCGGTCGGTCAGCGCATCGCCATCGTCGCCGCCGGGCCGGTGTTCAACCTGATCTTTGCCATCGCGGCCTTCTGGCTGATGTTCCTGATCGGTATTCCGGAAACCAGGCCAGTAGTCGGCATGCCGTCCGGTCTTGCCGCCGAAGCCGGTCTCGAAGAAGAAGACCTGATTGTCCGCATCGACGACAAACGGGTCGAGACCTGGACCCACGCCTTGCTCAGCCTGATTCCACCAGCGCTGGACCGTCGCCCGATCACCATGGTGGTAGAGGACCCGGACGGAGGCCAGCGCGAACTCAATCTGGCGCTGAACCGTATCGGCACCGATTTCAGCGAGGAAAATACGCTGGACTACCTGGGCATTGCCCCGTGGCGGCCGGACCTGCCTCCCGAGATCGGCGAGATATCCCCTGGCTCAGCGGCCGACCGGGCTGAACTGAGGGCCGGTGATCGCATCGTCAGCATCAACGACGAGCCAGTTTCAGGCTGGCAGGACATCGCAAACCTGATTCCGGCCCAGTCAAGTGGCCAGGGCAATGGCATCATGCCGCTGGACCTGGTTATCGAGCGGGACGGACGGCAGATAGTCGTCAGCCTGACCCCCGAAATGGTCGAGGGTCGACCCGTCATCGGCATCCAGGCCCCTCCCCCGGGAGAGGAACTGCAGCAGAAATATGCCCGCAGCTTCACCGTTCTTCAACTTGGCCCGCTTGCCGCACTGGGTGAATCGGTCTCGGAAACCGGACGACTGACCGCTGCCACCCTGGGGATTCTCGGCCGGATGATCACTGGAAAGGCCTCGTTGAGCAACCTGTCCGGTCCGATTACCATTGCCCAGATGGCGCATTCATCGGCGCGACTGGGCTTTTCACGCTTCCTGTTCTTTCTCGGTCTGATCAGCCTTTCGCTGGCCATCATCAACCTGTTGCCGATTCCGATGCTCGACGGTGGACATCTGCTGTACTACTTCATCGAAGTCATCAAGGGCTCGCCGGTTTCCGACCGAGTCCAGATTGCGGGCCAGTATGTCGGCCTGCTGCTGGTCGTCAGTCTGATGAGCCTGGCCGTATTTAACGATATATTACGTGTATTCACCTAAACTTCGGCGTGCCTGTGCTCTGAGCCAGCCCCTGTCGAAGCAAGACTTACAAGGTTTTTCATGAAAAAGCTGTGCCTTCTGATCCTGTTTTCAATGTTGTCGGCTTCTGTGGCCGCGCAGACGTTCCGTATCGACGATATCCGGGTCGACGGCCTGCAGCGGATTTCGGAGGGCAATGTCTTCAGCTTCATTCCGGTGGAGGTGGGCGATACGCTGACCCCATCGCTGGGACGGGCCACTATCCGCGACCTGTTTCGTACCGGCTTTTTCGACGATATCTCACTGGCCCGCGAAGGGAACGTGCTGGTCATCGAAGTCACCGAGCGCCCGGCCATCTCATCGATTGCAATCGCCGGAAACCGCCAGATTGAAACCGATGACCTGATGCCGGCGCTGGCCAGCATCGGCATCAGCGAAGGCGAGATCTTCAATCAGCTGGAACTCGACCGGGTTCACCAGGAACTGGTCCGCCAGTATCACAGTCGCGGACACTATGCCGCCGAAGTCGAGGCCCGGGTCACCCCGCTGGAGCGCAATCGGGTCAGCCTGTCGATTTTCATCAAGGAAGGCAAGCAGGCCCGTATCCGGCATATCAACATCGTCGGCAACGACAGTTTCAGTGAAAAGGATCTGCGCGACGACTTCGAATCCAACGACCGGCGCGGATGGATGTTCTGGCAGGGTCGGCACCAGTACACCCGGGAAAAACTTTCCGGCGACCTGGAAACCCTGCGCTCCTTCTATCTCGATCGCGGTTACATCGACTTTGCCATCGAATCCACCCAGGTCTCGATCAGCCCGGACAAGCAGGACATTTTCGTTACTGCCAATGTCCGCGAAGGCGAAGTATTCAAAGTCAGTGACGTTCAGCTGACCGGCGATCTGATTCTCCCCGAGGCCACCCTGCGCCAGCTGATCCGGATTGAGCCCGGGGACACGTTCTCACGCCGCGACATGGAGCAGAGCATGGAGGGCATTTCAGCCATTCTCTCGAACATCGGCTATGCCTTTGCCAACGTCAATCCGATGCCGCGCGTCGACCGCGAGACTCGCGAAGTTGATATCACCTTCTTCATCGAGCCAGGCAAGCGCGTTTACGTTCGCCGGATCGGATTCTCGGGCAATACCCAGACCAAGGACGAGGTCCTTCGCCGCGAGATGCGCCAGTTCGAAGGGGCCTGGTTCTCACAGCTCGCCCTGGACCGCTCGCGCCAGCGTATTGAGCGGATGGGCTTTTTCGACAACGTCAATTTCGAGACCATACCGGTTGACGGTACCGACGACCAGGTCGATATCATGGTCAGTGTGGAAGAGCAGCCCTCGGGCAGTTTCCAGGTCGGGCTGGGTTACTCCCAGTTTCAGGGCATCATTACCACAATCGCTGTGGAGCAGGACAACTTCCTCGGATCAGGGCGCAAGGTCGGCTTTTCGGTCCAGCGCAGCAGCATCCTGACCCAGGCCGGATTGAGTTACACCAACCCGTATTTCACCGACGATGGTGTTTCGGCAGGTTACTTCCTGCGTTACAGCGAATTCGACACCCTGGGTCGTTCGTCGAACAACATCGCCTCATTTTCGACCAGCCAGGCGGCCGGTGGCGTGAATTTCGGCTTTCCGGTCACGGAACTCAGTTTTCTGCGCTTCGGCGCTTCGGCTCAGCGCGTTGACATTAACCTGCAGGGCTTCTTCGGTCCGCCAGAAAGCGATCCGGAAGCGCCAATCGAAGAATGGATTCTTCAGATTCCGGCCGACCGCCCGCTGGGCATATCACTTGATGAGGACGGCGACGGGCTGCTTTCACGCAGCGAGCGGCGCGTCACAACCCTTCGCATTGACGGTACCTGGTCGCGCGACAGTCGCAACCACTATCTCAATCCCACCAATGGCTCGCTGAATCGCCTGAGTGCCGAGATTGCCCTGCCCGGCGGCACCAGGGAGTTCTACAAGCTCAATTATCGCTTCCGCAAGTTCTGGCCGATCGGAAATCGGATGGCGTTGGGACTGAGGGGGGACTTCTCCTACGGCGATGCCTACGACAACTACGACAAGCGCCTGGGTATAGAGCCGGTTGACGTGGAGCTCAACCCCGACCTCAGTCGCACCTGTCTGCCCGAAGAAGTGGTGTCCTTCGATGACGGCTTGCCGTTCTACGAGCACTACTTCGGTGGTGGCGTTTCGGACATTCGCGGTTTCGACGACAATTCGCTGGGTCCCAAGGATCAGTTCTGCCGCTCGGTCGGCGGTGATCTCAAGGTCGCCACCGGCGTCGAATTGGCTTTCCCGCTGCCGTTCGTCGAGTCCAGCGGTACCCGCCTGGCGTTGTTTGTCGATGTCGGCAACGTTTATCGTAACTGGGACAGCTTCGATTCGGACCTGTTGCGCGCCTCGGCGGGAATTTCCCTGACCTGGCAAGCGCCGGTCGGACCGATTATCATCAACCTGGCCAAGCCGATTCGCGAGCTGGAAGGTGACGATACCCAAGCCTTGCAGTTTACCTTCGGTGGCGTGTTCTGAACCCGACACCGCGCCTGATCATGACGCTTTTATCACCAACCCAATCGGACCTGGGAGCTTCGACTTTCCGTTTCGTCTTCAGCAACAAGGGTTGAAGCAGGCTTGTCATGCCCGTCTTCGCCACCCATGCCTGTCACCAGTCTGCCGGCAGCTTGTTGAGTCGGACCAGCCTGTTGAGCCTGGCGGTCGTCTTGCTGATGCTGCCAATGCCCGCTCCGGCCCAGGAAGGCACCCGAATCGGTTATGTGGACATGATTCGATTGTTTGATGGAGCACCCCAGCTGATTGCCGCCCGCGAGGCACTGGACCGCGAGTTTCGCCCTCGCAATGAAGCGCTGGTGGCCGACGAATCGCGCCTGGAACAACTGGCCGAGCAAATGCTGGCCAGCGATGAAGGTTCCGAGCAACGCCAGACGCTGGAGCGCGAAGTACGCAATCTTCGCCGATCGATCGAGCGGCGCCGTGAAGACCTCGCCGAAGAACTGCGTTTTCGCACCAATGCCGAAAAGAAGAATATCGAAGACACCATCGAGGTGGCCATTCGTCAGGTTGCCCGTTCCGGACAATTTGATCTGATTCTCACCAGCCCGGTCGCGTTTGCCTCTGACCGGGTCGATATCACCCAACGGATCCTCGAATGGCTGGAAGACGACTTCAACAGCCAGTCCAGTGATGACCTTTCCGGAGGCCAGCGATGAACCCGATTGACCTGGGCAGCCTGGCCGAGCGCTTCGAACTGTCACTGACCGGCGACCGCGGACATGTCGTCAGCGGCCTTGCGACCCTCAAGTACGCAACGCCGGACGATCTGGCTTTTCTTGCCAATCCGTCGTATGCAAGCCAGTTGGCCGACTGCCGGGCCGGTGCGGTCATTCTCGGTGCCGAGCACGCCGGCCGCTTCACCGGGAACTGCCTGATCAGCAAGGACCCGTATGTTGACTGGGCTCGGGTTTCCGGTTTCCTGAATCCGCCACCGGCTGCCACTGCCGGCATTCATCCCAGTGCCGTTATTGCCAGCGATGCCGCGATCGCCGACAGCGCCAGTATCGGCGCCCAGGTCAGCATCGGAACGGGCTGCCGCATCGGCGAGCGCGTGACCATCGGTCCGGGCTGTGTCCTGGAAAACGACGTCGAGATCAGTGACGATGCTCGCCTGGTCGCCAGGGTCTTCATCGGCCATCGCAGTCGCCTGGGAAAACGGGTCATTGTCCACCCCGGCGTGGTCATCGGCGCGGATGGTTTCGGTCTGGCATTCGAGCGCGATCACTGGATCAAGGTACCGCAGCTGGGTCGGGTCGTGATCGGCGACGACTGCGAGATCGGCGCCAACACCACCATTGACCGCGGTGCCATCGACGATACCGAACTGGGCGAAGATGTCCGCCTGGATAATCAGGTCCAGATTGCCCACAATGTGCGTATTGGTGCCCACACCGCGATCGCCGGCTGTGTCGGCATCGCAGGATCCACCCGCATCGGGCGATACTGCATGATCGCCGGGGCCAGTGGCATCGGCGGACACCTGGAAATCTGCGACAAGGTCGTGATCACCGCGATGAGCACGGTGCTGGAATCGATCACAGAACCCGGCCACTACGGATCCGGTATACCGGCCCGGCCGCAACGCCAGTGGCAACGAATTCTTGTCCGCCTGGGCCAGCTCGATGACTGGTTCAGACGACTGCGCAAAACCGAACAATCCACTAACCTATCAAATGACCGGCATGAGTGAACAACCCACCGTCAATATCGAGGCGATCCTCGATCTGCTGCCCCACCGCTACCCGTTTTTACTGATCGACCGGGTCCTGGAGTACCACCTGGACGATCCGCCACGTATTCGGGCACTGAAGAACGTTACCATCAACGAGCCGTTTTTCCAGGGCCATTTTCCCGGCCACCCGGTGATGCCGGGCGTGCTGATTCTGGAAGCCATGGCCCAGGCAGCCGGCTGCCTGGCGCACCTGGCCCGCAATGCCGAAGCGGCCGAGGAACAGTTGTTCTACCTGGTCAAGATCGACAAGGCGCGCTTCAACCGTATCGTGGTTCCGGGTGATCAGTTGATTTTTGAAGTTCAGCAAAAGCGCCTGATGCGCGGCATGGGACTGTACCAGGCCACCGCGCTGGTCGACGGAAAGCCGGTTTCCAGCGCCGAGCTGCTGTGCGCCGCCCGACCGAATCCGGCCGCATGATCCATCCCAGCGCCATTATTGAACCCGGAGCGCAGATTGCGCCGGACGTTCGCATCGGCGCGTTCAGCCTGATCGGTCCCGAGGTCGAAATCGGGGCCGGCTGCGAGATCGGGCCGCACGTCGTCATCACCGGTGCTACCCGGATCGGTGCCAACAACCGGATTTTCCAGTTCGCCTCCATCGGTGACGAGCCGCAGGACAAGAAATACGCTGGCGAAGCCTCACGGCTCGAAATCGGCGACGGCAACACCATTCGCGAGTACGTCACGATCAACCGGGGCACGGCCGACGGTGGTGGTGTGACCCGGCTGGGTGATGACAACTGGCTGATGGCCTACTGTCATGTCGCGCATGACTGCCAGGTTGGATCACACAACATCATGGCCAACGGCGCCACCCTGGCCGGTCATGTTCTGGTCGGAGATCATGTCATTTTCGCCGGCTACTCGGGTGCTCACCAGTTCTGCCGAATCGGCGATCACGCGTTTCTCGGCATGTACGGCGGTGTCAGCCAGGATGTGCCGGCCTACGTGATGATTTCCGGCCAGCCACCGCGCCCGCGCGGAATCAATGCTGAAGGTCTGAAGCGGCGCGGGTTTACCAGCGAGCAAGTCAGGCATATCCGCGAAGCCTATCGGACACTGTATCGCAGCGGATTGAAGCGCGACGAGGCCCTGGATATTCTGCGCGGCCGCCTGCCCGACCAGCCCGCTATTGGACCGATGATCGACTCGGCGGCAGCCAGCGAGCGCGGTTTACTCAGGTAGTGGCCCACTAGTGCGCCTGGTTCTCAGCGCCGGCGAGGCCTCTGGCGACCAGATCGGTGCCGATCTTGCCGCAGCGCTCAAACGCGCTGATCCAGCCATCGAACTGGCCGGCCTGGCCGGTCCCGATATGGTCCAGGCCGGCGTTGAACGCTGGTACGGACTGGATCAGCTCAACGTCATGGGACTGACCGAGGTCCTGACCCACCTGCCGCGCCTGGTCCGGTTCCGTCGCCAATTCGCACAACGCATTCTTCAATGGCAACCCGATGCGTTTATCGGCATCGACGCACCGGATTTCAATCTCGGCCTGGCCCGTCGACTGCGCAAGAAAAACCTGGTCAGCATGCACTACGTCTCGCCCTCGGTCTGGGCCTGGCGTTCTCACCGTATCCCCAGGATCGCCCGCTCGCTCGACCTGCTATTGACGCTGTTTCCGTTCGAACCGGCGCTATATCAGCCGCACGGTCTGGATACCCGCTTTGTGGGCCATCATCTGGCCGATCGACTGGTCAACGAACCACCGGCCGCGCAGGCCCGTCATGCCTTGAATCTTGCGCCAGATACCGAGGTGATCGCACTGTTGCCCGGCAGTCGTGGTGGCGAGCTTGACCGGCACGCCGAGCTGCTGGCAGAAACGGCCGTCGCACTTCGACGCCAGCGCCCGGCCGCCGAGTTAGTGGTTCTGCTGGCCGAACCCGAGCACGAGCATCGTCTGCGCGAACCTGGCGGAGACCTCTGGGACAAGGCCGGCGTTCGCTTTGTCGCCGGTCGTACCCGGACCGGCCTGCGTGCCGCCGATGTTGCCGTGGCTGCCTCGGGTACCGTGACGCTAGAGGCCTTTCTCCTCGGCTGCCCGCTGGTCGTTTACTACCGGCTGGCCCCGGCCACCTACTGGCTGGCCAGATCCCTGAAGCTGGTCAAGAGCCAGCATGTCTCCTTGCCCAATATTCTCACCCGAAGCGAACTGGTCCCGGAATGCCTGCAGAATCAGGCGACCCCCGAGCGCCTGGTCAGAGAAACCCTGGCCTGGCTGAACCGGCCGGACCGTGTCGAAGGGTATCGCCAGGCCGCCGCCGACTGTGCATCGGAACTGGCGATCGGTGCCGGCGAGCAGGCTGCCGCCGCGATTCTGCAGCGTTTGCGGCAATGACCAGGCACTACCGAATTGCCGGGGTTGATGAAGCCGGCCGCGGACCGCTGGCCGGACCGGTCGTGGCCGCCGCCGTGATCCTCGACCCGACCCGACCCATTGCCGGTCTCGCCGACTCCAAGAAGTTGTCAGCGCTTCAACGCGAGGCCCTGGCGGAGCAGATCATGGCCAACGCCCTGGCCGTTGGTGTCGGAGTGATCGAAGCCGACGAAATCGACCGGATCAACATCCTCCAGGCCACCATGCGGGCCATGATTGTCGCGGTCAACGCTCTGAAAACGGTTCCGGAACTGGTCCGTGTCGATGGCAATCGGGCGCCGCCCCTGAATCTTCCGGTACAAACCATTGTTGGCGGCGACGGAACCGATCGGGCCATCGGAGCTGCGAGCATCATCGCCAAGACCCGACGCGACGCGATCATGATCGAAATGGATCGTCAATATCCCGAATACAACTTCGCCCGCCACAAGGGCTACCCCACCGCCGCCCACCTGGCCGCACTCGAACAGCACGGCCCCTGCCCGATCCACCGCCTCAGCTTCCGCCCGGTTCGCCAAAGCGAACTGTTCTAGATGTGATCTCTCAGTAGGTTGTCCATACGAGTAGGCTGGATATTAGGTGGCCAGCGGCGAGTGGTGCTGTCGGGAGGGGCGGGCTGTCCGGGGCGCGGACGCCGCTTCGTAGTCGACCGCATCGTTCGGACGGCACGGGCCATTCAGGAAGACTAAATACGTCCAGACTTCGACAGAAGCCATTCACTGGCACCAAGCGCCAGGAAACCGCCCGACTCACCCAAGCCGATCGTCCCGGCCAGCCCGAACCGCCCGGCAGCACCCGATGCTCGATGTCCTCTACTCTTCAAACACCACAGGATGGAAGGAGTTTTTATCGATGATGCGGATATCGAACTGAGAGATCATTTCCGCCATAGTGCAACGCACAACTCGTCGCAGTTGTCAAGACCAAATTTGCACTCTGTCACACTTTCCTCTATATTGCCGCGCAGGGGCTGTTAACGCTAAAAAGAGAGGAGATCACCAATCATGTTACGACTCGCCAGGGCGCTATGCCTTCTTGTCTTGTTATCAACATTCGGTTCCGTATGGAGCGCCACCGGGGTGGCCTTCGTGCACGGCACCGGCAAGCAAACCGACGCACTGAACGACTACTGGACCAGCAACATGGTCAATTCGGTTCGACAGGGACTGTCCAACCAGGCCAATTACGTGGTCATCAACTGCGATTTTGAAAAGTACATGTGGGATTCGCAGGCGGCCGGATGCCTGGCCGGTCAGCTTTACAACTTCATCAACCAGCGCGGAATTACCGACCTGGTGATTCTGACCCACTCCAATGGTGGCAACGTGATGCGCTGGATCATGTCCAATCCGACCTGGGACAGCCGCTACCCGACCATCATCAACAACACACGCTGGGTCAATGCACTGGCACCGTCCAGCCTGGGCACGCCGCTGGCCGACGCGGTCATGGCAGGAAACGTATTCGAAGCCTCCCTGGGTTGGCTGCTTGGCTACCAGAGCGATGCGGTTCGCATGCAACAGACCAGCTGGATGCAGTATTACAACGGCACCTGGCTGAATGGCACTTCCGGCCGCCCCAGCCTGCCGAAAGGATTCTGGAACGTGGTCGGCAGCGATGTCCACGCCGCTGTCTGGAACGGTGCCTCGTATTGCGGTGGCTACCAGTACCAGGTTGGACTGGCAGTCACCCAGTGGTGGCTGAACTCCTGCTCGGACGGCTTCCTGGAATGCTCAAGCCAGAACGGCGCAGGTTCGCTGTGGTTCTATGATTACCAGCGAACCCAGAGCGATCGCAAGCTCTCGCACCACCAGAGCCGGCGCAACTGCTTCAACCTCGACGTCATTCTGCGCAACGACCTGTAATTGGGAGGCACCATGAAATTGATCAACACACTTATCGCTTCGACCCTGATTGCAGGAACTTCGCTGGTCAGCGCCCAGGTTCAGTGGCTGGATGAATCGGCCACGGATCTGCGTGCCAATACGCTGGAGAGCAATCTTCGCAGCGTGCCGGCCAGCCTGCATCAGGAATCCGCCAGCATCAACTTTGCCTGGGGTGCCGATCAGGCCACCCAGGGACGCCCGGCCAGCGCCGGACCCACTCAACTGGGCTCCGACCGACCGGTCGCCGAAAGTCGCCAGTACTGGGTAGACAGCAACGGGGCCGCACTGGCCCGTGGCGTTGAGCTGCCCATCAGCGCTCCCGGCGCGGTGATTCGCATCTCTGCTCTGGAAAGCGGCTCGCGCATCTCGCTCGACCCCGCCAGGCTCAAGCTGGCCATGAATGGTCAGGGTGTCAGTGCCGATTTCGGACCGGCCGAGATCACCACCGGCAAGGACATGCGTTCCCAGGGCATGCGCGTACCGGAAGACTCACTGGCTTTCAGACTCGGACGCGAGGCCTCCTCCGGGACCCTGTCAGTGGCTCTGGAAGGCGTACCGTCTGGTCAGGTACTGGTCATCCATGTTCACGAACCGAACAGCCCCTGGGTTGCTCGCCTGGCCCTGCCGCGCCAGAACTTTCTGAGCGGTCAGTCACTGGACTTCGATCTGGAACTGGGTAACGGTCGTCAGCCGTTGGCCATCGGGTCGGTTCAGGCCGTGCTGGCCAGTCCGGATGCCGGTCAGACCTGGCCGCTGCAGCAGGTCCGAGACGGCAGTCTCAGTCTGGACGCAGCGCCGCTTGCCGCGCGCAGCATGCCAGGCAGCGGGCTTTACGAAGCCCACGTGTACCTGGAAAGTCAGGTCAACGGCCTGACCATTCGCCGCGACCTGACCCTGGCGCTGAATATCGCGCCGGCCATTGCCCGGTTCAACGGCCAGGCAAACCTGGCCCGCTCATCGGGTCTGGGCCTGGATCTGGGTATCGAAACCGCGATGGGTGGACGCTTCCAGGTCAATGCCGAGGTTCTCGGCACCAACGCCAGGGGCCAGCTTGAACCGCTGGGCTACGTCCAGTCGGCCGCAGTGCTCGAAGCCGGCAGTGGCAGGATCAGCCTGGAAATTGATCCAGGCATGCTCCGCGCCAGCGGCCTGAGCGCACCGTTCGAAGTCCACAATCTTGCCCTGCTCGACCAGGGCCGAATGTACCTGCTCGAACAGCGAGCCCGGGCTTTGCGCATCGAACGCTAGCCAGTAGCGTCCTCAATCGAGAGGGGAGACCGACGACCTTCGGGTCGTCGGTTTTTTTTTAAAAGATAGGGTTACGGGTTCGGGGTTCCGGGTTCCGGGTTCAGGAAAACAGTGCCGGTTAAGGGCTATCTGAGTTAGCCGGTTTTGAAGTTGGCTGAGGGCTCTGCGTGTTCGGCGGGTTTCGTCTCGATCTTATCGACGCGAGCGGCGGGTGGGCCATTTTGCAACCAGTTTTCAAGTTGGGAAAGAGCGTCGGGTTCGCCGTGGGCGAGGACTTCGACCCGGCCGTCGCTCAGATTGATGGCATGGCCGGTCAGACCCAGCGGTTCGGCCCGGCGGCGGGTGGACTCGCGAAAGAACACGCCTTGTACCCGGCCTGAAATCAGCCAGCAACGCGTCTCAGCCATTGTCTTCAATCCACTCGGTAATGGTCTTGCTGGTGATCGGGCCGATCCAGGTCTGAACCAGCTCGCCCGTCGGATCGACCAGGTAGGTGGTCGGCAACGCACGTGGCGCGCCCAGATCCGCAGGCGGATTGTAGACATCGACCAGAAGAATCGGATAACTGGCCGGATACTCGACCAGAAAGGCCTCGAACGCGGACACCTCGGTTTCCTCGAAGGCCAGCCCCAGCACCGTGATGTCATCACGGGCATCATGCAGCTCGGACAGGTCGGGAATCTCCTTGCGGCACGGCGCACACCAGGTCGCCCAGTAATTGACCACGACCCAATCCCCGCGATAATCGGCCAGCGCGTGATCACGACCATCCAGTCCCGGCAGAGTGAACGCCACTTCGGCCTTGCCCGTGCTCAAGAAAACCAGGCCAGTCAACGCAACGCCAAGCAACAGCAATCGTTTCACTCTTGATACTCCATTTGATATCGCAGCAATGATTTGATCGACTGCTTCATCATGTCATGAGCCTGTCGATCAATCGGCTGCAAGCGGTTGATCAGGGCTCGATCCCAGTGGCTGTCCATCGGCAGATCGTCGAGCTCGCCGACAGGAAGTATGAACGGTCCGGCCCGATAGAGTTCCGCCAGGGTCAGCTCGTCCAGGTCTGCCGACAGCAGCCAGTCGCCATCATCATCCGGATGAATGAAGTGCGCGGCGTGAAAATAGCCAAGAATACGGCTGGTCTGCAGCTCGCCAGCTGCCGGTTCTCGCGCACGCAGCTGCTGGACCGACAGGGCGACGCCGCGCCGCTGTGCATGCCAGAAATGGCCCAGCAGGCGCAGCGCCAGCAATAATTCATGACGATCAGACCAGCGCATATCCTGGCGCTGGAAATTGAATGTGGTCAACGCTGCTGCGAGGCTGGCACCCAGCAACACCACGACCCAGGACACGTAGATCCAGATCAGAAACAGCGGTACGGTGGCCAGCGCGCCGTAGAGTCGCTCGTAGGTCGGAAAATTGGTGACATAGAGAACGAACCCGCGCTTGGCGACTTCAAACAGCACCGCCGAAATCAGTGCCCCGGCCAGCGCATGATGCAGGCGGACCCGGCGGTTGGGCACAACCAGGAATACCAGGGCAAATCCGACCATGGCAACGACAAACGGTGTCGAGTTGAGCACGATTGCCTGAACGTAACCCCGCACTGCTTCGGGCGCCAGATGATGCAAGGCGGCCAGGTAGGAGGTCAACGCCAGGCTCGCACCCATCAGCATCGGCCCCAGAGTCAGAACCGCCCAGTAGGTCACCAGACGAGACAACAGGCGGCGATGGTTGGTGACCCGCCAGATCCGGTTGAGACTTTTTTCGATGGTGGCCATCAGCAAGATGGCCGTGACAATCAGAAAAACGGTTCCGGCACCGGTCAGCTCAGCCGTTCTTCCCACGATTTCCTCAAGTGCAGCCTGAATCTGATCGCCGGCGGTCGGCACGAAGTTCTGGAAAATGTAGGTTTCGATATCGTTGGCCCAGCGATCAAAAACCGGAAATGCCGAGACCACGCCCAGCATCACCGCCATCAGCGGAACCAGGGCCAGCAAGCTGGTAAAGCCCAGCGCGCCGGCAGCTTCGAAACTGCGGTCACTGCGGAACTGTTGCCACAGGTGTCTGGCAAAGGCTTTCAACCAGACCGGATCGGTCAGCGCGCCCATCGCCGTCAGCGGTTCGGGAGCAACCGCTTGGGAAGTTGACTCCGGCCGGGTAGACTTCGGTTCTGACCGTCGCTTACCGGGTTCATTCATGACCGTAACCATCTATCACAATCCACGCTGCTCCAAAAGTCGCCAGGCCCTGGCACTGATTCAGGATCGGGGCATCGAGCCGCAGATTATCGACTACCTGTCGACACCGCCTGATCCGACTACCTTGCAGCGTATCATCGACCTGCTGGGGATCACAGCCCATGATCTGATCCGCAGCGGCGAGGACGAATACCGCCAGCTCGGTCTGGGGCCGGATGAACCCGAGAGCCGCCTGATCAATGCCATGTGCGCTCATCCGCGCCTGATCCAGCGCCCGATCGTGATTGTCGGCGACCAGGCCCGAATCGGGCGGCCGCCGGAACAGATTGGCGAGATTCTGCCATGACCGACATTCTGATTGTCGTTCATTCGGTGCATGGAAATACGCTGGCGATGGCGCGCGAGGTTGCCCGGGGCGTCGAAGAAGTCGCTCACTGCCAGGCGCGGCTGCGTGCGGTCGAACCGATTACTTCCGCACTCAACCCCGAGCGCCGAGATCTTCCCGAGGACGGGCCGTCTCTGGTCGAGTTGAGTGACCTCAAGGAGTGCCAGGGGCTTGTTCTTGGCAGCCCGACCCGGTTCGGGAACATGGCCGCGGCGGTCAAGTATTTTCTCGACGGTACCGGCTCGGACTGGTTCTCGGGCACGCTGGCCGGCAAGCCCGCCGGCGTCTTCACCTCGACCTCGACTCTTCACGGCGGGCAGGAAGCAACCTTGTTGAGCATGATGATTCCGCTGCTGCACCACGGGATGGTGCTGGTCGGCCTGCCCTACACGGAACCTGCCCTGACCCGCACCCGAAGCGGCGGGACGCCTTATGGCGCCAGCCACCTTGCCGGCCCGGACAGCGATCGGCCGCTGGATGACGATGAACGTCGTTTGTGTCGTGTGCTGGGACGCCGCGTCGCGGAATGCGCGGTCAAGCTGTCATGATCCGGTTGGCCTGGTGTCGCTGGACGCTGCTCGGCCTGCTCATTCTGCAGCCGTTCTGGTTTGCCTGGTGGTCACCACCATCGACCGTTCCACTGTCCGTGGTCCTGGCGCTGACGTTGATACCGCTGCTGCTGGTATTCCCGGGTAGTTGGCGACTGCAGCCTCGCTCGCTGGTTATTGCAGGTACCCTGCTGATGGCCTATTTCAGCATTGGCGTGATGGAAGCCTGGGCCAGCGAGTCCGCGCGCGTTCCGGCCTCGATCCAGGTCGTTTTATGCAGCCTGTTTTTCATGGGTCTGGCGACGATTCGGCGTCCTCGAGCCAGCTCCGACTGAGGCGGCGAAGACTCTCCAGTCGTTCAGCGGCAAAATCAAGTTCCGGCGAAGACTGACCAAATTCACGCACACTGGCCGGCAGGCCGGCCCAGCTGGTGACCAGCGCATCCAACCGCTCGCGCCCGATGGTCGCTGTCTGACGCAGCGGTCGCCCGCCGTCGCCAATCTGGCGCACGCGATCCCGGCTCAACAGACTGTTTTCGCCGGAAAGCAATGCGCGGATGTCGTTGTCATGCCGAATGACCCGGGGATAGTGAATTTCCAGGATCCGTCGCAGCAGGGCGCTGTTCTCGGCCACCACCGCCATAGCATTGGTCAGGGGGTCGGCCTGATCGGTCGTCAGCGGACTCAGCAAACGTGAAGCGAGCAGACGCTCGCGGCGACTGACCAGGCTGGCCAGTTCGGCCTGAACCGCAACGGCCAATGCAGTGCCATCGCTGGTTTCAATCATTTCGACCCGTCCACCGGTCACAAACCAGTCGCGCCACTCCGCTCCACTGTCCCAATTGGCCAGCATCTCGGCCTCGGCAGTCACCGGCTGACTGACGAAGTAGGTCAATCGGTTGGGGACCAGACCGGGACGGTTTTCGGGTAGCCTGCTGGCCACCGGCTCGCCGGCCAGGGCATTCGGACAATCCATTTCCAGTACTGTCGGTTCGGAAGAGGCGAACAGGTAGTGCCGGGATTCGGTCGCTGTCAGGCGCTGCCGAAACACCGTTTCGGCCACTCCATTGCGTTCAAAACTACCGACCAGCTCAAAACTCAGACGGCCGCGGTAATTGGCCACCCGACTGTCATTGTTGCGTGCCGGTTCCATCTCTCGCTCAACCCAGCGTACGGCGTCGTAGCACATATCCAGCTGCCCCATCCGGATCTGGTCCGCGAGCAGATAGGCATTCGGAAATTGCCCCAGCAGCGCCCGACTGACCGGCAGTTCGGCGCGCACACCGCAAGCCTGGGCTTCCGGACAGGGGCCGACCGACAAGCCTTCCGGTCGATATGCCGTCAGCTGAGAGGCGTCGCCATCCAGATCGATATCGGCAGCCGCCCGGGTCACCTCGGCATAGTAGCGATCCGACTCGCTGGTCAATGCGCCGTTCAGGTCGGCCAATGCCGTACCGTGGGCTGACAGCAGCTGTTGAACCGGGTCCCGGCGCATGCTGCCGGTACCGGTCAGGCAATCCAGAAACGTTTCGGGGGATTCCCGCAGAGCGATGGACTGGCGAACAAACACATCGACGGCATCGCGCCAGCGCGCCGAATCGAAAAATACCGGACGCTGTGCAACCCACCGAGACAGATACTGAACCAGCAGCGACCATTCCAGTGGATTCTGCCATTGCGGCACCGGGCAGCTGTTTCCCAGCAGCCAGTTGAGATGGCCGTCCAGATACGCTGCACGCTGCCAGCTGACCAGGCCCATCTCGCGACGCAGGAAGGTCGGCGCATAAGGACCGTCGCCGTCACCCACCAGCTCTTCACGACCCAGTTCGGAGGTCATCAGGCGCACCAGCGTTTCCAGGCAACGCTCGAACGTTTCGCGCGGCAAAGGACCGACCAGCAACGGATCAGCGTTGCAGGCGGATATGGCCGAGCGAATGTCTTCACGAACCGGCTGCTCCAGATAGAACGCCGCATCGCCGGCAAACAAGGCCAGGCGTGCATAGGCATCGGCAAGCTCGGACAGGGCCGCTGAAACGCCGGGCTCAGGCTCGGCCAGATGACCGGCCGCATCCTGCAACATGGCGAGAATCACCGGCAAGTCGGTGTCGATCTGGCGCAAGCTTCGTCCGCTGTCACCACTGATCTGCTCCAGTAAAGCATCAATCGAGTTTGCGGCCGGGGCCGGATCTTCCAACGCTGTCGTCCGGGCAAGTGCTTCAAGAGCGAGCCACACAGCACCCAGACCATCGGCCCGCAACCACGCCCGCTCGGCTTCAAAGCGGGTCAACTCGACCAGCAACTCGGAACGCGCCGATGACCCCTCGAGCCGGGCCAGGCGAGCCACTCGATCAGCCTGCGCAAGTGCCGCTGATTCGGGGGCGGCCGGCAGTGCGTCCGGATCCGGCGCCATCAGCGTCGACCAGAAAGCCTCGATTTCATCTTCCGGATCTAGCGCTTCATTGTCGGCCATGCGATCACTAAGTCGCTCCCAGATCACAGGAGCCTGCAGCGCGGCGACCGAATACAGCCGGGCCGCCCGGCCGGCCCGATTGCTTCGCTCCAGTAGATCGCCGGCCCGGCTCAAATCGGGTAGTGGCAGTTCAACCGACAAAGTCTGCAGGTTGCGATCACGCGCATGTACCAGCCAGGCAAACAGGCCATCGGCCAGGGCCGCCTGAGAAGGCGGAACGGTTTCGGCCAGATCGGCCAGAATCAGCATGGTGGATTCCACTCGCTGCCGCCACTGTGTCGGATCCGCCTCGGGGTCCTCCAGCCACACGTTCAGCGCCAGCGTCGCCCGGCGGGCGCGCTCGGCAGTATCGACCTGCCAGTGCCAGGCCAGCGCGTGTTCGGGCAACGCCGCTTTCAACGGCATGGCGGACAGACAGGCAGCCAAAGCTGCAAAGACCATCAGGGATCTGGAAATCATGCGGCTATACTACCCTGCCCGATTGAGCAGCGAGCGCGAACCTTGAACAAACTCAATATCCTGACCACCGGCGGGACCATCGACAAACTCTACTACGACGACAAGTCGGACTACCAGATCGGCGAGCCCGAGATCGGTCGTATCCTGCGCGCGATGAATGTTGCCTTCGAATGGGAAATCCGTGCCCTGTTGCGCAAGGATTCTTTGCACCTGAACGACGGTGATCGCAGTTTGATCAAACAAGCCATCCTGTCCAGCAGCGATCAGCATTTCCTGATTACTCACGGCACCGATACGATGGTCGAAACCGCTACTGCCCTGGGCGATATCGGTGAGCGGGTCATCGTCATGACCGGTGCCCTGAATCCCGCCCGGTTCATCGATTCGGACGCCGTTTTCAATATCGGCTGTGCCGTCGGTGCCGTGCAGTGCCTGACACCCGGCATCTGGATCGCGATGAACGGCCGCATCTGGGATCACACCAAAGTCCGCAAGAATCGTGCAGAAAACCGCTTTGAATCCTTGTGATTTGGTTTTTTGGTTTTTTGGTTTTTTGGTTCAGTTGGTTCGAAAGCCAACCAACTGAACCAACCGAACCAACTAAACCTTGACTGTTCCTGCGCGGACAAACGGGGGTTTGACGACGCGGGCTTGCAGGCGTTTGCCGCGCAGTTCGACTTCGACCTGCCTGAAATCACCGGCCGGAATGCGAGCCATCGCGATCGGGCATTCGATCGTTGGGCCAAAGATGCCACTGGTGACCTCACCTTCCCCGCCATCGCAGTACACCCTGGCTCCGGATCTCGGAATCGCGCCCTTGCCCATGACCAGTCCAACCAGCTGACGCGGCACGCCGTCTGATTTCTGCTGTTCGAGGGCTTTCCGACCGATAAAGTCGCGCTCAGCCGGCTCGAATGCCACCGTCCAGGCCAGATTGGATTCCAGCGGCGAAGTGGTGGTGTCCATGTCCTGACCGTAAAGATTCAAACCCGCTTCCAGGCGCAGGCTATCGCGTGCGCCCAGCCCGCAAGGTTGAACGCCCGCCTCGACCAGCCGCTGCCAGAAATCACTGGCCTGACTGGCCGGCAACAACACCTCGAATCCATCCTCGCCGGTGTACCCGGTCCGGGCCAGAAAGACATCTCCATGCGCGAGTGATCGAAAAGGTTTGATGTCGCCGGCTGCCGGTGCCTTGAGTATCTCGATCACTTGGTCGCGCGCGCTCGGACCCTGAACGGCAATCATGGCCAGATCATCGCGCTCGATGATCTCGACCTCGAACGCTTCCGCCTGACGCCGCATCCAGTCCAGATCAGCCTGGCGAGTGGCTGCATTGACGATGGTGCGATAAAAGGTCGAGTCAAGGAAGTAGGTGATCAGATCATCAATCACCCCTCCCTCGTGATTGAGCATGCAACCGTACAGGGCCTGACCCGGTTCCCTGAGCTTGCCCACGTCATTGGCCAGCAGATGGCGCAGATAATCCTTCACTCCACTGCCCTGAAGATCAACCACGGTCATGTGCGACACATCGAACATGCCCGCATCACGCCGGACCGCATGATGCTCATCCATCTGCGAGCCATAGCTGATCGGCAGCGTCCAACCGGCAAATTCCACCATCCTGCCACCAGCAGCAACATGGGCATCAAACAACGGAGTCTTCTGGGTCATGTGTATCAACGAGGAATAAGTCAGCTCGATAGTTTACAGGCTTGCCGTCAAAAACCCGACCTCCGATGAATCCCGCCACATGGACCGTCGGGCAAATTCCGTCAACCGGAAACCGGAAACCGTCCTTTCATCCTTGCGCCTTGAACCTTGAGCCTTGAGCCTTCTTTCTACCGAATCACCGTCGCCCGCCGAATCAGCACAATCACCGGAATTGCTCCCAGGACCACCAGCACCAGCGATGGGGCGGCAGCCATTTGCCATTGTCCTTCAGCGGTCAATTCGTAGATCCGGATCGCCAGGGTGTCCCAGCCAAAGGGTCGGAGCATCAGGGTGGCCGGCATTTCCTTGGCGATTTCGACCAGGGCCAGCAGGAACGCGGTGACCAGCCCCGGCCACAGCAATGGCAGGTTGACCCGAAGCAGGCGCTGCCAGCGTGAGACGCCGAGGCTGCGGGCCACCTCGACATACTCCGGCCGAATCCGGCCGGCCACGCCCTCCAGCGGGCCCCAGGCCACTCGAACAAAGCGGATCAGGTAGGCCAGTATCAATGCCAGCAAACCACCGGCCAGGGCGGTGCCAGCCCATTGATCCAGACGAATGAATGCCAGCATGATGGCCACGGCCAGCACCGTTCCCGGGATGGCATATCCGAGGGCGGCCACTTCTCCGAGCATCACGAACCGGCGCGGTGCCCGATGGGTGGCAACCAGCAGCAGCAATCCTCCGGCCAATACGGTCAGCGCGCCGACCAGGCCCAGCAGCATGGTATTGCCGATCACCCGCGGCATGCTGCCGCTGACGATATCGCCGAGACCCGGCCAGGCCCAGACCAGCAGCTGGACCAGCGGCACAATGACGCCGATCAACACCAGCAGCAGCTGGCTGCCCGTTGCTGCCAAAGCGCGGACCCCGGTCAGATGAATACGGTGGCCGCTGGGACGGCGCTCGGACTGGCGCGGCTTTTCATCGCGATTGAACCGCTCGGTCAGCAACAGAACCAGCACGAACAGCATCAGGATGGAGGCCAGCTGAACGGCTGCGGCCAAGTTGAACAGACCAAACCAGGTGCGATAAATGGCGGTGGTAAAGGTATCGAAACCGTAAATCGAAACCGCGCCGAAATCGGCCAGGGTTTCCATCAGGGCCAGCGCCATTCCGGCCACGATGGCCGGGCGGGCGATGGGTAGCGCTACCCGAAAAAAGGTACCCAGCGGCCCCACACCCAGGCTGCGGCCGGCCTCGAATGCCGCCAGCCCGCCAGTGGCAAATGACGCCCGGGCCAGCAGATACACGTAGGGATAGAACGCCAGAATCAGGATCAGCAGCACGCCGCCGGGGCGACTCAAGCCCTCGAACAGCGCAGGACTGTAACCGAACCAGTCGCGCAGGCTGGTCTGAATCGGGCCGGCAAAATCCAGCACGCCGAGATAGATGAAGGCCAGCACATAGGTCGGAAAGGCAAGCGGAAGCACCAGCAGCGGATCCAGCCAGCGCCGTCCGGGATACTCGCAACAGGCCGACAACCACGCCATGCCGACCCCGGTCACGGCCACGCCGAAACCCACCACCACCAGCATCAGCAGCGTGTGGCCGACCAGCCGCGACAACAGCCAGGCGCGCAGATGCGCCCAGGTTTCGCCCTGCGGGTCCAGCCAGGACAGGACCAGCATGAACAACGGCAGCGCAACCAGCGCCAGCAGTGGCAGCAATGCCCAGTGACGGAAGGGCCGGGCCACTGTGCGCGGCCCGGCCAGGGTCAGATCAGCGGTAGCCGGCACGGTCCATCAGCCGCACCGCTTCGGCCTGGCGCTGACCGGCGATGGTCAGCGGCGTCTCATCCTGGCGGAATGCACCCCACTCGCTGACCAGCCCCAGCGGTGCGACCGCCGGATTGGCCGGAAACTCGAGATTGCGCTCGGCAAACTCGGCCTGGGCCTGTTCGGAGGCCAGCCATTCGATCAGGGCCTGGCCCTGATCAGGGCGCGGTGCATGACGGGTGACGCCGGCACCAGAGACATTAACGTGGACGCCAGTGGTCTCCTGGTTGGCCCAGAACAGCTTGACCGGATAGTCGGCATTGTCGGCGACCAGCCGACCCAGGTAGTAGCTGTTGACAATCCCGACATCGCATTGGCCGGCGGCGATCGCTTCGATCAACTGGGTATCCGAGGAATACGGATTGGTCGCCAGGTTGGACACCCAGCCCGAGACGATCTCCTCGGTACGCTGCTCGCCATGGTGCTCGATCAGCATCGCCACCAGCGACTGGTTGTAGACCTTGCGCGATGTTCTCAGGCACAGACGGCCGGCCCAGCGATCATCAGCCAGGTCCTCATAGGTCGACAGCTCATCAGCGTTCACGCGATCGGGGTGATACACAATAGTGCGCGCCCTCAGCGACAGGCCGAACCAGCGGTTGTCGTCATCGCGCAGCGATGGCGGAATGGCCGCGGTCAAGGCTGCGCTGTCAATCGGTCGCAGCAGTCCGCGTTCGGTCGCCTGCCACAGATTGCCGGCATCGACGGTAATCAGGACATCGGCCTGGGTGGTGTCGTTTTCGGCAGCCAGGCGCTCGATCAGAGAGGCCTCGTTATCGTTGGTGAACTCGATGGCCACACCGGTTTGCTCAGTGTAGCGCTTGAACAATGGTTCGATCAGATGGGGCTGACGAGAGCTGTAGACCACCACCCGGGAAGGCTCAGCGTCGGCTGTCTCAGCAGCAGGAGAGGAAGTCGTTTCGGGCTCGGACTGGGAGCCGCAGCCAATCAACAGCGCGGTCAGCGCCAGCGATATCCAGGTTTTCATTAGGGCAGAACTCGTTATCGGATGAACTGCGGATTTTAACGAGAATGATTTGCATTAGCAAGTCGGCCGATCCAGAGGACCGGCCGACTTCGTGCCTGATTCGATCGAACTACTCGGCTTCGAAACGATCTTCGAACAGAACCGTTGATGTCGACCCGGGAGCCAGAGTGTCAACCAACACGGCGGCGGGCAAGTGCGCATCACGTGCGCCGGCATCGACAAACGGCACCAGTGTGACGCCGCCGTCCGCTGCCGGAGCCTGGTCAACCACGATTTCGAAGTTGTACAACGTAAACCATGGCAGCTTTTCGCCGGCCGGCGCGCTGAAGCGAACTTCGTTGGCCGACACGCTGGCTGGCCAGGGTGAATCCAGCTCGTCTGCCGGACCGCCCATATAGGTCTCCGAAACGGTCGCCCCTGGTGACAGTGGAATCGCAAATTCACCGATGCCGTGATCAAAATCAAAATTCATCACCGCATAGTTGTAGCGATACTCACCACCGCCCAGATCGGTCACCTTGACCAGCACCCGAAGATGTCCGGACGGCATGTTGTCCGGATAGTCAGCGGCCGGCGTTGGCCCGTCGAGCACGACAATCTCGTGTCCCTCCATCGGATCGACCGTGTTCTCGGCAACCCAGTTGTTGATTGGCGGGCCGTTGGTAAACGGACCGAGCGGGCCGAAACTCCAGCCACTGCCCGACGGCGACGGGCTGATCGAGTGATAACCCATGGAATTCCAGATATCGACGTCGTACTGGACCACGTACCAGGAATCGAGGAAGTAATCGGCACCGGCCGTTGACAGCTCAGCCTCTTTGATCATCAAACGATTCTGGTAAGTCGTCGAATTATTGGTCTGTGACCCGGTAGAGCCGGGGTCGAAAAACGAACCCGTGGACCAGAAAAGTCCTTCGCTGGCAAGAATTTCATCACGCGGGCCCTGGTTGAAGTTGTCATCGTTGTTGCCGGTGCTGTAAACGTCTTCGCAGCCCGGCCACAGGATGTGACCGTTGCCACCCGGACAGTTGATTGTGCAATTGAAATTCAGGGTGAGAAAAGCATGCTTTACACCGGAAGCGCCCAGTTGCTCGATGCGTCCATCGCTGATCCGGTACATATTCCAGACCAGAAAAGGATGCTGGTCTCGGGGTACAAAGGTATAAAACGATTCAGTAGTGAACTTCGGAATCCACGCAGCATCACCAAAACCCACGTTCTTGAGCGTTGCCGACGGTGCCACCTTGATCCGGTCGGTCGAGGTCTCGCGGCCTTGGTAAGCGATAGTTCCAATATCAATCAGCTCCACATCGACGATATGCGATGGATCGTCCTGCGGCCAGAACGGGCGCCCGGTACAGCTCAACCCGCCGCGGTCCGGCGTTGTTCGCGAAAGATTGGCATCGGCCGGCACATCAATGGCCAGGTCCAGCCACATCTGCCCCAGCGGCATGCCTTCAAGATCGGGCACACCCAAATGGCGAGCCAGCCAGGCTGAACCCTTGAGGTCGGCATTGTGCAGCGTCAATTCGGAGCGCTCGGGATGAGCCAGCGCATGGATATGGGTGATGGTCGCCAGATGATTGCCACCGCCATCATGAACCTGCAATTGGGCGGTACGATCCTGCTCGGTCGGAATCAGGCGAATATCGGAAAAATCAGCAACGCGATTGCCACGCTCCAATCTGAGATTGGAGCCGATGGCCAATTCCCCGCCACTGAACGCTTCGAAATTACCGTAAGGCGCGTAAATCCAGAGCCGACCATCGCCGACGCTTGCCGGTGCCGTCAGTCTCTCGGCCTGGAGTTGCCCGGCCTGAACGACCTCCACCCCGAAATCGATCAGATAGTCACCGCGAAGCTCCATCCGGGCCTGTCCGGAACTCGCCGGCCAGACGGTCGATGGGTCGGTATCCCAGGGCAGTGACTCAGACGCCATCAACGACAGCGGAAAGACCAGCAAAACAATACTGACAATCAGAAAACGTTTCATAAGTGCGCACTTTTTGACCATGTATCTGCCGGAGCATAACCAATCTGGCCGCCAGATGCGATGAGCTGCGTCACAAATTTTGCAGTCCTTGGTGCTGGTACCGCCATTTTTCAGGCTTGCAACACTATCCGGTCTCAATTGATCCGGCAAAAACCCCGTTTCATCCCGCAGTTCGTATCGCCTCACGGCCAGCGTAACGGGCCTTGTCGCCGAGGCGCGACTGGATGCGCAGCAGCTGGTTGTACTTGGCCACCCGATCGGAGCGGCACAGCGAGCCGGTCTTGATCTGGCCGGCGTTGGTTGCCACGGCCAGGTCGGCAATGGTGACATCCTCGGTCTCTCCCGAGCGATGGGAGATGATGGTGCCGAACCGGGCATCACGCGCCATCGCAATGGCATTCAGGGTTTCAGTCAGGGTTCCGATCTGGTTGGGCTTGATCAGAATCGCATTGCCGATGCTCTCGTCAATGCCGCGCTTGAGAATCCCGGTATTGGTCACGAACAGGTCATCACCGACCAACTGGACCCGATCGCCGATCTTTTCGGTCAGCAACTTCCAGCCCTCCCAGTCGTTTTCGTCCATCCCGTCTTCGATGGAAATGATCGGGTAACGCTTGACCAGGTCGGCAAGATAATCGACGAAACCGGCCGCCTCGAAACTGCGCCCCTCGGAGGCAAGTACATACTGCCCGTTGCTGTAAAACTCGCTGGAAGCCACGTCCAGGGCCAATGCAACCTGCTTGTCCGGCTCGTAACCGGCCTGGACAATCGCGGTCAGCAGCAACTCAAGCGCTTCTTCATTGGATCCCAGATCGGGAGCAAAACCGCCCTCATCGCCCACCGCCGTGCTCAGACCACGCTGGCGCAGAATGCCTTTCAGCGCATGAAAGATCTCGGTCCCCGCCCGCAAGGCCGACGGAAAATCCGGCAAACCGACCGGCATCACCATGAATTCCTGGATATCGACCCGATTGTCAGCATGCGCGCCGCCATTGAGAATATTCATCATCGGCACCGGCAGACTGGCCGTCTGACCGGAAAACTCCAGCAACCACTCGTACAGCCACTGGCCTTTCGCGGCCGCTGCCGCGTGGGCCGAGGCCAGTGACACGCCAAGCAGCGCATTGGCGCCCAGGCGTGATTTGTTGTCGCTGCCATCCAGCTCGATCAGGCGCTGATCCAGTGCTGCCTGGTCGAACACATCCTGTCCCTTGAGGGCCTTGGCAATCTCGCCATTGACATGAGAAACGGCCCGGGTGACCCCCTTGCCTTCATAGCGGCCAGCATCCCCATCGCGCAACTCCACCGCCTCGCGCTCGCCAGTCGAAGCCCCGGAAGGCACCGCCGCTCGCCCGACACTGCCATCGTCAAGCCGAACTTCGGCCTCCAGGGTCGGATTACCGCGGGAATCAAGGATTTCAATGGCTTGGATGGATTTGATTTTCATAGTTTTCTCAGCGTGTTTATTGTGGTGCGTTTTATTGGGGGAGAGGGGGAGAGGGAGAGAGGGTAAAAAACCCAATGTCGCCATCTACCCTTCTACCCTTCTACCCTTCTACCCTTCTACCCGCCCCTTAACCACCCGATCAATCGCCACCAACGTTTCCAGCATCGCTTCCATCTCGCTCAAACGCATCGAATTCGGACCATCGCAGAGGGCTTTTTCCGGTTCGGGGTGGGTTTCGCAGAATACGCCGGCCACACCGACGCCAACGGCGGCGCGGGCCAGCACGGGAATGAATTCTCGCGCTCCGCCCGAGGACTCGCCCTGGCCGCCCGGCAGCTGGACCGAGTGGGTGGCATCCATCACCACCGGGCATCCGGTTTCGCGCATGATCGCCAGCGAGCGCATATCGACCACCAGGTTGTTGTAGCCGAACATGTAGCCGCGCTCACACACCATCAGTTGGTCGTTACCCACCGCGCGCGCCTTCTCCACCACCCGGCTCATTTCCCAGGGCGAAAGAAACTGGCCTTTCTTGATATTGACCGGCTTGCCCAGGCGGGCCACGTTCTGGATGAAATTGGTCTGACGGCACAGGAAAGCGGGCGTCTGGATGACGTCGACAACCTCGGCCACCGCATCCAGCGGGGTGTCTTCATGAACATCGGTCAATACCGGCACGCCGATCTGATCGCGCACCGCCGCCAGCATCGCCAGTCCCTCGTCCATCCCGGGACCCCGATAGCTCTTGACCGAAGTCCGGTTGGCCTTGTCGAACGAGCCCTTGAACACATACGGAATACCGAGCCGGTCAGTCACTTCCTTCAGATGCCCGGCGACTTCCAAACAAAGCTCCAGCGATTCCAGCGTATCCGGCCCGGCAATCAGAAACAGGGGCTGGTCCAGCCCGACCTCGAATCCGGCAAGATTCATGCGTGAGCCTCCTGGGCCGGTTTGCCGCTGATGACTTCACGACGCTTGAGTGCGGCGCGTACAAACCCGGTAAACAAGGGATGTCCGTCACGCGGGGTGGAGGTGAACTCCGGATGAAACTGACAGGCGACAAACCATGGATGGTCTTTCAGTTCGACCATCTCGACCAGGCGCCCATCAAGCGAAAAGCCGGAAAGCACCATCCCATGTTCGGTCAGCGTCTCGCGGTAATTGTTGTTGAATTCGTAACGATGACGATGTCGCTCGAAAATCTCGTCCTTGCCATAGAGCTTGCGTGCCAGGGTGTTCGACACCAGGCGGCAGCGCTGGGCACCCAGGCGCATGGTCCCGCCCAGGTCACAACCTTCATCGCGCATCTCGCGCTGACCCTTCTCGTCCAGCCATTCGGTGATCATGCCGATCACTGGATGAGGAGAGTCAGGGTTCATTTCCGTCGAATTGGCATCGGTCAGACCACAGACATTGCGGGCAAACTCGACCACCGCGGTCTGCAGACCGAGACAGATTCCCAGGTACGGCACGCCGTTTTCACGCGCGTAGCGGATCGCCTTGAGCTTGCCCTCGAAACCGCGCTCGCCAAAGCCGCCGGGCACCAGGATGGCATCGGCACCTTCGAGAATACCAACGCCGCTGGATTCGATCTCTTCGGACTCGACCGGCCGAATCTTGACCGCCACCCGGTCGGCCAGACCACCGGACAGCAAGGCTTCGTTGAGCGACTTGTAGGCATCGGCATGCTCGACATACTTGCCGACCATGGCCACGGTGACCTCGTGTTCGGGGCGTGCGCGCCGTTCGACCACGTCTTCCCAGTCCGACAGATCCGGCGGACTGGATTTCAGGCCAAGCCGGTCCAGCACGATCCGGTCCAGACCCTGGCGATGATAGAACAGCGGAATCTTGTAGATATTGTCGACATCCACCGCGGAAATCACCGCTTCGGTAGCGACGTTGGTAAACAGTGCGATCTTCTTGCGTTCGTCGTCCGACAGCATGCGTTCGCAACGACACAACAGCACATCGGGCTGAATACCGATCGAGCGCAGTTCCTTGACCGAGTGCTGGGTCGGCTTGGTCTTGATTTCATTGGCCGCACGCAGAAACGGCACCAGGGTCAGATGAATATAGAGCGCCTGGCGCCCGTATTCGAAACCGAGCTGGCGAATCGCTTCCAGGAACGGCAGCGACTCGATATCACCTACCGTGCCGCCAATCTCGATCAGGGCCACATCGTAGCCTTCGACCGCGCGGCTGACCGACTCCTTGATCTCGTCGGTAATGTGCGGAATCACCTGCACCGTCGAGCCCAGGTAGTCGCCGCGGCGCTCCTTGGCAATCACATTGGCGTAGATCCGCCCGGTCGTGAAATTGTTGCGCTGGGTCATCCGGGTTCGAACGAACCGTTCGTAGTGCCCCAGGTCGAGATCGGTTTCGGCCCCGTCCTCGGTCACGAACACCTCGCCGTGCTGAAACGGGCTCATGGTGCCAGGATCAACATTGATATACGGGTCGAGTTTGAGCATGGTCACGCGCAAACCGCGGGCTTCGAGAATCGAGCCCAGCGAGGCGGCAGCAATGCCCTTGCCCAATGAAGAGACGACGCCGCCGGTGACAAATATCAGAGAAGTCATGCCCGGATGTCCAAGGTTACAGGTCCGGGAAGACATTCTATCTGAAACGCGGGTGTCGAGGGTTCAGGGTTTCCTGCCGAACTACTCCCCAATGTTGATGGCTTCGGAACGATCTCTTCCGATTTGTTGCAAGCGGGCGACTTCGGCGGACGGCAGGCCGGCCGGGGTCAGCAGCATGCCAGGGGGTGCGGTGCTGCGTTCCAGGCTGGCGAAACGGGTCATCAGGTCGGCCAGGGCCGCCTCGCGTTCGGCCGGGGCGGCGATAAAGTCGTAGCCGGAAGCAAATCGGGCAATGGCGTCCTGGTTGGCAGGGACTTCCGCGGCCGTCTGCTCCAGTGCGCGGCGGGCAAAGCGGCGGACCGCAGGATAGTTATCCGACATCGCCTCGATCAGGTGCGGCTGCCAGAATTCGGCCTGATCGAGTTGTCCGCGTTCGATCGCTCGTCCGATCGCCACTGCGGTGACCGAGCGCTCGACCGGATCACCCGCGTACAACCGGGCCACGCCATCCGGCAGATCGGCGCTCGCTCCGTCAGCGCGAACCACTTCAAGAGCCTCGCGCTGCCACAGACGCGCGGTTTCCTGCTCGGCCCAGGCCACCGACTGATCCAGGTGGCACAGATTGCAGGCGTTGGGTCGTCCGTCTGCGGCATTGGCCGCCGGGTCAGGCACTTCGATGCGATGACTGCGATGGACTTCCATCACGCCGTAGACGATTTCGGGCATATGGCAGGCGTAGCAGTTCGAGCCCTCGCTGTCGGCCGCATGATGGGTATGGGCCTCGACATCGGCAGCCAGGTCCTGGTGGCAGGTCAGGCAAGGCTGGTTGCCGCGCGCCTCTTCGCGGATCATGCCGTGACGATCGCCATCGTGCATGGTGTGGCAAGTCATGCAGGTCAGCTCGGACTCATCGTGGCATTTGGAGAGCTTCAGACCCTGGTACTCGTAGGCTGTCAGGCGCGGGGTACGATCCGGCCAGAATCTCAATTGGAACAAATCACCCGGATGCCCGGTGGTGGGATCAGGCGTTTCCGGCCAGACCAGGTTGACCGACTCGAACAGGTCGTCGCCGGCTCGATAGACCGGCCCCTCGCTGATGAATCGTCTGAGCATCTCATTGTCGACCGGCATGCGTTGACCGTGACACTGGCCGCAGACCTGGTTGGCCGCATCCTGCTCCAGGCGCTCCGGTTGAACCATGCTGTGATCAAGCTCGCCGGAGATCGAGTATCGCAGCCGGGTCAGCCAGTTCGACTGCTTGGCGACGTGCTCCGCGCCCGGACCGTGACAGGCTTCGCAGGCAATGCCCAGTTCGGACACCTCGGACTGGTAGCGTGCCTCGGTGGCCGAATCCACCGCCTGACCGGTCGCCGCACGAGACAGCATCTCCTCGTAATTGACCACCCCGGGCTGCGGACCGGTGTTGTGGCAGAAAATGCAATTGTGGTTCCAGACCGAGACATTGGCGTCGAAGTGCTGGTCGTCCGGCCCCAGGAAGGCGGCGTTCATGTGGACCCATCGCTGATCCTCGTTGTGCCAGAGAATGTGCAATCGGTAATAGGTGCCGCCGCCATCTTCTTCCCGAGTCATGTATTGCTGATAGCGGTGCGATCCGACGGTACGCTCGATCCGGTAACGGGCAACCGGTTCCGCTTGCCCGGGCTGGTAATAGTCGAACCAATAGCTGTCGCCGCGTCGCACCGGTCGGACTTCCATGCCCCAGGCACGCACCGGCTGACCATCAAAGCGGCCCTGCACGGTCTCCGGACTGGCCTCCTGGGTCATGGTGCGGTGATAGGTGCGATGCCAGGAGGAATAGCGATCCCGATGACAGCCATGACAGGTATCCGACCCGGCCCATTCAGCCGCCGCCGGCAGCGGCGCGGCCAGCAGCAGACCGATCAGACCGAAAAATGGCAACCGCTCACGCATCAGCAACGTCCTTGAATTCAGGCCGCGTTTCCTGGTTCGGCCACAGCTCACTCATCAGCACCGAGCGCCCGACGCCGGCCACCACCCGCGCGTGCTCGCGGCGCAACAGACGGGGCCGCTCGACCCCGCAGGAATGAGCAATGATGCTGACCTCGCGCACCATATGGTGAGCGTACCAGGCGACCCGCTTGGCCTTTTCTTCCGGAACCAATCCACGCTGGAGACTCTTGTCATGCGTGGTCACCCCGGTGGGACAGGTATTCTTGTTGCACTGCATGGCCTGGATGCAGCCCAGCGCAAACATGAAACCGCGCCCGCAAGCCACCACATCGGCACCGGCACACAGGGCCCAGGCCACATCGACCGGATTGATCCGCTTGCCCGACGCGATCACCGGAATGCGCGATTTGAGTCCGTATTCATTGAGCTTGTCGACGGTCATCGGCAACGCTTCGCTCAGCGGCATCCCGACATCGTCCATCAAGGTCATCGGTGCCGCCCCGGTGCCGCCATCGCCGGAATCGACGCTGATGAAATCCGGGGCCGATTTCACACCACGTCGGTGGATCGCCTGGCACAGATCGTCGAGAAAGCCGGCCTGACCAAGCACCATCTTGAAACCACAAGGCTTGCCGGTGACACTGCGAATGCGCTCGATCATGTCGAGCAGATCATCCACATTGCTGATTTCACGGTGACGGTTCGGACTGATCGCATCGACCTCCTTGCTGATCAGGCGAATACGGGCAACCTCGTCGGTGATCTTGGCTTTGGGCAGAATGCCGCCCTTGCCGGGCTTGGCACCCTGGGCAAGCTTCAATTCGAACATCCGGACCTGGTCGTGCGAGGCCACTTCGGCCAACCGTTCATCGGACAGCTTTCCGTCCAGGTCGCGCACACCGAACTTGGCCGTGCCGATCTGGAACACCAGATCACAGCCGCCCTCCAGATGCCACTCGCTCATCCCGCCTTCGCCGGTATTGAGCCAGATGCCGGCCTCGCGGGCACCGGCAGACAAAGCCCTCACGGCCGGACGCGACAAGGCGCCGTAACTCATGCCGGAGATATTGAAGAAACTGGACGTGGTAAACGGTTTACTGCAATAAGGCCCGAATGTCACATCGGCCGGCGGCACCGATTCCTCGTCGAGCCGCGGAAACGCACAGTTGAGAAAAATGACGGTACCTTCCGGCCGCAGATCACGGGTCGATCCGAAAGCGGCCGTCTGGTCCACGTTCTTGGCCGCCCGGTAGACCCACGATCGCTGGGCCCGGTTGAACGGCATTTCCTCACGATCCTGGGAAAAGAAGTACTGGCGAAAAAACTCGCCGAGGTATTCAAAGTAGTAACGAAACCGCCCCAGCACCGGATAGTTGCGGCGAATGGTATGGGTGGTCTGATGTCGGTCGATGAACCAGATCACCAGCAGCGCCAGCACGCCCGTTCCGATGACGACCAGGAACAGGGCCGCCATCAATTGCATGATCTGCAGGCTCAACTCGAGAAGATTCGACATACGCGTATCCAGTTGCACAGAAATTCAGGCCGTCTCCAGCCAGATCAAACTGGCCTGGCGACCGGTCCGGCCCTGGTCACGGCGATAGGAAAAGAAACGGTCGGGCTCGGCTGCGGTGCAAAGCTTAGCATCGACGATACGGGTCAGTTCGGCGGCGATCAGCCGATGCCGGGCGATGGCTTTCAGGTCTGCCATGAAATGACCGGGTCGGGAGCCTTCAAATGCCGCTTGCAACGCTGGATCCCGGTCGACAAACTCTGCCATCACCGCATCGCTCACTTCATAGGCAGACTGACTGATCCCCGGCCCGATCCAGGCAGACAGGTGCCTCGGATCGACTGGCAATTGCGCAATGGAGTGCTCGATAACGCCCGCGGCCAGGCCCCGCCATCCGGCGTGAATCGCGGCGACCAGCAGCCCGTCGGAGTGAGCCAACAGGATTGGCAGACAATCGGCCGTCAGAATTGCACAGACCTGACCCGGCCGGTCGGTCCAGGCCGCATCGGCCTCGATATCCGACTGCCAGTCGTCAAGATGGATCAGCCCGGTTCCATGAACCTGACGCAACCAGCGAGGCGAGGCCGGCAGCTCGTCGGATAGCCGACGGAGATTCTCCGCCACGGCTTCGCTGTCATCACCACAGTGAAAGCCCAGATTGAGACTGGCCCAGGGGCCCTGGCTGATCCCGCCCTGGCGAGTGGTGTAGGCCGCCCGAACCCGCGGAGGCAATGACCATTCTGGCTGGCTGAGAATCATGGGTCTGGGTCACCTGGGCTGTGGCTCAAACGATTGTTGAGACGATCGCTAAGACAATCGACCAACTGCGCAAAATCATCGGGTAGCGGTGCCTCGGCTCTGACCGGCTGACCGGTGATCGGATGCGGGAGGTTCAGGCGTGCCGCGTGCAGGGCCTGGCGGTCGAAGCTCATCCAGGCCGCGCGCTGTTCCTCGCTCAGACCTCCTGGGGCGCCACGCTGGCCGTACACCGGGTCGCCGACGATAGGGTGGCGCAAATGGGCCATATGAACCCGAATCTGGTGGGTACGGCCGGTTTCCAACTCGACATCCAGCAAGGTCGCGCTACTCAGTCGGCGACTGACCCGATAATGAGTCACGGCCCGGCGCCCGTCAGGTCGCACCACCTGCTTGCGCCGATCGACCGGATGACGCCCGATCGGCTGGTCGACTGAGCCGCCGGCTATCAAATCTCCCCAGACCAGGGCCCGGTAGTGACGCTTGATCAGTCGCTGCTTCATCGCAGCGACCAGGTATCGATGGCTCTTGAGGCTGCGCGCGATCACCAGGCAGCCACTGGTGTCCTTGTCCAGGCGATGGATCAGCCCGGCGCGCGGCAGCGGCGCCAGACCGGGATCGAAATGCAGCAGCGCATTGACCAGCGTGCCGTCCGGATTACCCGACCCGGGATGCACGACCAGCCCCGCCGGCTTGTTGATGATGATGAGTTCCGGGTCATCAACCAGGATTTCCAGGGCTATCGCTTGAGGCTGAGGATTGTCGGGGTGATCCGTCAATTCAGCTTCAAGAACCACTTGCTCGCCGATACTCACGGCATGGCGTGGCTTGACCACCGAGCCATCCACGAGAACCTTGCCGTCGCGGATCCAGGCGCTGATCCGGCTTCGAGAATAATCGGCCCAGCGCTCGGCCAACACCTGGTCCAGCCGCCGCCCCTGGTCAGCCGCAGCAATCTCGACCGACTGCCTGACAGTCTCTCTCGCTGTGGTCTTAACGAACATTTACTCGCCGATCTGGCATGATGCGCGGCTTCGTAACTGATAGAATTCGGGACATGAGCTCTATTATGCAGATTCCACCGACTTTACGCTGCCCGGGCGGACGCCTGATACTGCTGGTCACCATTCTTGTTCTGGCCCTTGCCGGTTGCAGCCGCGAAGAGCGCGACGAAACCCGCAGCGCCGAAGAACTTTATGTCGATGCCAAAGCCGCGCTGGAAGGTCGCAACTACCAGACCGCGATTGACCGCTATCGACGCCTGACCACGCTTTACCCCTTCGGCCGCCACGCCGAGCAGGCTCAGCTCGACATGGCCTACGCCATGCAGCAGGGACGGCAACCCGAAGAAGCGTTGACCACCCTCGATCGCTTTATCCGCACCTACCCGACCCACCCCAACGTTGACTATGCCTGGTACCTGAAAGGCCTGGTCCATTACGACGAAGCGATGGGCATGCTGCGCCGGTTGTTCCCGGGCCAGGTCGTCGACCGCGATCAGGAGAGTGCCCGTCGCGCCTTTCTCGATTTCCAGGAACTGATTCAGCGCTTTCCCCAGAGCCGTTACGTTGCCGACGCGCGCCAGCGAATGGTTTTCTTGCGCAACGTTCTGGCCGAGTATGAGATCACCGTCGGCGAGTACTATTTCCGCCGCAAGGCCTACATCGCCGCGGTCAATCGGGCCCGCTACGTTATTGAAAATTACCCTGGCGCACCCGCCAATATCAACGCGCTGGAACTGATGGAACGCAGCTATCAGAAGCTCGACCTGCCCCAGCTGGCCGCCGATACCAACCAGGTCCTCGAATACAATTTCTCCGAGCTGCGCGACCAGCGAGACGAGGACCAGCCCGGCTGGTTCCGCCGCTTGTGGCCCTTTGACTGATTTCGCCGTTGACGCCGGCGACCTGATTCAACGAGTCGAGGCCGCGCTCGAAGCTGCACTCGCCAACGGCTCTGACCACGACCGTCTTCGCCAGGCCATGCATTACGCCGTATTCAACGGCGGCAAGCGACTTCGTCCGCTACTGGTCTACGCCAGCGGCATCGCCCTGGGGATATCGCCCGACAAGCTGGATGCACCGGCCTGCGCAGTCGAGTTGATTCATTGCTATTCGCTGGTTCACGACGACTTGCCCGCCATGGACGACGACGATCTGCGGCGCGGCCGGCCCACCACCCACCTGGCCTTCGACGAGGCTCTGGCCATCCTGGCCGGAGACGCGTTGCAGGCGCTGGCTTTCGAACTGCTGGCCAGCGATCAGGCCCATGCCGACCAGCCGGCCGCCAGCATCGCGATGATCCGTGAACTGACCCGAGCCTGCGGTGCCAGCGGAATGGCCGGAGGACAGGCCCTGGATCTTGAAATGGAGGGCGAGCTTCCGGAACGCGCGGCGGTCGAGCACATGTTCCGACTCAAAACCGGCGCGCTGATCCAGGCCTCGGTGATGATGCCGGCTGTTGCAAGGAATCTGCCGGCCGATCAGATCGACGCGCTGCGTGAGTTCGCCGAAGCGATTGGCCTGGCGTTCCAGATCCGCGATGACCTGCTCGATATTGAGGGTCAGACCGGCGTCATCGGCAAGACCGCCGGCGCCGACCTGGCGCACGAAAAGGCCAGCTGGCCGGTCCTGTTCGGCAGCGAACAAGCCCGCATGCGAATCGACGAACTCAGTCAAATCGCCCGAGACTGCCTGACCCGCATTAACGGAAATACCGGCCCTTTGACCTGGCTGGCCGACAGGCTGGTCCAGCGAGAGTATTGACGTCAGGCCATTGCATCAAAAATAGCGCGTCTGATCTTCAACACCCGCATCGGCAAATCCCTGGCGCCGCAGTCGACAGGAATCACAGCGGCCGCAGGCTCGACCCTGCTCGTCGGCCTGGTAGCAGGAAACCGTCATCGAGTAGTCCACGCCCAGTGCAATGCCACGGCGGATGATGTCGGCTTTGGACAAATGGATCAGCGGGGTATGAATCTGGAAACGCCCGCCCTCGTCCCCAACCCGGGTGGCCAGTTGGCACAATTCCTCGAATGCCGCGATGAACTGCGGGCGGCAATCGGGATACCCCGAATAATCGACGGCATTGACGCCAATAAACAAATCCAGCGCACCCAGCACCTCGGCATGACCCAGCGCCAGCGCCAGCATCAGGGTATTGCGCGCCGGTACATAGGTCACCGGAATCCCCTCGCCCTGCTCGGTCGGTACGTCAATATCGTCGGTCAGCGCCGACCCGCCGATCGCGCGCAAATCGACCTTGACCACCCGATGCGATTCCGCCCCGAACGCGGTACTGATCCGCTCAGAAGCGGCCAACTCCGAACCGTGGCGCTGACCGTAGTCCACCGCCAGCGTGTGACAGGCAAACCCCTGGTCTCGAGCGTGCGCCAGCACCGTGGTTGAATCCAGCCCACCAGACAGCAGGATCACCGCCTTTTTATCGTCACTCATCAACCACTTTCTCCAGCAATGCTGCTCTCAGCAAACGCGTCAATGTAGCAGAAACTTGATCTGGACTCGAGACAATGCCATTATTGGCTTTAATTGAGAACCGTGGAGACTTGATCATGCAGCTCAACCCGGCCGAAACCGTTTGCTCTCGACCAGCCGGCACCTCGTCCGCTATCCAGATGCTGCCAAGCATCCTGGTCGCAGTGGCGCTGCTCATGCTTTTCGCGCCATCCAGCCACTATCGATACGACGGCTCTTCCTCAGAATCTTACAAGGAGTGGAGCATCGGTGGCGGCGCGGCGCAGTGGTTGAGCGTGTCGCGTCACGGCACCGGGCCTCAGAACGCCACTAACTGGGAGCCGCTCCAGTTCGAACTGCATGCAAACTGGCTAGCGCCGGCGCTACTGCTATTACTGATAGTCGTCAACATCATTCGTCATCGCACCATGAGCCGGCAGGGATTGACCCTCGGTGCAGCATTGGATTTTCAGCTGCAGCGAGCCGCGGTCCAAATGCCGCATCTGCCGGCATTCTTGTCGCAACTGCCCCGCCAACTGCTTAACGCCATCGTGATCGCGACAGCTGCAGGCCTGGTATTCAACCTGTTCATGCCGGCCCAGGTCCACTACACGATCGAGTCGCTGGACCCGGCCCGGGCCGAGCAGCTGGTCGAGCGCCTCGAACCGGCTTTGATCGAAGCGTTTCCCGGCTTCAGCATCCGACTGGTCAACCAGGAGCAAGCGTCAAGCAATGTCGTTATCGAAGGGCGTCGGTATTTATTCACATTGAATGATCAGTTGTCGACCATGATCGGAGAAACCGGTCTCACAGCTGGCACGGGGCACACGGTGCGCCTGTCCGGTCACCCGGCCACCCTGCCGGTCATCCTGACGACCGGTGCGCTGGTCCTTCTGATGGGCTGGCGACGGACGCTTGGCAACAAGCACAAGCCGAACGCGACAGGGTGAAATCGCCCCGAGAACCGAGTCGGCCCGACGATGCCGACCAGACCCTGCCCGAGGACCTGGTCGATGCACTGCAGACGGCAACGCGAGTCGCCGTTCTGACCGGCGCCGGCATATCGGCCGAATCCGGCATACCGACCTTTCGCGACGCCCTTACCGGCCTGTGGGCGAAACATGATCCGATGACGCTGGCTTCCCCGGAAGGCTTTGCCCGCGATCCGGCCCTGGTGTGGCAGTGGTATCAATGGCGACGCGAACTGATCAACCGGTCCACGCCCAACGCCGGTCACCGGGCCCTGGCCGAACTGGCAATCCACTTCGGGACATTCATCCTGATCACCCAGAACGTCGACGGGTTTCACCAGCTGGCCGACTCGAAAGACGTGCTCGAACTGCACGGCAACATCGCCCGCACCGTCTGCTCGGTCACCCGCCGGCCCATTGATCCAGAATGGATCGAGCGCCACCGCGATCAGGAGCCGCCACCCTCACCCCATTCCCGGGAAGGTCTGGCCCGTCCTGACGTGGTCTGGTTTGGTGAAGCACTGGACGAAAAAACACTGGAAGCCGCCTTCGCGGCTGCCGCCGACTGCGAACTCATGCTGGTCGTCGGAACGGCCGGTGCCGTGCACCCTGCCGCCAGCCTGCCGTCCATTGCCCGCCGGTCCGGTGCCGACATCGTCGAAATCAACCCGGCCGATACCGAATTGAGCCATCTGGCCCGCTGGCGACTCCGCGGTCCATCCAGCCTCTGGCTGCCCCGAATACTGGCGGCGATGAACGAGATGAACCACGTGTGATCTCTCGGCAGGTTGTCCACACCAAAATCGAAGCGTGATCGCCGTTCGAGGGGTCTTGAAGGAATTCGCACTAGGTCGGCCCGACCTACGGGTTAAGGCGAACTCGGGTATTTGTGAGTCGGACGGAACAACTCGCTAGCGGCTGCCCAACGAGTACCCCGGTTTATACTGAGAGATCACCTCTAAGGCCGCTCCTGCGCGATCGCCACCACCCGAAACCGCACCTGGATTCGATCGGCGACGGACAATTGCCCTCCCGCAACAGTAAATGGCTCCAGGCCGAACTCGCTTTGTAAGACGCTTATCTGACCGGTGGCAATCAATTGGTCATCGTGGATCATCAAGACCACCGGCACGGTCAGATCGCGCTCGGTGCCGACCAGTCGAATCCGAACGTCGATATCCGGTTGCCAGCGCGGACCGCGCATGGACAGGGATGAAATCTCGATCAGCGGATGAGTTGCCGAATCCAGCACGGCTGACGAAAGGAGGTTCTCAAGGGTGCCCGCAATGGCTGATGCTTACGGAGCCCTGTCAAACCGCTCATCCTCACGCCACTCAGGCCGGTCCACTTCCAGCGCTTCTACATCGATGCGCAAACGAAGTGCCGACTGCTCCCAAGGCTCGGCGAGTGCCACTTCACCATCGATCACCGGCCCGCCGATCACATGCGCATGCCCCAGACGCGCCAGCGCACCGGCCGGAAACACCACGATGCGCAAATCGGAAGCCTCGCGATCCACGACAAATTGTCGAGCCTCTGCCGGCCAGTTCGGAAGATCCCCAGCGGCCTCGCGAGTTTGTTCTCCGCCGATCGACGGCCGCGGCTGCGCCTGGCAGCCCAGTAGCAGCACCGCACAAAATATTCCGCAAACCAATGTGCGCAACATAACAATCACCATCAACCATGCAGAAATCACCCGGACACATTAGCAAATATCGCAAACATCAACTCTGGAAGCAGATTGTCCCGCACGGTACTATTTTGATGGCGTTTGATCAGAACCAGCCAAATACTACCGAACGGGACAAAATGATGTATCATCGGCATTCTTGAGCAAATTTTTCCCCTACGGTAAAGCAATGACTATCCGAACCGTACATCACCACCCTGTTCAGTCCACCGTCGAGCTCGGTGCAATATTGCGCTCCCGGCGCAAGGCGCAGGGGCTTACGCTGGAGCAATTGTCGGGCTTGAGCGGATTTGGCATGCGGTTCTTGTCGGAACTCGAACGGGGCAAGGCGACGGCGGAGTTGGGCAAAAGTCTGCAGGTTGCAGCCCTGCTGGGATTGGACTGCTTCCTTATCCCACGTTCCCAGTTGTCGCCCCGCGAAGGAGGACCCGGTCATGGCGAAGCCGTCTGACCCTGATCGGCTCAACGTCTGGCACGCGAAAAGACTTGTGGGCCAACTGTGGCGCGACGGCCAGGATCGCATCGGTTTTACCTACCACTCGGACTGGATTGAACACGGCTTCCGAATCGGGCACGTATTGCCACTGCAATCGGAAGCATTCACGCCGGAAGACAGCCGAGCCCATGCCTGGTTTTCCAATCTGCTGCCGGAAGGCGCGGCGCGCGAGCGCATTGTGCGCCAACTCGGCATCGCAGATGATGATTTCGCCCTGCTGCGCGAGATCGGAGGCGATTGTGCCGGTGCCTTGAGTCTGGTGCCCGTCCACCAGTCTGTTGATCAGCGAGGTGGTGCCGATCTGCTCGACGTTCCAACATTCGAAAGAATGCTCAAGCAACGTGGACAAGAATTCCTCCCGCAAAGGTACGAGGCTCAGGCAGCGCAACCGCGTCTCTCCCTGGCCGGAGCCCAGGCCAAGTGTCCGGTTCTGGTCCGGGACGGAAACTACTTTCTGCCGCGAGGAGAAACCGCCTCGTCGCATATCCTCAAATTCGAGCTCCCGCAGTGGCGGCACGTGCCGATCTTCGAGCTGTTCCCGAACCGCATTGCCAGGGACGTCGGCCTGCCAGTGCCCGAGACCCGCCTGGGAGTGCACCGCAGTCATCGCTACCTCATCATCCGACGCTACGATCGCGAGCTCAAAGCATCCAGATGGCATCGATTTCACCAGGAAGACTTCTGTCAAATCGCCGGCCTTCGCGCGACTCGCAAGTACCAAGCAGATGGCGGTCCGGGACTTTCGGACTGCGCACGATGGATTCGAGCGTTGAGTGAACAACCCGCCGAAGACCTGCTCAATCTGCTGCGCTGGCAGGCTTTCAACTGGCTGACCGGCAACTCGGACGGCCACGCCAAAAACCTGGCGCTGGTTCAGGTGCAACGAAACACCCATCGATGGCGGCTGGCACCTTTTTATGATCTGGTCTGCACCCGAGCCTGGCCAAACCTGGATCGACGCCTGGCAATGAATATTGGAGGCGAATCCGACCCCGGCAAAATCCGCCGCGAAAACTGGGAGCATCTGGCCGAGGAAATGTCCATGCGCCCGGCCTTCGTGCTCCAGGAAGTCACACGCATCGCACAAGGCATCGAAGCGACATTGTCCGACACACGAGCAAGTCTTGAAGCCGACCATGGACCTCTACCGATGCTGCAACAGCCGGAAAAGATCATCCGCACGCAACTGCGCATCGCCGGCAAGCTGCTTAAGTAGATCTCAGCTCCCCGTCATTATCAGGCCACTGTGCACAGGTCCGAAAACAGGACATGGCCTGCAGTCAATCGGTCTAGACTGTTGGCTGGACCTGGTTTCCGGCACAAGACCCAATGCACCTCGACGAACTTACCCCTGAGCAGCTTTACCAGGCACTGGCCAGCCGGGATGCGCGTTTTGACGGCAAGTTCTTCGTCGGCGTGACCAGCACCGGGATTTACTGTCGGCCGATCTGCCGGGTGCGGTTGCCGAAACCGGACAATTGCCGGTTCTTCACCACCGCCGTGCAGGCCGAGGCAGCCGACTTCCGGCCCTGCCTGCGCTGTCGTCCTGAGCAGGCGCCGGGCTGGTCTACCACTGACGCCTCCGACATGCTGGCCCACCAGGCGGCCCGCATGATCGACCAGAAGCGGGTCAAGAACCTGACTGAACTGAGCAATCGACTTGGCATCAGCGACCGGCACCTGCGGCGTCTTTTCCACAAGCACTTCGGGGTCACACCTGTTCAGTATTTCCGCACCCGCCGTCTGCTGCTGGCCAAGGCACTGCTGACCGACACCCGGCTGCCGGTCCAGCAGATTGCCCAGATGGCCGGCTTTGGCAGTCTCAGTCGTTTCCATCATCACTTTCAATCACAGTACCGACTTTCTCCGGCCCGCTTTCGGCGCAGCGCCGATCGAGCCGACGGCTCGCTGCGCTTTCGACTGGCCTACCGTCCGCCATTCGATTGGGACGGGCTGCTGGACTATTTCGCCGGGCGATGTATCGAGGGCGTCGAGACGGTCGAGAAGAATTGTTACCGCCGCACGGTAGCCCTGTGCGATGAGAATGGTCAGGTCCACGAGGGCTGGATCGAAGTCTCGATGGCCGAATCTGCCAATGCCCTGCAATTGACGGTTTCCGGCAGTCTGACTGCCGTGATTCCCCAATGCCTCGCCCGCGTGCGCGCGCTGTTCGACCTCAATGCCGATCCGGAGCAAATCAACCGGGTATTGGGCGATCTGTCGACCGATCGGCCCGGCCTGAGAATCCCCGGTGCCTGGGACGGCTTCGAACTGGCCGCTCGCGCGGTTCTCGGCCAATTGATCAGCGTGCGCGCCGCCACCACGCTGGCCGGGCGCGTCGCCGCGCTGGCTGGCCACCCGGTCGACACACCCTGGCCGGAAATCCGGCAGCGATTTCCGCTGGCCGCGGAATTTCTCACCCTGGATGTCGAATCGCTTGGCGAACAGGGCCTGAATCGAAGAAGCGTTGCCGCTCTGAAAGAAATTGCCACGGCGCTCGTCGGCGGCCAGCTTGATCTTGACCGTGGCGCTGATCCGGCCACAGCACGTCAGATCCTCATAAACATTCACGGCATCGGCGAATGGACATTCAGCTACATCGCCCTGCGCGCGCTGGGCTGGCCGGATGCCTTCCTGGCCGGCGATCTCGGTATTCGCAAGGCACTCGGCGGAACAGAACCCCGTGCCACCGAAGCCCTGGCCGAACGCTGGCGACCCTGGCGCGGTTATGCCGTGCTGCACCTCTGGAGAACGATTCAATGAACTGCATCGACATCGAAACCCCGCTCGGCGCCATGCTGATCGCCGAGGACGGTGACGGTCTGGCCGGCCTGTGGTTTACCGGTCAACGACACTTCCCGGCCGACGCATCAAACTGGCCGCGTCACCGAACTCGCCTGCTGACCGACGCCGAGTGCCAGGTCCAGGCCTACATGGATGGCCAACGCCAGACCTTCGACCTGCCGCTGGCAACCCAGGGCACGCCGTTTCAGCAAAGCGTCTGGCAATACCTGCAAACCATCCCCTACGCCGAGCGCCACAGCTACGGCCAGATCGCCCGCTCCCTGAAAAAGCCGGCATCCGCCCG
>Ga0008837_100088_pt1 | contig 161999 bp, 121 predicted proteins | sample HotLakConsUCCSLE_FD_65500 | JGI IMG/M metagenome (GOLD analysis project Ga0008837, IMG submission 65500) | Hypersaline microbial mat communities from Hot Lake, Washington, USA - Hot Lake Consortium UCC-SLE | ecosystem: Environmental > Aquatic > Non-marine Saline and Alkaline > Hypersaline >...
CTGGGAAACCCTGTCTCAACCAATCGAGCCGATGCCCCTTGACCTAGCGGCCTGAGAAACCGAACCTTCACATGCCCGGAGCACGCCGCCAGGGAGTTTCCACAGCAATCGCGACACGACTGGCCTTCGTGCCGTTGCCAGACGACCCGCTCCATGGGGCGGGGATCGGGGCAACATGGCTCGAATCCGACCTGATCGGCGGGTTCCGATTGCCAGTTCAAGGGGTCACCGGCGTATTTTCCGGTGCCTAGGGCTCAATCTTGCCGGGATTTCGTGTCATAGTCCCTGCGGCGGACCGCAATGCTGGGCGGTGTTGCCCGTGACCATGGGCTGAAGGAGCCGTATCGTGGCTTATGCCTCTCCTGTCTCAGAGATGTCTGACCGCCGGGCCGTGACCGGTGGGGCTGGGCTGCAATCGGTGGCGCGACTGCCTCTGCCAGTGCTGATCTATGTTTTGTGCGTGGTCTTCCCGTTGAGTTTTTCTGCCGGGCCACTCGTCCTGACGACTCTCCGTCTTCTGCTCATGGCGATGATCATACCGTTGACGGTTCAGTTGATGATGGGTCGGTACGGCAAGGTGATACTGACGGATTACATGTTCTTCGCCCATATTCTCTGGGCCGGAATCGCCTTGGCCGTGAACAACCCCGCGCAGATGATTCAACAGGTCGGGTCTGTCGGGATCGAGTTCATCGGCGGGTATGTCGTGGCGCGGGCCTATGTCCGGACGCCGGAGGTATTTCTGGGGCTTTGCCGCCTGTTGATGGTGCTCGTCTTCATACATTTTCCCTTCGCCGTTGTGGAAACGCTGACAGGCCGTGTCATCCTTGTGGAACTGCTCGACAAAATCCCCGGGCTCAACACGGTTCGGGTGGGTTTGTCCGACAAGCGGCTTGGGCTCGACCGGGTTCAATCGACTTTTGACCATCCGATTCATTTCGGCCTTTTTTGTTCTGTCGTTCTGTCCATGTGCTTCGTCGGGCTGAAGGGTGTGATGACCAATGGCGGACGGACTCTGGCGAGCCTCGTCATTCTTATGACTGGTTTCTTGGCGCTGTCGAGCGGCGCCCTCACCGCATTGGCGCTGCAGGTTGGCCTGATCCTCTGGGCCTGGGCCTTCGCGCGACTCAGTTGGCGCTGGTGGCTTCTCTCGGCGCTGTTCGCACTGGCCTATGTGGTAATCGATTTGCTTTCCAATCGAACCCCGATCCACGTCTTTTTGCATTACATGACCTTTTCGGCTCACACCGCCTATTGGCGGATCATAATCTTCGAATGGGGCCTCGCCAACGTGGTGGGCAGTGCCGAAAAAGGGATCGTGGGCAGCCCGATTTTCGGGCTGGGGCTGAACGACTGGGTTCGGCCTGCCTTCATGTATTCCGGCAGCATGGACAACTTCTGGCTGGTGATGGCCGTCCGGTACGGGCTTCCCGGCTTCTTGTTGCTGGCGGGGGGCTATATCTATGGCTTGGTCAAGATCGTGCGTCGCGATTTCTCGGCTGATCCGCTTCTGTCACAATTGCGTCTGGCCTGGGTCTTCACTTTTATGGGGCTTACATTCGTGCTCTGTACCGTCCATGTCTGGAGCAATATCTATTCCTTCGTCTTTTTCATGTATGGGGCGGGTATCTGGTTGATGACCGCAGAACCTCGCTCCGAGGGCGCGGTGGCAAAGGCCAAGGATGCGCCGCGAGAAGAGCACGCCTATCGCCGCAACCTCGGGCCACAGCCTGCCTCGACCCCTACTTCGCCGCGGCGCAGCCGTTTCAGCCGCTTCTGATTTCCCAAACAATCAGGTTCCCCTCGTGTCCGTTTTCACCCCATCCAAGGCAGTCCGGCCTGTGCGAGTATGTCTTGTGATGCACTCCACCCGATCCGACAATCTGGGCGTTGGAGCTCTGACTATCTCCCAGGTTGACATTGTCCGGCGTTTGGCGACCCGATGCGGCCGTCGCGCCGAGATCACTATCTGCGACCCTCCAGCCGCCCGATTGCCTTATGTCACTGGAGACGATATCCGGATCATCGATCTCGGCAGCCGCTTCATTCTGAAACCATCTGGCTTCTTCGCGCTGGTGCGCGCGTCGGATGTGGTGATCGACATCGCGGCGGGTGACAGCTTCACCGATATCTATTCACGTCGGCGCCTGCAGATGCTGTTCGCGATGAAGTTCCTTACCCATCTTGCCCGCCGGCCTCTCGTGATGGCGCCGCAGACGATCGGGCCGTTTCACAAGCCGGTGTCGAAACGGCTGGCGGCCTGGACAATGCGAATGAGCCGGGTGGTCGCCACGCGCGACGCCCTGTCGACCGATGCCGCGCGCGCCCTGGGCGTGCGTCGCAAGCTGGTGGAGGCGTCCGATGTGGCGCTGCGCCTGCCCTATGATCCCCCCGCTCCGCGGGCACCGGACGCTCCGGTGCGTTTCGGTCTCAACGTCTCGGGCCTGTTGATGAGCAACGGGTATCGCGGCCAGAACGATTTCGGACTGAAATCGGACTATCCGGCGATGATCAGGCAGCTTCTGACCCGCTTGCGCGCGGAGCATCCCGACTGCGAGATCCACCTCGTGCCACATGTCATCGTGGATCAGCCCGACGCGGTGGAGGACGACTATCAGGCGAGTCTGTCCCTTGCGCAGGAATTTGACGGGGTGATCGTCGCGCCAGCATTCCCCGATCCCGTGGCGGCGAAGACCTATATCGCCGGCCTCGATTTCTTTGCCGGGGCCCGGATGCATGCCTGCATCGCGGCCTTCTCCTCGGGCGTGCCGGTTGTGCCGATGGCCTATAGCCGCAAGTTTGCAGGGCTCTTCGGGTCGATCGGCTATGACGAGACGGTGGATTGCACTTCCGAGCAGGGCGATCAGATCGTCGACAAGATCCTCGCAGCCTTCGCTGACCGGGCGGCCCTGGCCGACCGTACCGCAGAGGCGCTTGCCCGCGGCCTTGCCAAGCTAGACGCCTACGAAGCGGCGCTTGGTGCGATTTTTGCAGATGTATAGAGGGTCGACGGTTGCACCGCTGTCGGAATGGCGGCTTCAGATGTAATTCTGGATCAACCGCTTGGCGACAACGGGCAGGTTGAACCGGTCAACATCGTCGCGCCGTGCTCCATCAAGCCCGCCCAGCAAAGCCGAGGTTTCCGAAAAGGTGGAGTGGCGCGAATGGATGAGGTGATCACATCGCGCCAGAAGCCACATGTCGAGAAGGGCATTCTCTGCTTCCCGAACCTTGTCGACCTGCGATGTCGGCCAGTGCAGTCGGTGCCCCTCGGCATCGAGATATTTCGAGGTGTAGTGGACATTGTCGAACTCCGCGACGATCGCGGCTTGGACTTCCGCATTGTCGGTGGCCAGAAAGATGCTGGCGCCGGGGTCACGTTCAAGCCGGCGCCGGAGTGCCTGGCGTATCTTGTGCAGGGGTATCTTGCGGTCCGTGTAACGGATGTGAACCCCGATGATCGGACGTGGTATTTCGGCCAGCATCATGTCGATCCGCGACCGGACATTGGCATTGGGCGTGAAATGACTGTCGAGGTATCCCCTGACGATTTCGTTCAGGGAGCGTCCGGCGAAGGCGGGGTGGCCGCGCAGATGTCGGGACAGCCGGCCGAATTTCGGCAGATAACACCAGAAGACGGCGGTGTCTTCGGATGCATCCAGCCGGTTCAGATCAACGCAGAGCTTGCGATAGACGGTCGGGCTTGCATGACTGTCCGGGAAATGCGCCTCGATCATTGCCTGCGGTGTCAGGCCAAGCTGAGCTTTCCAGATCGTGGGCGTCAGGCTGCCGGGGGCATCGTCGCGAATGTCGCATGGCAAGGTGATCGGCGTGTCAAATAGGATCGGATAGGCGTTTTCGCCCAAGGGCGCATAGCTGCCGTCACGCCAGTCGATCACCGGGGTCCTGCCTGTCAGATCGGCGAAGGCAAGCCCGCTGACAGCCGAGAGGATCCGGTTTCCCAGCCCGCCTTTCGCCTTGATGATGAGAAGTTTTTCCACGGCTTACTTCTTCAGCAATGCCATACCGTCATGGATAAAGACTTTGGTCATGATGAGACTCCCGGCTTGAGGCACATAAGGGTATTAAACTCCTTTGGAGCCAAGCGAAAATCCATAACGATATTCTGTTATGGTAAACTGCCTTCCTTTGCGTCGGATATAGACCCACAGTTCTGGCACGGCGATGCCAGAAGCCGCCAACAGGCCAAGATGAACCAAAAAATCCTCCGTTGTTCAAATCCTCAAATCTATCCCACAGGCGCTGACGTCAGACACAACGATGCCTGGAACCGCGGGTCCTCCCCATCCTTCGACTGCACGATCTGCTGCTGCATTCCGAGATAGGAGGCCATCTCGATCAGCGCCATGACGATCCCGAAGGTGGCGGCGATGCCGTAATCCTCGACCGAGATCAGGCGGGCGATCACGAGATTCCGGACGAGCAACAGAAGCGATGTCGCCGCGTTTCCGGACAGAATGACAAAGGCGGTACGGAGCATCGGTGGAACGGTTCCTTCGGCATTGCCCGGAAGTACAAGACGATATGCCGGAAGCCGGGAAGCTGCACTCTTCTTTTTCTTGCCATCCTGAAGTCAATAAGACAGGCCAGAGTTGCGGGGCCATTTCCATGGCCTCTGGAACCTTTCCGCTGTCTTTTCGCCGGAACCATCCAACCTGATGCCATTGACCTCCTTCGATCTACCGCTTTCAAGCCCGGCTCTTTCCAGGGTCGCTCGGGGTGATCTCTGTGCGGGATGCGGAGCATGTGCGGCGCTGGCGCCTGACAAGGTCGCGATGGAAGAGGCCGCCCCCGGCTATCTGCGCCCGACCCAGTCGGCGACCCTGACAGAGGACGAGGACGCGGCGATCGCAGCAATCTGTCCCGGTCTGGGCCAGAGCGTCGATCCCGCCGGTCGTGAGCACTCGGTGCTGTGGGGGCCATATGTCGGGGCGAGGCTGGGCTGGGCCACGGATCCGGAGTTGCGGTTCGCCGGTTCTTCGGGTGGCGCGCTATCGGCGATCCTTTGCCACCTTCTGGAGGCCGGGGTGGTCGACGCGGTTGTCCAGACGGCGGCGGATCCGGCGTTTCCGATCGGCAATCGGACGGTTGTCTCCGATAACAGGGAAGCTGTTCTCGAGGCAGCAGGGTCACGATATGCCCCCTCTGCGCCCCTGAGTGATCTGGCGACATACGTGGCCAGTGGCCGGCGCTTCGCCTTTGTCGGGAAACCCTGTGACGTGGCGGCCTTGCGGGCGCTTTCGGCACGCGACGACGCCCTGTCCCGCACCTTCCCCGTCATCCTGTCGTTCTTTTGCGCCGGTGTGCCCAGCCATGCCGGAGGCCGGACCCTGCTCGAGGCACTGGGTGCCGATCTCGAGAACACCCGGAGTTTCCGGTTTCGCGGCATGGGCTGGCCCGGCCGGGCCGTTGCCGTAGCCAAGGACGGACAAGAGCGATCGATGTCCTACCACGAAAGCTGGGGTGGCATCCTGTCCAAGCACGTGCAGCACCGCTGCAAGATCTGTGCGGATGGCACCGGAACAGCAGCCGATATCGTCTGCGCAGATGCCTGGGAAAGCGATTCCGACGGCTATCCGGTCTTCGACGAGGCTCCAGGCGTAAGCCTGGTCATGGCGCGCACCCGGCACGGGGCGGAGATCATCGCGGCGGCCGAGGCCGCCGGACAAATCGAGACGGATGCTTTCGATATCGGAACGCTGGGGGCCATCCAGCCCGGTCAGCGAGAACGGCGCCGGGCGCTTCTGGCGCGCCTGATCGCGCTTCGTATCCTAGGCCGCCCCATCCCGCGATACCGAGGACTGGATCTATGGGCGGCCGCGCGACAGAATCCGGTTTCGCGCAATCTGCGCAATTTCCTGGGGATGATGCGGCGTAGCTTGCGGATCCTCCGGGGGCGACCATGACATTGCCGGACCATGCCGTCATCATCCCCCACTTCAACGATGTCGAGCGGTTGTTGCGATGCCTGTCGGCCCTGATGCCGCAGGTGACGCCGGAGGTTGAGGTGGTGGTGGTCGACAACGGCTCGTCCCAGCCGCTCGATCCGGTTCGGGCGGCCTGGCCGGATCTGCGTGTCGTGACGGAACCCGAACGGGGCGCGGCGGCGGCCCGTAACCGGGGCGTCGCGGAAACCTCGGCGCCGGCGCTCACCTTCCTTGATTGCGATTGCGTGCCCGCAGACAACTGGCTGGCCCGGGCCCGGGCCATGATCGGTCAGGCCGACATCACTGGCGGGGCGATCGACGTCTTCGACGAAACACCGCCGCCCCGATCCGGCGCCGAGGCTTTCGAGACTGTCTTCGCCTTCGACAACCGCGCCTATATCGAGACCAAGGGCTTCAGTGTCACGGCCAACCTCATCACCACACGTGCGGTCTTCGACCGCACGGGGCCGTTCCGGCCGGGCCTGTCGGAGGATCTGGACTGGTGCCATCGGGCGACAGCGGCAGGCGCCCGGCTGACCTATGACGAAAACCTGCGCGTCTCACATCCGACCCGGCCCGACTGGCCCGCCCTGAAGCGCAAATGGCGGCGGCTGACCGATGAGGCATGGGGATTGCGGGACATGACGTTCGCCGCCCGGGCCGGCTGGGCGCTGCGTGCCCTGGCGATGCCGGTTTCTGTGGTGGCCCATGCACCGCGTATCTTCTTCTCGCCGCGGCTCGATGGCCCCGGGGAACGGTTTGCCGCCTTCGCGACACTCCTTCGGTTGCGGCTTCTGCGCTGTGCGTGGATGTTGCGTCAGGCTGCTGGTCCGAGCGCCATCGGCGGACACAAGTCGGCAGGTGCCAGATGACTGAACCAGACGCGCCACAGACGCCCGAACTGACCGTGATCGTGGTCAGCTACAACACAAGGGCGCTGACATTGCGGGCCCTGGAAACCCTGTTCGAGGCGACCCGTGAGACAACGTTTCGCTGCGTGGTCTATGACAATGCCTCCGAAGATGGCTCGGCCGAGGCGATCGCCGAGGCATTTCCGCAGGTCGAACTGATTGCAGCCGCGGAAAACATCGGTTTCGCCGCGGCCAACAACGCCGTCGCGGAACGGGTGACGACGCCCTATATTCTGCTTCTGAACCCCGATACCGAGGTTTTCGATGGGGCGGTCGACCGCCTCATGTCATTCGCCCGTGCCGAACCGCAGGCGGGGATCTGGGGTGGACGGACGGTCTTTCCGGACGGGTCGCTCAACATCGCCTCGTGCTGGAACAGGATCACGCTCTGGAGCGTGTTCTGTCGCGCGTCAGGGCTGTCATCCATCCTGCGGGGATCGGAAGTCTTCAACCCCGAGGCGTTCGGGTCCTGGCCGCGCGATACGGTCCGCGAGGTCGATATCGTCGTGGGGTGTTTCCTGCTGATCCGGACCGATCTCTGGCACCGGCTGGGCGGGTTCGACCTGAAATATTTCATGTATGGCGAGGAATCCGATCTCTGCCTGCGTGCCGCGCGGGACGGCTTTCGACCGATGATCACGCCGGATGCCGAGATCATGCATCTGGTCGGGGCCTCCTTCTCGGCGAATGAACGCAAGGTCGTTCTCGTGATGAAGGCGCGGGCAACCCTGATCCGGGATCACTGGCCGGGATGGAAGGTTCCCCTCGGGCTCGGGCTGATGTGGTTCTGGGCAGCCTTGCGTCGCGTCATGACCTGGCCTCTGGCAGTCTCGCCGCGGGACCGGCACCGGGCCCTCGCCGCGCGATGGCGCAGCATCTGGGCGGCCCGCCGTGACTGGTTGTCGGGATATTAGGGATCCGGGGTGCCGGTGCTTTGCGCTGCCTGTTGGTCCCGCATCCGGATCACCTTTGCAGGGGCGCCGGCGGCGATGGCCCCGGCGGGAATATCGCGCGTCACGACCGAGCCGGCCCCGATCACGCAGCCCTCGCCCAGTGTCACGCCGGCTGTGATCACGCTCTTGGTGCCGATCCAGCAGTCGGCGCCGATCGTCACATCGCGTTCCACCATGTCCTGATCGGTGATGCGCATGCCCGCCGCCAACCCGTAATCGGCCGCCGTGACATAGCAATCCGGACCGAACGTCGTTCTGGCGCCGACGATGATCCGGCCTGTCGTCTTGCCGCCCCAAAGCGCGCTGCGCTCTCCGATCTGGACCTCGTCGCCGAGGCTGATCCTCGCGCCGTTGCGAAACGAGGCATTCGGTGCGATGCGCACGCCCTGGCCCAAGGTCATGTCCCGGCGGGGCAGCACATGACTGTAGCCGTAGTAATGCAGCAGGCGCAGCGGATGCAGCAGCACCATCGGATGCAGAAGGGACCGGGCAAGATCGGAAAACTTGCGCCAAAGCCCCCTTTTCACCCGTGCCATCTCGATTTCTCCTGCAGGTTGCCCGTCCCCGTGATCAGCGATGCCATAGCGCTTGTCCGCGACGCAAGCGAATCGACGCGCGGGCGCCGAGGCGCGTCTTGCGGGCGGGGTCACGAATTCAGCGGAAATCCGCGGTATTGTTTCCGGAACGCGGATAAAGCCGGAAATGGGAGAGAGTCCTGCCCATGGCGTGCAACCTGAAATTGTGAATTGTGGCAAATTCGTGGCGATCATGCGGCAAGGCCGTTGTGAGTTCCCCGGTCTAATGATAGGATAAAAAGATATTGTAGGGTCATTAGTATTCACAGCGCTGTTTAGCGCTTATGACTTTGGTGGAGAATATAATGATTACCGAATTCAAGTATATGGCCGTTGCTGCCGCTCTGGCGGTCGCGCCGGTTGCCGCGAATGCGGTAACGGTCCTCGATTCGAGTGACAGCGGCTCAACTCTGGACCTTCTGTTGGACTCCTACTCCTTCGAGGAAGATTTCATGGCCGGGGAGGCTGGTGACACGCTGACCTTCTCCTTCGAGAACACCTCGACCTCGACCGCCGCTGTCACGTTCTTCGGCTGGAGTGTGCAACAGAACCTCGCGGCCTTCACCGATGGCGTCCAACTGTCCTTTGACAGCTATATGGACAGCGTGGGCGAGGGCGTCTCTGGCGGGGACAACACGAATTTCCTCGTCGCGGCTGGCGATACGGCGACGCTGACGATCACCTATGGCGCGGTCTACGATCTGACGACGGATGACGATGGTAGTTTTGCCAATATCGACTTCACGGTCCGGGCTGCCGTGGTTCCGATCCCGGCCGCGGGCCTTCTGCTGCTGACCGCCCTGGGCGGGGTCGCTGTGATGCGCCGTCGCAAGACGGCCGCCTGACCGGCGCGAGGACATCCACGGAATTCGAAAGGCCCGCCCTCCCGGCGGGCCTTTTGCTTTGGGTATGGGCCTCTGACGCTCAGTCGTAATCGTAGCCGTAGCTGCGGTCGCGATCCATGTAGCGGCACTTGTTCAGAACGATGCCCAGAACGCTGGTCTGGCTTGCGATATCCCTCTCGCACAGGTCGACCTGTTTCACCGTCGTCTTTTCGGCGGCGGCCACGAGGATCGTCGCATCCACCTTGGACAGGAAGGCCATCGCATCGTCGCCCGCCAGCATTGGCGGCAGATCGAACAGCATGATCGTGGGCCTGAACCTCGTCTCGATCGCGTCGAGCACCTCGGCGGCGCGGTCGCTTTGCAACAGCTCCGACGGGTTGCGCGAAGGCCCTGAATTGGTTGTGAGGATCAGGTTCTGGCCGATCCGGCAGCAATTGTCCTCGAAGGCCTCGGCCCCGCCGAGGACGGCCGCGAAATTGTAGCCCTGCTTCAGGCCCAGGGTCTTGGCCAGGGAGGGGCGGCGCAGATCGACCTCGGCGAGGATCGTGTGCTGTTCGGGCTGGCGGGCAAGGCTGAAGGCCAGGTTCAGCGCGAGCGTGCTCTTGCCGCTGCCCGGCTCGGGCGAGGTGATGGCGATCCGGCGCCAGCTATTGGCCTTCTGGGCCTGAAGGATCCGGGTGCGGATCATGTCGAAATCGGCGCTGTCCTTGCCGCCCTGCCCCGTCAGGATCCGGTTGCGGCGCAGGCGCCGGGCCGCAACGCTGACCTCGGGGATCGCGGCCCAGACCCGATCGCGGCCGGGCCTCTCGGAGGCGGGCTCGGGCGTGACCGGCGGGCGGGGCTTTTCGGCCTGCCGCGCGGGCGGGGCAGCCGGAGCGGACGGAGCGGAAGGAGGGGAGGCAGCCGGCGCGATGGCGCGATCACCACCGGCCGCGTCCCCGTATGTGCCCCCGTATGTGCCCCCGTCTGCATCGCCCTCCGCAGCTGCGGCCTCGCGCATCTGGCGCGCCTTGGCGATGGCTTGTTGGATCTTTTCCATTCACACTGCCTCACTGGTCGGGGTCGGATACATGCCGCTCATATCGGCAACCGGCTCAGGATTTGGTCGATCAGCACATCGAGCGGCGTGATCTCGGTATGCACATACCACAGCGCCCAGGGCACCACCCCCAGCGCGATGACGAAACCGGCGAACAGGACCAGACGCCGGCGGATGACCTCGCCCCGGGTGCGGATCAGCGGAATCGTCCCCAGAGGCATGATCCCCAGACCCTTGGTCAGATCCACCGGCCTGCGGATCGAGGAGTTCAGAACCTCGATCAGCACGATCAGGGCCAGCCCGACGACAACCCCGGCGCCGACGCCGCCTGCGGCCAGAATCGGGCGGTTCGGGCTATCGGGTTCGCGCGGCGCGATGGCCTGTTCGATCACCGTGATCCGCTGCCCCTTGGCCAGCGCCTCGATCGTGTCGCCGGTTTCGGCGCGGGCGCGGTTGGCCACGGCCTGGTCGTATTGCGCGCGGATATTGGCATAGTCGCGCTCCAGCGTGTCGAGGATGACCGCGTTCCCGGGCGTGGCCTCGATCGAGGTCTGGAGCGCCTCCATGCTCCGGCCGATCTGCTCCTTCTGGGCGCGGATGAATTCCAGCTGTCCGTCGATATCGGCAAGCTGGATCTCGTAAAGCGACAGCTCCTCGGCCTGAAGATCGGCCTCTTCGGAGCCGTCCGATTGCCCGGCAAGCCGGGCCTCGAGAGCCTCGATCTGCGCGGTCAGCACCCGGACCCGGGGGTTGCTGGGCGACAGGACCGCGCTGATCTGGGCCAACTCGTCCTGAAGCCCCTGCAATTGCCGTTCCTCGGGGCTGAGCTGGGCCGCGGGCTGGTTCGAGGACAGGACTTGCCCCGTCGTTTCATAGAGATCGACAAGCCGGGCGCGGCGGTCGATGAGAACCGCCTCCTCCCGTTCAAGGGCCACAAGCCGCTCCTGGGCCGCGGACTGCTGGCTGCGCCGGAAATCCAGACTGTCGGGCAGCGCGTCGAGGTTCTGTTCCTGGAAGTCGAGGATCTGGCCCCCGCGCTCGGCCAGTTCCTGGTCGAGCCGGGCCACCTCCTCGGTGAAGAAATCCAGCGTCTGCCCGGCGACATTGGTGCGGATCTCCACGTTTTCCTGAAGGATCATCGTCACGATCTCGTTGGTGACGGCGGCCGAGAGGGGGCCTGTCTCGGCGCGGAAACCGACCCGGACGATGGTGGCCTGGGCCTCGCCCCGGGGCGAGCCGCTGGTGGTCGCGATCGAGATCCGGGCGCGCAGATCCTCGACGATCTCGTCGGCGGTCAGCCGGGTCGCGGAGCTGGCCTGCCGGTCGTCATAGATATCGAGCCTGTTGGCCATCTCCAGAAGCCGATCGCGGGTCAGGATCCGCTGCTGGATGATCTGGAGCTGTTCGGTCGCCTCCACCCGCACGGTCGTGTCGGCAAGATCGGAGGGGATCTGCTGGCTTTCCACGATCAGCACCGCCTCGGCCCGAAAGACCGGCGGCAGCATGATCGCAAGCGCGAGTCCGGCTGCCGCGAAGATCGACAGCGGGATCAGGAAATAATGCAGCCGCCGCAGGAACAGCGAGAAATAGAAGCGGAAATCAATCGTCATGGTGTTGTCCACTTGCTGCCGGTGCGGGGCGCGGAGGGTGCGGAGGGCACCGCACTCTCCTGCCCGCCGGCGAAAAAGACACCGTCATCCAGGACCTGCTCGACCACATCGAGGGTGACGCGCTGCCTCTCGAGGGTGAAGGCATAGACCATCGACAGGTCGCAAAGCTGGTTGACGAGACGCGGCACTCCGCCGCTGGCCTCGGCGACCCGGGCCGAGGCGGCCTCGTCGAAGATCGGCCCCACCGCGCCGGCCACCGCAAGCCGGTGGCGGATGTAATCGGCCACCATCTCGGGTGTGAGGGCCTCGATATGGTAGCTCGCCGCGACCCGCTGGGCGAACTGGCTCAATTCGGGGCGCTGCACATTGCCGCGCAGCTCGGGCTGGCCCACGAGGATCAGTTGCAGAAGCTCGTCCTTGTTGGAGTTGATATTGGTGAACATGCGCAGCTCTTCGAGGGTCTCGAGCGTCAGGTTCTGGGCCTCGTCGAAGATCAGGATCACGCGCCGGCCCCGGCTGTATTGCGCGATCAGGTAATCCTGGAACTGGGCGAAGAGATCGACATAGCCCGCCTGGGGCGCCGCCTTCTGGTCAAGCGCCATCAACACCCAGCGCAACAGCTCGCCCCGGTCGCCATGGGCATTCGAGATCAGGCCGATCTGCACGTCGCTGTCCATCGTGTTGAGCAGGTGATGCAGAAGCGTCGTCTTGCCGGCCCCCACCTCGCCGGTGATCAGGGTGATCGGCGCATGGGTTACGATGCCGTATTCCAGCATCGTGTAGGCCCGTTCGTGCCGGGGTGACCAGAACAGGAAGGCCGGATCCGGCACCAGGGAAAACGGGCGCTCGGTCAGGCCGAAATACTGCGTGTAAATATCAAGCGCCTTGTTCATATCCATCGCCTTGAGGCCCGCAAACAGGTTCAAACAATTACGCTTCACATCCGTTGTCCAGAATGGGACCCCTCGGTGATATCTGAATCCGATGTCGATTACAGGGCCGAAAAATGCCCTTTGGCAAGGACCCGTCCTGCTCTCTGAAGGTGAGGGGCCGGAGGCAACTACAGCGTATGGTTGACAATCCCCGTGCGGGGCGCGGAATTGTCTCCGCACAGGGGGCCAGTGCCCCGCCTTTGCCGCAATTTCGTCTTAAATCCGTTGCTTGGCGGCGGTCGCCCGGGTATTTTCGGCAAGTGGGGAATCGGGTGTTTGCACGCGGCTGTTTGTGGGCCGGTATTAGCAGACCTTTTATTTAGTGACAGCGGCGTTCGATCCGGTTCCGACGGTATTATTCGCAGGATGTTTTTGATGTCACTCAATTCAGACCCCCGCGTCGAGGGCAGCCTCGGCGTCAACAACCCTTTAGCCTATGCGGCACGTTCGGATCTGGGCGGCGAAGTCTATCGCGTCATCTTCAAGCGGCTGCTCGATATCGTGCTGGTCCTCGCGGCGTCCCTGCCGGTTCTTCTGGTGATCGGGCTTCTTGCACTGGTGGTGATGCTCCAGGGCGGGCGGCCCTTCTATGTCCAGAAACGGGTCGGGCGCGACGGCCGGATCTACAGGATGTGGAAGCTGCGCACCATGGTGCCCGGTGCCGCGGAGGTGCTCGAGACGCATCTGGCCAGCGATCCCGCCGCGCGGAAGGAATGGAACCTGTCGCAGAAATTGCAGAACGATCCGCGGATCACCCGATTCGGGCGGTTCCTGCGCAAATCCTCCCTCGACGAATTGCCGCAACTGTGGAACGTGTTGACCGGCGACATGAGCCTTGTCGGCCCGCGGCCGATGATGCCCGAACAGAAGATACTCTATCCCGGGCAGGCCTATTACCGGCTGCGCCCGGGGATCACCGGCCCCTGGCAGGTCTCGGACCGGCATCAGAGCGCCTTTGTCGACCGGGCCCGGTTCGACACGCAATACGAACGCGACCTGTCCTTCGGGCATGACCTGGGATTGCTTCTGGCCACGGTCCGGGTCGTGCTGCGCGGCACGGGATGCTGATCGCGGCGCATGGGTGCGGCGGCGGCACCTTTCGACATCGCAACCCGGAGTGACCATGACCCGTATCCGTCTTTTCGCCCTCGTGATCCTGAGTGCCGTGTTCCTTGCGGCCTGCGTCAGTGAGGAGGAAAAGGCCGAACGCTATTTCCAGTCGGGCCTGGCGCTTCTGGAGGAAGGCGACGTGGAACGGGCCCTGATCGAGTTTCGCAACGTCTTCGATCATGACGGGTTCCACAAGGAGGCCCGCAAGGTCTATGCAGACACCATCCTTGGTCAGGGCAACCGGCAGGAGGCCTATGGCCAGTATCTGCGCCTGATCGAGCAATATCCCGACACTGTCGAGGTGCGCCAGACCCTGGCCGAGCTGGCCCTCGAGACCGGCGACTGGGACGAGGTCGAACGCCATGGCGGCGCGGCCACCGAACTTGCCCCCGACGACCCGCGCAGCCGCGCACTTGCCGCGACGCTGGCCTATCGCGCGGCGGTGCTCGACGAGGACAGCGAGGCCGAGACCCTGGCCCTGGCCGAAGCGCGCGCCGTTCTGGAGGAGGCGCCCGAGTCCATCGTCTCGCTGAGGATCGTCATCGACGCGCTGGCGCGGGGCCGCACCCCCACCGCCGCGCTGCCCGACCTTGCGCGCGCGCTCGAGATCGCGCCCGACAGTCTGGAATTCCGCGTGATCAAGTTCCGCATCCTGGCCCAGGCCGAGAGGGAGGACGAGGCCGAGGCCGTGCTCGAAGAGATGTATGACCTCGACCCCGACAATACCGAGCTTCGCGACACGCTGGTGCAATGGTATCTCGCCCGGCAGGATTTCGACGCGGCCGAAGAGGTGCTGCGCAACCTTGCCGGGCCGCGCGACGCGGAGACCGGCGGTCACGTGACGCTGGTGCAGTTCCTGCGCGCCGCCCGCGGCACCGAGGCGGCCCTGGCCGAACTTGACGCGCTGGTCGCCGCGAACGAAGGGCAGGAGGCCGCCGATCTCTATCGCTCGATCCTCGCGACCCTCGATTTCGAGGAGGGCCGCCGGGAGGAGGCGATCCTTGCGCTTCAGGGCATCGTCGACGGGGCCGAGGCGTCCGATCAGACCCGCCGGATCAAGACGATCCTCGCGCGGATGCTGATCCAGACCGACAATCCGGTCGGGGGCCGGGCGCTGGTCGAGGAGGTGCTGGCCGAGGATGCCGGCAATGTCGAGGCACTGAAGATGCGCGCCGAGTTCCTGATCGGCGAGGATCGGCCCGACGAGGCCATCGCCGATCTGCGCAGCGCACAAAGCCAGGCACCGCGCGATCCGGCCATCATGACGTTGATGGCCAGTGCCCATGAACGGGCCGGCAGCCGGGAACTGGCGGGCGAGCGACTGGCGCTGGCGGTCGAGCTGTCCGGCGCGGGGCCGGGGGAATCGGTGCGCTATGCCGTCTTCCTGCGGCAGGACGACCGGGTTCAGGCCGCGGAATCGGTGCTGCTCGATGCGCGCCGCGCCAATCCCGGCAATGTCGAGGTGGTAGAGGCACTGGCCGATCTGTGGCTCAGCACCGAGAACTGGAGCAATCTCCAGGGTCTTCTGACGATGCTCGAGGGCGTCAATACCGAAGCCGCGCTGGAGCTGGCGACCCGGATCCGGACCGCGATGCTGGTCCGCCAGAACCGCGCCGACGACCTTATGGCATTGCTTCAGAACCAGGCCGGAGAGGGCGGGGAGGCGCAGCGCAACACCGTCACCATCATCCTGACACAGGTCCGCGCCGGACGGCTCGACGAGGCCCGCAGCTTCCTTGACGAGGCGCTGGCCGAGACGCCCGACGCCTTCGAACTGCAGCTGGTGGATGCCGCGCTGCGCCAGCTGACCGGCGATATCGCGGGCGCCGAGGCGGTGCTGCGTGACATGATCGCCGATTTCCCCGACCGCGAGCAGCCGGTCCGGCTGCTTTACAGCCTGCTGGTGACCGCCGAACGCCGCCCCGAGGCCGAAGCGGTGCTCGAGACCGCGCTGGAGGTGCAGCCCGACAACCTGGTCCTGAAATGGATCAGGGCCGGCAACCTTGAACAGGCGGGCGATATCGACGGGGCGATCGCGATCTACGAAGAGATGTATGCCCTCAATTCCGCCAACATGATCGTGGCCAACAACCTCGCAAGTCTTCTGGCGACCCACCGGACCGACACCGAAAGCCTTGACCGGGCCTGGGCCGTGGCCCGCCGCCTGCGCGGGCAGGAGGTGCCCGCCTTCCAGGATACCTATGGCTGGATCGCGACCCGCCGGGGCGATCCGGAAGAAGCCCTGCCCTACCTGGAATCCGCCGCCGAGGGCCTGCCCGAGGATCCGCTGGTGCAGTATCATCTGGGCATGACCTATCTGGCGCTGGAGCGCACCGACGAGGCCCGCGCCACCCTGACCCGCGCCCTGGACATCGCCGGGGACCGCGACCTGCCGCAATTCGACCGCGCCCGCGAGGCTCTGGCCGGGCTCGATGCAGAGCCGGACGAGGGGCCGGATACAGAACCGGATGCGGGGGAAAATGCGGCGGATCCGCAGGATCAGTGAGGGGCTGCCCTGTGGCCAGCCGGGCACGACGCGCGGTTTTCCCGCACGATGCCCCGGTGCGGCATTTCATTTCCCCCTCTTCGGGGACTAGACAGGATCAGGTCGTTTCCACCATGTCGGGACAGGCCAGCATGGTGTGTGTATGGGCTGTTTCCCCCCGATCCTTTGCACGGGAGCCAGTGACGATGCCGATTTCTTCTCCGGGACGCCTCTTTGCCATTCTTCTGACCTGCCTTGGTCTGATGGCCGGAAATGCCGTGGCCCAGGACCTCTACCGCGTGCAGGCCGGCGATACGCTCAGGATCGAGGTGATCGAAGACCCTTCCCTCAACCGTTCTGTCCTGGTGGCCCCGGACGGCCGGATCAACATGCCGCTGGCCGGCTTCATCGTGGCCGAAGGCCGCCCGGTGGGCGCGATCCAGACCGATCTTGCCGCCCGGCTGGAAGAGAATTTCGCCGTGGCGCCCAATGTCTTCGTCGCCGTCGAACGGGTCTTCGAGCCGCGCATCGAACCGCCCGGCCAACCCGCCGCCCCGCGCACGATCGATGTCTACGTGCTGGGCGAAGTGGGGGCGCCGGGGCTCAAGGAGGTGGCACCGGGCACCACCGTTCTGCAATTCTTCGCCCAGATGGGCGGCTTTACCCGGTTCGCCGCGACCAAGCGCGTGCAGCTGCGCCGCACGGATGCTGGCGGCAACGAGACGATCTACCCGCTCAACTACGACGCCATGGAAGCGGGGACGAGCCCGAACGGCGCGGCCGTGCTGGCCGATGGCGACGTGATCATGGTGCCTCAGCGGAGGCTCTTCGAGTAACCTTTGCCGCCCGGCCCCGTCCGGGCGCGCCTAAGGAACCGTAACCCTGGGGGCCGGCGTGACGCCAATGACAAAGACCCGAGGCTGCATCCTTGCCCTGGCAGGCGCCGCGCTCGTGCCGGGCGCGGCCCTTGCGCAGGATGGCGGGGTGTCGGCGTCGCTTGTCCTGTCCGAACGGCTCGAGGCCGCGCGCAACCAGGCGCTGACCCCGGATGGCGACGAGATCACGCTCCAGTCGATCACCACGCTGGGCTATGGCCTCCTGTCCGAGACCCGCACCCAGAGCCTGGGCTTCGATCTCGGACTCGGGATCAATGGCAGCCTGATATCGGAGGGCGATCCGACCTTTTCGCTTGGCGAGCGGAGCCTCGCGCTCGATTACGGGCTTCAGGGCGCGACCTCGTCGCTGGAACTGTCCTTCGGGGCGGCCCAGTCGGATGTCGCCTTCCTGCGCCCCTTGAGCGATTTCATCGAAGATGGCGGGCTGGTCCTGCCCGAGGATTTCGATGATCTGACAGGGTCGGGCACCCGCACCGATCTGGATTTCGGCGCCCGGATCACCCTGCGCGAGGATGCGCCGTTCGGCATCACGCTCAGCGCCGATGCCAATGATGTGCGCTATCGCGACACGACCGATCCCGAACTGGTCGACAGCACGCGGCTGGGCTTCGGTGTGTCGGGGCGGTTCGATATCGCCCCCGCCATCCAGGCCTCGGCGGGCTTGCGCTATTCCACATCCGAGGAGGCCGGCGCCACCGATGACAGCGTCACCTATCGCGCCGATGTGACCCTCGCCGAGCCGCGGGGCGAGCTGGGCCTGGGCCTGTCCTTCACCCCGTCCGAGGCCGGCAACCAGATCGGCCTCGACCTGTCGCGCAGCCTCGATCTGCCGGGCGGATCGCTTGCCGGGCAGGTCGGCGTGACCTTCACCGCCGATGATGCCCAGGTCCTGACCGGCGGGCTTGATTACAGCCTCGATCATCCGCTGGGCGGGCTCACGGCCAGCTTCGATCATTCGGTGGCCACCGATGCGGGCCGGACGGGCGACGTCACGACCTCGCTCTCGGTTGCGGGCGACAGGGCGCTGACGCCGGACATCTCGGCCTCGCTGCGCGCGGGCCTTGCCCGGTATGAAGAGGCCGGGTCCGACACGGTCACCTCGATCGCCGATCTGGGCGCTTCGGTGAATTACGCCTTCGCCCCCGACTGGTCGCTGAGCGCGGGCGCCTCCTATGTGCTGCGCGACCCCTCCGACACCGAGGCCGCCGCCGCACAATCCCTGTCCCTGACCCTGACCCGCAGCTTCGACATGCGGCGGTGAGGGATGTCCAGCAGCCGCTACACAACTTCGTAAACACCTTGTTTCCAAGGGCGATGGCCGTGGATTTCGGGGGGCCGGGGTGGTATGGGTGACGGATTGCCGGGACCGTGGGGGATCCCGAAAGGAATTGGCTGATGCGCTTGGGTGGCGGATTATGGATCTGACCTATCGGAATTCTCCGGGCCTGCCCGGTATCGGTGCGGTCAATCCGCGGGGGCTGGTGCTGTTCGTGCTTCTGGTGGGCACCGCGCTGCCGGTCTTCTGGCTGGGCTTCGTGTCGATGGGCCAGGCCTGGATGACGCCGGAATACAGCCACGGGCCGCTCATTCCGCTGATCTCCATGTATCTCTACCTGCGCGAACTGCGCCAGGCGCCCCTGCCCGACCCCGCGGCACCCGTCAATCGCACGCCCGGCATCCTCGTCATCGCATTCGCCCTTCTGATCGGCATCTTCGGCAACCTTGTCCGGATCCCCGATATCGTGACCTATGGCTTCATCGTCTGGGTGGGCGGCGTCGTGCTGACGGTGATGGGCTGGGATCGCGGGCGCCGGCACCAACTGCCGGTGCTGCACCTGATCTTCATGCTGCCGCTGCCGCAATTCCTGTATTGGCAGATGACGATCTTCCTTCAGCTTGTCTCCTCCGAGATCGGGGTCTGGTTCATCAAGCTGGCGGGCATTCCCGTCTTTCTCGAAGGCAACGTGATCGACCTTGGCGTCTACAAGCTTCAGGTGGCCGAGGCCTGTTCGGGGCTGCGCTACCTGTTCCCGATCCTGTCCTTCTCCTACCTTTTCGCGATCCTCTATCGCGGGCCGTTCTGGCACAAGGCGGTGATGTTCGCGATGGCCGCCCCGATCACGGTTCTGATGAATTCCTTCCGGATCGGGATGATCGGCGTGCTGGTGAATGCCTATGGCATAGGTCAGGCCGAGGGGTTCCTGCATTTCTTCGAAGGCTGGGTGATCTTCGGCGCCTGCATCGGCATCCTGTTTTTGACCGCCGTGGCGTTGCAGCGGCTGACCCCGAACCCGCTGTCCCTGCGCGACACGATCGATCTCGATTTCGACGGGCTCGGTGCCCAGGCCGCCCGGGTGCTGCGGCTGGTGCCGGGGCGGGGCGTGGTGGTGGCCACCGTGCTGACGGCGGCGGTCAGTGCCGCGTTCCTGCTGACGCCCAGCCCCGACCGGCCCGAGGTGGCGCGCGACAGTTTTCTGCTCTTTCCAGAGCAGATCGGGGAATGGGGCGGGATCACCCTCCCGCTCGAGCCCGAGGTCGAGGCGGTCCTGGGCGCCTCCGATTACATCCATGCGACCTATGCCGCCGCCGGCGAGGCGACGCATGTGAATTTCTTCTCTGCCTGGTACGAGAAACAGACCGAAGGCTCGGGCATCCATTCCCCCGAGGTCTGCCTGCCGGTGGGCGGCTGGGAGGTGTTTTCCCTCGATGTCGCCACGATCACGATCCCGGGCACCGTTTACGGCACATTCCCCGTCAATCGCGCGGTGATCCAGAAGGGGCTGAACCGGCAGCTTGTCTATTACTGGTTCGAACAGCGCGGCAAGCGGATGACGAACGATTACGCCGCCAAGGCCAGCGTCGTCTATGACAGCCTGACCATGGGCCGGACCGATGGCGCGCTGGTGCGGTTCGTCACGCCGATCCTCGAGGGCGAGGACGAGGCCCTGGCCGATGCCAGGATGCAGCGCTTCATGGCCGATCTGCTGCCCAGCCTGCCCCGCTACATTCCCGAATAGCCGGCGGCGGGGTCCATCGATCACCGGACGTAGACAGGCCAGCCACAAGAGCCTAGTCTCGGGATGTTCCTGTCGCGGGGACCGGGGGAGACATGGACATCATCTTATTCCTGCTCTGGGCCATCTACTGCATGATCACCGCGGTCGCGATGGCGATGACATTGCGCGAATATCTCGGATCCGGGCGGGGGCAATTCCGATGGGTTCTGGTGGGTCTCCTGGCTTGCCTGATCTGGCCGGTCATGGTGGTCGTGGCTGTGTTCTCGGCGCGGCGCCACCCGGGCGGGCCTCCTCCGGAAGGACGGCTCGAATCCGAACGGACATAGCCTGCTTCGGGGAATGGGGCGGGGCCTGCTGCGGTCCGGTCGGAGCCATGGGCCCGCGCCCGGGCATCTTGCCGCCCCCGCGGGAAGGCGAAAGACTGCGCCCATGAACAGCCCTTCCCCGCCACCGCAGCGCGGCTCCCGACGGGGCCTGATCGTCGTCTGGGGGGTCGTCGCGGTCACCTGCCTGCCCGAAATCGTGCTCCAATTGTCGGACAGGGGCCTACTGGGCCAGCCGCTCTGGCGGGTGCTGGCCTATCAGAACGGGGCGTTCTGGCCCGGGCTTCTGGACAGCTGGCGGCCCAATTACCCGGCCCAGCCCGCAACGATGTTCCTGTCCTATTCGGGGCTGCATGTGAGCCTGTCGCATCTTCTGGGCAACATGCTGACCCTGCTGGTCCTGGCCCATCTGCTGGCCCCGGTGACGCTGGGCGGGGGGCTGCGGTTCGCCTGCGTCTATCTGGGCTCCGCCCTGGGGGCGGCGGGTGCCTTTGCCCTGCTCTATACGGGATCGGGGTCGATGGTCGGCGCATCGGGGGCGATCTTCGGCATGGCGGGCGCGGCCATCGTCTGGCGCTGGCGGCAGCAGCGGCGGGCGGCGCCACGCAAGGCCATGCTCGAGGCGGGCGGATATGGCCTCGCCCTCATGCTTCTGAATGCGGCCTCGCATCTGCTGCAGGACGCGCCCGTCGCCTGGGAGGCGCATATGGGTGGGGCGGTGACGGGCGCCCTGCTCGCCCTTCTGGTCGGCGCACCGGATGGCCGGCCCCCGCAAGAGGCGCGCCCCGAATGATGTCTTCGGAAAATATGGGCCGGGATCAGGCCCGCAGGCGCCGGGTCCGGCGCAGGCCCGCCATCAGGGCCAGCGCGGCCAGAAGCATCAGCCCCGCCGCGGGCAGCGGGATCGGGGCAAAGCTGGCCGCGTATTTCGTGGCATTCGCAGTGTCGAGCCCCTTGAGCTGGATCATCGCGAAGGGGGATCCGGGCAGGCTCTGGAACAGATCGGCCAGGCTGGCCCCGAGGATCGTGAAGGTGGAGCTTTCGCCGATATTGAGCTGGGTCAACGGGCCGGTCTCGTCCCAGCGGATCCGCAGGTCGAAGGGAAAGCCCGCATTCAGGAAACTGCCATCCTGAAAGCCTGTCGGGACCACACCTGCCTCATTGCCCAGCGACAGGGCGCCGGTGACGCCCTGATAGGTCAGCAGAAGTTGCGTGACATGGGCATTCATGCCGCCGGCCAGTGCGGTATTGGTCAGCGTCATCTGCACCCCGCCCGCCACGTCATCGGCCTGAAGCATCGCAAGCGATGTGGCGCCGTAATTCGCGCCGTTCACATATTCATCGAAGGTCAGTGTCACGGCCTGGGCCGCACCGGACCAGACCACAAGGAATGCGGCGGCCAGCACCCGCAACCAGATCGGCGTAACCCTGCGCGAGGTTCTGTTGCGTGTCATTCCCTTACCCTCCCCGCGCGTGTCGCGGCACCTGATCCAACGGGGTCAGTTTACCATGATCCGGCAACAGGGCCAGACCTTTCGAGAACAGGCAAGGGGGTGCATTCTACCCCGCGGGGGCGACAATCACGGCTCTCGACAGGGAATTGTCCCGGTTCCGGAAACGACAAACGCCGGCCCATCGGCCGGCGTGTCTTGCTCATCGGTCGATATCGCGTCTGGCCGGTCAGGCCGCGCGGCGGCGCCGGGCCATACCGAGAATCCCCAGCGCGCCCAGAAGCATCAGCCCCGCCGCGGGCAGCGGCACCACGGCCGGGGCGGCAGCGCCATAAAGGGACCGGCCGCCATCCTCGGTGAGGACATTGAGGATCGCACCGCGTCGTCCGCCGAAAAGTTCGTCCATCGTCGCACCCAGCAAGGTGAAAGTGAGGCTTTGCCCCGGGCGGATCAGGGCAAGAGGGTTGTTCGCCCCCCAGAACCCCAGATTGATGGACCCGAACATGCCGGTATCGATGTCGATCGGGGATCGGCCGTCATTCCAGGAGCGGAGACCGCTCTCATCGGGAGTGGCCGCAAGATGAATGTCCGACTGACCTGTGTAGGATATCGCCAGCCTGCCGATGATGGCGTCATATGCACCGGTATTCGTCAGCGAGATCTCGACACCGCCCGCGACAGCGGTGGCATCGAGGGTAGCGACCGCCCCATTGCCCAGATCCGCGCCGCCGATATGGTCATTGAAGTCCATCGTTGCCGCCTGGGCCGCACAGGCCCACAGCACGAGAAAACCCGCAAGGAAGACCCGCACTCCGCGGTGGGATCTGATTGATCCGCCACTCATCTGTATCATGATTTTCGCCGTGTCCATTATGACCGGGGGATACCGGAGTCTGGCCTCGTACACACACCCGGAACATCTGACCATCGAACCCGTTCACCATAGCACGTTCCGTGAGCGGAGCGCCAGAGCTATCGCCGCGATTACGCCTCATTCCGCCCGGTTGCCGGATATGATCCGGCGCAAACCGCCGCTTTGAACCGGGACGGGAAACAATGGGCCCGCAGCCCGGCCGGACAGATCCGGATCAGCCGCGCTTGTCGAAGATCCGGTCATAGGCGGCCAGAAGCCGTTCGGCCGAGTGGGTCCAGCCCAGCGTCTCGAGAACCCGCCGCCGGCCCTTCTGGCCAAGGCTCCTGCGCAGGTCCTCGTCCTCGATCAGAAGGGCGATCCGGTCGGCGAAGGCATCGGCATCGTTGGCCGGCGCATAAAGCGCCGCATCCCCCGCCGAGACCCGGCCCTCGGTCAGATCGAACTGCACCATGGGCTTTTCCAGCGCCATGTATTCCATGACCTTGTTCATGGTCGAGATGTCGTTCATCGGGTTCTTCGGATCCGGCGCAAGACCGATATCGATCGCATTGAGCGCCGCCACCAGATCGGCCCCGTAAAGCGCGCCGGTGAAGGTGAAATGACCCTCGAGCCCGCGGGCGGCCACATCGGCCTTCACCGCGTCGAGATGCGAGCCGAAGCCCACGATCAGCACATGCAGGTCGCGATGGCCCAGATCGCGCACCAGCCGGTCCACGGCGGCCACCAGAAGATCCATCCCCTCCTGCTGGCCGATCACGCCCACATAGCCCAGCACGGTGCCGGCCCCCTGCCTGAGATCGCGGTTTCCGGGGCCGGGCTCGAAGGCCTCGATCCGGGGGGCGGAGCGCACGACGAAGACATCGTCGGGGTCCATGCGGCCGCGCCGCAGGGCGATCTCGCGGAAGGAGCCGTTCGTGGCGATGGAGACCGCGGCCGTGGCGAATGTCAGCCTCTCCCAGATCAGCATGATCCGGTAGAGAAGCCCGCGCTTTCCGAACTTGGCCTCGAACAGTTCGGGGCAGACATCGTGATGATCGAAGAGGTAGCGCACGCCCCGGAGCCGGTACCACAGCGCCAGAACGAAGACGAGATCGGGTGGATTGCAGCCCTGGATCACGTCGAAGCCGCCCCTGTCGCGCCAGACCCGCCGCGCGAGCCGGAACCAGTGCCACATGGAGCCCAGATATTCGCGCGCGTAGGCCACGGCGCCGGAATGGGCCTCGGGCGGGGCCGGGTAGCGGTAGATGTGCACACCCTCGCGCTCTTCGAACAGCTCGGTCCAGCCGCGGCTGTTGGGGCAGATGACGGACACCTCGTATCCCGCCCCGACCAGGGTCGTCGCCTCGAGCCACACCCGTCGGTCCAGCGGCACAGGAAGGTTCTCTACGACGATGAGCACCCGCCGAAGGGAATGGGGCGGCATGGAGATCTCTCTCGGGCAATATCTGACTATGAAAAAGCGGCACTAAAAAAAACGCGTCGGAACAGATCGACAGGAACTGGAACACAGGGCCGCCCACAATACCTGGACAGCCCGGATGTCAGTCTTTCACGTCTTGTCCGGACGTGCAAAAGCTTCTTCGGACCCGCACCGTTATCGGGCCTCATATATGACCTCGACCCGCGACGAACAGGTGCGGGACGTCTCCCGAAATCCCTGCGGCCCGGGCTTGCGCCCGCACCCCCCCCCGGAACCTCAGCTGCGGGCGTAGATGTCCTCGTAGCGGATGATGTCGTCTTCGCCGAGATAGCTGCCGGTCTGGACCTCGATCAGGACCATGTCGACCTTGCCGGGGTTTTCCATGCGGTGCACGGCGCCCAGCGGGATGTAGACCGACTGGTTCTCGGTGAGGAGCTTTGCCTCCTCGTCCACCGTCACCTTGGCGGTACCCTGCACCACGATCCAGTGTTCGGACCGGTGGTGATGGCTTTGCAGGCTGAGCTGCGCGCCGGGATGGACGACGATGCGCTTGACCTGGAACCGGCCGCCCACGATCAGGCTTTCATACCAGCCCCAGGGCCGGTAGTCGCGGGGCAGCTGCACCGCCTGGGGCGCGCCCTTTTCCTTCAGGGCGGCCACGGCCTCCTTGACGCGCTGCGCCTCGGATTTGTGGGCGACGAGCACCGCGTCGGACATGGCCACGACGATCATGTCCTCGAGCCCGATGCCAACCACCTCCTGGCCCGGCGTCTCCGAGCGCAGGAGCGTGTCGGTGCAATCGATGGCGGTGGCATGCGCGGAGGTGACGTTGCCGACCGCATCGGGCCCCATCTCCTGCCAGACCGCGTCCCAGCCGCCCAGGTCGGACCAGGCGCCGCAATAGGGCATCACGGCAAGGTTGCGGGCCTTTTCCATGATCGCGTAATCGATCGAGATATCCTCGAGCCCGGCCCAGGGCTCGGGGGCGAGCCGGGTGAAGCCCAGATCGGATTGCGCACCTTCGACGGCGGCCTCGACCCCGGCCAGAAGGCCCGGTGCATGGGTGCCGAAGGCCTCGACGATGGCGCGCACCGTGAACAGGAAGATGCCGGCATTCCACAGATAGCTGCCCGCCTCCACCATCTCGGCCGCCCTGCCCGCGTCGGGCTTTTCGACGAACCGTGCCAGGTTCTGCGGCGTGGCGGCCGTGGCCTCGGCGCCCGGGGCCAGTTCGAGATAGCCATAGCCCGTCTCGGGCCGGGTGGGCGTGATCCCGAAGGTCACCAGATCACCCTCGAGCGCGCGCGGCAGGGCCGCGGTCACCGCGGCGCGGAAGCCCTCGGCATCGGGGATCACGTGGTCAGACGGCGCGACAAGCATCACCGCGTCGGGATCGCGCGCCTGCAACCAGAGCGCAGCGGCAAGGATGGCGGGGGCGGTGTTGCGCCCCTCGGGTTCGATCAGCAGGCCCTGGGCCGCGCGTTCGACCGCGGCCAGCTGTTCGGTGACGATGAAGCGGAAGCTGTCCCCCGTCAGGACGAGCGGGGCGCCGAACTGCGCCTCCGGTCCGGTCAGCCGGCAGGCCGAGGCCTGGAACAGGCTCTGCTCGCCCATGAGTTTCGCGAACTGCTTGGGATAGCTCTTGCGTGACAGGGGCCAGAGACGGGTGCCGGAGCCCCCGGCAAGAAGAACAGGAGTAATCATCGGGACTGCCATCACGAAAAACCTTAAACAGGGGGCCGGGAAAAGAGAATGATCAATCAACTAGAACGCTCTGGCCCGAGGTGCAAGCAGACCCGCGCGCATTTGCGCGCGAGGCGGTTTCATGCTCCTGTTCGGGCCGAAGACGTGCCCCCGGAGACCAGATGACAGAGACGAGCCCGCCACCCCGGACCCGCGATCCCGATGCTCCGGCACAGGGCGTCGGATCCGGGCCGCCACAAACCGGGGAGATGCCGGGACAGATCGCCCGGATGGCCGCCGATATCCGCGCCCGCGATGCCGAACTGGTCGCGTTGCGGCAGGCCCTGCGCGGGGCCGAGGCCGATCTGGAGGCGCTGCGCCGCTCCACCTCGTGGCGGATCACGGCGCCGCTCAGGGCGCTGGTCCGGGCCTTGCGGCGCGGGCGCTGAGCCGGGCTCAGCCGGCCCGGTTGCCGGGATGGTCAAGAAGTTCGGGCATGAAGATCTCGGTCACGAGAAGCGCCTCGCCGAACAGTTCGAACAGCGTGCGCCGCGCCCAGTAGGGCCCCGGATGGCTGTCATGGCGCTGCCGGATCAGAGGCCAGAGCGGCGCGCCGTCGGCGACCGAGACATATTCGCGTGCCGAATAGCGCGGCGGGCCATCGGCGAAGAGCAGCGATCCCAGCGCATGATTGCCCAGCCGGATGATGGTCGGATGCTCCTCGAGCCTGCGCGAGGTAAAGACCGTGCGCGCCACCAGAAGGGGCCGGCCTTCGGATTTCAGGCAGACCTCGCGCACGACGCCGTCGGTGGCGGGCGGGTCGAAAAAGCCGCGCTCGTCGGGATGAAGGGCCCCCCGGGCCTGTTGCAGCACCTCGACGTCGATCGCCGTGTCCGCCACCGCGCCGATCCGGGCGGTCATCGACGTCTCGAGCGTGATCCAGTCCCGCACACGGGCGGGAAGCCGGGGCACGTCCCCGGCCGTCAGGCATTTCCAATGATCGGACATGAGAGGTGATCCGTCTGCTGTATCGCGGCCCCGAAGGCAGCTTGTGTCAAATATCTGTGTCAAAATATCCTGCCGGGAGACCCGGTTCCCATCAATCGTTCCTCGTGCCTATCCAGCGCGGGCGGCCCCGGCAAGTGGGGCATACCGGACCATCGGATGGCCCGGACACTATTCCCGACAAGCCGGGCAAAATGAAGGCGACATGCCCGCTCAGTGATATCCCAGCGCCTCGGCCCGGCTGCGGACCTGCGCGCTGAGCCCTGTCCCGTCCGGCCGCCAGGGCACCGGCGCGTCCAGCCGCCCGGCCGGGCCCGCGGCGGCAAAGTCGCGCGCCAGCCGGGCAAAGCCCTGGATGTTGCCCGCGATCGGCGCGCCCAGCGGCCCCGGCCCGGCAAAGACCGACGCCTCGGGGTCGAGCATGGCCTTCAGCGCGCTGGCATCGCCCGGCATGCCAAGCGCCCCGGCCAGCGCGCCGAGCGCCGCGCGCGGATCGGTGGCCAGCTGCGCCGCATCCTGGGTCAGCAGACGGTCTGCGGGCAGGCGGGACGCCACCTCGTCAAGCGCGGTCTGCGCCATCAGCCAGAGCCGCTGCGGATCGGGTTCGGCCGGTTCGACCGTCTCGTCGAGCGCGCCGGTGATCGTCAGCATCACCTCGCCGATCTCCATCCGGGAGAGAAGCTTGCCATAGGTCACCGGATGGACGGTCAGCTGCACGAAGACCGCATCGGGAAAGATCGTCAGAAGCTGCTTGAGATTGAGCCGGTCGAACAGCGCCGCCGTGACCGGCGCGATCATCCGGCGCGGGGCGATGCGCGCGGCGATCTCGCGCGCCACATGGGCGGTGGGCAGATGCGCGCGCGCATTCAGCCAGCGGCGTGCCATCTCGACCGCGATGCCCGATTGCTCGCCGCCATAAAGTTGGGCCACGGCCCGCATCAGACCGAGGATCTGCATCCCGCGGAACCCGACCAGCTCGCGTTGCAGCTGATCGGTGCTGGCCGCCTGTTCGAGGTTCAGTTCGGGCAGGTCATAGCCCACCGGGTTGCGCCCCAGCGCCGCGGCCAGCGTCTGCCCCGGCAGGCCCGGCGGCGTCAGTATCAGAACCGGAGGTGGAAAGGAAGGCTCTGGCATCGGGATCCGATCGCAAGGGGTGGGGTGCCCCGGGCTGTCCGGCCCGGATTTGCGCCACCATAGGCCGGATCGCGGGGCGGGAACAAGAGAAGGCCCCCCCGGAACAGCCCTCCGCAACGCCCCTCCGGGGGGCAGCGCCGGCCGGAGCGGAGGCGGACACCGCTCATGACCGGGGGAGCCGCCAGTTCCCCCTTGCGCCCCCTTTTCCCGAAGGGGACAAAGGGCGGGATAACGATCCCTGGTCATTTCCTGAAAAGTTCACATCATGCGTAGCCCGCTCTTCGTCATTGCCCCGCCCCGCTCCTACACGTCCGTCATCGGCGGCATGCTGGGCCAGCACCCCCAGACCTATGGCCTGCCTGAGGTCAATCTCAGCCATGGAGACACGCTGGGCGACATGTGGGATTCGATCCCCGTGGGCATCAACTTTGCCACGTCGGGGCTCTTGCGGCTTCTGGCGCAGCTGCACGAGGGCGAACAGACCGAAGAGGCGGTGATCCGCGCGCGGCAATGGATCCTGCGGCGCGGCCACTGGACCGGGGCCAAGGTCTTTGCCCATATCCAGGAGGCGGTGGGCCTCGACCGGATGCTGGTCGAGAAAAGCCCGCGCAACATCATGGCGCTGGAAAACCTGCAACGTCTGCGCGCGATGTTTCCGCAAGCCAGCTTCCTGCACCTGACCCGGCACCCGATCACCCAGGGCCGGTCGATGATCGACCTGATGGACAGCTATGGCGAGGATGTCGAACAGATGGATCCCGAACGCAACTGGCTGCGCGCGCAATCCAACATCCTGGCCTTCGCCCACGAGCTCGACCCCGGCCAATATATGCGCATCAAGGGCGAGATGCTGCTGAAGGATCCGAAATTCTACCTCGCCCAGATTTGCGAATGGCTGGATATCGACCGCGGCGCGGAAGCGATCGAGGCGATGCTGCATCCCGAAACCTCGGTCTATGCGGGGATCGGGCCGGACTCCGCGCCCTTCGGGAACGATCCGAATTTCCTGCTGCAACCGACGCTTGATTTCGACCGGCTCGCCCGGATCAAGGAGCCTTCGCTCGATGCCGAGATCCCCTGGAAACCCGAGGCCGAGCTGTCGGCCCCCGTGCGGCGCATGGCGCGTCAATTCGGCTATGCGTAACAGGCTGGGCGAGACATCATGACCGACAAGAAAAAGACCCCCGCCCGCAAGGCGAAACCCGCGAAATCCGCACCCGGAGCAAAACGCGCCGCGGCGGCCGAAGCCGGGTCCGACACCACGGACAAGAGCCCGGCCGCGGACAAGAGCCCGCCCAAAGCCCGCAAGGCGATGCCGAAACCGCCAGCCGAACCCCCGGCCCTTTCTGAATCGGCCCCTCCTGAACCCCAGGCCCGGACGCGCGGCGTTCCCCTCGGGGCCACGGCCTTCCGCGCCACCTCCCGCGCGGGCCTGGGCGCGCCGGGAGAGCGGCTCTTTTCCGGGCTCGCCTGGTTCAACGGCGCGCTCTATCTTGCGACCTCCGCCCGCGCGCCCGAAGGCATGGCCCGGATCCATCGCCGCCTGCCATCGGGGGATTGGGCGATGGTCCATGAAAGCCCGCCCCAGCCGCTGGGCGACGGCACGCGGATGTCGCGCGAATACGCGATCACGGCGCTTGCCGTCCTGCAGGCGCCGGACGATGCCGGCCCCTGCCTCTATGCGGGCACCGCCTCGATCCTGGGCGGGCAGATCCTGCGGTCCGAGGATGGCGAGACCTTCTCGCGGGTCAGCCCGCACGGGCTTGACGACGACACACGCCTCTCGGTCACGCAGCTGACAGTCTTCGCGGGCAGGCTGTTCGCCATCCCGCGCGGCACGATCACCGACGCGGTCCATGAACCGCGCTGGAGTCCCGAACCGGTGATCCACGTGGCCCTGCCCCCGGAGGCGGGCGCAGAACCCCGCTGGGCACCGGCCTGCCTGCCGGGGTTCGGCGATCTGACCAATCTCGAGATCGCGACGCTGACGGTAGCGCACGGATATCTCTATGCCGCCACGATCAATCCGACCCACGGCTTTCAGTTGTGGCGCACCAAGGCCGAGGGTCTGCCGCCCTTTGCCTGGGAGCAGGTCCTGACCCGGGGCGCCTGGCGCCATTCACTCAACATGGAGGTGACGGCGGCGGTCGAATTCGACGGTGCGCTTTGGCTGGGCACGGGCCTGCCGGGGCGCGGCCATGACGTGACCCATGACGTGGGGCCCGGTGCGGCCGAGCTGATCCGGGTCGCGGCGGACGGGTCATGGGACATCGTGACGGGCGAGATGCGGTTCACGCCCGACGGGCTCAAGGTGCCGCAGACGACGATGGGCCCGGGCTTTCACAACGATTTCAACGCCGCCATCTCCGCGCTCTGCGTGCATGACGGGGTGCTCTATGCGGGCACCGCGAACTGGGAGCCACGCCACATCACCGACCTGCCCGTCGAGGAGGGCGCGCGCCCGCCCGAACTGGAGGGCGGGGCCGAGCTGTGGCACAGCAGTGACGGGACGGACTGGACCCGCATCGCGGAGGGGCCTGCCGCGGATCCGGCCGCGGTCCGCATCGGCCACCTTGCCGCGGCCCCGGGTGGGGCGGGCCTTGCGCTGACGCTCGATCTCAGCGGCAAGGCCGTGGCGCGCAAGGCCAATCTGTGGGTGACCGGGTTGGGGATGCTGGATGTGCCCCCCGATGACGAAGCGGAGGTGATCCTGGGCGGTGTCGCGCCCGAAGCCCCGCCCGCGCCGCTCTCGCTGGACGCCGATCCGGCCTCCAGCGAATAGGGCCACATCTGCCGCCCGGCGCCGGAAACTTCGAAAGTTTCCGGCCCGATGTCTTTGAAAGACATCGGGACCCGGCCTCGACGGTCCGGACCCGATCATCGGCAGGGCAAAAAGGGCCCCAAGGGGCCCTTTGTTCCGTAAACGGAGGCGAAAAGATCAGCTCTTGCTGGCCGGGCCCGGCTGATCCTCGACGATGGTCGCATCCTCGACCCCGGTGTCGAGTTCGGCCAGCTTGGCCTGAAGCTTTTCGAGCCGCTCCTGAAGGAAGGCTCTCTGGGCGGCCGGATCGCCGCCGCCCGCAGCGGCCCCGTCGCCACCCTGGGCGCCCCCGCCCAAGCCACCACCGAGACCGCCCCCCAGACCACCGCCGCGCAAGCCGCCCCCGCCTCCAAGACCGCCGCCGAGACCACCGCCCCGAAGGCCACCGCCGCCCCGCAGGCCGCCTCCCTGGCCACCGCCGCGAAGACCGCCACCGAGGCCGCCCCCACCGCGCAGGCCACCACCGCGAAGACCGCCGCCACGCAGGCCGCCACCGCCCCGCAAGCCACCGCCGCGCAGGCCGCCACCGGGCCCCTGCGGTCCGCCCGCGCCGCCGCCATCGCCCAGCGGGTCGTCGCCTTCCACGTCGGGATTGCGGCGGCCTTGCGGCTTGGCCGGTGTTCCAAGCGCTTCACGGGCCTTTTTCAGACGTTCCCGGCGATCATCCTGGTTCGAATCAGACATTGAAAATTCCCCATCCATAATGTTCCGGACCGCGTTCCCGACACTGGCAACGCGGTCCGACCGTAATCAGCCCGCGCTACGCTGCTGGCGCCGGGACAGAAGCTGCCCGCGCAGCATCTGCGGATTGGCGCGGACCCGATCGCTTGCCGCGCCGACATGCCTGGTCAGACCGTCCTGCAGGGCCTTGGCGAATTCCTCGGGCTTCGACTCGTCGCCTTCCTGCGCCAGCTTCAGCAGGTCCGGCGCCGTCTCGGACAGCTTGGGCGAGTTGAGGATCATCGCGCGGAAGGCATCGACCGCATCCTGATGCCGGCCGGCCGCCATGTAGACATCGCCAAGCGCCTTCTGGATGGGCGGGAAGCGCGCGCCCATGCGGCCCACGCCGCGCAGAAGCTCGAGCGCCTCGTTGTGGCGGCCCGCGGCCGAACGCGACATGGCCGCGCCCACGATGGCGCGCGGGTTGCGCGGATCAAGCTCGAGCGCCTGGTCATAGATCTCGGTGGCCTTGTCATGATCGCCCATGCCCGCATGGGCCGCGGCCAGCGCCTGCTGGACGGGGGGCTTGTCGGGGGCGATACTGGCGGCCTTTTCCAGCGCATCGCGCGCCGGGCCGAACTTGTTCTGCCGCAGGTAGGTCGTGCCGAGGGTGAAATGCGAATACCAGTTATCGGGCTGTAGATCGATGGCCCGCTGGAATTCGCCGGTGCTGCCCTCGATATCGCCGGTGCGCGACAGCGCATTGGCATAGGCGGTGCGCAGCTTGGCGTCCTGCGGGCAGCGCATCACCGCCTCCTTGAGCACGTCCTTGACCTCGTCCATCCGGCCGTGACGCTCCAGAAGCTGGACCTTGCGCAGGTAGTTGAAGCTGACCGTGGGGTCGAGCGCGATGGCCGCGTCAAAGCTTTCGACCGCGCCGTCGATGTTTCCAAGCTGTTCCTGCGCCTCGGCCGAGAGCAGGTGGACGGGGCCCAGATCGGGCTGGATCGCCGCGGCTTCCTGGAAATGCTCGAGCGCGCGCTGCGCGTCGCCTTCGGCGGCAAAGGACCGGCCAAGCCCCAGATGGGCCGAGGACAGGGTGGGATCCTCTTCCAGAAGCGTGATGAAGATCTCGCGGGCGCCTTCGATGTCCCCCTGCTGCAACGTCGCGAAGCCGGCCTGCACCTCCTCGCGCTTTTCCGGGGGCAGCTGCTGTTGCTGCCCGCGCCGGGGGCCGCGCATCACATGGGGGGTTTCGTTTTCAGTTGACATGGAGTGTCTCCGGTCTCGGGAATGATAAGGGTCTGAAATCTGAAGGCCTATGGCGCGCATCCTATCGTCCGGCAGGCCTTCGCGCCAGACTCGATCCTTCGTATCATGCGCCTGCGGCGGCAATGGGGCAACCTCGATCCCCCTGCGGCGGCCGATCCCGGTGCCAAGGGGCCGCCGGTCGACCAATCATGCGGCAAGGGGCCGGCCGTCCGGCGGGAAAGGACCTGCGGCATCCGGTCAGGTCTCCACCGCAAGCGCCATGACCGCCTGGCCCTCGCGGGCAAGGGTCACCTCGACGGGGCGGCCATCGGGGCGCCGCACCGTGGCGGCGCCGGCCTCGATCCGTTCCAGGACAAAGGCCCGGGGCCGGCCGTTGAGCCCCTCTCCGCCCATCTTGGCCGCCGCCTCCTTGGCGCACCATCCCGCAAGCCACGCGCCCGGATCCGGGCCCGCGCCCAGAAGGGCGCGTTCCGCCTCCGAAAAGGCCCCCTCGGCCAGAAGCGCCACATCGACGCCCTCGACGCGTTCCATGTCGATCCCCGCCGCCCGCCCCGGAGGTGCGGCGACCGCGATCGCGCCGCCGCACGAATGGGCAAGCGATATCTCGGGCGCGCCCCCGATCCCCAGCGCGGCCAGCGCGCCCGGGTCGAGATGGGGCTTGCCGCCCTCGGCCACGGCAATGACCATGTCGGCCGGCAGGCAGAGCACCCCGTGATGCACCGCGATCCAGGCGCGCGCGGCCTCCTTCAGGGCGATGCGGCCCATCAGCCAGTCGCGCCGGCGCCGTGCGGGGCCGGTCATGGTGGCCCAGTGCGCGCGTTCGGAGGCAGAGAGCATCGTGTTGACCAGAAGCCGGGTCCAGAGCCCGCCCGCATCCTCGAGAAAGCCGTGCGGGAAGGCGGGCAACCGCCAGATCGTCACATCGGGCCCCGCATCGAACGGATCGGCGGCCTCGCCCAGGAAGGCCTCCCGCGGGCGGAACCGGGCCTGGTAGAAGGCATGCGGCACCCGGAAGAACCGGTCGCGCCAGCCGCTGGCGCGCATCAGAAGCGTGCCGTCGGGCAGGCGCGCCTCGAGATCGGCCTGCATGAACCGCGCCTCGGCCACGCTGTCCACCGGGCGGTCCTCGGGGTCGCGCAGACCGACCCGGCAGGAAATGACGGCACCCGCAAGCGCCTCTTCGCGGATGCCGGGGCCGAGGTCGATCCGGTCGATCGAGGAGGGGAAGGCCGAGAAATCAGTGCCCGAGCCTTGCGCGATCCAGAAGGCCGTCACATGGCCCATCTGGTCGAGAAGCGCGGGGTTCAGAAGCAGGCCTTCGGGGTTTTCGCCATGGCCGAAGAACTCGCCCAGCGGCAGGTCGGCCAGTTCGGCGTCGATCCCGGTCTCGTCCCAGGCGGTCAGCCGCGCCACGCCCTGGAACAGGGGGCCGTGGAACATGCCGGTGGTGTAAAGCTCGTGCTCGGCCCAGATCGGCGCGCGGGGCGCGGTCAGAGGCGGGAGAGGCGCGGGATCGGCGCCTGCCCCGATCACGGCCTCGGCCTCGAAGAGCGGGCTGCCATCGGGGCGCGTGAGGCGGACCGAGACGCGGGGGGCGTCGCCGGGGATCACGCGGGCCTCGGTCACGATCGTGCCGGGGCCGCCGTCGAAGGCGACCCAGTCGCGGGCGCGCACGTTTTCAAGCCGGGTGGCCATCTGCCCGGTCAGAAGGGCCGCGGCCTCCACCACCATCTCCATCGAACAGGCCAGAGGCAGGACGGGCAGCGATTGCAGATCGGGGTCGATATCCGAGACCTCGTCGGCATAGAGCGTATGATGGGCGATGAAGGGGTCGGTGAGCGGGTCGAAATCGCTCTCGGCCAGAAGCCGGCCGTCATCCTGTTCGAGGATGCGGTGGAACATCGGCGGCTGCCAGTCGCCGGTGGCGCTTGCCGTGCCGGGAGCCACACCGAGGGCCGCCTCCATCACGTTGCCCTGCATGTCGAGGAATTGCTGCATCACGCCGAAGAAGCCGCCCATGTCGCCTGGCGGTTCGGTTGCGGGCTCGACAGTGGGTTCGACAGTGGGGTCAACAGGCGGGACGACCGGGGGGGCGCCCAGATTTCGCGAAATCTGGGGCTCCAAAATTCGGGAATTTTGGAGCGCCTGCGGCGCGGTTTGTGCCGTCTGCCCGAGGGAGGCGGCGATCTCGTCGCGGATGCCTGCCGCCACCTCGTCGGGCAAGCGCAGGTAGTCGAGCGTGTTCCGGATGGGGCGCAGGCGCGGTTTCGGCGGCTCGGCGGCCAGATCGAGCGCCCCGATCCCGCGATCGGCGAACAGCGCCCCCGCGTCGAAATCATGCCCCAGCGCCCAGAGCCGGCCAAGCGCACCGAGGAAATGCGGCAAGCCCCCCCGCCTGCGGCTGTCGAGGGCCACGGCCACGGCCCCCCGCCCCTTGAGCGCATCGTCGATGAAGCCGGTCAGGTTGGCCGAGGGCCCCACCTCGAGGAAGGTCGTCACGCCGTCGGCGTGCAGCGCCTCGACGGTTTCATGAAACCGCACCCGGGTCGCCCATTGCCAGGCGACAAGCGCGCGGATCTCGACCGGGTCGGCGGGCATCGGCGCCACGGTCGCGCAGGACCAGATCGGCACCTGCGGCGCGGTGAATGCCATGTCCTTGTAGACGCGGGCCACCTGTTCGGCCACGTCGGCGAAAAGCGGCGTGTGATAGGGCCGGTCGAAGGGCAGGAAGGAACACATGCCGCCTTCGGGGCGCAGCGCCTCGACCACCTCTTCCATCTTTGCGCGGCTGCCGTAAAGCACCGCCTGATGATGGCAATTGTCGAGCGCGAGATGCAGCCCCGGATCGGCCTCGACCATCTCGAGGATGCGGGTGCGCTCGACCCCGCCCACGGTCAGAAGCGCGCCGCCCTCGATCCCGCCCGAGGCGTCGATCTTTTCGTAAAGCGCGTTGAGCGCCCGGATCCGGGCCGCGAAATCGGCGCGATCCGCAATGTTTCCTTCCGCCCCCGCCCCAAAGACACCCGCCGCGGCCAGTGCCGAATGCTCTCCGCTCGAATGGCCCACCACCACGTCGGGCGCGAGCCCCAGCCGTCGCAGGACCGCCATCAGCGCCTGGGCCGAGACGAACATCGCCTCCGATCCCAGCTCCAGCCCGAAGAGCCGGCCCGCAAGCGCCTTTGCGAGGTCGTCCTCCAGCGTCGTGGGCGGCGGAAAGACGCAAGCCGAGGGCGGAATCGCGCGGTCGGGAAAGAGCCCGTCCCAGAAATCGAACCAGCTGCGCGCCACCGGGAAATGGGTGAGGATATCGCCCAGCATGCCCTGGTATTGCGCGCCCTCGCCCGGAAAGACGAAGGCCAGCTTGCCGGGTGCGGCGCCATCCGTCGCCACCACGCCCGAACGCAGGCGGAAGGCTGTCTTGCCCTCCTCGAGCCGTTCGGCGGATTTCGCGAGCTTTTCGGCCAGATCGGCATGGCTTTCGGCGGTGAAGGCAAGCCGGTTCGGCCCGGTCCCTGCCTCCGCCACGATGCGGGCCGCGATTTCGCACAGCGGGGCGGCCGCGTGACGGTCGACGGCACCGGCAAGGTCGCGGCAGCGCGCGGCCAGCGCCTGGGCGCTGTCGGCCGAGACAAGGATCAGCTCGTGCGGCCAGTGGCGCGGCGGGGCACCCGCCTCGCCTTGCGGCAGGGGGGCCTCTTCCAGCACCGCATGGGCATTGATGCCGCCAAAGCCGAAGGCATTGACGCCCGCGCGGCGCAGGCGGCCCTCGGGCGCGATCCAGGGCCGGGTCTCGGTATTGAGATAGGCCCGGCTGTCCTCGATGGGCAGGCCCGCGCGGATACCCCCCTCGGCCAGGGTGGGGGGCAGGGTCCGGTGATGCAGCGACAGGGCGGCCTTGATGATGCCCGCAGCCCCAGCGGCGGGGATCGTGTGCCCGATCATCGACTTGACCGACCCGATGGCGATCGGGGGCACCGCGCCCGTCTCCCGCCGGCCGAAGACATTGGTGATCGCGGCAATCTCGGTCCTGTCGCCCAGCGGGATGCCGGTGCCGTGGCATTCCAGCAGGCCCGGAATGTCGGGGGCCTCCGGGTCCTGCCCCGCATCGACCAGCGCGCGCTGGATGGCCAGCATCTCGCCCTCCAGCCGGGGCGCGAGGATGCCGGAGCCCTTCCCGTCGGAGGATTGCCCGATGCCCTTGAGCAAGGCATAGACCCGGTCGCCGTCGCGCGCCGCATCCTCGGCGCGCTTGAGTGCCAGGATGCCCAGGCCCTCGCCCATCAGCGTGCCGTCGCCGCCTGTCGCGAAGGGGCGCACATGGCCCGAGCCTGCCAGCGCGCCCAGCTGGTTGAACAGCATGTAGACCTCGGCCGGGATCGTGGCGTTCACCCCGCCGGCCAGCATCATGTCGGACCGGCCCGCGCGCAGCTCGGCCATGGCGGACTGGATCGCCAGATGCGCCGCCGAACAGGCCGCATCCACGAGGAAATTCGGCCCATTGAGATCGAGCCGGTTGGCGATCCGGCCCGTCATCACGTTGGGCACCAGCCCCGGCGAGATGTCGGAGGTGAATTTCGGCAGGCGCTGGCGCAGTTCCTCGCGCACCCGGTCAAGCACCTCGGGCGCCACGCCGGGCAGAAGCTGGCCCAGCAACTCGCGCGTCTGGTCAAGCACCACCCCGTGCTGGATCAGCACGCCGTGACCCCGGTGCAGATAGGTGGAATGGCCGAGGATCACGCCGGTGCGGGCACGGTCGATCTCGTGGCCGTCGCGGGTCGCGTCGCGCAAGGCCTCCTGCGCGATCCTCAGCGCCAGGAAATGATCGGGCTCCGACCCGTCGACCGAGGCCGGCATGACGCCGAGATCGACGATATCGGCGGAATAGGCCTCGCCCAGGTAACCGCCGCGCACGGTGGGGATCCGGTTCGCGCCGATGCCCGAGAGATACCGGTCCTGATCCCATTCGGGCATGGGATCGCGGATGAATTCCAGCTTGCGGCAGATATTGGCGAAATAGCGCTGCGGATTGTCCGCCCCGGGAAAGAGGCAGGCCATGCCGACGATGGCGATATCGCCCGACAGCCCGTCGCCCGTGCGCCGTTGCAGGTAGGGTGCGTTCATTCTGCCGCCTGTGTGGACCGGGGCTTGCTGGTGACGTCGTCGCGGATCTCGCCCTCCCAGCCGCTGAACCGCTTGAGCCCGGTATCGGAGGTGCATTCAAGCCCCTCGATCAGCACGAGCGGATTGCCCTCCTCGTCGGCCAGCGCCACGTCCGACAGGACCTGCGGCGCCACCACGCCGTCGCGCAGGCGCATGACCATGTAGCGCGGCACCCCCTCGCCCAGCCGCACGAGCCGGTCGAAGGAATTGGGGATCGCGGGGCCGCCACGGGTTTCAGCCGACCAGACAAGCGCCAGCTGGGCCGCCACGTCGAGAAGACCGGGATCGAAGATCGAGGGGCGTTCGGCCGGGCCGAAATCGCCAGGGCGCGAGGGCGCCACCTCGGCCAGCACACCGCGGCCATCGAGACCCGCCAGCGTCTTGACCAGCTGGAAGGCGGGGCCGTGGAACAGGATCTCGCGATAGACCTCGCGCGCACCGGCGGGTGCGGGCGCGGTGTGCAGGCCCAGAACCTCCTGCGCGAGCGCAAGATCGGCCTCGGCCGGTTCGGGCAGAGCGCCTTTCGGCACCATCACGGCAGAGGCCCGGTAATGGGCGCGCGCAATGCGCCCCGTGGCTGCGCGCAGCTCGACCCGGGCGGAAAACCCGGTCGCATCCGCATGTTCGGCGCCAAAGCCCACGAGTTCCACCTCGCGCGGCGCATCGCCCTCGAGCCGCAGACCCGACAGAAGCCGCAGATCGGTCAGCCCCGCCACCTGCCAGTCGGGCCAGATCTCGGCCGCGGCCTCGGCGATCACTTCCGCCGTCACGCCCAGGGGCAGGACGGCGGCCTCGCCGATGCGGTGATGGTCGAGCCAGGGATCGGCCGCGAGGCTGAAGGTGCGGCGGATCGCGGTGCCGCCGCGATCGGTGGGGATCTGTGTCGCGTCGGGCAGCAGGGCAAAGCGGCCCGTCACCGCCTCGGGCGGCGCCGGGGCCGTGTCGTCCTCCGGGGCCTCCTCGCCTGACGGCGCCTCGGCCGGGTGCCACCCCTCGGGATCACCGGCGCGTTCGGCCTCGCGGGCCTCCCAGGGGCCGGCGCCGAAGATCACTTCGGCCGGCGCGTCGGCACCGCCTTGCATGATCTCGTCAAAGAGCGCCTCGGCCCCGCCTGCCGCGGGCACCAGCCAGACGCCCTGCGCCTCGAATTTCGCGCGCACGCCGTCCGAGACCATGCCCGCCCCGTGGGTCGTGGCATCCCACGGCCCCCAATTGGCGGCAAAGGCGCGGGTCTCGGGCCAGCGCGCGTCAAGCTGGGCGGCCAGCCGGTTGAGCACCTCGTTGGCGGTGGCGTAATCGGTCTGGCCGGAATTGCCATAGCGCCCCGCCACCGAGGCAAAGAGACAGAAGAAGGCGGGCGGGGCCGCATCGAGGGCCGCGGCCAGCGCCAGCGTGCCGATCAGCTTGGGCTCGATCACCCGGTCCCAGCTGTCGGGGGTCTTGTCGGTGAACTTGCGATCCTCGATCACGCCCGCGCCATGGATCACGCCGAAGACCGGGCCATGGTCGGCGGTGATCCGGGCGACGGTTTCCGCCACCTGGTCCGCATCGCCCATATCGGTGCGCTCATAGGCGATGGTCGCGCCCAAGGCTTCGAGATCGGCGAGGTTGGCGCGGATCTCGCGGTCGCGGATCAGCGCGGCCATGCGCCTCTCGATCAGCGCCGGCGTCACCTGTTCGCCGGCCTCCTTCGCCTCGTCCATCAGGCTCTTGCGCAGGGCGACGCCTTCGAGACCTGAAAACCGGCGCGGCTCCGGCCCCGGCAGGGCCGAGCGGCCCAGAAGGACGAGCGTCGCGCCCTGGGCTGCAAAGGGGCGCAGGCATTCGGAGGTGATGCCCCGCGCGCCGCCCGTGGCGAGGATCACGGCGCCCTTCGGCATCTGGCGGGGGGGGGCGGCCTCAAGCCCGGCCTCGGAGGTGACGAAGATCGTCCGCACACCACCGGGATAGCCCGCCTCGATCCGGCCATGCGGCGTGGCAAGCTCTGCCAGCAACGCGCGGGCCATGGCCTCGGGCGTCTGGTCGGGATCAAGGTCGATCGCCTTGGCCAGCATCCCGGGCCATTCCTCGCGCAGCGATTTGGCCAGACCCGTCCCGCCGCCGGCCAGAAGGATGTCCCCGGCCGCCCCGGTGCCCCGGGCGAAACGGCCGCCAAAGCCGGAGACCAGAAGGATCCGGCCTTCCTGCAGCGCCGCCGCATTGGCCTGAAGGGCCAGATAGGTGGCCTTTTCGACCTGCGCGATGGCGGCGCGCCAGGCCTCGGCCCCGGCATCAAGAGGCACCGGATCAAGCGCCAGCGCCTCGAGCATGACAAGACCCGAGACATCCTCCACGACCGGCCCCCCGGCCTGCGCGGCCTCTGCGGGGGTGACCTGGACGGGCGTGCCGCCCGCGGCCTCGATCTTGCGGGCCAGGACCTTGGCCAGTTTCTTCGGCCCGCCCACGATCAGGTAGCGGCCCTCGGGCAGCGTGTCGGAAGGCTGGGCCAGGGGCTGTTCGCGGGCCTGCATCACGAACCGGGGCGGTCGGTCGGAACCGGTGGCCTGTTCGGCCACGGGGTCCGCCGCATTCTCCGCCCCGGCGGGATCAAAAGGGCCCGTATCTGCCCCGGCGCCCTCCAGATGGGTATGCAGCGTCTCGACGATGGCGCCGAGGGTCTTCTGTTCGTTGAGCGTCTCGCCCAAGGGCGTCGCGGCCTCGGATTGTCTGGCCGGGAGCGCCTTGATCAGCGCGCCCACGATCTCGAGCCGCTTGATCGAGTCGATGCCCAGATCGGCTTCGATCCCCTGATCGAGCCCGAGCATGTCGGCGGGGTAGCCGGTGCGGTCCTCCACGATCGACAACAGGAGCGCCTCGATGCCCGCGCGATCGAGCCCGTCGCCTGCCGGTGACGGGGCCGCGACCTCGGCCGCCGGGGCGGATTCGGGCGCGGGTTCGGGCGCGGGTGCCGGAGCAGGTGCAGGTGCGGCAGCAACCGGCTCGGGCGCAGGGGCCGGAGCGGGCGCAGGTGCCGGAGCGGGCGCGGGTGCCGCAGACGGCACGGGGACGGCCCGCACCGGCGTGGCGGCGGGGCGCGCGGCGGCAACGGGCCGGGCCAGCGCCGGCCGCGGCGCGGCGCCACGGGAGGCGGGCGCGCCCAGCGAGGCGAGCATCACGCGTTCCTGCGTCTCGAGGAAGCGGGCCATGGTCGCCTGGAAATCGGCGAGCATGGCTTCGGTCGGGGTGGCATAGGCTTGCGGCGGGCCGGAGATATCCTGGCCGTCGTAAGCCCCTGTCGGATCCACCCCCGGGAAGTCCGGGTGCGTGGTCATGCGGGTCTCCTTGCGGTTGGAAGCGGGGCGGTTGGAAGAAGCGACGGGATGGGCAGGGGCGGCGGGCGGCGCCACGGGCGCCGCAGCCGGGGAGGCAGGGGCGGCCGTCTTGCGCGCCTCGATCTCCTCGAGGGTGAGAACGGGCAGGGGCGGGCTGCCCACGGGGCGCGCGCCCGATCCGTTGAGAAGCCACAGATGTTTGGGCAGCGTGGCCTCGGGCTCGACCGGGCCCTTGAGCGGAACGGTCTTGCAGTCGCGCCCCGAAAAGAGGCGTGACAGTTCAAGCGGCGCGCCTTCGGCAAGAAGCGCGCCGATCGCACCCAGAAGCCCCTTGATCCCGCCCTGGTCGTCATCGCAGGCAATGGCGCGATGCGCGCGGCCCTCGAGGATCTGGCGCACCATGCCGGCATGGCTGCCCTTGGGGCCGAGGCTGAGGAACACGCGCGCGCCATCCTCGTGCATCGCCTCGATCTGGGAGACGAATTCCACAGGCGCGGCCAGTTGCCGGGCCAGAATGTCGGCCACCGGCGCGTCATAGGGTCTGGCGGTCAGGTTGGCATAGACCGGGAAGGCCATCTGCCCCAGCTCCATCTTTTCGATGAAGGCGCCGAGCCTGTCGCCCGCGGGCGCCACGATGGGCGAATGGAAGGCCGCGCCCACCTGAAGCGGCTGGACCTTGATGCCCTTCGCCTCGCAGGCCTTGGCCGCGGCCTCGATGCCTGCGCGGGTGCCCGACAGGATCGCCTGTTCGGGGGCGTTGTGATTGGCCACGAGCACACCTTCGATGCCCTCGATCGCCTTTTCCAGCGTCGCGCGATCGGACCGCGCGGCGGCCATGGTGCCGAGATCCGCGCCGTCGCCGGCCTCGACCATGAAGCGGCCCCGCGCCTCGCTGACCGAAATCAGCGCGGCCCGGTCAAAGACGCCCGCGGCATGAAGGGCCGCGAATTCGCCATAGCTGTGGCCCGCGGCCATGTCGGGCGAAAGACCCATGTCGCGCAGGATCGCCCAGAGCCCGGCCTCCACCGCGCCAAGGGCGGGCTGGGCGTTCGAGGTCACCGTCAGCTCGGCCGCGACGGCGGCCAGTGCATCAGCCTCGTAGGCACCCGCGGGCAGGATCAGCCGCGACAGCGGCCGGCCCAGAACCCGGTCGGCATCCGACAGGCTTTCGGCCATCTGCGGGAAAGAGGCCGCCACATCGGCGAACATCTCGGGATACTGGCTGCCCTGCCCGGGGAAGATCAGCGCAAGCTTGCCACCCTGCGCGATCAGCGGCGCGGCCGAGAAGGACGCGCCCGGCGGCAGGGGCCGGGATGTGTCCTCAAGATGCGAAAGAAGCGCTTTCAGACGGGCTGAGATGTTCTCGTTTGATCCCGCGACGATCGCGGCCGTGACGCCCGCAGGCCCGGCGGACCGCGCGAGGCTATAGGCCAGATCGCGCAGGGCGGGGGTCCAGCCCGCCTCGAGCCGCTCGAGCAGGGCCGCGATCTGTTTCGCGATCATGCCCGCATTGGGCGCCCGCCAGACCAGAAGCTCGTGGCTCCAGCGGTTGCGCGCGCCGGGTTTCAGCGCGGGAATGCTGCGCTTGGCGGTATATTCCTCGAGCGTGACGTGGAAATTCGTGCCGCCGAAGCCGAAGGCCGACACGCCCGCCCGCCGCGGTGTCTCGGGCGAAGGAAGCCAGGGACGGGGCCGGTCGACAAGGTAGAGGGGAATGTCCTCCTCCTCGAGCTTGGGGTTCACCGGGCCGGTGCGGCCATGGGGTGGCAGAACCTCGTGATGCAGCGCGAGCGTCGCCTTGATCAGGCCCGCGATCCCGGCCGAGGCCTTGGTATGGCCGATCTGCGTCTTGACCGATCCGATGGCCGATTGGCGGGGTGCGGCACCCGCCTCCTTCATCAGGCGGGTGACGGTGGCCATCTCGGCGGTGTCGCCCACCACGGTGCCGGTGCCATGCGCCTCGAAGAGGCTGACCGTGTTGGGGCTGTAGCCTGCCATCTCGTAGGCACGGTCGAGCGCGCGGATCTGGCCATCGGGATGGGGTGCGGTCATCGAGCGGGCCTTGCCATCGGACGAGCCGCCCACGCCCTTGATCACGCCGTAGATCTTGTCGCCGTCGCGTTCGGCATCCTTGAGCCGCTTGAGCGCGACCATGGCCAGACCTTCGGAAATCACGATCCCGTCGGCACCCGCCTCGAAGGACGAACAGCGCCCGCGGGGAGACAGCGCACGGGTCTTGGAAAAACACAGATAGCCGAAGGGCCCCTGCACCGTGTCGATGCCACCGGCCAGCACCATGTCGGACCGCCCCGTCTCAAGCTCCAGCACAGCCTGGTAGACGGCCGTCAGCGACGAGGCGCAGGCCGCATCCACCGTGTAGTTCACGCCGCCGAAATCGAGCCGGTTGGCCGAGCGGCCGGCCGCCACGTTGATCAGGATGCCGGCAAAGCTGTCTTCGGTCCATTCGGGCAGATAGGGCAGGGCCGCGGGATCGATCCGGCCCGAGGACCGCGGGCTTTCGGAGCGGACCGCATATTGCGCACCCACATCTCCCACCCCGCCCGAGGCGCCGAGGATGATCGAGGTCCTGAGCCGGCGGCCGCCATTGGCCGGACTTTCGGCGGCGTCGCGATCGTCATAGCCCGCATCCTCGAGGCAGCGGCGCGCCAGTTCCAGCGTCATCAGCTGCACCGGGTCGATCGACTTGATCGAGCGCGGCGGCATGCCGAAGCGCATCGGATCGAAGGGCATGTCCTTCAGGAAGCCGCCCCATTTGGAATAGATCTTGTCTTGCGCATCGCGGTCGGGATCGAAATAGATCCGGTAATCCCAGCGATGGGCCGGGATTTCCGTCACCGCGTTTCTGGCATCGAGCAGGTTTTCCCAATAGTCCGAGAGGGTCTCGGCCCCGGGCAGATAGGCGGACATCCCCACGATCGCCACGTCGGCGGGCCGCGGCTCGGCCGCCCTGGCGGGCGCCCGGTCGGGCATCGTATCAAGGCCGGCAAGATAGGTGATCGCCCCTTCGCCGATCTCGCGATGCAGCGCGTCGATCGTGGTGGTGGCAGAGCGCAGCTGTGCCGCCTGGCCGATCATGTACATGCCTTCCTCGCGGCGGCGGGCCTCCTCGACCGTCAGAAGATCGTCGCCCTTGCGCTCGGTGGCCTTCGAGGCGATGCGCAGCCGCCCCAGGGTGAGGCTTTCAAGCTCCTCGCGCATCTCTTCGGCGCCGGTGCCTTTCGCCTCGAGTTCCCGGCGCTTCGCCGCGAATTCGGTGGCAAAGGGCGACATCGCCGCGCGGGAGGCATGGCCCGCCCCGGTTTCCAGCGTGACGGTCTCGGAGCAGTCCAGAAGCACGTCCTGGAAATCCTTGACGATGCCGCCGCCCGCGACGCTTTCTTCGGTAAAGAGATAGGCGGTGCCCATCAGCACGCCCGTCTTGATGCCCCGTTCGGCCAGAGGTGCTGCAAAGGCCGCGACCATCGCGGCCGAACGCGCATCATGGATGCCGCCCGCGAACAGCACGCAGATCTCCCTGGCGCGTTCGGGATCGGTGACCTCCTCGAGAAGGGTGCGCACCATGTTGTCCCACAGAACGAAGCTCGACATCGGGCCCACATGGCCGCCGCATTCGCGCCCCTCGAAGACGAAGCGTTTGGCCCCCTGTTCAAGGAACATGCGCAGCAAGGTCGGCGAGGGCACATGCAGGTAGGAGGGGATGCCATCGGCCTCGAGGGCGACGGCCTGATCGGGCCGCCCCCCCGCGATCAGCGCGAAGGAAGGCCCGTGTTTCAGCGCAACGGCGACCTGGTCCTTGATCAGCTGGGACGGCGCAAAGCCCAGAAGCCCCACGCCCCAGGGCTTGCCCCTGAGCCTGTCGGCGGCCTCTCCGAGGAGTTTGTCGGCCTGTTTGGGCCGCATCAGCGCCAGCGCGATCATCGGCAGTGCACCGCCCTCGCCCACCGACTGGGCAAAGGCCGCGGTGTCGGACACGCGGGTCATCGGCCCCTGGACGATGGGCCATTTCGTGCCATGGGCCTCGGCCACGCCCTGCCCCTCGCCCAGGGCGGGGTTGCGCACGGCGCGGGCCACGGCCTCGGCCGAGTGCGCCGTCATGGCGGCGATCAGCCGCCCGAGGCCGGGATAGCGGGCGGCAAGATCGGGGGCAAAGGCCGCGGCCTGCCCCATCGGGGCGATCCGGCCTGCGGCCATGTTCCAGCCAAAGGCGGGGCGCGCAAGTGCGGCCTGACCGTCGGTCGTGTCCTCACCGGCCAGGGCCGCGCGCAGGCGGGCCGCGGCTTTCAACCCCGGCTTTTCCACACCGCGCCAATGCACGCCGCCCGGCCCCTCGATCAGGGCGGTCTCCGCCCCGGTCATCCGGGCCAGGACAGGGGCCACGGTCTCGGTCAGGGTGGATTCGCGCAGCATCAGAAGCTGGTCGTCCAGAACGACGCCCGCAGCCCCCCCGGCGCGCGCCGCCCCCACCGAATGCATCCCGATGCCGCCGCGCACATAGACATCCTCGGCCCCGCCCGCCAGCGCCTGCTGCAGCAGGATGAAGGAGGTGGCCTCGCCCACGCGGCCCCCGGCCTCGTGGCCCTTCACGATCAGGCCCTCGACCGCGACCGGCCCGGCCAGCCGCGCGTCCCAGCGAATCGCCTCCGGCACGACCGAGACGCCGGCCGCGCGGATCGCCTCGACGGCCTCCATGTCGGCCAATGCGGCCTCGGCCGGCAGGACGACAAGCCGCAGACCCCGCGCCGCATGACGGCCCACCAGGGTCGCGGCCTGCTGCGGATCGGTGAGCGCAAGGCCGAAGCCCTGCGTCTCCTCGGAGCCGAGCGTCTCGAGCGCGGCCTCGAGCACACCCTCCGCGAGCGGCAGTTCGGCATTGAACAGACCGACATGCCCCGCCCGCCCGGCGGCGACGGCAAGACCCGGATCGCCGCTCCCTGCCGGGGTCATCACGAGGAATCTGAACACGTCGGCCATGGTGGTCACCCTAACTCAGACATTGCCCGCAGCGGGGCAGAGATCAACTGTCCTTACCGGTTTCGGTCCCGTCGGCGCCGCTGCTGCCGCCATCGGCCTGCATGGCCTCTTCGGCATCGAGCTGGGCGAGACGTTCCTTGATCTTCTCGATCCTCTCGGTGAGGAACTTGCGCGTGGCTTCGGGATCGTCGGGATTGGGGCCGGCAGGCACGTCGCCATCGCCGCCCATGCCGCGTTGCTGGAGCCGCTGGCGCAGACCCGCCCCGCCCCCGGCCCCGCCGCCTTCGCCGCCGCCCAGACCACCGCCCAGACCACCGCCAAGCCCGCCGCCCAAACCGCCGCCCCGCAGGCCGCCACCGCCCTGACCACGCAGACCGCGCAGGCCGCCGCCGGGGCCACCCTGGCCGCCGCCAAGACCGCCACCCAGACCGCCCCGCAGGCCACCGCCACCCTGGCCGCGCAGGCCCCGCAGGCCGCCGCCGGGGCCGCCCTGACCACCGCCCAAACCGCCACCAAGGCCGCCGCCAAGGCCACCGCCGCCCTGGCCGCGCAGGCCGCCACCCAGCCCGCCGCCCAGACCGCCACCCTGGCCCAGACGGCCACGGAAGCCGCCACCGAGACCTGCGCCGGCACCGGCACCACCGGCGCCGGGCCCGGGTCCGCGACGCGGACCGCCGCCCTGTCCGCGCTGACGTTCGAGCGGGCTTTGATTTTCCGTATTGTCGTTGTTGTCGTCGGCCATCCTATTCGCTCCCTTGAAATCCGTTTTCGCGGTCCGGGCGCCACGCCCCCCGTCCATTCATAACATAGTCTGTCAGATCAGCCGTGCGTTCCTGCGCGGCCGCGGCCCCTCGACGAAGGGCACCTGGAAAACCTTTTCATGCATGACCGGGCCGTGCCCGAAATATCCGCCTTCGCCGAAGGCCTCGCCGTGATCGCCCATCACCATGAACCAGGTATCGGAGGGCGCCTTGTCGATCAGCGCGCCCAGAAGCTCGTCGAGATATTCGACGCATCTGATCTGCTGCCGGTGCAGGCCCTTCATCACCTCGTCGGCGAAGAACTCCTCGATGTCCATCTCGCCCTCCTTCTGCCGGTGGCCGATGACACCGCCCGCATCGCCCCCCTTGGACAGCGTCTTGGCCACGCCATGCAGCCCCGAGATATGGGGCAGCGAGGGATCGTCGAGCATGTAGGGGTAATGGGTTTCCCCGAGATTGAAGAAATGAAAGCTGGGCTGGTCGCGGCTGAAACTTGCCTCTTCGACCATGCCTTTGAAATCGTTGTGGTTATCCATCAACTTGTAATCATCGAAGGCGTTGTTGATGACGGTGTAGGGGTTGAGCACCGGCATCGAGACCCGGCCCACGGTGCGATAGCCGTATTGTTTCAGCATGGCCGGCAGGCTCAGCTGCGGCAGGAACGTCTCGAATTTCAGGTCGGGAATGTCGAGCCGCGCGCCCCATTTGTGGAAATCCTCCTTGTAGACCTCGGAGGCATAGACATGGGTGGGCGAGACATGCGGCACCAGCCCCATCATGAAGGTGTAATGCGACGGCGCCGTCCAGGAGGCATAGGAATACCGCGCCTCGATCTGCCCCAGCCGTGCCAGATTCGGCGCCTTGGCGGCCAGCGCGCTGTCCAGCCGGCAGCTGTCATAGGTGATGAGGATCAGATTACGGGGCATTTTGCCGGTACGTCCTTGAAAATAATGTCAGTTCCGGGTTCCAGACCCGGGCGGTGCATGTCTGGGCCCGGCATCGCGGCTCAGGCATGTCTGCCGCATTGCAGCACGTTAACACCTGTGTTCGTCATCCAATAGCTCCTCAAATGGCGCGACGCGATGTCTTGCGGCAAGAATTGCCCGGTCCGCGCACGGTGAGCAGAAAAAATGCCCGGTTTTAAGGCACGGATTTCAATACCTGATCCGTCGGGTCACCGCCCCCGGGTTATAGTCCGTCACGTTTCGGGCTGTCCAGTCCGCCCGGGCACAGCCGATAGCATCGCAATGTGTCGTCATGACGGCAGAAAGACGGGCGCAACGCACGGTGGGATGACAGGATCGAAGCTTTCGCGCGTCCAGACTGCGCCGCGATTGCAACCGTCCCGTCACCGGCGGGCCTTCGCGCGGAAAGTCTGTCGCCCCATGTCCGAACTCTCGCCCAATCTCGCCCTGCCCTACCTGCAATCCAGCCAGGCCCAGAAGCATGTCACCCATAACGAGGCGCTCGAGCGGCTCGATGTGCTGGCGCAGCTGGTGCTGGAAAGCTTCGCGACCGTGACGCCCCCCGCCGCCCCCGCCGAAGGCGAGGCACACGGGATCGGCGCGGGCGCCACCGGGGGCTGGGCCGGGCAGGATGGCCGGATCGCCGCGTGGCTGGGGGGGACGTGGGTCTTCATCGATCCGGGCCAGGGCTGGCGCGCCTGGGGCCGGGCCGAAGCCGAGCTGCGCGCCTGGACCGGGACGGCCTGGGCGCCCGTGACGGGCGATCTGAACAACCTCGACGGCGTCGGGATCGATGCGGCCTGGGACGCGGTGAACCGGCTTGTCGTGGCCTCGGATGCGGCACTGTTCACCCATGCCGGCAACGGCCACCAGCTCAAGATCAACAAGGCGTCTTCAGGTGAAACAGGGTCGATCCTCTACCAGACCAACTGGAGCGGGCGGGCCGAATTCGGGCTGGCGGGATCGGATGATTTCTCGGTCAAGGTGTCGGACGGCACCGCCTGGTTCGAGGCGATCACCGTCGATCATGCGACAGGCGGCGTGGCGCTGCCTTCGGGGCGATCGGACTTGCCGGTCTTTTCCTGCGGTGTGGACGATACGAACAAGGATTTCTTCAACGGAGATCTGCTGACAATCGTGCCCATGGCAGACACGCATTCGGGCCAGATCGACCCCTCGAAATACGAGATACCGGTTTCGGGCACCTATTTCCTGACGATCACCTCCCTGATCCGGTCGGTCTCGGGCAACCCCACCAACATCAAGATGAACCTGCGGGCCAACAACCTGAAGATTCAGGAATTGACGGTCGAGGAATTCGGTCTGGAATCCCGTTCCATGCCGGTGGTGGTGTCACTTGCGGCAGGCGATGTCATCGATCTCGCACTTGTCGTGACGAACGGCACCACGCCCAGTGTCAGGTTCTGGAACGCGACCGGATGGATGCTCTACCGCATCGGCGCCTGACGATCCCGGCCAAGCGGGGCTATTCCTCGTCGTCGGTGCCCATGTTCGCGTTGTGCTGCGCGATGGCCTCCTCGATATCGTCGTAATAGGTCAGCTGCCCGTTCTCCAGCACGGCGCCCGCCTGGCAATATTGCCGCAGCTGGGCGGGCGAATGGGTGACGACGATGGCGCCGGCGCGTTCCATCCGGTCCTGAAAGACCATCCGGCTCTTCTGCCTGAAGGAGGCGTCGCCCACGGAGGTGACCTCGTCCACGAGATAGGTCTGGAACGGGATGCCGAGCGACAGGCCGAAGGCGAGGCGCGATTTCATGCCCGAGGAATAGCTGCGCACCGGCATGTGGAAATGCGGCCCCAGCTCGGCGAAATCCTTCACGAAGTCGATCAGCTCCTCGGTGTCGACGCCGTAGACCCGGGCGATGAACCGGGTGTTCTGCGCACCCGTCATGTCGCGGTGGAACGAGCCTGCAAAGCCCACCGGCCAGGAGATCGTGCCGGTGGAGACGATCCGGCCCGCATCGGGCTTCATCGTGCCGCCGATCATCTCCATCAGGGTGGACTTGCCCGCGCCGTTGCGCCCCAGAAGACCCACCGACACGCCGGTGGGAAAGGTGAAGTCGATGCCATCGGCCACCACCTTGGGCCCGCCCGGTGTCCAGAAGGCTTTCGTCAGGTTCTCGAGCCGGATCATCGCTTGGTGCCTATCCGCCCCTCAGGGCCGGTCCCTCAGGGAATAGTAGATCAGGCTCAGGATCGCCCAGAGCAGGAAGGCGAAGGCCGCCACCAGCGCCACGACAAGGCCGCGCTGGGGAAATTCCGCCCGCTCGGCGAGGGTGGGCGCGATATAGCTGGCCAGATACCGGCTTTGCCGGTTGGCCTCGGCGCGCGCCCCGTCATAGGCCGACAGCGCAGCGACATAGGCCTGTTCGGCGAATTCTCGATCCACGCTGAGCCGCTCGAACTCGGCCACGGTGGTGGCATAGCTTTCGCCGTTCGGTCCGGTTCCGCCGACGCCGAATTTCTGCCGCTCCTCGTCGATCCGGGCCTCGATCACCTCGATCCTGCGTTGGGCCTGCTCGACGCGCGGATCGCTGTCGCGGGCGTTGTTCTGCAACAGGTCCAGCTCGATCAGCGCATTGGCAAGCTGCGCCTGCAACGTGTTGAGAAGCCCCATCTGCCCCTGGATATCGGCCGTCACATCGACGATCTGGTTCTCGATCCGGAACGCCGTCAGCGCCTCGCGCGATTCCTTGAGACGTTCCACCGCGCGGTCGAGATCCTCGCGCGCGTACCGGGTCGCATCCTCGCGCGCGATCGCCGACAGGTCGTTGATCATCCGCGTGCTCTCGTCGTAGATCGCCTCGGCGATGGCCTTGGCCTCCTGCGGCGTGAAGGCCAGTACACGCAGCTCCATCAGCCCCGAATTGGCATCGTAGGAGATGCGCACGATGCGGCGCCAATAGGCGGTCAGATCCTCGATCGTGCCGGTTGGCTCGAAGCCGAAGACCGGATCGGTCCGGTAATGACGGCTGTAGATCCCGCGCAGGTCCAGGCGGGCATCCACCGCCGCCACCAGCTCCTGGCTGCGGATGAATTCATAAAGGATATCGGTGTCGGAGGACCCGCCGCCACCGCCCCCCAGCGCGGTGCCCAGGCCGCCCAGGATGTCGACGGCCGAGGAGATGTCCTCGGAGCGCACGGTAAAGGCCACGGTGGAGGCATATTGATCGACCGCGCGTTCATACAGATACCAGCCGGCCGCGAGAAGCGGGACGATCACCATCAGGATGAACCCGAACACAATCCCCCAGTGACGCCGCTTGATCCGGGCGGGCGAGGCCACGGGACGGACGGTCGGCTGACGCTGTGCGCCCGGACCTTTCCCGCGGGTCCTGCCGGAGGGACCCCTGTTTTGCGGACCCCTGTCTTGTGGAGCGGTCTTCGCCGGACCAGGTTTGCCCGAGCCAGGTTTGCCGGGGCCAGATCTTCCGGGACCCGACTGTCCGGGACCGGCCTTCGCTCCCCCGGTCCTGGCCGGGCCCGCCTTTGCGGGGCCGCCGGGGCCAGGTTTGCCGGGGGCTGCCTTTCGGCCACTCCCGCCCGGTCCGGGGCGCTTGCCGGGCGTGTCGGGTGCTTCGGTCCGGGCCTGGACCGGGCCGGTCTCCGCCTCCTGCGCCGCGTCGGGCGTCGGGTCATCGGATTTTCCGGTCGTTCCGGGCGCGTTATCGGCAACCACGCGAACCGGTCCGCTCTGCTCTGACATTGATGCCCCTTTCACAAGGTCGACCCTAAATTAGCGCGGAACAGGAGCCGGAGGCCAGTGGGATAGATCGGGCCCCGGGCCAAGACAGCCCTCCCGCGCGCTAGCCCAGACCTTCCGGCTTCTTTCCGCCGACCCGGCCCGCAAGCCCGTCGCGCACCGCCCGCGACAGGAGCCTGAGATAGAGGCCCTTGTGCGCGCCCTGCCGCGTGGTCTTCCACAGCCATTTCGGCAGCACGACGAAAAGGGCCGGCCAGAACCACAGCCCCGCCGCGCGGCGATAGAGCATCAGCAGGTTGCGGTGATAATAATAGGCCTTCCAGGGCGGGGTGAACCGGCCCGGCGGGCCCGCAAAGGTCGTGCAATCATGCTCGAACCGGATGGCGGGGAAGAACCCGATCCGCCCGCCCGCCTCCGACAGGGACAGCGAATAAAGCCCGTCCTCGGCATAGATGAACAGCCGCCCGTCCGGGTATCCCGCAAGCGCGATCGCCCGGCGCGACAAAAACAGCCCCACGAAGGAGCCGCCATCGACGGGCATCGGCGCGGTGCGCGCGTAATCCGCCGCGCCCAGATGGAACGCCGCGCGCCCGCCCCCCGAGATCACCCGCAAAAAGATCTTCGGATGCCAGAACGGGTTCAGTACGGGGCGGTTCATCTCGCAGATGCGCCCGTCGGGATAGCGCACCGCCGCGGCCACCGCGTCCCATGCGGCCAGGTCCGCGGCGCGGAACGCGGCCAGCGCGCCGGGCTCGGGCCGCCCGTCATCATCCATCACCACGACCCAGTCGGGATCATGGGCCGCCACCATGTGGCGCAGCCCCGTCTCGAAGCCGCCGGCCCCGCCGATATTCTCGGGGCTCTCGATCAGGTCGAGCCGGGGATCGTCCAGCCCGCGCAGGAACTCCCGGCTGCCATCGGTGGAGCCGTTGTCGACCACGACCAGCACGTCGAGAGGTTCGGCCAGCAGCCGGGCGACGGTCGCCTCGATCTGGGCCAGCCGGTTGTAGGTGACGACGACGGCGCCCAGCTTCATCGGCCGCTCATCCCAGCGGGTCGCGGGCAAAGACGGGGGCGGCACGCCCCTCTGCCCGCGCATCGAGCCAGAGGGTGGCGGTATCCATCGCCTCGCGGATCGTCACATCCATGTCGAGATAGCGATAGGTGCCGAGCCGCCCCACGAAGGTCACGTTGCGCACCTCTTTCGCACGCGCCACGTAATCGCCCAGCATCGCCTTTTCCGCCACCAGCCGGATCGGGTAATAGGGGATGTCGTCCGGCCCGCATTCGCGGCTGTATTCGCGGTAGAGAACCGACCCCTCGTGGCGTTCCCAGGGCGAGAAATGCTTGTGCTCGGTGATGCGGGTATAGGGAATGTCCCGGTCGCCGTAATTCATCACCGCGCAGCCCTGCCAGTCGCCTTCCGCGCGGAATTCCTCGAAATCGAGCGTGCGGTAGCCCAGGCGCCCCAGTTCGTAGCCGAAGAACCCGTCGAGAGGCCCCGACCAGAAGACATGATCCCAGTCGCCCGCATCCTTCGGATCGAAGGGCGTCTCGAGATGCACGTCGATGCGCGCGTGATCGAGGATGCGTGTCACCATCGCCGTGTAGCCGCCCTCGGGCATGCCCTGGAACCGGTGAAAGAAGTAATTGTCGTCGTAGTTGAACCGCACCGGCAACCGTTTCAGGATGCTTGCGGGCAGTTCGGTCGGGCTGCAGCCCCACTGCTTTTCGGTATAGCCCTTGAAGAAGGCCTCGTAGAGATCGGGGCCGACAAAGCGCAGGGCCTGCTCCTCGAAGGTCTGCGGATCGCAGATCGAGGTATCGGCCTGTTCCTCGATGAAGGCGCGGGCCTCGTCGGGGCGGAAGGTCTTTCCGTAGAACTGGTTGATCGTGTGCAGGTTGATGGGCAGTGAATAGACCGCGCCCCGCGACGTGGTCTTGACCCGGTTGCGGAAGGGCAGGAAGGTCTCGAAGGCGTTGACATAATTCCAGACCTCTTCGTCGTCGGTATGGAAGATGTGGGGTCCATAGACATGGACGAGAACGCCGGTCTCGGGGTCGCGCCGGGTGTGGCAATTGCCCGCCACATGGGGCCGCGCATCCATCACCGTGACGCTGTGGCCCGCCTCGGCCAGACGCCGCCCCGTGACGGCCCCCGAAAGCCCCGCGCCCACCATCAAGACCCTGTCGCCCATGCCGCCCCCTGTCCGTCCTGTCCACCAGATGTATCACGCCGATATCCGGAGGCGGACCTACCCCATATCCGCGCAGCACGATAGGGGTCAGGCGCACACCGTCGAAATCAGGAAGAGCCCCCGGTGTCGTAGTCCAGCTTGTCCAGTATCACGGCGAATATGCTGTTGAGCTGCGTAACCGTCCCAGGGCGGAGCTTGGCGACATGGTTGCCCGGATGCACCTGCCGGATATGACGATCCTGATCCTCGCTCTCCGGCATCTGATCATGTTTCGCTGCAATCTGCCGGATCGTGTCGACGTCGAGTTTCGCCTCCATTATCGCGGCAACCGCAGAAACGAGAGCCGGCTTGTCATATAAGAGCTGGGGGCCGTTGACACCGCCTCGGGCATGTCCAGCGCGGCGATCCTGCCACCGGGATATTTGAAATTCACCTTCAAGATTGTCTCCCTTTCAATCGGGCTGTGTCGTGGCTCAAAGCTCGATGAACGAACGCGGATACCGTGGCAAATCCGGTGGATCGCTGATCACCTCGACCAAGCCCGCCTCTTCGAGGCACCGGTTTTCCATGTCGATCAGTACATTCGGCGCATCGGGCGGCGGAAACGGCGGGGGCATCTCCACCTCCTCCATGGGCCCCGACAGGAAACTCAAGAGACGCAGACCATGATAAGGCCCGTCATTTGGTCGCGAATGCACCCCTTTGATCAATCTGAATTCCGGCTTTTGCACGATACGAACCACGGCACCCTCGGACCCGAGGACAAGGGGGCTTTGGAAATGAACGAACTTCACCTGCATCCGGGGACTGTTGCTGTTATAGGCAAGTTCGAGGCTGACACGGTTCCCGGGTCCTGCATCGATATCGAGAATGCAGCGGGTATTGGACGCATCAACACAGATGCCATGAAGTATCCGGTCTCCCGGCAGGGTGAAGGTCGTTCCGGTCGGCAGAAGGGCAGTCCTCTGCTCCCGCAGGGTCGTGTGCCGGGTTTCCTCGATGCCATCATGATCCTCGGGACAGAGCGTCTCGAACGGAAACGGCATCGCGCCTCCGTCAGAGTCCGGCGCCGCGATCAAATCGGAAAGCGCCTTGCCAAGCCACTTGCCGAACAGACAGGACAGGTGCCTGTGAAAATGGCCCGGATCCTCAAAGATATCATCAACGTTCGCATCAGGCCGGACTTGCCGGGCGCGGGTCAACGCCTCCCGCAAGATACGGCGCAACGACACGAAGGATGTCCCATGCGCCGCTGACAGGCTTTCAAGCCACATGGCCTCGGTGGATGGCATGTCGAAGAACTTGCGGCTCGAGAACCCGACAAGGCATGTTCGCTGCGGTGGCAGGATCCGCAGCAGGTGCCGCTGGTATCGATTCCACCACACGGCCTGCAGATTTTTCGCGGCAATGAAGGTCTCGTCATTCACCAATGTATCCACGAGGTAGAACGTGTCTGGCTGACGACCCGGCAAACCGCTATCGGCCAATTGCCAAAGCACAAAGGCCGAGGACGAGGCCCCGACAGAGAGGTTCACCACCCGATCAGGGTCAGGGATCGTGTCGCGCAGCCCGTCGACCCAACCACCCCGCAAGATCGAATTGGATGTTCCCAGAACGTTGACTTGCATGTTCAGCTTTCTGCCCGTGTCCTTCCGGCGGCTGTTATCGTGCGCTCGGCACGGCACGGCAACCACTGAAGGGATCGGGCGGGGCACGGGGTGCCCGATCAGCGACATGGGCGGCTGCGTCCGGTTGCCGCTCCAAGCTGGACAATCGCCGGAGAATGGGGAACACCTCGGAAGGTTTTGCCTTCGTATCGGGCATCTCGCCGTTTCCAAGGAGGTCCAGATAGTGAAAAAGGCGTTGATTACCGGCATCACCGGCCAGGACGGGTCCTATCTCGCGGAATTCCTGCTGGAGAAGGGATACGAGGTCCACGGGATCAAGCGCCGCGCCTCGCTGTTCAATACCGCGCGCGTCGATCACATCTACGAGGACCCGCATATCGGCAACGCCCGTTTCAGGCTGCATTACGGCGACCTGACCGACAGTTCCAACCTGACCCGCATCCTGTCCGAGATCGAACCCGACGAGGTCTACAACCTCGGCGCGCAATCCCATGTGGCCGTCAGCTTCGAGGCGCCCGAATACACCGCCGATGTGGACGCGATCGGCACCCTGCGCCTGCTCGAGGCGATCCGCTTCCTGGGGCTGGAGAAGAAGACCCGCTTCTACCAGGCCTCCACCTCCGAACTCTTTGGTCTCGTGCAGGAAATCCCGCAAAAGGAGACGACGCCCTTTCACCCGCGCTCGCCTTACGCGGTGGCCAAGATGTATGCCTACTGGATCTGCGTGAATTACCGCGAGGCCTATGACATCTATGCCTGCAACGGCATCCTCTTCAATCACGAGAGCCCGCGCCGGGGCGAAACCTTCGTGACCCGCAAGATCACGCGCGGGCTTGCCAATATCGCGCTGGGGCTCGAGCCCTGCCTCTACATGGGCAATATCGACAGCCTGCGCGACTGGGGCCATGCCAGGGATTACGTCCGCATGCAGTGGATGATGCTGCAGCAGGACGCGCCCGAGGATTTCGTCATCGCCACGGGCGTGCAGTATTCGGTCCGCGACTTCATCACCTGGACGGCGCGGGAGCTGGGCATCGAGCTGGACTTCCGCGGGACCGGCACGGACGAGACGGCCATCGTCGCCTCGGTCAACGGCAACATGGCGCCGGCGGTGAAGGTGGGCGACGTGGTGATGCGCATCGATCCGCGCTATTTCCGCCCCGCCGAGGTCGAGACGCTTCTGGGCGATCCGTCGAAGGCCCGCGAGAAACTCGGCTGGGTGCCCGAGATCACCGCGCAACAGATGTGCGCCGAGATGGTCGCCGAGGATCACAAGGCCGCCCGGCGTGTCGCACTGCTGAAGGAACACGGGCTCGACCTGCCGGTCAGCCTCGAAGGGTAGGTGTGCGTGGCGGCCCCGTCCGAAGCGGTTGTCTATACCTTCGGCAAGGTCGGCTCGACGGCGGTGGCCGCGGCGCTGAACCGGGCCGGCATCCTGACCCATGACATCCATTCGCTCGACCCGTCCGTCCTGAAACGGCAGGCGCGCGCGGCATTGGCGCGCGACGCCTTTCCGCCGCACCATGTGAGCCTGTCGATGGTCCTGCGCGACAGGCTGCGGCGGCGCCCGCCGCATCTGTGGTTCATCAGCCTCGTGCGCGATCCGGTCGCGGTGCGGATCAGCTCCTTCTTCGAGAACCTGCCCTACCGGAGCGATGGTCTGGGCGTGGACAGCCCCCCTGACGCGCTGATCGAGGGGTTCCTCGCGGAGGTGAAGCTCGACTACCAGCTGGGCTGGTTCGATCGCGAATACCGCGACCAGCTGGGCCTCGACGTGGGCGCCCTGCCCTTCGACAGGGAGGCGCGGGCCGCGGTCTATCCGGACGAGCGGCTGGTCCTGATGCGCGCCGATTGCCCCGATGAGGCCAAGTCCGACATTCTGGGCCGGGTCTTCGGTCGCGCGGTGGGGCTCGCGCGGCGCAACGTGGGGGCCGAAAAACCCTATGCCGCAGCCTATGCCCGCGCCCGCGAGGCGATCCGCTTTCCCGCCCGGCAGCTGGACCCGGTCTACGGCTCGGCCCATGTCCGCCAGTTCTGGACCGACGCCGAGATCGCGGCGATGCGCGCCGGCTGGACGACACCGTCATGACCCGGACAGCGGGGTGCCTGGCTCGGGCACTTTGCAGCCCGCCCCCGATCGCGGTAAGAAACGCCCGCCGGACAACGCGCAGACCAGCAGGAGAACGCGCCTCATGAAATACTACGTGGCGGGCCATCGCGGCATGGTGGGCGGCGCGATCCTGCGGCGGCTCGAGGCGCGCGGAGAGACGCAGATCGTCACCCGCACCAGCGCGGAGCTCGACCTGACCGACCAGGCGCAGGTCGCGGATTTCATGGCGGCCGAACGCCCCGACGTGGTGATCCTGGCCGCGGCGAAGGTGGGCGGCATCCATGCCAACAACACCTACCCGGCCCAGTTCATCTACGAAAACCTGATGATCGAATGCAACGTCATCCACCAGGCCCATGCGGCCGGTGTCCAGCGTCTGCTGCAACTGGGCTCAAGCTGCATCTATCCGCGCGAGGCCGCCCAGCCGATGCGCGAGGATGCGCTTCTGACAGGTGTGCTCGAGCCCACGAACGAGCCCTATGCCGTGGCCAAGATCGCGGGCATCAAGCTGTGCGAAAGCTACAACCGCCAATATGGCCGCGATTACCGCTCGGTCATGCCCACGAACCTTTACGGGCCGGGCGACAATTTCCACCCCGAGAATTCCCATGTCCTGCCCGCCCTGATCCGCCGCTTTCACGAGGCCGCACAGACGGGCGCCGAGGAGGTCGTGCTGTGGGGCACCGGCAAACCGATGCGCGAGTTCCTGCATGTGGACGACATGGCCGAGGCCTCGCTGTTCGTGCTCGACCTCGACCGCGCGACCTATGACGCCAATACCGAACCGATGCTGAGCCATATCAACGTGGGCACCGGCACCGACGTGACGATCCGCGAACTGGCCGAAATGGTGGCCGGGATCACCGGTTTCACGGGCCGGATCGTGCAGGACACCACGAAGCCCGACGGCACCCTGCGCAAGCTGATGGATGTCAGCCGGCTGGCGCGGATGGGCTGGCAGGCCCGGATCGGCCTGCGCGAGGGGATCGAAAGCACCTATGCCTGGTTCCTCGACGGGCTGGAGACGGGCACGATCCGCGCGAAATAGGGCCCGCCGCGGCCCCTCTCGGACAGGTGCATTTCCTGGCATGCGCCATGGCCGCGCCACAAGCGCGCCACGAAAAGGCCGATCTCGTCGTGATCATGTCCGCTTCAGGGCCAGACCGGTCCCGATATGTCATGACGAGGCAAACCGATGACGAACATTCTTCTTCAAGGCGGCATCAAGGCAGACCTGCAGGCGCCCGGCGCCCGCATGATCGACCGGCTCCCGACCGAAGCCTCGGACAGCGCGCAGGCGGCGGGACCCGGGCTCCCCGGGATCGGCAGCGGCCCGGATGAATTCATCTTCCGCCAGAACGGATCCCTGGCGGACGACACGGGCACCGCATCGCAGACGGCCGGGCCGGAGGGCGGCGAGGCGGAGGCCGGACGCTGGATCGACGGCACGAGCAGCTGGACAGGCGGCAACTGGACGGGCGGCGATGGCAGCAGCTGGACAGGCGGTGGCGGCAGCTGGACCGGGGGCGATGGCAGCGGCGGCGGCTGGACCGGAGGCAGCGGCGGCGGCTGGACAGGCGGCGGCGGCGGCTGGACCGGGGGAGATGGCAGCGGCGGTGGCTGGACAGGCGGTGGCGGCGGCTGGACCGGAGGAGATGGCAGCGGTGGTGGCCTCGACCTCGACTGGCTGCTGCCCGTCGAGGTGACGATCATGGTCGACGGGGTCGAACGGTCCTTCGGGATCATCATGCCCAAGGATTTCGATGCCTCGGCCACCTATTCGGGGATCATGACCTTTCATGGTGGTGGCTCGGTGGGCACCGATGCGGCCGCCATGGCGGGGCTTGCCGACTTTTCCAGCTATGAAAACCCGCCGCAATTCATCGAGATCTTTCCCCAGGCGACGGTGGATGGCTGGGCCTGGGAGCCGGGCGACAGCTGGGCCGACGACATCGGATTCGTCGAGGCGCTGATCGACGAACTGGTGGCGAACTGGAACCTCGATGCCGGCGCATTGTTCGCGGCCGGCATGTCGGCGGGCGGCAGCATGGTGCAGCGCCTCGCCCTCGAAGTGCCGGAACTGTTCGCAGGCTACGCCGTCGTCGTATCAAGCGTCACCGCAACCATGACGGCCAATGCCGTGGCCTCGGCCACGGACGAGCCGATGATCTTCTTCCATGGCACCGAGGACATGTCGGTCCCCTACGAGGGCTATTACGACTGGCAGGGCAACCCGATCCTCTACAGCGCCGAGGAAGGCGTGGAATTCTTCGCCTCGCTCAACGAGACCGAGATGGGCGAGTTCATCCTCCTGCCCGATGTGGCCGATGACGGCATGACCGCGCTGATGCGGGTCTCGGACGATGGCTCGATCCAGCATTACGTCATCGAGGGGGGCGATCACAGCTGGCCCGGATCGCTTGACGACTCGCCCCAGGATATCGATGCCTCGCAGCTGATGGTCGACTTCTTCAGCGATTACGGCCTGATCTGACCCTTCGACCCCTGTGCCTGCACGCGCGCGCCCTTCGGGCCGCGCGCGCCCGGCGTTGCCCCGGCACGACACACGGGGGCCCAGGCGGGGACAAACGCCCGCTTCGCCGCCGTGGATGATTGACCCGGCGACGGCGGGCCGTATGGTTCGGGCAACGCTCCGCCCGCTGGCTCCGCCACGGCCCGACGTGCGGAAACCAGCCTCGGGGGCAGTATGGGTTCATTATTTCGCAGTGCCTGGATGCTGTGTCTCTGCATGGGCCTTGCCGCCTGTTCCCTGCCGCGCGGCGCCGCTCTGCAATCCGAGGTGATCGCCGCCCAGACCGACGAGGACGGCACCGATATCTCGGATTTCGCGGTCTTCGCCGTGACGCGGAACAGCGTGGGCTATCTCAATGACTGGCCGGTGATCGGCGGGCGCGGCTATGACTGGATCACCCGGGCCGACCAGCCCTCTTCGCTGATCATCGCGCCGGGCGACCTGGTGTCGGTCACGGTGTGGGATGCGGACGAGAACTCGCTTCTGGCGGGCCCCGGACAGCGGGTGGCCCAGCTCGAGCCGATACGGGTGTCGTCCTCGGGGTCGATCTTCCTGCCCTTCGTGGGCGACATGCGCATCGCCGGCATGTCGCTGCAGGGCGCGCGGGAGCGGATCGAGGAGCTCTATATCGAAACGACCCCCTCGGCGCAGGTCCAACTCGACGTGGAGCCCGGGCGGGCCAATACCGCCAACCTCGTCTCGGGCGTGGCCAGCCCCGGTGTCTATCCGCTCGAGGGGCGTGACGTGACGGTGCTGGAGCTGATCTCCATGGGCGGCGGGATCAGCGGGGCCATGATCAACCCCCAGATCCGCCTGATCCGGGGCGATGCCATCTATGGCACCTCGATCTCGCGGCTTTACGACAACCCCCGGCTCGATACCGTTCTGCGGGGCGGCGACCGGGTGCTCGTCGAGGAGGAGGAGCGCTATTTCCTCTCGCTTGGCGCGGCGGGACGGGAATCGCGCCACATCTTTCCCGTGGACCATGTCACGGCCCTCGACGCCATGGCCGAGATCGGCGGCGTGACCGACAGCCGCGCCGACCCGCAGGGCATCCTGATCCTGCGCGACTATCCGGCCTCGGCCGTGGGCACCGCGCCGCAGGCCCCGCCCAAGGACCGGATGGTCTTCGTCGTCGACCTGACCACGGCCGACGGTCTGTTCAGCGCGGGCGAGTTCCACCTCATGTCGGGGGATCTGGTCTATGTCACCGAAAGCCCGCTGATCGTGGGGCAGACGGTTCTGGGACTGGTCAACACCCTGCTCAACCTCGGCACCTAGGCCCGATGGTGGCCACTTCCCCACCGGCCCGGTTCACCTATTGGAGCGGGTCGGACCAGAGCGCCATCGCCCCGATGATCCCCCGGTGGCAAGCCGCCTTCGCGGATTTCACGATCATCGGGGATGCCGAGATCCAGCCGCTGCTGGAGCACCGTCATCCCCGGCTTGCCCCGCTTTACCGCAGGCTGAGGATCCCCGCCGCCCGGAGCGATATCGCCCGGCTGGCCTGGCTCGAGGCGCATGGCGGCTTCTATGTCGACGCACATGCCGGGCTGCGCGAGGGCGGGGCGCTGCGCCGGCTTTTCGAGACGCTGCCCGAGGGCGGGGTGGCGCTGATCGACAAGAACCCGAAGGCCCGCCCGGAAGCAACCCGCAGGCCCTGTGGCCGCTGAACGGCGCGATCCTTGCCCGGGCGGGTGCGCCCTTCCTGAGCACCGCGCTTGCGGCGATCACCGACAGGCTCAGCGCCTGTGACCAGGCGCCCGGAAGAAGCATGGGGATCTGGGAGATCAGCGGTCCGGGCCTGTTCATCGCGCTCTTGCGCGATCCCGCCGCGCCCGAGACGCTCCTTCCTCGCTGGCAGGCCTCGGTCCGGATCGTGCGGGCGCAGGATGCGCCCGTCAGGTTCTATGCCTACAAGGGCTACAGGGATCCGGCCCGGCACTGGAGCGCGCTGGAACAGCAAGAGCCCCTCCTCGCCCCGCCCGACGGGGGGTAGTGCGGGGCCACCCGAATGCTGCGACGCGGAGAGGCGATCACGAAGATGCCGGCCGATACCGGAGCAGACGGCGCCGCGGAGATCCCCGGCGCGGAACCGGCCGCGAACGCGATTGCAGGTGGGAAACCCTCGTCTCGAGCATGATCTTGCCGAATTCGGGTGATGGATTCGCGGGTCCCATCCTTGGTCATGCGGAACAGAGCCGGCCCGAGCGGCGTTGTCCTTCCGTATCCCGTTGTCTGGCGATGGCGGGTCATCTCACCGGAACAGGAGAACCGAAATGAAAAACATCTTCATTCTCGCCGTGATCAGCGGCTTCGTGGCCTCCGCCGCCGCCGCGCAAACCTCTGCCTTCGACACCCAGGGCGCCGCCGCCGACGCGGTTGACGATCTGTCCGAAGCGATCGAGGACGATGCCGAGCGTGACATCGACGCCTTCGGCAACGAAGGCCGCGAGATCGGCACCTATGGCTCTGTCGCGCTACGCTTTTCGGCCTCGACGAATGACGACGACACCGATACCGATGCGGGCGTCGGCATGCGCTATGGCTGGTTCGACGGCGTGAACGGCGTCGACATGAGCCTTGCCTATGCCTACGCGTCCGACAACGGCACCGTGACCAAGAACCAGCTTCTGGCCGGCGTCGATTATCGCCGCGACTTCACCCCCGCCTTCTTTGCCTACGGGCAAGGCGACCTCGCTGTCGACCGGCTGACCGAAGTGGATGGCGAATTCACCACCGACATCTTCCTCGGCGCGGGTGTGGGCTACCGGTTCCTCAACACCGAAAACATGATCTGGTCAGTGCAGGCCGGACCCGGCGTGCGGGTCTCCGAGGTTGCGGGCGATCCCGACGTGATCACCGAGGCCGCCGCCTCGGTCTCGTCGAACCTCTTTTTCAGCCTGTCCGAGACGATCTATGCCACCAATGACACCGATGTGATCTATTCGGAAACCGCGACGACGCTGTCGAACACCCTGGCCGTCAACTATGCACTGACCGACACGCTGTCGCTGCGCAGCAGCTATGCCACGCGGTTCAACGACCAGACCGACAACAGCTTCTCGGATGCCGAGAATACCTTCGGCCTCTCGGTCGTCTACAACTTCAACTGAGATCGGGCTTGCATTCCCAGATGGGCCTGCCCCTCGCAGGTCCAGGATCCCTGTTGAACCCCCGGGGGCAGAGCGATCTGCCCCCGGCCGGCACGGCGCCGGGCAAGACAGGCCGGGCCTATCCCCCCACATGCTCGCGCAGGATACCCAGACCCCTGGCCAGGAAATCGCGCGCGGCCTGCGCGCTTTCGGCCTCGGCATAAAAGCGCAGCTCGGGCGCATTGCCCGAGGGGCGCAGATGCACGATCCGCCCGGTATCGAGGCTGATGCGCAACCCGTCGGTCGTGTCCATGCCCGTCGCCACCCCGCCGAATTCGGCAAGGAACGCATCCCGCGCCGCCGCATCATTGGTCAGCCGCGCGACCAGCGCCTGCGACCGCTCGGTCGGCACCTCCTGCAGCCGGTCGGCGGCGGTAAATCGGGCAGGCTGGCGCGCCACCAGATCGGCGAGCGACAGGCCCTGCCTGCGGGCATCGGCCAGCGGCGCCACGATGGGCAACACGCTGTCGCGCGTCATCAGCCGCGGCAAGGGCCCTTCGGGGCCCTCGGCGTCAAAGCCCAGAAGAAAGCCGCCATTGGCCTCGTAGCCCACGACACGGACAGGCCCCGCCGCCTCCATCGCCGCGATCACGAAGGGCGAGCCGATCCGCGTGCGGATCACGGAGGCAAAGGCGCCGCCCGCCTCGACCCCGGTATTCGAGGACACCGGCGTCACCGCCACCTCCGCGCCCAGGGCCGCGCCGGTGATCTGGCCCAGCACGTCGCCGGGGATCACCTCGCCCGTGGCGTCCGCGACCAGCGGGCGATCCCCGTCCCCATCGGTGGAGACGATCGCATCGAGCCCCGCGCCTGCCGCCCATGAGGCCAGCTGCGCGCGGGTATCGGCATCGACGGCCTCGGTATCGACGGGGATGAAGTGACCCGACCGGCCCAGCTCCGCCACGTCGGCGCCAAGCGCCTCGAGCGTGGCGATCATGAGGTCGCGCCCCACCGCGGAGTGGGAATAGACCCCGATCCTGAGCCCGGCCAGCGCATCAGGCCCGAAAGCCGTGACATATCGGGCAACGAAGGCCGCACCCGCGCGGTGATCGACCACAGGATCCGGGCCTGCCTGCCCGGACGGCGCGCGCCCCAGCGCATCCTGGATCGCCGTCTCGCCCGCCTTCGTGAGTTCCCCCCCGGGGGTGTAGAATTTCAGCCCGTTGCGATCGGCGGGGATATGGCTACCGGTGATCATGATCGAGGCCGCCCCCGCGGCAAAGGCCGCGCCGGCCAGCGCCGGTGTCGGCACCGCGCCGCAATCGGTGACGGCGATGCCCTCGGCGCGGGCCGCATCGGCCACCACCGCGGCGATATCGGGCGACGAGGGCCGAAGGTCACGCCCGATGAACAACCCTGTCCCCACCTCGCAGGCCCCGAGAAAGGCGCGCGTGTAATCGGCGACAAGATCGGGAGTCAGGTCGGTGACAAGGCCGCGCAGGCCACTGGTTCCGAACTTGGGGGGCATGGACAATCCTCCGGGCAAACACATCCCGGCCTTCTAGGCCGGGGCCGGGCGGTATCGCAACAGGATCATGCGCCGCGGCCCGATCCGCGCCGGAAACCGGCGGCCTTTTAATCAAGTTCCGGGCAAGCTTCGCCCCCCTGCCCCAATCGCGCCCCGGCCGTTCCCGCGCGGGGCGGCACCCTGCCCCGGATCATGCCGAAAGGGTCCGCGGACGCAGATGCCGGAAATCGAGTTCGTCACACATGTCGCGGCCGGGGCCGATCCGGCCACGTCGCTGATCGGGGCACTGGTGATGCTCGATCCCGGGGGCGGGGCGGCGCCGGTCCTTGTCTCGACCACGCTTTACGATGGCGGGATCTCGGTCTGGGACGTGACAGGCCCGGCCCCCGGGATCGTCGACGGGTCCGCCTATTCGGGGCAGGCCGGGCTGGGCGGCGTGCCGGTTCTCGCGGTGATCGAGACGGTCAGCGGCCCCGCGCTTCTGGCGGCCAGCGGCGCGGGCGGGGCCTTGATGCTGTATCCCGTGCAGGACGACGGCACGCTGGGCGCGCCCGACAACCTCGGCCAGACGACCTATGGCGCGGACCTGTCGGTCTCGGTCACGGTCGCGCTGCCCAATGGCAACCAGGTGCTCTATGCGGGGCTGGCCGGAGAACCGGGCATCGCGCGGATCACCTTCGACGCGCAGGGCCGGATCGTCAGCGAAAGCTTCACCTCCGACACCGCGGCAAGTGCCGCCGCCGATATCGCGGGGCTGGCCCATATCCGCGCGGGCGGGGGTGACTGGCTGATCTCGGCCTGCGGGACGGAGAATGCCGTCACCCTGTGGGCCATCGCCGCCAATGGCAGCCTTGCGGTGGCGCAGACCCTGACCGGGGCAGAGGGGCTGTGGGTCTCGGCCCCTTCGGCGCTGAGCGCGGCCGAGGCCCATGGCACGGCCTATGCCATTCTCGGATCGGCGGGGACGGATTCGCTGACCGTCATGCGGGTGGGGGACGATGGCACGCTCACCATCACCGATCACCTGATCGACGGGCGCGACACGCGGTTCGGCGGGGTGGCGGCGCTCGAGGTGGTGGAGATGGGGGGGCGCCTTTACGTGATCGCAGGCGGCGCCGATGACGGGATCAGCCTTTACGAGCTGATGCCCAATGGACGGCTTCTGGCGCGCGCCCATATCGAGGACACGACCGCGATGGGGCTGGCCAATGTCAGCGCCATCGCGGCCACGGCCGGGAACGGGCGGATCGACATCTTCGTCACGTCGGCCGCCGAGCCGGGGCTGACCCAGCTGAGCCATGCCCCCCCGCCCCCGGGCGAGACGCTTTTTGCCACCGCCTCGGGCGGCAGCCTCGCGGGCGGGACCCTTGCCGATATCCTGGCGGGCGCCCAGGGGGCCGACACGCTGTCGGGCGGGGGCGGCGACGACGTGATCCTCGATGGCGGCGGGCAGGACGTCATGACGGGGGGCGCGGGGGCGGATGTGTTCCTGCTGTCGATGGACGGGGCCGAAGACCGGATCACCGATTTCGAACAGGGGATCGACCGGATCGACCTGTCGGGCTGGTCGATGCTGCGCGACATCAGCCAGCTGCGCATCACCCAGGCCGGCACCGGCATCCAGATCGCCTATCTCGACGAGGTGCTGATCGTCGAGAGTGCCGCCGGCATGATCGACATCCCGGCGCTGACGAATGCCGACCTGATCGACGGCTATCGCATCCTGCCCGACTACACCGATGCCTTCACCATCGCCCCCGACGCCCCCGAACCGGCGCCGGAGCCGCCACCCGAACCCGAACCGCCCGCCGCCATCCCGGGCGAGCCGCCACCTCCGCCCCTGCCGGAGCCGGGCGATGTGGTGGGCACGGCCGCCGCCGATACCCTGACGGCCGACGCCGGGGGCAGCGCCGCGTTCGGAGGCCCCGGCAACGACACGCTGCATGGCAGCGACGGGGACGACGCGCTTTATGGCGAGGGCGGTGACGATGTGCTGTTCGGCGGCGCGGGCCACGACCTTCTCGATGGTGGCCCGGGCCGCGACCGGATGGAAGGCGGCGCGGGCAACGACACCTATCACGTGGAGGACCCGCTCGATTTCTTGGTCGAGACCGCCGGCGGCGGCACCGACACGGTGCTGGCCTGGATCAGCCATACCCTGCCCGACCATGTCGAGGTGCTGCGCCTTCAGGGCAGCGCGGATATCCACGCCACGGGCACGCAGACAGACAACATCCTTGTCGGCAATGCCGGCGCCAACATCCTGACCGGCATCGACGGTTTCAACATCCTCAACGGCAAGGCGGGAGACGACCGCCTGATCGGCGGGCCGGGGCGGGACTGGCTGGTGGGCGACGAGGGGGCGGATGTCTTTGTCTACGGAACTGCCAATGACAGCCGCCCCGGACAGGCCAACCGCGACCTGATCAACGGTTTCGAGAACGGGGTGGACCTGATCGACCTGTCGAGCCTCGATGCCAATGGGCGGCAATCGGGCAACCAGGCCTTCATCTGGATCGGCAGCGATCCGTTCTCGGCGGCCGGGCAATTGCGCTGGCACAGCTGGGGCGACAACAATTACGGGATCGTCGAGGCCGACCAGGATGGCGACGGGGTGGCGGATTTCCAGATCTTCATCAACCTGACGGATCGCATGAGTGCAGATGATTTCATATTGTGAAACATGAACACTTTTCAGCGCCTCATGACATGATAATGTCAATCTCGCGCAGGATCGCACGGCCCAGCCGTGCTCGCTCCTCCTCGATCGCGGCCCTGTCGGCGAACCGCGCAGAAAGGCCTGCCTGTGCCTCGGCAAAGGCGGCAAAGGTCGCAGGCCCGGGCGCCCAGCCATCGACGCGGACGCGGGCCTCCTCCCCGGTCAGGCCCCAGAGGTTGATCCAGGCCGCCGGCGGCAGGTCCAGCCCATGCACCGAATGGCCGGGGCTGGCCACGTAAAGCGGCACCGCCCCGCAGGCGAAGGCATCGAAGATCTTCTCCGACAGGTAGGTGGGCTGATGGGTATTCTCCAGCCCCGAGAGGATCTGCACCCGGCCCTCCATCCGGGCAAGCTTGTCCGCGTGCCAATCCCCGATCTCGAACCTTGTGGGCCCGCCCTCCCAACTGGCCCCCAGCCGCAGGACGGGCCCGGCCGTCACCGCAAGGGCCAGCCGCGTGCGCCAGGCACACAGGCCCACGAGGTCGGCGCGGGGCAGGTCGATATCGTGAAATCGCTCCGGCCGGCGTTCGGCCATGAAGGCGACCCGTGCGGGCCGAGCGGCAAAGGCCGCCTGCCAGTCGTCGGGCGTGCGCGCGGCATTGCGGCGGAACCTCTCGGCCAGACGCGGGATCATGCCCTCCTGGCTCAGCAGGTAATAGGGCAGGTGGCGCCAGTCGAAGACAGGCGAGGTGTGGTGATTGACCTGCGCCATCCGGATCTCGCCCAGATGCCCCGCAGGCAGCGTCACATGGGGCGCGCAGGGGTCTGGGGAAAAGAGGCTGTCCCAGAACGGCTCTTCCGAGAAAAGCACCGCGCGGGCGCCGGCGCGCAGGGATGCCGCGGTGGGGGCGTCAAGCGCCAGCGGATCGCCCGGATGGGCAAAGACCACCAGATCGGCGCCTTCGGGATGGTCCTGCACCGCGATGCGCCCCTCCCAGAGGGGGGCGAGGATGTCATAGGCAAAGGGCGTGCGATGGGCATGACGCCCCGCGCGACAGAGCCTGACAGGGGCCGCCCCCGTCCGCGCGGGCGCGGGCAGAGGCGGGGCGGGCGCAGGGGCGGTTTCGGGCAGGCCGGGACAGGCCGCGCACAGCCGGGGCCATGCGATGATCCAGGCGCCGCGGGCGGCGCGACCCGTGGCGTTGATCCAGGCCGGAATGTGCCGCGCGGCCCAGCCTGCGGCCTCGGGTTCGGCCTCAAGCAGGTCGGCAAGCGCGGCGGCAAGGCCCGGATCCGGGGCAGGCTCGCGCCCCAGCGCGCCCACCGGCTCCTCGTGATCAGCGGGGCGCTGCGCACGCACCTCCCCCTCCCACAGGAGCCGGGGAAGCCCGTCGGCGGCGGGGCGCAGGGGGCCCAGAAGGTCGCGTCGGACCAGCACCGAGAAAAGGCTGCCTGCGCCTGCCCCGTCGGTCCAGCGCAGGCGCAGCAGATCCCTCTCCTCCTCTGCCATCCGGTCGCGGGCGCGCAGGAGGGCCGCGGTGTCAGGCCGGATGCCGGGCGGGGCCAGAAGGATCAGCTCCGGCGCGTCAGGGTCGGACAACAGGCTCTGAAGCACGATATCGGCCGCCTCTTCCCAGGTGCCGCCCCGGGCCAGAACCCGCGTGACCCGGACCCCGTCGGCAAAGCCCGCAAGCGCAAAGAACCGGGCCTGGCGCGCAGGCGTGTCGTCGCGCCCCTCCAGATCGACGAGAACCGCGTGATCGCCCGGGCGCAGCAGACCCGCAAAGCCATGGGCTGCCGGCTCGAAATCCGGACCCGCCCCATGGGTCAGCCAGCCAAGGCCCAGACGCGCGCTCATTCCATCCTCACGCGCAGCCGGGCGGCGAGCCCCGGATCCGCCGCCGCGATCCGGCCCATCCAGGGGCCGATGCGGGTTGTCAGCCAGCGGGTTTCGGCGGCGCGCAATTCACCCTCCAGATCGGGCGCGATCTTCCACGCGCCCCAATCGACGAGCCCGAGGGTGAATTGGGCCAGCGCCGCCTCCCAGTCGGGGCGGCCGGCCCGCGCGATGCGCAGCGCCACCGGATCGAGCGCATCGAAGACCTCCATCCTTTCGCGCCCCGAACGGTTGGTCAGCCGCCCGCCCCTCTCGCGGACCTCGTGCCAGGCGCAGACCCGGTCGGAGACCAGCACCCGCCCCGCCTCGAGATAGCTCATCCAGTGCAGCGGGATATCCTGGTGCACGGCGGTGGTGGCGCAGCCGATGCGATGGCGGCGCAGGAAGGCGGTGTCATGGACCTTGTTCCAGGGGTAATTCGCGGTCTGGGCCAGGACGGGCCACAGATCGTCGGGCAGGTCGCGCAGCGCGCCCACCACATGACCGGCGGCCTCCCAGAACCGTTCGTCCCAGTCGGGATGGCCCCAGGGCCCCTCTTCGGCGACGCGGCTGTCGGCATAGCGGAACTGGCAGATGTCGAAGGGCCCGGCCTCGGCCAGATCGGCCAGAAGGTTCCGGATCTCGGGCAGAAGAAGGTCGTCGGCATCGGCGAAGATCACGTGATCCGCCGTCACCTCCGCCAAGCCGCGGTTGCGCGCGATGCCGCCGCCGCGGGGGCTGTCATGGCGCAGGACGGTCAGATCGGGGGCGGGTGCGATCGCCTCTGCCACGGGCGTGTCGGAGCCGTCATCGACGACGATGATCCGGGCAAAACAATCCAGCCGCCGCGCCCGGGCCAGAAGCCGCGCAAGCCCCGGCGCATCGTTGTGGCACGGAATGACCAGATCGGGGCGCAGCCCCGGCGGGGGCGGGGCAAGGCGCGCCAGAGGTTCAGGGGCGGGGGGCGGTTCGAGGGCGGGGGGCGGATCGGGAACAGGGTCAGGGTCGGGAACAGGGTCCGGATCCGGGGAGATAGGGTCGTCTTGGGGTGCAACAGACCCTGTCTTGCCCGGCCGGCCCGACAGCCGGCGCCACAGCCCCGCCCTCCTCACAGCGCGAAGATCCGCAGCGCGTGCAGCGCAAGCGACAGGCTTTCACCCGAGGGCAGGAACAGGATCAGCTCGCGCCAGGGCGCGGTGGCCGGCAGGCCGGGATGGCGGTCGGGCGCCAGCAGCCCCTGGTGATCGGTCTCGGCGGTGCGCGCCAGGGCATGACGGTCGAAGAAGGTATCGACAAACCCCCCATCGGTGCCCGAGCGCAGGCAGGGGCGCAACGCCAGCGGCCGGGCGGCATGGGCGCGGCAGGCAAAGCCCAGCCAGGTGACGGCATCCGCCTCGAAGGGCGGCAGCGCCACATGCAGGCCAAGCCAGCGGCCCGGCCGGTCCAGCGTGATGTCGATTTCGCACAGCCGCCCGCGCGGGCTGGACCACTGGCCCGAAAGCGTGGCCTCGGGATCGGTATGGAGCCAGACGCCCGGCGCCAACCCGGTGCCGGGCCGGTCAAGCGGGCGCGGCTCGGCCATCCCGGTGCGCAGCGGTTCCAGCGCCCCGTCAAGGGCGATCACGCCCTCATTCATGGTAGAGCCCGTTCAGCATCTCCGCCCCGCCGGGTCTCCTCAGCCCGTCCCCGATCATCTGGCCCCAGAGCGCGGCCAGCCGCAAGGCATCCTCGCCCAGATGATCGGCCGGATCGAAGGATTGCGGCAGTTCGGGAGCCGTGCGCACAAGCCGGTCGAGCGCGTCGGCCATCGGCGCGGCGGGGGCGAAGAAATCGGCATCCAGCGCGCTTGCATCCGCGCCGAACCGTTCGGCGATGCGGGTGGCCAGCGCCCTGTCGGCCACAAGCGGGATATCGGGCCGCGGCAGCGCGGCCATCAGGCGGCCCAGATGACGCCCGATCGTCCAGCGCGCGGGCCGGGCCGTCTCGGGCAACGCGCCGATCGCGTGGTGAAAGGCGCGCGCGAAGGCCAGATCGGCCAGCCCCGGCGTCGGGTTGCCCTGCGGCACCGGCACCTCACCCGGATCGGCGCCGGTGACGCGGGCCAGGAAATCGCGCACGACCGAGCCGCCGGGAAAGGTCGCGCGGTCATAAAGAACAAGGCTGAACCGGTCGCCGAAGGCCGCGCGCCAGCGGCCGAAGCGCGCCGCATAGGACAGCCGCCAACGGGTCTGCGACCAGTCGAGATAGGCGCCCGGAGGACCGTCGAAATTGCCGATCTTGACCGATTCCGCATAGCGCGCGAGCAGGGCCGGCCCATGCGGCCGGACATAGGCGACGAGCCGGACCGGGACATCGGGCAGATGCGCCTCGAGCGTCCGGGCCAGCAGGTCGGGATCGGCGAATTCGAAATGCTCGGCCGAGATCACCGTGCGCGGCTGCCCCGCCATCGCGCGGGCCAGCGCCTGCCAGTGATGATCGCGGGCCTCTGCATCGGCAAGCGACTGGGCCAGCGCCACATGGCTTGCCCCGTCGGGCCAGAACAGGCCGAACCGGTCCGCCTGGCCGCGCAGCACCGACTGGATCGCGGTGGAGCCGGTCCGGAAATCGCCCAGGTGACAGATCAGTTCGGTCGTCATTCGGCGGCGGGTGCCTCTCTGTCTGCATCACCGAGAAAGCGCTCTTCCCAGAAGGCGCGGGCAGCCATGCGGGGATAGGCGTCGCGATAGGATTTCGAAAGCGCCGGATAGACCCTGATCCAGCGCAACAGAAGCCCTGCGGCCCGGACCATGATCCGCGCGAACCGGGCCTTGGAATGGCGCACCACATAGGTTTTCTGCCGGGCCGGATCGACGAACCGCGCCTGCGACAGGCCCCAGAGCGGCCAGATCAGCCCGCGTTGCGGCATCGGCACCGTCCGACGCCCGGCCAGCAGCGTCCAGAACGGCACCAGATGGCCGTTGAGCGTCCATTTCAGAAGCCTTGCAAGATGCAGGTTCATCCCCTCTTCGGGGGGGATGTCGGGCAGGTCGGTGGCCTCGCGGGGATCGGCATCCTGCCAGGCCTCTGTCCGGGCAAGCGCCGTGACCCGCGGGCGGACCTGCGTCATGTCGGCGTTTTCGGCAAAGAAGTCCGGCCCTTTCATCACGTCGTCCCAGGCCATGAGCTGGGCCTCGGCGCTGTCATAATGCATCCGGATAACGGAGCGGGCAAGGAACCGCGCGACCATCCGCGCGGTGCCGAGCGCGCCGCGGCGCAGCCCGTCCTGCACCATGTGGTGATGCAGGTGGTTGCGCAGATCGAGATAAAGGGTGAGCGGGCTTTCCTTGACGGAGAAATCCTCCTGGAAGGAGACCACACCGGGCAGGGTGACCGTGTCGAAATCATTGGCCAGCGAGAACGAGATGTCGTCGCCCCGCACGAAGAAGGGGAAGGGATAGTGCCGCACCTCGGCCACCGGGAAGGCGAAATACCACCAGCCGGCATAGAAGCCCTTCGGGCGCGGCGCGGCGGCGTCGAGTTCCATGAGCGTGACCGCGAGGGGGTCGCGCAGGTCGACCCCCACATGTTCGGGCCGGCAGGCCCCGTTGAAGACGGCCCCGCGTTCCCACATCGCCCAGCGGCGCGCCTCCGAGATCATCGCACCCGACACGGCGGCCTTCGGGCTGCGGGCCAGCCGCAGGAAGGCCAGCGTCCGGACGAGGCTTTCCATCATGAAGGACGCGTCGTCATCCATGAACAGGCAATGGGTAAAGCCGCCATCCTCGGCCGCGGCCAGACCGCGCGCAAAGCCCCCTGCCCCGCCGAGATTGGCATTGGCGATCAGCGTCAGCCGGGGATGGGGCGGCAGATCCGCGCTTTGGCCGTTATCGACGACGAAAAGATGCGCCTCGGCCCCCAGCGCCGCCAGACAGGGCGCGCCCTCCCCGTCGAGAAAGCCGGTGATGCGGGCCGCGGTCGCGGCGACATCCTCCTCCCGGCGGAACGTGGTGATCGAGATCGCGAGCCGAAGGGGGTCCGCCCCGGCAAGGTCCGGCGCGGTCGTCAGCCAGGCGCCGTCGCGCAGCACGGCCGGACCCAGGGCCTGAAGCCGGAAGAAAAGGACCCCGAGGCGCGGCCGATCGAGGGCCGCGGACAGATCGACCGCCTCGCCTGCGGCCGTCAGCTCGATCACGTCCTCGAAAACCGTGTGCTCGGCCAGATCCGACCCGGTGACCTGCCAGATCTTCAGACCGACCCGGCCTTCGCCGGCCAACCGGAGCCAGAGCCCGTCAAGCGTCGCGGCCTGGTCCCAGAGCCGCAGGTTGAACAGGTTTCCATAGGTGGTGAACCAGGCCATGCCGCCTTGGGCAAAGGCAATCGCGCGACGCTCCTCGGCCAGATGCGCGGCATCCTGCAGATGCACGAACAACCCGGTCTCGGTGGTCACGGCGAAATCCGGCAGGATGATCCGCTGCAGAACAAGATGCTTTTTCCCGGACGGCATCGTTTGCGAGATTATGGGTGTCATGAATTCATCCTGAAAAACGGCTGCGGCGGATCTACCCGCCACCCCGCCATGGCACAACCGCCCAATCGGTCGCCCTGTCAGTTCTCCAGGGCCTTCTTGTAATGGGTTCGCATCAGCAAAAGGCCAAGAGCCGTGCAGACCAGGCCGAAGCCGAAGCAATAGGGCAGGGAGACATAGGCGGCGTCATAGGTGGGATAGAACCCGGTCCGCGCGAGGCCGGTTCCGTGGAACAGCGGGTTCCACCAGAGAATGTTCTGGGCAAGGGGCGGCAGGTCCTCGTAGATGAAGAACAGCCCCGAGGCGATGAAGAGCGGACGGCTCGCAATGCTCCATATCTGTTGCCAGACGGGGAAAAGCCCTTTGAGAACCCCGTTCAGCAGACCCACGCCGAACCCCAGAAGCGCCATCATCGCCAAAGCCGTCACGATCGGAGGCGCATCGATGACCGTGCGGCTGTCGATCGTCATGAGGATCCCCGTCATGACGATGAAGAAGACCATGGCCATGGTCAGGAAATTGAGGATCGCCCGGGCCAGGACCGCATCGAGCCAGGTCACCCTGGGATAGGCGAGAAGCGATCTGGAATAGGTCAGCGCGCCGGTCACCTTGTTCTCGATCTTCTGGTAGATCTGGAAGGGCAGGAACCCGGTGGCATAGAACAGCAGAAAACTGGTGCCCAGAGAGGGCGACCTGAGAAGCAGCGAAAACGCCAGCGACAGAAGCAGGATCATTCCGATCGGCTCCAGCAGGGCCCAGAGATACCCCCCCGGCGAGCGGCCATAGGTCGACCCCATCTCGCGCAGGATCAGGGCACCGATGGTCCGGCCACTGCGGGTGAGGGCCGAATCGCTTTTCAACGTGTCGGATGTGGTGGCCGGTCGCTGCTGCATCGGACCTGCAAAGCACGGTCCGTGACGGATTGGCAAGTGGCCAGACGTGCCCGATAGGCGTGGTCCAGCCCAGATTTTCAGCACCACAGGCTTGAACTGGGGGACCGAAAGATGGCTAAAGACTCCATAAGATCGCGAAAGACTCCATCCGGGCCTGTCCGGGGTCGGAACCCGTTGTTCGGCCCGATGACCCGGATGCCGTGGAAAACGAACTTCGGTTTCGGGGGGCTGTCCGGTTCGTGATACCAGGTTTCTGCCGTCAAAGAGTGGCTTGCACAGATGACATCCCTTCAACCCGACAAGCCTGCCTACCAGGGATCGACGGTGCGCACGACGCCGCCGCTGGAACTGGCCATCGTGACGCTTCCGGCGCTTGGGGGCCATCCCGACCGGGAAACGGCGCGGGGCGGGCTGGCGCGGGCCGCCCTGAAGGACAGTCTCGAGGCGTGGTCCGGGCCGCTGAGCTTCGGACAGGCCATCACGGGCCTGCGCAAGGATCTGGAAGGGTCGGCCATCCTCGTGGCGGCGCCCAGACCGGTCGAGCTTGTGGCCCAGGCGCTGGAGGACGGGCTTGACCTGGGCACCGCGCTGGAGGCCTGGCGGTCCCTGTCGAGAGACCTGACCGCCTTTCTCGAACGCCGGCGCAACACGATCCTTCTGGCCTGGGATGCGGCGGTGCTGCGCGACCCGGCCACCGTGGCCGAGGAAGTCGCCGCAAGGCTGGGGCTGGATGTGGAGACACCCGCCCCGCCGGTCGCGACGCAGGAGGCGCCCCCCGCACCCGGGGCGCGCCATCTTCTGCGGGCCGAGCTGGGCCTTGCGCGTCTGGCCACCGACCCCGAGGCCCCGGCTCCGCTAGACCGGTACTGGCTGGCCCTTCCAGACCACGCGGACGGCCCGCTGCGTCACCGGCTTGAAACGGACATGCTTCTGCAACGGATCACCGAGGAGGCGCGCGCGGCCGGACAGAACGAGATCCGCACCATCCTGCGCGATGCCGAGGAGGCCTGGCTGGAGCGGGAGACCCGGCGGATCGAGACCCATGCCGCGGAACTGGCCGAAGAGCGCGCCTCGCAAAAGGCCGAGACCGACCGGCATCTGGCCGAGATCCTGCGCCTGTCGCAGGAGGCGGAATATTATCGCGGCCTGTCCGAAAAGCTTCAATCCGCCGAGACCCTCGCCCCGGACCGCGCCGGGCTCGACACGCTGGAGCGCACCCTGAAGGAGCGCGAAGACGCGTTGCGCAAGGCGCTGGCCGACAAGGACAGGATGGAGAAGCTCGCCCGGGCCAATATCGACCAGCTTGCCGCGCGGCTGGAAACAGCCCAGGGCAACCTCAAGACGCTGCGCGCCGAAAAGGCCGGCCTCGAAAAGACGGCCCGGGCCGAGATCGACCGGCTTGCCACGCGGCTGGAAACGGCCCAGGGCAACCTCAAGACGCTGCGCGCCGAAAAGGCCGGCCTCGAAAAGACGGCCCGGGCCGAGATCGACCGGCTGACATCCGAACTGGGCACGCTGCGGGCCCAGACGGCCCGGGACAGGGAGCGTTCCAGGGAGCACGACGCCGAGGCCCGGCGGCTCAGGGAGATGGTCGAAACCAGCAATGTCCGCCGCAGATCCGCGGAAGAGCGGGCCGCCCTTCAGAAACAGGATCTCGACGGGCTCCGGACCGAACTGGAGACCATGCGCGCCGATATCGCGGCGGCCCGCGCCGAGGCCGAGGCGATGCGCCACTCCACCTCCTGGCGCGTGACGCGCCCGCTGCGCGGGGTCGGATCGCTGCTGCGCCGGCGCTCCGACCCCCCTCCTCCGAAAAATCCGGGCCTCGATCAGGCGGGCTGAGCGCTCAGGGGGTCATGGCGGCGCGCCAGGCGCGCTCATGGGCGAGAAGCTGGTCGTAATCGGCCGCGCGCAACAGGCCCGGCGGCGGGTCGTAGGTGCGTTTGAGATAGCTGCGCAGGTTGCGCTCCAGCACGTCCCGCACGGGGTGCACCCCTTCGTAACGGTCGAGCAGAAGGGCGGCGCGTTCATGGAACCGCGCCATGAAATCGGTGGAGATGCCGGTCGCGAAGGGTTTGCGCACCACCGGCATCTCTTCGAAATGCTCCCGTGCGCCCCGCGCGCGCAGCCGCTGGAAGAAATCCAGATCCCCCACGATCCGCCAGCGGGCATCGAAACCCAGCTCCTGCGCGATCTCGCGGCGCACGAAGCTGGCCTGGTGATCGTTGACCGATCCCGCCCAGAACATCTCCCGCGGGAGATAGTCGTGGACCATGCCGTCCTCTGCCCGGACCGCCTGGCCGACAAAGAGGTCGAGCCGCGCCAGAAGCCGGCCGGAGACACGGTGCAGAACGTCGCGGTCGACCAGCACGTCGCCCGCATTGAGAAACAGGACCCAGTCGCCGCGGGCCCGCGCCAGCGCCCGGTTCATCGCGTCGTAGATGCCCGCATCCGGCGCGGTTTCCAGATCGTCGATCCAGTCGCCGAAACAGACCAGCGCCTCTGTCGTGCCATCGGTCGAGGCGCCGTCCTGCACGATCACCTCGTAATCGTGCAGGGACTGCTCGAAGACGCTCGACAGCGTGGCGATGACGCCGGTGACATCGTTCCTGACCACGGTGATGACGGATATGAGAGGCGCGGCCCGGCTCATGCATCCTCCGCCGCGTAGATCCCGCCCAGGACAAGGCGGGGCCGGTCCGGATCCGGCAAGGGGCCGGGCGGGTCGGGCAGCGTGATGTGAACCGTCGACAGGCCCGATCCCAGCGGCAGCGGTATCTCCACATGGACGGGTCGGCCCGGCTGCGCGGCCGTGACCCGCTGTTCATGGCTCTGCCCCTCGACACGGACATGCAGCCGCAAGGCGCGCTCGCCCGGATAGAGCCGCAGGCCAAAGCCCGAGACCGGCACCGACAGGGCAACGGTGCAGGCGCCCGTGTTCTCGCTCAGCGCCACGAGCGGGCCCGGCTCCTGCGCGCCGGCCCAGCTCTGCCAGCCGTCGCGCGGCTTCCAGTTCAGCATCGGCCGGCCGCGCGGGCGGGCGGGTGGCGGGGCCATGGGCGGGGCCGCCCCGGTGACGGCAAGATCCGCGAAAAGCCGGCGGAAGGCGTCCCCCGGAAGGCTGCGCAGCCAGCGGGCCGCCCCGAAATCGGCGATCGCGACGGGATCGAAGCGGTCCTCCTCGATCAGCCGCAGAAGCCAGCGCCGGACAGCGCGGACCATCGGCCGCTTCGCGACCCGCCGCAGGGCGCTGTCAAAGGCGGGCAGGAGGCCGGCGGCAGGCAGGAGGCCGGGACGCTGTGCGCGCAGGAAGACCGTCACGAGGGCGCGGGCCTGGCGGTCCAGATCGGTATCGGACAGGCCCGGGGCGGACCGGTTGTAGACCGTTCCGGCAAAGCTGTCGGATCTGTGCCAGCGATGCCCCGGCAGGGCGGCCAGGCGCAACTTGAACTCCCAGTCCTCGTAGAGGGTGCCGGTCAGGTCATAGCCGCCGGCCGCAAAATAGCTCGCGCGCGCGAAGGTCAGGTCGCGGGGCATCATGCCCTCGCGCGCCAGCAGACGGGCATGGATCTGCTCGGGCGTGGCGGAGCCATAGAAGACGGCCGTATCCTCCAGCAGATGGCGCGCAGGGCTTTCGGCCAGAAGGATGTCGCTGAAAGCCACGCGGGCCAGGTCGCCGGCCAGGACACGCGCCTCTCCCTCCAGCTTGGTGGGCCAGTAGAGATCGTCGCCATCGAGCTGGGTCACGAAATCGGTGCCGGCCCGCGTGATCCCGATATGGCGCGCCGCGGCGGGGCCGAGATTGATGTCGAGCCGGACAAGGGTCACCTGGGCGAAACGCAGCTCCAGCTCGGCCAGAAGGTCGGCACTGTCATCGGTGGAGCAATCGTCGACCACCACGATCTCGTCGAAGGGCACGGTCTGTTGCAGGCAGGACAGGACCGCATCGACCGTCAGCAGACCGCTGTTGTGGGAGGTGACGACAACGCCGAAGCTGCGGCCGGCCTTCAGGGCCCCGGCCTCCGGATGGGGGTGGAAAAGGGGCCGGTCAGGCGCGTCGGCCCCGCGGTTTTCGCGGATCGTGTCGATGAGCGCGCCCAGATCCGTGGGATGGGGCGGGCGCTGCATGATCCTGACGAAGGGCGTGACCTGGCCCAGCAGCATCCTTTCGTGCAGCGCGGCACCCATGATCTGAGCATCGGCCCCGGCAAGGGGCAGACGATAGGCCCCCGAGCCGTAGCGGTCGGGCAGGGCCCCGGCAAGGCGCGCGGCGGCGTCGGGTCCGAGGGCCGGGTCGAGCACGTCGCGACGATACAGCTCGAAAAGCGGCAGAAGGTGGTCCATGTCGGCCACGGTGAGGTTGACCGCCCCCGCCTTCGGACCCGCGGCCCGTGTGGCGCCGAGATGGATCTCGGGCGCGCCGGGCCGCCCGAGGAAGGCCGCGATGGCCCCGAGCGCCGCGGCGGGATCGGCGGCCAGCGCCTCGTGACAGACAAGGTGGACGCGGTCCGGGTAGTCGCGCGCCACGGCGCGCATCTCGGCGGTGAAGGCCGCGACCCAGGCGGCGGGCCATTCGATCGAGCGCCGCCCGTCGGGCAGGGCCCCCGCGTCGATCCCCGGCACCGGCGGACGGGCCAGAAGCCCGGCCTTGAACCGGGGCCTGTCATCGGCGTGGAAATCCTCGCCGAAGAAGGAGAACATCCCCAGCCCCGAATTGACCGTGTCGACCGGGTTGCGCAGGCAGGCGATGACCCGCAGATCCGCGAACCTCTCGAGGCCGGCCCGCAGCCGGCCCGCGCCGCGGATCACCTTGACGAGGCTGGCATCGGGCCGCCGCCCCGGATCGCCGTCGAAGGGCGCATCGAACAGGGTATCGAGAAAGGCATCGTGGCCCGGATCGCCGGGGCCGTCGAGAAAGAGCGGCGTTGTCAGATGCACATGGAGCCCCGCATGGGACAGGCTGGTCAGCCCGAAGCCCTGCCCCTTCATGCGCGGGCTGCGGATATCCCACAGATAGGGTTCATAGCGGAAATTGACCGCCCCCCCGCCGGCCCGGAGAAGCTGGCCGACCTGGCGGTAGATCAGCGTTGTGGCCGAGCGGCCGACGCCACTGACGAGGATCCGCTGCAAGGGGCACTCCGAACCTGGGGCCCGCCCCCGGAGGCGGGGGAGGCACAGCGCAGGTTCTAGCGCAGGCCGCAGGGTGCTGTCCATCAACCCCCGAAGACAGGCCGTGCCGGGTCAGCCCTCCCGCGCGACGCGGCGGGCCACCCAGGCGAGATAGGCCCGTTCGGGCGAGGACAGGCGCGGACGGCCGGTCGCAGCCCAGAAGCCGCGCCATTCGGCCTCGAGCGCATGCACGTCCCAGCCCGGGGCGAGCGCGCGGACCTTGTCGGCCGTCTCGGGCCCGAAAAGCGGGCCCTGCCCCACCTCCCTGTCGGTCTCGACAAGGCGGCGGCGGGTGACGCGGATGATGTCGCCCTCGTCCTCGCAGAGCGCATAATCGGGCAGCGGGTCGGCGGCGATCATCTTGCGGATCGCGGCGCGAAACACCCGCACCGGGGCATCCGAGCCCGCCTTGGCATGCAGCAGCGGCAGGGAGATGCGCCATTCGCGCTGTGCGCCGCAATGTTTGCGCGCCAGTTCGTAGACCCGCCTCTCCAGCGGCTTGCGCAGGGTGAAATAGTCGCGGCTGAGGGTCAGGACCGATTTCGACAGGACCGCGCGGTAGAGCCATTCGCTGAGCGTGACGGTGACCGAGACCATGCGGCCCTCGCGCGATTTGGTGGAGCGGGTGCGGCGCACGATCTCCCAGCTTTCGATCAGGCCGAAGCCGCTGGTCGTCTCCTGCCCGCCCTGGGCGAGATTGGTGGTGATGCGGGTGCCGGCCAGCCTCTCGAAGGCCTCGCGCAGGCGGACATAGCTGTCGCCGCCGGTATCGCGGCGGGTGGCGACCAGAAGGTCATGGGCGGTGAGCCTGAGCGTGCGGCTGACCGCGCGGCCGGCATTGAGCGCGGCCATCAGCTGGCTGATGCAATAGATCAGGATATCCTTGTCGTGGATCGTGGCCCGGCCCCGGACAGAGGGCGTGACGGTCACCTCCACCCCGTTATGTTCATAGCGCCGGATGCGCCGGTCGGGCCGGGTGGACAGCGAGAAGAGCGGATGTTCCATCGAGGCCAGGTCATCCTTGGGACTGGCATCGAAGATGTCGCAGACAAAGAAATCGCGCATTGCCGCGGGTTGCTGCGACATGCTCATGCCCCGCTGCGCCTCCCGAAGGAAATCTGCACCATCTGCCCGCGTCCCGATCTGCCTCGCGCGGGATCTGAGCGCCCCGCTTGTCACCGTTGCCCCTCCGCGCACACATGCGGCCCGGTTCGGGGTTTCAGTGACACCGAGCCTAGAGTTATCCACAGATTCGGTCCAGCCCGGGCGCGCGGGAAATCGTGGTATCGGAGTCGGACGGTCGGGGGATCAGAGTCGGCCTATCGGAGGATCAGAGTCGCCCGGACGAGATGAGAGACGGAGAAAATGTTCATAATCAATGAATTAGAGGGTCAGGGAAAAAGCCTTAACAGATCTTATAACCAATCTATAACATTCACACAGGGTTTGATGGACGACGATCAGAGGGTGAAACGAATTGGCAACCTTTTGATTTTGCTTTGAAAAAGTGATGAAGAGATCACGGGGTGCAATCTTTTCTTTCATGTAGTGCGTTTTTTGATACTCTGATAAAAACACGATACATGAGGCGGCCATGGCACAGGTACCGACCCCCCCCTATTTCGGGATTTCGCCCGACGAGGCCGCCGCGGAACTTGATGTTCCGACCAGCACCGAGGGCTTTGCAGAGATCGCCCGGGCCTGTGCCGCGGGACGGGACGATCTGGCCTCGCGCGGGCTCGAGGAGAACGGGCAGCGGCAATTGCGGCTGTTTTCCACCTGGGAGATCACGCGCTACCTGATCCCCGTGGCGCCTGCCCATTTCCGGCGGGTGCTGAAGGGAAGCCCCGACCTGCCGCAGGGCCGGTCCGAGACCGAGGGCGGGGCCAAGTGGTTCACGCTGGACGAGGTGCTGCGGCTGAGGGCGCATTTCGCCGCGGAAGGATCGAAGGCCAAGAATTACCTGCCCTATCGCCCCGAAGGCCTTCCGGCCAAGACGGTGGCCGTGGCCAATTTCAAGGGCGGCGTGGGCAAGACCTCGACGGCGGCGCAACTGGCGATGTCGGCAGCACTCGACGGCTACAGGGTGCTGGTGATCGATCTGGACAGCCAGGGGTCGATGACCTCGATCTTCGGGGGCAAGGTCGCCGATGAATGGCAGACGGTCTTCCCGCTTCTGGCGCGCCATTATGCGGGGCATCTTCAGGCCGAGAACCGCCGGCGAATGGAGCGGGGCGAGGGGCCGATCGCGCTGGACGATACGCTGACCGAGGCGCTGCGGCTGCGATCTAAGGACCTGATCCAGGGAACGCACTGGCCCAATATCGACCTGATCGGGGCGCAGCTGAACCTCTACTGGGCGGAGTTCCAGGTGCCCGTCTGGCGGATGCAGGGGCGCGGCTGGAAGCTGTGGGACGCGCTGACCGACATCCTGGGCGCGGACGGGATACTCGACGCCTATGACCTGGTGATCCTCGATACGCCGCCGGCGCTGGGATACCTCACGATCAACGGGCTTGCGGCGGCGGATATCCTGCTGGTGCCGACCGGCGCCTCGTTCCTGGAATTCGATTCCACGGGGCGGTTCTTCGACATGCTGCACACCACCTTCCGGTCGATCGAGGAGGGGGAGAACCTGGCCGCGCGCGCCCTCGGGCGGCCCGAGATGGCGTTCCAGTGGGATGCGGTGCGCGCCGTCGTGACCCGCTATGACGGCAGCCAGCAGGCGGAGCTGGCCGGTCTGATGCAGGCCTATCTGGGACGCACCCTGTCGCCGCACCGGCAGGATTTCACCGCGCTGATCGGGCAGGCCGGAGAACAGGTGCAGGGCATCTACGAGGCCGATTACCGCGATTTCAACCGCGAGACCTATGCCCGCGGCCGCGAGACATTCGACGCGACCTATGCCGCCTTCAAACGGCTGCTTTACGGGGCCTGGCGCCGGGACGAGCGGCTGGCCCGGGAGGCTGCGGAATGACCGGGTTGTGGTGCGGCGCGAGGAAGGGAGACTGACCGATGGCGAAACGCAAGCGCCTGGGCCCTCCGCGGCTTGAACCCGAGGCCGGCCCCGCGGGGGACCGTCCGGGGCTTGGCATGTTTCCCGAGGCCGGCCCCGCGCAACGCGCGCCGATCGCGGATGTGGCCGGGGATGCGGCCGCGCAGGCGGCACTGTCCGAACTGAGCGAAACGTTGCGGTCAGCGCGGGCCGAGGGCCGGATGATCCTGCGGCTGCCGCTGGACGATGTGGACGAAACCTATCTGGTGCGCGACCGGGTCGCCCTGGATGACGAGGAGATGCAGACCCTCACCGAGAGCCTCGTGAAGCGTGGCCAGCAGACCCCTGTGGAGGTGGCGGAGCTGGGTGAGGGGCGGTGGGGCCTGATCTCGGGCTGGCGGCGCCTGACGGCGTTGCGCCACCTCGCGGCGGCGGGCCGCACTGGCCCCGATGGCGCCGTGTTCGAGACTGTTCAGGCGATTGTCCGCCGCCCCGAAGACGCGGCGGATGCGTACCTCGCGATGGTCGAGGAAAACGAGATCAGGGTCGGGCTGAGCTATTACGAGCGGGCACGGATCGTGGTCAGGGCGACGGATCGCGGCGTTTTCCCTTCCGACCGGGTGGCATTGTCGGAGCTGTTTCACGCGGCCTCCCGCCCCCGCCGGTCGAAGATCGGCAGCTTCGTCAGGATCGTGCGTGCGCTGGACGCGGAGTTGCGGTTCCCGGCCCAGATGACCGAAAGGGCGGGGCTGGCGCTGGCTTCGGTCTTGCAGACCGATCCCTCGCGGGCCGATGTCCTGGCAGACCGTCTGCGCGCGGCTCCGCCGGAGACGGCCGAGGCCGAGGCGCGGGTCGTGGCCGAGGTGGTCAGGTACGGCATGACAGGTCCGCCGGACAGGGAAAGGGCCGGCGACGCCCCCGTTGCGTCGCGCCGGAACCCGCCTGTCGAATCCTTTGCCATCGGCAATATCTCGGTGACGACCTTCGCGGATGGTCGGATCACCCTGTCCGGGCCGGGAACCCGGGACGGGACCTTTCGCGACAGGCTCTTTTCCTGGCTGGACTGGGACAATCGGGATTAGGGTAAACTTAACATAATATGTTTCGCGCGCGAAACCCCTGGTTCCGGCCCTGTTGTGGCGGTGTTCCGGGTCGTTATGGTCCGTGCGTGACGGGCGCGCATGGGTGGGTGGATGCAGACCGAGCTTTTCATTACGACGCCGTGCCTGAATGCGGTCCGGACGATCGACCAGACAATCCAGAGCGTGGTGGGCCAGGCAGGCCCTGTCCGGGTGCGCTATCATGTGCAGGATGGCGGGTCTTCGGACGGAACCTGGGAGCGGATCCTGTGGTGGCAGGACATGCTGGCACGCGGGGACTGGCCCCTTGTCTGCGCCGATCTGCAATTCAGCTGTCATCAGGCTCCCGATGGCGGGCTTTACGATGCGATCGTGTCGGGGTTCGTCGCGCTCGGGCCCCGACAGGACGGGTTTCTGGCCTGGATCAATGCCGATGACATCTACCTGCCCGGCACCTTCGCCTTCCTCGCCGCCGCCGACCGGCAATTTCCGCCAGAGTCCATCTCTTGGATCGGAGGAAGCGTCTCTGTCATTCGGGACGAGATGATCGTCGCCTCACATGACAGGGAGCTTCCGACCACCGTCGTGAGGGCCGGACTATGCGACCATGCGCATTGGCATTTCGTGCAGCAGGAAGGCACCTTCTTTCGGGGCTGGCTCTGGGACAGGGTCTCGCCCGAAGAGACGATCCGCCCGATGAGATTGGCCGGTGACTGGAACCTCTGGCGGCTCATGGCCGGGCAGGCGGAGCTTGTCCAGGCGGGCCGGCCCCTTGCCTCTTTCCGGGTGCGGCCCGATCAGTTGTCGGCCACCCAGGCAGAGGCCTACAGGGCCGAGATCGAGGCGGTCCTGCCCGAGGCCCGGCGACGGCAGGCCCTGAAGGAGATCGCCGCGGGTGCGCCGCCGACGCGGCTGCGCCTTGAAAGCCGCTTCGCGGCGCAGGCGCTCACCCTCGTGGAAGAGGCCGTGGACGGGCGGCATTACACCCGTTTTCCCGAGATGTTCGGGGAAGAGACGTTCAGGCCCATGCGCCGCATCCGCATGAAGGGCAAGGTCGACGCCCCCCCGGCGACGCCCCCTGTGCAGGACCGGCAGGGCGGTCTCTCGCCCGCTGCGCAGGATCGGTTGCGCCATGTCCGGCGGAACGGCTGGCTTCAGGTGCTCGATACCGGGTGGCAATATCCCGCGATCACCGAGGAACATGCCTTTCGCCGGCTCGAGGCGATGGGCGGGCTGCCGGCGGGCATCGTCTACGTGGCCTATCCATGGGCCACGCTGATCGATCATCTCCAGGCCAAGGGCGTCGATGCCCTGCTGCAGGAGGAGGTGTTCGACGCCTTCTGCGCCGGCCTGCCGGAGGACGGTGTCCGGATCACCACCTGCCAACATGTCCTGTTGCCACGATTCCTGCACCTGTTCCGCAAGGCCGGGATCGACCACATCTTCTGGCCCCATGCGACCGAGGCCGATCTCGGGGCCGAGGGGCCGCGCCTGCATCCGTTTCCGCTCTATCCCGTGCAGATGCCTGCCCGGACTGTCCCCGGTGCCGAGGGCGAGCGCCCGCATCTCTATTCCTTCATCGGGGCGCGGGCCAATCCGCACTACCTGACCGATGTGCGCAGCTGGATCCTCGATCAGCTGGGCGACCAGCCCGAAGGGCTCGTCCGGGGGCGGGAGGACTGGCACTATTCCCGGGTCGTCTATCATCACCAGATCTGGCAGGTGACCGAGGGAGAGACAGGGGCCCTCGTCGATGATGCCGCCTCCCTCGAGTTTCAGGAGGCTCTGTTCCGCGCGATCTTCGCCTTGTGCCCGTCGGGATCGGGGCCGAATTCCATCCGCCTGTGGGAGGCTCTCGGGGCTGGCGCCATCCCCGTCATCCTGTCGGACGACCTGGCCCTGCCCGGGGACCCGCGTCTCTGGGCGGATGGCGCCGTCTTCTGCGCCGAAACACCCGAGGCGGTCGCGGCGCTGCCGGACCGGCTTGCCGCCCTGGCCCGCGACAAGGAACGGCTTGCCGTCATGCGCACCGCGGGGCAACAGCTATGGGACCTCTACGGTCCTGCCGGCTTCGTGACGGATTTGCTGGAACTCGGGACCCGGCTGAGCGCCGCTGCCGGTGCAGAGACGCCATCGCCATCGGTCCTGAGGCTTGCGCGGCGCGTCCTGGCCCCCCCCAGCCCCGACCCGGCCGAGGCGGAGTTGCTCCTCACCCTGGCCGCGGGGGCGGGGCCCGGCCCGGCCCCTGTCACACAGGAGTGTTTCGCGGCGAACGTCCCGGTCGGTGCGGCGCTTGTGCGGGCCGCGGCACGGCTGGGGGCCGGGCATCCGGCCCTGGCCGGAAAGCCGCTGTCTTCCCTGCATGGCGGGGCAGATCCGGCCAAAGGCCATGGATTTGAAACAGGCACTGTTTCAGCGGATCAGAGCCTGTTTCCCGGTGCCCTGGCCCGCGTGGCCGAGCAATTGGGCATGGCGCTGACCGATCCGGACGCGGCCGGGGCCGCCCGTCTTCACGCAAGGCGCGCCGCTGCCATCGCGGGCAGCGACGTGCCGCAGGCCGCGATCCTGTCGGATCATCATGCGGCGCTCTACAGGCTCTTTCTCCATCGCGACGAAGGGATCGGGATCGCCGATCTGCTGGCGCGCTGGCAGGACGGCCCGATCGAGGAGGATCTCGATGCGGCGCAGGATGCCGGTTGGCCCGATCCGGTCCTTGCCCGGTTCAGCCGCCTTTACGGGGGCCTGCGTCTTCTGTGGTCGGTGTCTCCCGATCGGGACACGGCGGTCGAGGCGCTGGTGCTGGGTGCGGTGCCGGCCTGCCCGGACAGGCCCGGTCTCGACCGGCTCCTGCCCCGAGCGGCGCGGATCGACCTGTCGGGCCAGACAGCCGACCGGGCCGGGCCAAGCCTTGCCGCCTTCGAGCCCGATGCCCTTTTCGCCGCACATTGGCTGTCGGCCCGGGCGGTGCTGCGTGACCGGCTGTCCGACCCCGAAAGGCTGCGCGCGGCGCGCGCGGCCGTCGTGCTGGCAATGATGGCACCGCAATAGGCTCTGTTCCTGCGCGAAACGGCCCTAGCCCAGACGCTGGCGAAGCCACCTCAATGGCGCGGTGACCCGCCACGAGGTCGAGGCGTGAAGCTCTGCGATCCTGTCCCGAAGATGGGCGTTCTCCGCCTCGATCCCGGCCATGCGGGCCTCTGTCCCGGCGACCCAACTTTCCAGCGTGGCCTGCCTGTGCGCCTGGCTGAGCTCCGCCTCCCTGGCCTCGTCATGTAGCCGGATCACCAGCGCTTCGAGATGGCGGATATGGGCCAGCATCCGCGCCCTGTCCGTGGCGCCGGAGCCGTGACTGGCCGGATCGGTCCAGTGGGCATTGGTGTCGATCATGATGTGCCTGTCCCGCCTTGCTCTGTGGCATCACCCACCAGACAGGTTTTTCGACCCGAGGCCAAGGCCATGCCTTTGGCCTCGGGTCGAGGATGTCAGCTCCGGTCCAGCAGGTTTGCCGCCGGATTGTCCGCAATCTCGACATCTCCGTAATAGGCCTGCGCCTGTGCTGCGGATTTGTGCAGTGAAAGCCGCATCGCGGCCTGAAGCGGGGCCCCGTCCAGGGCCGCCTGGGTCAGAAAGCCCGACCGCAGCCCATGTGCCGACGCGAAATCCGCGCCGCGACCGCTTTGCTCGAGGCATCTCTTGACGATCTGGCCGATGCCGGCGGGGCTCAGTCCCCGGCGGCCGGGTCTGCCCGACTTTCCGATCTTGCGGAAAAGCGCGCCGTCCCGGATGTCGGCGGCGTCGATCCAGGCGGTGACGGCGCGCGCGGCACGCCCCTTCAGAACCAGTTTCGGGGTCTGTCCGGGGCGGGTCGTCTTGGTCTCGCCAAGGCGCAACCACACGATCCCGTCCCTGTCGAAATCGCCCAGATCCACATCCTCGCGCTTCAGGTTCGCGATCTCGGAACGCCGCCGTCCCCCCGAGGCCCAGCCCAGCAGCAGGATCGCCCGGTCGCGCAGCCCGCGCAGTCCGGGGCCGGTGGCGGCGCACATCTCGTCGAGAATCTCGCGGGTGATCGGGTTCGCGGATTTCGGGGCGGCTGGTCTGTGCATCGCGCGCCGGGCCCTGGCCCGCGCCTCGCGGATCAGCGGTGCGTCGAAGGGGGAGGGCAGGTTGCGCATCCGGTGAAAGCTGCGCCATGACGCGATGCGCCTGTCCAGCGTGCTTGCGGCCGGACAATCCAGTGACCGGCGCAGGCCCCTCCCGATCAGGCTGCGTGCCACGCGGGCCGCCTCTCCTGCGGCGCCTTGCAGGTCGCGGCTGTGATCGAGGACAAACCGCATGGCCACGGCCTCCTCCTCGGGCCAAGCCAGTTCGGCGCCGAACGCGGCCGCTTTCCACGCGGTGATATAGGCCAGATCCCGTTCATAGGCCCGGATCGTGTTGGCGGGCGTTCCGCGGGCAAAGAGGTTGGTCAGAGCCTCCAGCGCCTCTTCATCGAGATGTGTTTCCGGCGGCGGGACCAGGTTCGGCATGGGGGATTCATCCCGTGAGCAATCAGATACGATAACTCTACATTATCGTATCTGATGACCTTCGGGCAAGCAGCCTTCTCTAGTGGTCATCACATGTGAATAATGCACATGTCGCAAGCCAGACGCCTTTTCCAAAGGACTTTCCGATGAAACATCGGGCGCGCCGCAGATGCCGTTGCCCCGATCGGGTTGCGGGGGGCCTTGCGCCGGGCATGGGCAGGTCGGGCGGGATTGAGCACGGATGTCTAATCTGCTAGCTCAGACGGACATCTCAGAAGGAAATGCGAGTTTGCGGGTAGTCTTTCACATCGGTCTGAACAAGACAGGTACGTCCAGCCTTCAGAAATTCCTGAGCCTCAATCCCGACAACCTCGCGGCACAGGGCTGGCTCTATCCGCAGGCCGGCAGCGACGGGGTCGCCCATCACGAAGTGTTCCATGCCGCTCACCGGGGGATCGGCCCACTGAGGGAGCTGCGCGACGCGATCGAGGCCGAGGCCCGGGAGGCCGGGGGCAAGAATGTCCTGCTCTCGACAGAGGCGCTGCACGACACGCCGCATGTGGGCCGCATCGCCGAGGCCTTCGAAGGCTGCGAGGTGCAGATCATCATCTTCCTGCGCGATTACATCGACTATCTCAGCAGCTGGTATCGCGAGGATGTCCAGTCCAGCGCGCTGTGCAGCGATTTCGAGAATTACGCGGTGCTCAAGCGCAAGCCCTTTGTCCCGATCCTCAAGCGGTGGGAAAAGGCCTTCGGCCGTGACGCGCTCCATATCCGCGACTACAACAGGCAGGTCCTGCGCAACGGGTCCAGCATCGACGAGATTCTCTGCGGCATCCTCGGGATCGACAGCATCGAGGGCTGGAACACGGTGGGCTGGGAAAACAATCCCAGCGTCTCGGGCAACCTGCTGTTCTTCAAGCGCCTGATGAACAACTTCATCCCGCGCGACGAGGCGCCGGTCTACAGCGAGGAGATCATCGAACTGGCCAAGGCGGACGACGCGTTCCGCCGCCCGATGTTCATCCGCAAGGAATTCTGTGAATACCTGATCGGCAGCCAATACACGGCCGATCTCATCCAGCTCGAAGGGGAATACGGCTTCAGCCTGAGCATGAAACCCCCGGGCCGCGACGGCTCGCTGATCCCCGATCTCGACCGTCTGAAATCCGATTACGAGCTGATCCAGGAGACCTGCCGCGAAAAGAACCTGCCTTTCGGTGAACGGCTGGCGCAATTTGCGCCAGCCCTCTGTCTCTAGGCAAGGCGGCGGCAGCGGCTGGCAGCGGCTGTCGCCCGCGCGATTTAGCCTTTCTTCACCAATTCATACCCCTTGCTCTCCATCCTTCTCAGGATGCGCCGGGCCTGTGTATGAAAGACAGCGCTCTCTTCTTCCCACGAGGCGCGACGCCCCTCGTCGCCCATCTCCACCCAGGTGTCGGCATGTTTGTTCGCATGCAGGGCGTGGGCCAGTTCGATGACTGTTCCGAGAGAAAATTCTTCGGAGGACGAGGCCTTGGATGTCGTCTTGCGAGCCATGACAGTTCCTTTCTCAATGTCTAAGTCGAAATCAGATGTTTTTTTTTGAGTGCGTCGGAAAGATCAGCGGCCAGCTTCACCGGTGTTCTGGGTAGGACATTCTCGATCCCGACATCCTCATAGAGCCGATAGGACCGTTCGCAAAGTGTTTCAAAATCAATGATTTCGCCGGGTTTCTCCGTAACTCGACCGCATACGAACAATTCGCTTGCACGATAAGGCAATTGATAGGCCTGACGCACCGAGGGTGTCGGCGGGATAACGGTGTCATTCGTCAGGTTATGAGGGAGTGTGGAGGTGTCGATCCAGTTGGCCGTTTCCCCGATCGCTGTCTTCACCAGCCGTTCCGCCATCCGGCTCAGCGTCCTCAGGCTGGGATGATTGATTGTCAGCATCCCGACTTCCTGCCGATTGATCGTGTCGAAGATGTCGGCCACTTTCACGTCCAGCCCGGATTCCCGGGTGCGGATTTCCTCGTAGCTGTCGATCCAGACCTTCTGCACGTCATAGACCGGCGTGACGATCTCGTTTCGCCAGATCTCGGCCACCTCCCTGATCGGCATGCCGTTGACATGGCCATAGATCGCAAGCGCGCTGTGATAATCTCCGATGGGGGATCTCAGGCGGGCATTTTGGGCGTTGTCCACATAGATGATATCGGGGTGCAGTCCCGAGAAAAACGGCACGGCATAGCTCAGGATCGGCCCCTTGAAGGTCTCCTTGAGATTGGCGAGGGCGAAGTCTCCCCAGTTCGCGTTATGCGGAACGCTGAAGATGATGTCGAAGCCGTCCAGCCGGCGGAGAAGATCCTCCCTCTGCTCCGGGCCAAGCGCATAGAGCGCCACCGCTTCGACATCCGAGAAATGCCCGCTGTGCCGCAGCAGCTGCGCTGTGGTGTGCGAGGTGCAATTGGCGATCACGAGGGCCTTCATGATGCCCTCTCGAAACTGGCCGACCGTGTCATCAGCCGCTCGATCATCGGGGGCGTCCTGTCCTGCAGGATGTCGCGGATCGCCGCCTCGCGGGGCCGGTTGAAGCCGGGCAGAAGGTCCTGCTGGCGCTTGATCAGGATGCCGCTGAAGATCGGGTCGGAGAGGCAATCGTGAAGGGCCTGCAGGTTTTCCAGGGACCGGGCCTCGCCGAAGATCGGGCCCGAAACCTCCCACGGGATCAGGTCTCCGCAATCGCAACGGTTGTCAAAGCTCAGATCGGCGGCCAGACGGCCCGCGGCCACCGTGCTCGCCACCCGGTGTTCGAGCCTGGCAAAGGGCTTGTCGCCCAGATGCAGCCGGACGGAGCAGGGCAGGTCGAGATCCGCGAACATCTCGAGCGCCGGGACAAGCGCGATGTCGGATTTGCCAAGCGGGTGCAGCACCGCGCCGCCGGTTTCCGAACAATGGACGATCTCGAAGCCGTGTGTCGCCTCGTCGTCCGGGCTCAGCGGTCCGGCGGGCAGTTCGGCAAAGCTGGGGGGGCGGTCCGTCTTCAGCCCCAGCCGGGTCATCAGCATCCGCGAGGTGACGATCACCCGTTCGGGCTGCATGGTCAGCACCGTGTCGTGGACCGGGTCGACCGCCCCCACGAACAGCAGCGATGCGGGCGTCCGGAGAAACCGCTCCGGATCGGAGGTCAGCAGGATGGTCTTGCGCGGTTCCTCCGCCTCGGCCAGACCGAAATCCAGCGCGCCGGACCGGTGCATCCGGGTCACCAGTTCGGACATGATCCGGGCGAACAGCCCCTCGCGGGGATCGACATGGTAGCGGAATTCCAAGGTCTGACCTCTCTCCTGCTTCGGGCAGTGACAACGCGACTTCAGGTGATCGCGAACTCCGACAGCTTGAGGCACAGCACGCGCCCCTGGGGATGTTCGTGCGATCCCGTGGGGGTGAAGAAGGGCTGCCCGCCCTTCAGCTCCACAAAGGCCAGCTGGCTTCCGCCGGGGCGGGCGGGCGCGACCGTGACCTCGATTTCGGTCTTCGACGGCATCCGGACCTCCATCTCCGGGCTGATGGCGGTGGCCTTGGCCATGCCGCGCCTTGCCTCGATCGAAAAGGACAGGGTCGCCGTCTCGCGCGGGCGCCGCAGCCCGATCACGGCATGAGGCTTGCGGGTCCAGACCAGGGTGCTTTCCGGGGCATGGCATCCCAGCAGCAGCATGGTGTCGAGGATCGGGTGCGCCTGCCCGATCTCGTCGAGCCGGGTCGCGCGCACCCCGCGCAGGAACATGTGGGTCTGCATCGCGTCACGGATCTGGCCGATCTTGTCGGACAGGCCCGAAAGCTCGGGGCCGAGAGACTGGCCCTTTTCCCGCTCGGCCGAGAAGCGCTCGCGTTCATGGGTTATCAGGGCATTGACCAGAGTGTCGTAATCCCGGGCCTGCCGGCCTATCAGGGCCTGACCCACCCGCTCGTAATAATCCTCGAGCATGTCGTCATTGTCGAGAAAGATGATCGAACGCCGCACGACGGGGGGCACCGCCGACAGCTCGATCGCGCCGTCCAGCACCCGCCGTTCCAGGAAATGCCGGATCAGGAGCAGGGTCTGCTCGATCTCCGGAGGCGCGACGAACCGCGAGAAGGCCGTGAGCGTCCCTTCGACATCGGCGCGGCGGCTGCCGGGCATCAGGGTCATGCATTCGAGGCTCAGCGCCTTGATCCGGCTGTCGGCATCCGGCCTGCGCATGATGGCGCTGCTGCTCATCCGCCCCGCCTTGTTGCGCACCATCCCGTCCAGGGCCGCGCGGTAGCGTGCGGTCCCGGCCTCCTCGGTGCGGTTCGCGGCGGGTTTGCAGGAGGCGATCAGGGTCTCGAAATAGCGCCGGGCGGTGCGATCGGCGGCATAGGCCCGCGCGCCATCCGACAATTCCCTGAACCGTTCGGGCCGCAATGCGCCCTCGATCTCGGAGGCGATGGCCGATCGGGACAGGGTCCTGACCTTCTGCACGACCGTGTCGGGCAGGTCGTCGTAGCAGCCCGAGGCGAAGACCACGACGGGGATACCCACCGCCACCTGTTCTGCCAGGGACCCGCTGGCCGTCTCGGTATTGGGGTGGCGGATATTGACGAACATGTGCGAACTGCCCTTCAGCGCGCGCAATTCCCCCTCCGAGACATTCTGCGCCACGGTGCAGGTGAAGGTCTCGTGCGAGGCCTGGCCGGCCAGCCGGACGATCCGGTCGCAATAGGTGGCATGCCCCGGACGACCGGCGATCCTGTAGTGGATCGGCCGGTCGAGTTTGCGGGCGACATCGGCGATGGCCGGGATCAGAAGGTCATAGTTCTTCGGAGGAGAGATATCGCCGAAGGAGGAGATCCGGATCTCCCCGACAGGGGCGGCGGGCTGGTCCGGCACCGGCTTCTTGTCGGTGGGCAGGAACAGGCGGATGAAATCGAATGTCCCCAGTTTCGACAGCTCGCGTTCGGCAAAGGCCGAATGCACGACCACCTGGGTCGCGTTCGACAGGAACGGCTCGATCAGCGGAAACTCGATGCAGGCGGGCGTGTCCCATGGGGCATAGCGGGCGCGCCCGGGCGCGGTGGTGATCCGGGATCTTTCGAGGATCTCCGCGCCGGCCTCGCCGTAATGCTCGATCAGCATGCCCGCATAGAGGGCCGGGTTGGCGTTCTGTTCGAAGATCACGTTGGCCCAGTAATGCTGCATCATGATGTCGTGCACGATCACGATGCCGGGATGCGACAGGCACAGCCGGTTGATCGCGCTGTGATTGGTCACGTTGTTGCCGATATTGAAGATCGTCAGGTCGTAATTGGCCTCGAAGAACCCGGTATCATGCCAGGGTTGCAGGATCGTCGCGGGAACCGGGGGCACGAGGTAGTGACTGCTGGGTTCGATGAACAGATCGACAGTCAGATCGGAGGTCTTGCCTATCGTGTCCGCACAGGCTCGCAGGATCGAGTGCGAATGGTGCGAGATGTCCGAAAATCTGGATAATGGGCTTAACCAGGCAATACGCATCAGGCGACTTTGAACTGAGAAAAAGATACAAATCTTGAAAACACAGATACCATATGCTGTCCAGACCGCGTCATTGGAAAAGGGTGTGCCCTGTCTGGCGCACCTTAGTGTTCGGGAGCAGGTTTGCAGATTTTCCGGCATGGGGTGGACCGGGCTTCCGTCCACCATGCACGATTTTTCATCGCCTGGGAGACGGTTTGAACGCCTGTCAGGCGACAACGGATCTGTCCCAACGCAGCGTCATCGGCCGCGATCAGACGTTGGGGTGCGTTTGCAGGATGTGGACAGCGTCGAAGACGAAAGCTTTGCCGCGTGGCCCGGCCAGGATGACGTGGTAATCATGCGCCGGCTCGGCGATCTCGACCGATGCGAGAATTGACAGGCCATCGCATGGGGCGACATTCGGCAGCGACAGGAGCTCGTCGGTCCCGGCCTCTTTCGAGACGAACCTGATGGACAGGGCCGACACGTCTTCCACCTCCGAAAGTTCGATGGCGAGCCGATATCTGCCGGGGGTCAGATAGACGCCCGGACCATAGAGAATGGCGCCCCGGTCCTCTGGCAGGACGCGTAGCCTGCCATTGCGCAGATAGCCGCCCACCACCCCGCCGCGATCCGTGAAATACGCCAGTTCGTAGGAACGGTTCGTTCGGTAGCCATAGATGCCCCGCGTCTTCCAGATCACGCCATAGACATTGCCCTTGGCCAATCCCTTTCCATCGAGACCGGGCCCTGTCTTGCGCCGATGGGTCACAAGACGGGAGGGGCAGCCGGGGTGGTCGAAAAGCAGCGTGGGCAGCGGATCTGTGGGGTTGAGCAGAAGCCCCGTGCCCGGGTTCAGTTCTTCCGGTGCGCAGGCCATCGCCAGGCAGCGCCCGAACAGGACAGGCCCTGTCGGGGCCATGTGGTTCGGTCCGTAATACTCGGAGTGCACGTTCGCGATACAGGTCTCGATTGTCTTTTGCAGCGCGGGATGGCCGGGCGGGCTATAGATCAGCCCGTTCAGGCAATCCGAGGGTGCGGCCGACATGATGTCGCGGAAGACCGTAAGCCTGCCTTCCTCGACGGGGAGGGGAGCCTGGAAATTGATCGAGATGTCGAAATAGATCCCGCCCTGCAGGTAGAGGATGCAATACCGCGCCAGATCGGCCTTGTAGGCATAGGGCACCAGCGTGCGATAGGCCTGCAGGACCTCGGGCGGGAATCCGTCGTGCAGGCGCGCCTCGATCTCGTCGTTGAACAGGACATGGTGCAATATGTCGGGATGCTGCCGGGTGAAGCTTTCGACATTCTCGGTCAGCTGATCGGGAAGTCCGGGGGCGTCGTCATTCCGATCCTGTATGATGATGCTGAAGGCGTCCAAGTCTCTCTCCGTTTTCCGGGTCCCGGCCCTCTCTGGCGGGCCGCTGGCGGCGATATCCTCGCCATGCTTGCGCGCCGTTTCTTCGAGAGACGCGAGCCGTCTGGACGGCTGTGACAGGGCAAGCGGAGGATAGATGTGCTGGTTGAGATTGGCAAAGGCGCGTATTTCTCACACCGGTTTCGGAATAACGGCCTTCATCATCGGAGTGGTCTCGAGGGTCCATTCGGGATAGTGTGTCATCGTCAGGGCAAGAGGCTGGGCGAAACCGTCAGACCGTGTCCCACAACCATGTTCAAGGAAACCATCCATGTCCGACGTCTCGGCCAACAAGCCCATCGTTCTTGCCATCGGCCGCAACCTGAACCGCATCGAGCTGAAGCTGGCCAATCCCGAAGCCTCGCCCGAAGAGGTCAAGGCTGCGTGGCAGGAAAACCGCGCTGATTACATGAAGAAGAGTCGGCGCCTCCTGTCGGCTCTGGAAAAGCAGGGCTTCACCATCACGGCGCCCGAGACGGCCCCGCAAGAGGGCTGATCTCCTCCGGGCGACCGGCTCATTCGGTCCGGATCGGGGCCGCCTGCATGAGGTCGGGGTGATCTGCGGCGCGGGCCTCGGCCACGATCTCGCGCGCGGTCTGTTCAAGCGCCTCGAGACGGCTGGGCGGCAGGGCAAGGTCGATGGGGGCATAGCGGCGCGTGCCCAGATCGGCAAAGGCCACGGGCAGGCGCATCGCGGCAAGCCCGGCCTCGGTTTCCAGCCGTGACAGGCGGCTCCCCTCAAGCGTGTCGAGATCGATGATCAGCTCCGCGTTTTCCCGAGCCTGCGCGCGCGCCTCGTGCCACAGCGCCGCATGGATCAGGAAATGCTGCTCGAGGCTGTAATCGGCATAGGCCTGCCCCAGGTGGCCGTGGAAGTAGAACTGGAACGGTTCGTCCCGCACCGGAACATGCCGCGACAGCGCGCGCATCAGCGGCGTCTGCGCGTTGAAATAGAGATAGGCGAGGTTGTTGCGCAGGAAGCCGTGCACCCCCTTGACCTCGAAGCTCAAATACGAGCCCCAGATATCGCGCAGGTTCCGGCTGAGATAGACATGGGTCGCCTGCGGGAAAAGCCGGCGCATCCGGTCCTGCCTGAGCCCGGTGCGGTTGAACTGCAAGAACAGGTTCTCGGTCCGGGCGGCCCCGACCAGCCCGTCCACATAGGCGGTGACGGCGGCATCGCTGCCCTCGAAATCGAGCATGTAGCTCATCCGCCGGTCATAGCCGCGCACGCCCTTCTCGCCCGGGGTCAGCAGCCCCTCATATTCCGCAAACAGCCAGTCCGACCCGTCCTTCGGCCCGGCATGGCGGAAGGATTGCCCCGAATGCCGTTCGCGGAACCGGGCGATCTCCTCGGGCCTGAACAGGGCCAGATCCTCGTGGAAGGGCTCGTAATAGGCGGTCCAGTCCCGGGCCCGGCGCACCTTGTGGAAGATATAGGTGGAGCCCGAGCGGAACAGGCTGTGCATCATCACCACGTTGCGACCCTCGCTTGCCGGGTCATGGGCGCCGTGGATCGCACCGGGAGAGACATGCAGCGCGCGCTTGAACCGCTCGATCCGGGGCGGGTCGGCAAAACCGCCGGGATCGGCCCCGAGCCGCCGGGCCACGGCCGCGCCCTGTTTGAGGTTGTGCCGGATATAGGGCAGGCCCTGCCGGCTTTTCGACGGCACGTCGTCGCCGATATGGAAGGTCAGGGTCTGTGACGGGAAATAGCCGATCTTCTTCGCCCGGGCGATCAGGTTCCACAGCACCACCCGCCCGATCAGGTGCACGCCCACCAGCGTGTCGGCGAAATGGCATTTCTCGAGGATCTCGCGCGAGACGACGAAACAGTCGAAGCCCGGATGATCGGTGCCGATCTCGGCATAGATCTCGGTCAGTTCGGCCGGCGTGGTGAACCGCTTGGGCAGGGTCCGGCGGTTGATCACGAGCGCGTCGTGCCCCTCGACGATCCGGTCGGCCACGAAATCGTAGAAATGCGGCAGAAGGCCGATATCGCTGTTGGTATAGACCACATGCGTGATCTCGTCGGGCAGCCCGTCGAGCGAGAAGACATCCGCCAGAAGCGGCAGCTTGCGCGCATCTTCGGTGATCCCCAGATCGCGGGCCGAACGATAGAGCGGCAGGTCGAGGTCGAAGGCCACGGCCTGGTAGCCCGCATCCTCGGCAAAGCGGCGCGCTACCAGCGTGACCCTGGCATCGCGCGTCGCCTCCCTGGCGCGCACCATCGAACGGTAGACGATGGGCTGGGCGATATAGAGATCGGATGTCTTGGGCATGCGCACCGGGTTGACCAGATGGGCGATGCGGGGCCGCCCGGTCCGGACCGGCACGTCGCGCAGATCGCCCAGGCGAAGGAAGCCCGGGTTTTCCGCCTGCCGGTTGCCGATGAAGCGCGGATTGGCCCCGGCCCAGTCGGCCAGTTCGTCGCGGGGCGCCTCGAACAGCCGGGCCAGGTTGACCTCGAGGTTCATTTCGTATTCGGAAAAGCTTGCGCGCGAGAAATTGGCAAGCTTCGTCAGCGTGTCGAAGCCCTCCCGCTCGATCCGGGCGATCGTGGCCATCAGGGCGCCGATATCGGACGCGTCATGGAACCCCTCGAGCCCGGGCAGCCCGTCCCAGCCGGTCGCGGTCGAGATCACCGGCACCCCGTGGCTGAGCGCCTCGACGCTCTTGATCTTGAGGCCCGTGCCGATCAGCGTCGGGTTCACGTAGAGATCGATCTGCTGCATGAAGGCGCCGAGATCGTGCACGTAGCCCTCGAACTGCACGCAGTCGTCGTCGAGACCGGGCCGGCCCTGCAAGGCCTTGATGACATTGCCCCCGACATGAAGCGACAGCCGCGAACCGGTGCTCCGCACATGCGCGATGAAGGCCGGGATCAGCGCCTCGAGGGAATGGATGTTGAACTTGTTGGAGGCGCCGACATAGCCCAGCCGTTCGACCCGGGTATAGCGCTTCTCGACAAAGGCATTGGGCGTGGAATGGCCCACCACGACGACCGGCCGCCCGGCGCGCTGGAAATACTCCACCTCGTTGTCCTGGATCGACAGGACCACGTCGGCCCGGGCCAGGCCGCGCAACTCCTCGGCCTCGGTGGTGTGGTAGAAACCGGGCGCGACCCCCAGCGCCTCGAACAGGTGCCGGCGGGACAGCTTGTCATGGGTGTCGAGGATCTTCGTCACGCCTTCGGGCAGGGCATCGAGATAGGCGGACTGGAAGACATAATTCGTCAGGCAATGGGTCACGCCATAGCGCCGCGCCAGCGCAGGCAGGACGTCGTGCAGATGCGGGTTGACCCAGTCGTCGAGCCCGTAATCCGCGCCTTGCGTCTTTTCGAAGCGGTGGCCGGTGGGAAAGACGTCGACACTGTCCCAGTCGGCCTCCATCAGCTGCTTCATCCGCGCCAGATCGACCTTCTCGCAGGCGGTATAGACGAAATGGATCCGGTGGCCTCGCGCCTTGAGCAGGCTCAGAAGCGAATGGATCCGCCGCCGCGCCCCGTTCTGGGGCGGGTGGGACGAGACCGGGGAAATGACGAGGATACTGGACACGGGGAGGAGGGCTGACCCTTGGTGAAACGGCGTGGCGGCGACAATTACCAGAGGCCCGCCTGCGCGCCAAGCGGCTCGGCTCGCCCTGCCGGGTCTCTCGGGGTCGCCCGGCTCAGGGCCGTGTGCCCAGAAGCGCCTCGTAATCCTCGCGGAACCGCGCGCAAAGCCGGGCATTCTCCTCGTTGGCAAGCCTGGCGCGGCCGGCGGGCTGATCGCCGGACACCCAGGGCAGGCCGAGAAACTCCGCGATCCGCGCGCCAAGCGCCACCGCATCGCCCGCCTCGATGTCGCGGCCATATTCCAGCGCCAGGTGATCGGGAAAGATCTCGCGCGCGAAATCGATCACATAGCTCTGCTGCCGGTAGCCGAGATAGCGCGGCAGCAGTTTATGAAAATCGTAGCCCACCTCGCCGACGGCCTCGAGCCGTTCGGCATCGCGCCCCGATTCCAGATGCCAGATCCCGCGCCGCGCCGCGAGATAGCCCGAAATGGTCTGGGCCACCTTGTCCTCGCGGTCGAGCACGATGGCGCGGACATCCATCCCCTCGCAGACCCGCCTGACCAGCTTCAGATCGCCGACCGTGCCGATATAATCCTGCAGGAAATGCGAGATGATCTTCGTGGCGGCCTGCCCGTCCTGCGTTGTCACGAGGTCGAAGAAGTTGCGCAGCGCGGCTGTCCGGTTGAACCTGTAGGGGCTGGCCAGAACCTCGATCACCTCGTTGCGCAGATGTTCGCGCGCCTTCGCGCCGGTCACATGGCTGACCACATCGGCCACGAAGCTCGACCCCGACCGCGGCGGCGCGAAGATCAGCGTGATCTGCCGGCAAGGAGGCGCCTTGCGTGACCGGCCGGAAAAGATCGCCCCGGGGCTGCGCGCGACAAGCGCCGGAAACAGCGCCTCGCCTAGGCCCGCGAATGTGAGGTTCGGATAACTTTCCCTCATGGATTTGAGACGTTTCCCCTCACCCGTTTCATCCGCGACCAGAAAGGTCACGTGAGAGCCGCCCGCCTCGTCCAGCTGCTTGAGCTGCGCCAGGTTCCCGACCGTGATCGGCCTGACGTCGATCTCTCCGAAATCTTCGTGCGGGAATTGGCGTTCGGCATATTGCAGGCTGGACAATACACCTGATGAGGCCAGCAGGATCAGCCTGTTCGATTCCTGGGCCAGAAATTTTAGTGTCCCCAAGCCGTTGGCATGATTGAAAAGTTCGATCATGTTTCGGATGTCCCTTCCCGTGCGGACCAGAGCCGAGCGACCGGATCGCGCAGGGCCTCGAACGCGTCCTCGTGCATTTCGGGCGAGGGGTAGTAGGTATCCTCGGAACTTGTCTGGGCCTTGTCCCCCAGGGTGATCTGCGCCGGTTCCCCGGTAAAGCGATTGATCAGTCTGTTCGGCATGCCCCGGGACGAGACGACTTCGACATAATCGTCTGCATAGGGTCGAATTTCATCGATCATGGTGCGGTTCACGAAGTGGGGAAACCCGCCTGATGCCTCATCGAAACTGGAGAGACTCTCGGGAAGATCCGGTGATCGTTTCGAAAACCACAAAAGGATCTTGGGGGTCTTGATCAAGCCCAGAAGCTGCAGCATTTCCTTGACCCAGTTGGCCCGCAGTTCCCCGATCACGATGGGTGGTATCGAGGATGGCTCGTTGGCAAACATGGAACGATAGGCTGTATCCCCCGGAACGAAGGGCAGTTTCGACCCCCGGGGACGCAGCATGTTCTTTCCGCCGCGGCTTTCGAAATAGCTGCTCTGGCTGCTGCGGGCGCTGAGGATCTGGATGACGCAGAGGGAAGACCGGTTGCAGGCCTCGATCGCCGCCTTGCTGCCCAGGTAGAGGGTCGGTGCCGAGCCGCCGACCGACAGGTTCATGATCTCCATCGAGAAAGCCCGGGACAGCTTGTGTGCATAGGGGTCGCCCACCAGAACGCCAAAGCTCTGTCCCGCGCCCAGGATGGTTGCGAAGCGCGGGGCATCGTCCGTCACCTGTGGTCCGCGAAGGGTGTAGTTGAGTCCGGGGATGGTGTAGAGTTCGTAGTCCACCACGTCCCAGTCGCGTTCCTGGTATTGCTTGATCACCTGACCGGCCATTGCACCCTTCCGTGGTATCCCCGTGCGGCAATTTCGTTCTGACGGAAAGTGCACCGGGTCTCAAGCGTCTACTCCGCCGAGAGACGGCAGGTGACATGCTGCGGCGCTTCCCCTGAGATCACCCCGACACCACGCTGCCGAAATCGGGCCAGGTGGTGGCCTCGGCGATGGCGCGGGCGTTGCGGGCCATGTCGGGCAGGCGGCCGGCCTCCTTTTCGGACAAAAGATCGCGGATCGCCGCTTCGAGTTCTGCGGCCTCGCCTGCATAGAGACGGCCGGCGGGGCCGGGGCCAGAGCCCAGCACCTCGCGCGTCATGCCCACATCGGGCACCACCACCGGCACCCCGAAGCTGAGCGCCAGCAGGAGCGAGCCCGAGGTCAGCACCTTGCGATAGGGATAGACCGCCATGTCGGCGGCCCGGAAGAAGACCTGCAATTCCATGTCGTCGAGGAACCGGCCCGTCACGTCGATGCGGGCGCGTTCGGCAGGGCCGAGCGCGGGGCTCAGCGTTTCGAACAGGTCGACCTGCATCGCACCCGCCAGGACCAGCCGTGCCCGCGGCCTGTCTGCCAGGATGGCGCGCATCGCCGCGACCAGCTGTTCGACGCCCTTGTAGGGCCGGATCTGGCCGGTGAAGAGGATGATATCCTCATCCCTCCCGTAGCCCAGGAGATCGCGCGCCTGATCTCTTCCGATGAAGTCGGGATAGGTGCCCACATAAGCGCCATGCCGTGAGATGGCGATCTTGGTGTGATCCAGCGCGAAGGCGGCCTCCACCTCCGCGACCGAGGCCTCCGAATGCAGGTGCAGCACATCGGCCAGCGCCACGATGGCCTCGGACAATTCGGTCTCGAGCGCGATGAAGGGGCTGTCATGGCTGACAACGTTGTGGATCGTCCAAACCAGCCGTCCGCCCATGGACTTGAACCGGGTGAGCCGTTCGAGAAAGCCGTCGACCCGGGCGCGGGCCTCCTGGGCATCGCCCTCGCCCAGCCCCACGAAGAGAAAGTTCAGCCAGTGCAGGTGGAAGGTCAGCGGCCCGCCGGTTCCCCCCAGCGCAGGCAGCTCCCCGATCAGCCGGAGTGCTGCGTCGATGTCGCCGGCCACGAATTCCGTCTCTTCCCGGGCCTGGCCGTAGAGCAGCTTCTGATAGGGGTTGGAGCGGGAATAATCCGGCCAGAAGACGACCATCGGTTGCCCGGGCTTGCGCCGGTAGGTGACGCGGCGCGGATCGTCCTGGCCCTCGACGACGGCCACGTCCCAGAACCGGTCCAGCCCCAGCCGCCTCAGTGCCTCGGTCTGGACCCGGTAGGTATTGGTCGTCTGGTGATGCTCGTTGACGTTGGAGGTGTTCTCCCCGTGCCAGCGGCGCTGGTAGAGCATCTCCTCCACGTGGTGGAAATTCCCGGTCTCGCTGAGCTTGAGGAAGATGTCGTAATCCACCGCGTTCACGATGTCTTCGCGAAAGCCGCTTGTCCGTTCCCAGGCGGCGCGGCGGAACATGCGGAAATGGTGCGCGATGGAGGTGACCATCATCTTCTCGCGCGAGAATTCGGGCCAGGAATATTCGTCGCGCAGGTAATGGCCCTCGGCGTCGACCCGCTCGCAGGAGCCATAGGCGCAGACGACCGAGGGGTTGGCGTCCAGATGCTCGGCCAGCCGCCGCACCGCGCCGGGCTTGAGGCAATCGTCGCTGTCGAGCTGCCCGATATACAGGCCCCGCGCCATGGCGATCGCGGTGTTGGAGGCGAACCCGATCCCGCCATTGGGATTGGCCAGCCACCTGACGCGCTTCTCGTCGCCATAGCGCCGCTCCAGAAGCTCGAGCGTGTGATCATGGGAGCCGTCATTGGCCAGGCACACCTCGAGATCCCGCAGATCCTGCTCAAGCACACTGTCCACGGCGCGTTCGATGTATTTCGAGGCGTTGTAGGTCGGGATGTAGATCGAGACCTTGGGCACCTCGTACTGGGTGCCGTCCGTCTTCCTGTCCCAGTGATTGGGGGCAAGCGCGGTGTAAAGCCGGGCATCCGCGTCGCTGGTCTCGTCCTTGCCCCGGCTCAGTTCGGGCAGGGCGAGGGGGGCGAACCAGGCCCCGTGATTGTAGAGCCGGAAGGCCAGTTCGCGCCCCGCCGCATAACGCGAGGCAAAGCGCGGATCGAGAAGCCCCGACTGGCGCAGGAGCGCCGTGGGCACTGCCATGTTCAGCCCCGCCACGTCGCGGAACGGATAGCGCATGGTCAGCATCGGGCGCAGCGCGGTCATCGAGAAGGGCGTGATCTTCTGCCCGTCATCCTCGCCCAGCGGCTTGAGCACCTGGACCAGCCTCTGGCTGATGCGCCCCGGCCAGACGATGCGGGCCAGCGCCGTGGCATCGAGCCGGGCCGAGCCGCTGAGGAACAGCGCGATATCGGCCTCGTCCAGCCGGGCCGCGATATGGCCCTGCGCCTCTTCGCTGAGCAGGTCCGCCGCGACCCTGTCGGGCGCGGGCGCGCCGGGTGGCGCCGCGACCGGCAGATCGTCCGCCCCCCCGAACAGGGTCAGCCTGACAGGCCCGTCATGGGTCTGGGCGGCAAGATCCTGAAGCAGCAGGGCCACTTCGCGCGGCCCGCGCGCGCGGGCCGCATCGAGAAGGATGTGGATGACGGGCGTCCGGACGCGCCCCGTCGCACAAAGCGCTGTGGCGGCATCGTAGAGAAAGCCCGCATCATTCTGCCCGCCCACGATCATCGGCAGGGCAAGCCCGTAGGGAAAGGGCGAGGGATGATCGGCCGTGCCGTCGAGCCGCCGGAAGGCGCGGTGATGGATCGGCACCGGGTGACCCAGGTAATCGGCGGGGGTGTTCACGGGCGGCGGCGGCAGCCCGTCCGGGCGCAGGGCTGCGATCTGGCGGGCATAGACGTCGAAGACCTCGCCTGAGAGGTCGGGAGCATGGCGGACCGATTCGAGGATCCGATGCGCCAGGTGCCAGCGTTCCGGCAGGCCCGGGGCCTGGGCAATCTCGAGGGCCCGGCGCAGCCTGCTCCATGCATTGCGGGGATTTTCGCCACGGCCGACGCCCGGGTCGATCAATCCGTCAAGGCTCATGTCCCAAGATCCGTTCTGGGCTGCTCCGGAAATGGCAGGGCAAAACATTTCATCAAAATATACCGGTCTCAATCATGACAGGTCAGAACGCCGCCCCGACAGGGGCCGTGTCAGGACCAGGACAGGGTCTTCTACATCATGCGACGTCCCCGGAAACAAGAGTGAAGGTTCGGTCCCCGGTCCGGGGGGTCTTAGCGATGCGCTAACCCTGAGCGGTCTAGCCTCGGTCTGCCTGTCCTGCCGGCGGCGGGAGAATGGGGGCCATCCCTGCACGGAGCCAGGCCCGGCGGAGCGGAGACATGTCATGACCGAGCCGATCTTTCTGGTGATGGGGCCGCCGGGCCATGTGCGCGGCGCGGATGCCGAGACCTGCCTGCGGCGCATGGGCCAGAATGCGGGCAACCTCGTCTTTCAGCATGCGGTGCCGAAACTCGTGGCGGGGCGCTGCGTGCATCTGCACGAGACGGGTGCCGATTGGGCGGACGGGCCGTTGCATGACGCGGCGCGCGCCGTGATCTTTCCCGCCGCCAACCACCTGCGCTGCGGCGCGGACTGGAGCGGGCTGAACGGCTACCTCGCGCGGCCCGGGCCCCCGCTTGTCGTGCTGGGGCTGGGCGTGCAGGCGCCTCCGGGCGCGGGCGTGGCCGACACCGCCGCGGCGCTGGCGGCCGATCCCCATGCGGCCCGGCTTGTGGCGCTCCTGAAGGAGAGGGCGGTTCTGGTCACCGTGCGGGGCCGGTTCAGCCAGGCCGTCTGCGACAGGCTGGGCCTTGCGGGCACGCAGGCGCTTGGCTGCCCCTCGGCGCTGCTGAACCCGGCGCCCGATCTGGGGCTTGTCATCGCGGCGCGGCTGGCCCGTGTGGCGGCGCGGCTTGGCGGCAAGGGCTGTGCCGTCCGGCCCGCAATGGCCGCCGCCGCCCCGTTCGAAATCCGGGGCGACCTTGACCGCATTACGCTGGAACAGAGACTGTTTGACTGGTTCGTGGCCGAACGTGATGGCCTTTACGTGCAGCAATCGGGCGGGGTCGCGGCCTTGCAGGCCGCCTCGGGCGGCTGGCACAGGCTCGCCCCGTCCACCCGGGCCGGCATCCGGGCGGTCCTCGCCCCGGGGATGGAAGAGACGGCCTTCTGGGCGCGGCTCTGCCGGTCGGGCCGGGTGCCCCTGTCCGCACCCGACTGGATCGCGATGCTCGCGGGCCGCGACATGGTGATCGGCAGCCGGGTGCACGGGGTGATGGCCGCGCTGGCGGCGGGCGTGCCGGGTATCCTTGTGCCCCATGATGCGCGCGGCGCGGAACTGGCGCGCCACATGCACCTGCCGGTTCTGGATCGCGCCGATCTCGTGGCCGCATCCGGGCCGGGTGGGGTGCTGTCGCGCGTCCGGTTCGATCCCCTGGCCTTCGACCGCTGGCGCAGAAGCGCTGCCGCCGGGATGGCGGACGCGCTTGGGGCGGTCGGCGTGCCGCCCTCTGCCCATCTGATGTCGCTGGCTGCGGGGGCGGGCCCGAGGGCCCGGGCGGCCTGATGCGCGACCTTGCGGGGTTCATGGGCTGGCTGGGCCGTGCCGGGATGATGCCTGCCACGGTGATCGACGTGGGCGTCTGCCATGGCACGCCCGCCCTTCAGGACGGCGCGCCCGACGCCTATCACATCCTGATCGAGCCGCTGGCGGAAATGGAGCCGCGGCTGGCCGCGATCCTGCGCCGGCGGCGGGGGGAATATCACCTGACGGCCTTGGGCGCGCGGGCCGGACGGGCGCCGATGAAGGTGGAACCCGGCGCCCCGGAAGGAGCGAGTCTGGCCGGAACAGGGTCGATTCCGGCGGATGATCCGCGCCTGCGCGAGGTTCCGGTCCAGACGCTGCGCCGGCTTCTGGCGGGGCGCGATCTGGCCCGGCCGATCCTTCTCAAGACCGATTGTCAGGGTCATGACCTCGAGGTTCTGAAAGGGGCGGGGCGCGCGCTGCGCCGCAGGCTCGACATGGTGGTGATGGAAGCCAACCTCTTTCACCCGGCCGCCGATCCGCGCCTTGCCCATCTGGGCGATATCGTCGCCACCATGCGGCGCTGGGGCTTCGACGTGGCCGATATCCTCAGCTATCAGCCCCGCCCGCGCGACGGCGCGCTGGGATATGTGGATCTGGCCTTTCTGCGCGCCGATGGGCCCCTTCGGGCCGATCACCGCTGGGCGTGATTGCGCCATGCGCACCCCCCGGCTATGGAACTGGCATGGAAAGGCCCGGCCCATGATCCTGACACCCTCCGAGACCGCCCCCGCCCCCAAGGCCGCATCCGCCCGCCGTTCCATCGAGGAGCGGTTGCTGGAGGCCACGAATCTTGCGGGCACCTTCTATGCGCCCCCCCGAGGCAAGGCCGGCCATGTGCGCGAGGCGATGACGGAGGCCTGCCGTGCGCGCCCCTGGGACGCACGGCTTCCCCCCACCGGACTGCGCCATTATTACGGCCTGCGCAACGGGGCGTGGTGCGATGACCTTTACCTGTCGTCGGGGGCCTCGGATGTGCGGGCCCTGCGCCGGGCGCTGGCCGATGACGGCGCCGAAGGCCTTGGCCCCCGGATCCTCGATTTGGGCTGCGGCGCGGGGCGGATGACCCGGCATCTGGGCCCGGAGGCCGAAACGGGCGAGGTCTGGGGCGTCGACATCCATGCCGAGGCGATCCGCTGGGCGCAGGCCCATCTGCCGCCCTTCCATTTCGTCACCACCACGACCGCGCCGCATCTGCCCTTCGAGGACCGGTCATTCGACCTGGTCTATGCCACCTCCGTCTGGACCCATATCGGCGATCTGGACGATGCCTGGCTGCTGGAGGTGCGGCGGCTTCTGAAACCCGGTGGCAGGCTCTATTTCACCATAAGTGACGCCGAAACGCTGGGCCGGATCGCCCGCGAGGCGCCCGGTCACGCCTCCAACGATCATGTGGCGGCGCTGCATGCGGAAACGGGGATGCTCGGCCGGCCCTGGCGGGCCTTCATCACCCGCACCACACCCTGGAGGCAGCGCGTCGTCTATGACCGGGCGGATTTCCTGGCCCATATCTCCCGCTGGATGGAGCCGCGCGCGGTGATCCCCGGCGGCCATGGCTGGCAGACGGCGATCCTTCTGGCCAAACCGGCCGCCAAGCCGGGCGGGCGCCCATGATCCCCGGCCCCGGATACCGCCCGCCGCCCGCCCTGCCGCCCCGGCTCGACCCGCAGGCGGAGGCGCGCCCCGGCATCAGCCTCGTCACCGCCTGCCGCGACCGCAACGACAACCTCGCCAGGGTCCTGCCGGGCTGGCTCGCGCTCGATCTGGCGGAGATCGTGGTGGTCGACTGGTCCTCTGCCATCCCGGTGGCCGAGACGCTCGAGGCGGCGGGTATCCGCGACCCCCGGATCCGCATCGCCCGCGTCGAGGGAGAGGGGCGTTGGGTGCTGTCCCATGCCTTCAACACCGGGTTCCGGCTGGCCGCGCATGCGGTGATCCTCAAGGCCGATGCCGATATCGCGCTGGCCCCCGATTTCCTGACCCGCAACCCGTTGGCCCCCGGTGAGGTGGTGGTCGGCAACTGGCGCCGCGCGGGGCCGGGTCAGCAATACGTGAACGGCCTTTTCATCGTGCATCGGGCCGATCTCGCGCGGGTCAACGGGTTCAACGAATACATCACCACCTATGGCTGGGATGATGACGACCTTTACGACCGGCTGCGCGATGCGGGCGTGACGCGCATCGATGTGGCCGATGGCACGGTGCGCCACCTCGATCATGACGATGCGGCCCGGCTGGGCCACGGGGCCGAGGCACAAAGCGGCTGGGCCGATCTGCGCGCCCGGCCCATGTTCGCGATCCGCACCAACCGGTTTCTCGCCACGATGATGCCCGCCTGGGACATTCACCGCACCATGCTGCCGCTCGGCTGGCTCGAGGAGGGGCGGCTGGCCCGCGCGGGCGCAAGCCCCCATGTGGCGCCCGCCCATCTGCGCGCCCGGGCCGAATGGCTTGCCGCGTGGGAGCTGTTGTCCTGGCGGGCGGGCCTGCGCGTCTTCGACCTGGACGAGGCGGGTCTTGACCTTCTCCTGTCCTGTCGCCGCCTCGAGGCGATCACCGATCTGCATGTGGAACTTGTGCTGGCAGGTGCGGGGGCGGAGGTTCTGGCCGCGCCGCGCCACCTGGTGGCCGATCTCGACCTGGCAGCACTCTCGGCGCGGCCCCATGCCGCCGCTGTGCTGAAGGCCCGGCTGGAGCATGTCGCGCAGGCGACGGGTCGCGTGCCGGTCCTGCGCGCATGCCGGGCCCCCGCCGGTCTGGGCGGGTTGGAACAGCTGCCCTTGGTGCCCGTGCGCTATCCGCTGGGCCCCGCCGCGCGGGTCCCGCTTGCGCAGGCCGCCGATGACCTGGAAAGCCCGGTTCTCGCCATTCCGCTGGGCGCAGAGGAGATCGCCGATCTGGCCCCGGCTCCCCCCGCCCCGGCATTGCGGCGCCCCGGCGAAGGCCGGATCGTGATCGAGCCGTGCCATGGCCTCGGCAACCGGATGCGCGCCATCGGATCGGCCGCGGCCATCGCGCGGGCCACGGGGCGCGATCTGGTCATCAACTGGCGCCCCGACGATCACTGCGAGGCCTCTCTGGGCGATCTCTTTCAGACCGATTGCGCCGTGACAGAGACGGATTGGGTCGACGCGGCCCGGGCGCGGGGCGATCTCGTGCTCGACAACATGGAGACCGGCGAAGGTGCCGCCAAGGGCGCGCTGCTGGAGCTTGTTTCGGGCCGCGACGCCTATCTGCGATCGGCCTATGTGATCACGCATCCCGCAAGCCACTGGGTGGCGGAAAACGCGGCGCTGAAATCGGTGCTGCGCCCGCGCACGGTTCTGCGCGCGCTGGCCCCGCCGGGGCCGTTCGACATCGCGCTCCATATCCGGATGGAGGCCGCGGGCGGCCCCTTCGACGCCCCCCGTAACTGGAGCGCGGCGGGTCATGACGCGATCCGTCACTGGCGCGGCCAAAGCCATTACGCGCGGTTCATGACCCGGCTCGATGCCTGGCTTGCCCGGTGGGAAGGTGCGGAACCGCCGCGCATCTTCCTTGCCGCCGATCAGGCGGCCACGCGGCAGGCCTTTGCCGCGCGCTATGACGGGCGTGTCGCGATGCGCGCCCATGACGGCCCCGATCCGGGGCGCGACAGATCGGCCGATGCCCTGCGCGCCGCTTTGGCCGACATGCTGGCCCTGTCGGAAAGCCGGCACCTGCTGGCCAGCCATTGGAGTTCGTTCGGGGAGGTGGCCTTGCGTCTGTCCGGCAGCCTCATTGCCCATGAACGCGCCGGTCTGGATTTCTGAACCGTATCCGGGCCGCGAAAATGGTGCCCGGTGCTTTCCACCTGCGGTCTGGCCGCGTATGACAAGACCAGTTGTGAGCAGCCCCGGGACCAGAGATGACGCAGAACATGACAGAGATGTCGACACGCCCCGGACCCCCGCCCGCCATACCCGACATCGTGACCCCGGCCTCGGCGCGGGCGCTGTTCTGGCGGCCACGGTTCCTGCGCTCCTCGCCGGATCTGTGTCACCTGCCCTTCCTGTTCTGGCTGATCGACCTGTCCCGACCCCGGGTCTTCGCCTCGCTTGGGCTGGGCGACGGGGTGGCCTATTTCGCCGCCTGCCAGGCGATGGACCGGCTGGGTCGGGACAGTCTGTGCCACGGCCTGTCGGCCGACCCGCCCGCAGCGGAGCTGCGGGATCACAACGACAGCGAATATGGCGACATCTCGCGTCTGGCCACCGGCACCGCCCGGGCGCTGGCCGGGCAGGTGACCGATGGCACGGTCGATCTTCTGGCGCTGAATGGCGTGCCCGATGCCGAAACGATCGCCGCGCTTGGCGATGACTGGCCGCGCAAGATGTCGGCGCGCGGGGTGATCGTCCTGCATGGCGTGGCCCACTGGCCCGAGGACGGGCCGGCCCGGCTTTATCTCGACCGGCTGGGCCGGGATCGCCCGGTGATTTCCTTCGAGGAGGGCGATGGCCTCGTGGCGGTGCTGTGGGGTGCCGATCAGCCCCGGCAACTGGCCGATCTGGCCGCGCTTGACCCGATGGCACCCGGCGCGGGCGAAGTGCGGCATGTCTTTCGCCGTCTGGGATCGGCGGTGCAGACCGAATGGGCCGCCCGCGACAGCGCCGCACGGGCCGAGGCGGCGCAGGCCCGCGCAAGTGCCGCCGAGGCCGCCCTGGCCGCGCTGGAGGCGACCCGCGATGCCGCGGCCCGCTCCCTTGGCGAACTGCGCGACAGCCACGAGGCCCGCGCCCGCGAGGTTGCGGTGCTGCAGGCGAAACTCGAAAGCGCCGAGGCGTTCCGGGATGCAACGGGGATGGCCGACCTGCTGCGCCGGCACGGCGCCGCGCAGGAGGAGATGGGTATCCTGCGCGCAAGGCTGACCGAGGCCGAGGCCCGCGCCGCCGATGGCCGGCAGGCCGCGGCCGAGGCCCGCGCCGCGGTGGAGGCCGCCGAACAGGCCCGGATCGTGGCCGAGAGGATGGCCGCCGACCGGGTCGCGGCCAAGGACCGGGCCTTGCAGCAGCTGGGCGCACAGCTTGCCGCCGCCCGCGACCAGACCGCCGCCCGCGAGGCCGCCGAAGAGGCCGGACGGCGGGCCCGCGCCGATCTTCTGGCCCTGACGATGCAGCTTGAGGCGGGCCGCGAGGATCGCGACGCCGTCAACCGCGATCTTCAGGCGCTCAAGGCGGCCCATGCCGCGCAGCGGACCGAGCTCGACGCCGAGATCGCGCGCCTGCGGGCCGAGGCCGATCACATGCGGGCCGAACGCGATGAGGCCCGGGGCCATGTCGCGGCGCTCGTGTCGTCTACCTCCTGGAAGCTCACATCACCCGTGCGGCGGCTGATCGTGGGTCTGCGCAGGCTGCGCGGCGGCTGAGATATCCGGCGCCCCGGTCCCGCCAGTCCGGCCCGGTATCGGGGGCGCCATTACCTTGCCAGCCGCGCCACGTCGTGACAGGAATGCGCGTCAATATACGACCGGCCCGGGCCGACCCATCGCGCGGAGAGATCAGAAATGGTGAAAGAGCTCGTCATCCATCTTGGTGACTGCAAGACGGGATCGACCGCGATCCAGACCTGTCTGATGGGCAAGGGCTACGAATTGCCGGAAGGCAGCATCCACTATCCCGCCCGGTTCAACCATATCCCGCTGGCCCATTCCCTGTCCGACCAGAAGATGATGGCCGCGGACCGCGAGCAGATGGAGGACCGGTTTCTTCAGGTGGCCGCCGCGCTGGATGACAGCGATGCCGATTGGGGGATCATCTCGGCCGAGGTCTTCGAGTTCATCTCTCCCTGGCGGCTTCGGGAAGCGCTTGCGCGGTTCATGCCGCAATACGAGGGCCGGACCCGTCTGATCTCCTATGTGCGGCCGCATCACAGCAAGGTCCTGTCGGCCTTTGCCGAACAGCTGAAAAAGACCGGCGGGCCGAAGAACATGGGCATCCTGTTCGATCGCCGCGTGGCCAATGGCTCGCTTCTCTATCACAAGCGCTTTTCCCAGTGGCGGGAGGCCTTCGGCCCCGCCTTCACCCTGCGCCCCTTCATCCGTGATCAGCTTGTCGCGGGGGATGTGGTCGCCGATTTCTTTGCCTTCGTGACCGGCAACGACACGGTCAGGACCCATACGCCCGAACATTCGAATTCGTCTCTGTCCCTGCGAAACCTGATGATGCTCAAGGCCGTCCATGCGCGCATGGCCGAGCATCCGGAACTGGACGAGGCCTTGCTCAAGCGGGTGCAGGATGATCTGGGATGGCACATCGCCCCCTATCTCGCGGCCAATGAACCCGCCAAGCCGGCCCGGCTCCAGATGCATCGTGGCCTGGCCCAGAAGATCCGCAAGGAATGCGGCGAGGATGCGCGTCTGCTTGATGCGGATTTCTTCGAGGGCACGCCGATGACCGAGGAACTCGACCAGGCGCCGGCAAAGGCCCTGGAAAAACCCCAGAGCCTGCGTCCGGCCGATTACTTCGACCCGGCCGAGCTGGGGATGATCCGCGGCTGGGCGGATTTCATGGCCAACATCATCGCGATGGAGCCGGAGCATTTCTTCTGGGCCGTGCGTCGGGATGCCGAGGAAAAGGTCTCGGCACTTGCCAGTCAGATAGGTGTCGCGACCAGCGATTGAGGTGAAGTTCATGGTCAAAGAGCTTGTTTTTCATATTGGCGACTGCATGACCGGGGCGACGGCGATCCAGTCTGCCCTGTCATCGGGCAGCCATGTGCTGCCGCGCGGCGGGAAGATCTTCTACCCCGCGCGGATCAACCACAATCCGCAGGCCCTGACCATTTCCGACCTGCCCGAGGCGCCGGTGCATGCGCCGTTCCGCGAGGCGCGGTTCCGGGCGCTGGCGGAGGCGATGACCGAAAGTGACGCCGATTGGGGGGTGGTCTCGGCCGAGCTGTTCGAATTCGTGAAACCCGAGGCCCTCAAGGCGGTTCTCGACGAGTTCTTTCCCGACCATGCCGGCCGCACCCGGATTGTCGCCTATGTGCGTCCGCATCACGGGCGGATCGTGTCGGGCTATGCCGAGGCGCTGAAGAAAACCGGCGGGCCGCCGATGATGGCGGGCTATTTCGATCGCCGCAAAGGGGCGCAGCGGTTCCATCACCCGCGCCTTGCCGCCTGGAGGGCGACCTTTGGCGAGGCGTTCACCGCGAAGGTCTGTCACCCCGACAGGTTGCGGGCCGGGGATGTGGTGCATGATTTCATCGCCTTCACCACGCAGCAGCCGCGCGCGCGATCGACCCTGGAGACGCTGCCCGATTCGTCCCTGTCCCTGCCGGATCTGGCGATGATGCGCGAGGTTCACGCCCGGATCATGGAGATGGAGGGCGGCGAGGCCCCCGGCATGGATCTTGCCCGCCGGCAGATCGGCTGGCACATGGCGCCGATCCTGGGGCGCCGCCATGGCGAACTTGACGTGCCGCCGGCCGACCGGCTCGCAATGCCGCGGCCCCTGGCGCAGAGGGTGGCCGAGCATTTCCGCGAGGATGCCGCCGCGATGGATGCCGATTTCTTCCAGGGCGCGCCTCTGACCAAGGCGCTGGACGAGGCGGTCGAAGGAGCCATCCCGCAGCGTCAGAGCCTTGACGCCGAAAGTTATTTCGACGCAGCCGAACTGGCCCGGATCCGGGCCTGGGCGGAATTCATCGGCCGGATCGCGATCGCGGACCCCCAGGCCTTTTTCTGGGCGTCGATGCCGCCCGAGGAGCGCGCCGCCCATATGGAACGCGCCCGGGCGGTTGACGGCACCCTGACCGATGACGACCTCCGGGAGGATACTGCAGAGGGGCCCGTTCTGAGCCGGATCAAGGACAAGTTGCGCTGAAACAGCGAAGGTTTCAGTCTCGCAGCAATGTCTTCAGGTAGCGGCCGTAATCGTTCTTGGCCATGGCTTCGGCCATCTCTTCCAGGCTGGCGCGGCTGATCCAGCCTTTCTGATAGGCGATCTCCTCGAGGCAGCCGGTCTGAAGCCCCTGGCGCGATTGCAGGGTGCGCACGAAATTTCCCGCATCCAGAAGCGAGCCATGGGTTCCGGTATCAAGCCAGGCATAGCCGCGGCCCATGCGTTCGACGGTCAGCGCGCCATCGGCCAGATACATCTCCAGAAGTGACGTGATCTCCAGCTCGCCCCGGGCCGATGGCGTCACCTTCGCGGCCCGTGCGGGTGCGGTGCCGTCCAGGAAGTAAAGCCCGGTGACGGCAAAGGGCGAGGGTGGATGTTCCGGTTTCTCGATGATCTGGGTGACCCGCCCCTCGGCATCCATGGCCACGACGCCATAGCGTTCGGGGTCGGCCACGCGGTAGCCGAAGACGGTGCCGCCCGTCTCCTGCGCACAGGCCCGTTCCAGAAGCTCGGGCAGGCCATGGCCGAAGAAGATGTTGTCGCCCAGCACCATGCAGGAGGGGCGGCCATCGAGAAACGCCTCGGCCAGGATATAGGCCTGGGCGAGGCCCTCGGGCCGGTCCTGCACGATATAGGTGAGGCTGACGCCCCACTGGCTGCCATCGCCAAGGGCGCGGCGGAACTGGTCCTGGTCCTGCGGCGTGGTGATGATCGCGATCTCGCGGATACCCGCGAGCATCAGCACGCTGATCGGGTAATAGACCATCGGCTTGTCATAGATCGGCATCAGCTGTTTCGACACGCCGTTGGTGATCGGAAACAGCCGCGATCCGGTGCCGCCGGCCAGCACGATGCCCTTGCGGCGGATGTCATGTGTCATAGCCGAACCTTTCGAAATCGGTGGCAAAGAGCTTCTCGACCAGCGCGCGGGCCTCGGCGCTGATCCCGAATTCGGGGACCTTGCCGCCCAGCCGCCGGTAGCGCGTGTTGATCCGCGGGATTTGCGGATGTTCGGGATCGGGCGCGAGGCCAAGCGTCGTGTCGATCCAGGCCTGCACCCGGTCAAGCCCGTCCTCCATGCGGAAAACCACGGCCTCGGGGGGCACGAAATCCACCATCGGGCGGATGTGGTTGTCGAAGAGGAAGGGCTGGTCCGAGGGCAGGTCGGGCAGGGCGCGCAGCCAGTCTTCAAAGCCGGTTTCAGGCGAAACAGAGCCTTCCTTTTCCAGCTGGAACAGGTAGACGGCGGCCATCCTGTCGACCGGGTGGCGCACCACGGCAAAGCGCGCATCGAAAAAGCCGGGCGGAAACAGCCTGTCGAACATGACCAGCGGCACATGCTGGGGGGAGCTTTTCGTCCAGCGCTCCCCGTCCGGCACCTCGAAGAAGCGCGACTCCCAGAACGCCATCGGCCCGGTCCGGTTGGTGATATAGCGCACCACCGCCGTGCCCGCGCATTTCGGGACATGGGCGAAATGGATCACCTGCCCGCCATGCCGGATGATCGGCATCAGTAAGGCTCCCCCGCCATGGCAAAGGGGCTGCCCATCGCGGCAAAGGCGGGGGCGGCGCGATCCTTGTCCGACAGGATCGCGCGAGCCGGGTCGATGCCCCAGTCGATGCCCAGATCGGGATCGGCGAAATGCACCGCGCGGTCGCATTCGGGTGCATAGACATCCGTCGTCTTGTAAAGAACGACCGTATCGGGCGCGCGGGTGACAAAGCCGTGCAGAAACCCCTTGGGCACCAGTGCCTGCCGGCCGTTTTCGGCCGTGAGGTCCATCCCGTGCCATTGGCCGAAGGTTGGCGATCCGCGCCGGATATCGATCGCCACGTCGAGAATCGCGCCCCGGACGACGCGCACCAGCTTGTCCTGGGCATGGGGCGGGGTCTGGTAATGCAGGCCCCGCACGGTTCCGGGCAGGCGGCTGATCGACTGGTTGTCCTGAACGAAGGCCAGATCGACCCCCTGTCCGGCCAGGGTCACGGCATTCCAGGTTTCGCTGAACGCGCCCCGGTCATCGGCGAAGACACGGGGTGTCAGCACCAGAAGGCCTGCCAGCGGCGTCTGTTCGATCGTGACACTCATGGCAAATCGTCTTTCAGGTCAAAGTGGCATCTCGAAGGCGCGGGCACGCCCACAATAGACAATCTCCCTCTCGAGGGCGAGGCAGGCTTGCGCCGCGCGCGGTCCGAGAAGGGTGTCGAGACCGGCGTCGTCCGCGGTCGGGGGCGCGTCGGCCATGGCCTGTGCCAAGGCGCGCGCGGCCTCCGGCAGGAGGCACAGGCAGAACGGGTCCGGTTCGCTCAGCGCCACGAGGCTGCCGGCAAGGTCGAGGCCCGGGTCAAGCAGGTTGGCACGGATATGCGATATCGCGATGCAGACATCCCGTTCGCGCCAGGAACTGGGCGCATGGGTGCGGGCGTCGTCTTCGCGCCCGCCGATGCCGTGGCGGGGCACGAGGATGCCGGCCCGGGGGCGTTGGGCGGCGGCCTCCCACAGGCCGGTGACCGCCCCGCCAAGAAGCATCGCGTCGATCCGCATCAGCAGAAGATCGGCCGTCTCCCGCCGCCAGGCCAGAGCCTGATTCAGGGCATGAATTGCGGCCTCCGGGGCCGGAACAGAGCCTGTTTCGTGCAATTCCACCGCGCAGGGCAGACCCTGATCCGACAGCAAGGCCCGCACCGGCCCTGCCAGCCCTTCGGGCAGCACCGCCAGAAGCCGCCCCGTCCCGGGATCGGGATGCGCGGCTGCGATGTCATGAAGCCTTTGGACGATCCGGGCCGCCGGGTCGGGCCCGGTGATCGCATCCCGATCGGGGACGAGGACGGCCATGTCCGTGATCCGGGGCGGCGGCGGCTTGCCCCGGTCGCCAAGGCCAAAGCGCGAGGCGAGCCTGTCGATGACGATGGCGATCCGCTCGAGCGCCTGCTTGCGCGCCGCATCCTGTTGCTGGCGCATGGGGGCGGCACCCACATCGCTGCGCGCGAGAAGGGCCGGCACGACCTCGGGGGGGGCGATATCGGCGATGCGCAACATCAGGTCCCAATCCTCGAGCGTGGTCAGGCTCCGGTCGAAACCGCCAAGCCGCTGATACAGATCGCGCCGCATCACGAGGCAGGCAATATCCGTGCCGGGCCTGTTCTCGAGCCGGGGAAGCGTGGGCTGGCTCCACCGCAGGCCGATCGTCTCTGCCTGTTCAGTCGTGCCGTCGGGCCCCAGCACCTTGTGGGTCAGCCATTGGCCGCAGATGACTGATTGGGCCCCGCCGGCCAGAGCATCGAGTTGCAGGGCCAGGTAATCGGGCGCCCAGGTGGTGCCGGGATCGATATGGGCGATGATGGGACGGTCGGTCTCTTCAAGGGCCAGGTTGCGCGCCTCGGCCCGGCTGAACAGGGTCTTTGGCGGCGCAATCAACCGGATCCGGGGGTCGGGATCGGGGCCCAGCAGGCCCGGCAGGATTTCGGCAAGACGGGCATCCCCGGCGGCGATGCGCAACTCCCAGTCCTGGTGGGTCTGCGCCAGAACGCTGTCGATCGTGGCGGACAGGCCGGCCATGTCGTCGCTGTCCCGGACCGGCAGGCCGATCGTCACGGGGGCGGCGGTTCCGGGGTCGAGCGCGTTGCGCAGGCCTGCGGCCCTGTCCCGGAAATGGCCGACCACGCCTGTCTTGTCGGGATCGAAGGCGCCGAACCACATCTCCTGGCGATAGAACAGCTCTGCCTCGATCGTGTCGGCCGGGGCATTCAGCACCGAGTTCCGGCCAATCCTGTCGGACAGGCTGGCCTCTGCGATGACCTCCTCCTGGCCGGGCGCGCGCAGCTCGTAGACCCGTTCGGTCCCGTCGGACAGATGGCGGGGCAGGCGGATCGAGAACCCGCATTCCCCCTGGTTGACGGGCAGATCCGCGGGGCCGCGTCCCACAAGGCGCCCCCCGGTCCAGATCTCCGCGATGGCGGGGCGGTCGGAATTGGCCTTGTTGCGCAGCCAACCGGTGCAGCAATGATTGCCCAAGGCGACGAACTTGCCCTCCAGAAGAGGGGGCGGATAGGGCAGATAGGCCGAAACAGAGCCTGTTTTTCGGCCATTGAGATAGAGCGTCACCGTCTGGCCACGACCGGGCGTGAGATCCTCCTTGGGCAGGGGCAGTTCGATCCGCAGGCAATCGGCCGGCTCGCCGTCATGCCGTCTTGCCTCGGCGCTGCCCAGGATCTTGCCATGCATGACCGCCGAAAGACGCCAGGGGCCGGTCGACGCCATGCCGGGCGGCAGCCGAAGCGTGCCTGCGATCTTCGGACTGGTGCCGCCCCCGGTATAGAAGCCGACCTTCAGCCCCCCGGTGATCCCCGGATCGGCAAGCGGCAGATCCGCGTCGGAAAGCTGGCCCGCCAGAAGATCGACCGCTCCCCGCCTGTCGGCCTCGCCATCGGCGAGGGCGCGTTCGGCCAAAGCGGTGAACCAGTCGAGCCGGTCCGGCGCGGCCCGCCGGATCCGCTCCAGCCAGGGGGAGATGAAATCGCTATGAAGCCGGGCCCGGGCCATCGCGGGATCGGGCGCCGAGGCGACCCTGCCCGCGGCCAGCCTGCGCGCGAACAGCCGGGAATTCCGGATGTAGTAGTAGAAGAAATAGGGCGCGGGGACACCGCCCTCTTCGGATCTCTTGTGATGTCGCAGCCGGATATCGGGCAGCACGATCGAGGGCACGCCCGCCTCCCGTGCGGCGATCAGCCAGTCGCTTTCCTCGAAATAGAGAAAGTAGTCTTCGGGCAGCAGACCGATCCGGTCGAGGGTCGAGCGGCTGAAGAACAGGGCCGCGCCGGTGACGAAATCCGCCTCATAGGGGGTCTGCGGCAGGGCGCCCGTGATCTCCCCGGCATACATGTGCCCCGTGGCCAGCCCCGAAGAGGTGTCGAGAAAACACCCCGCCGAGGCCACGCGCCCCGGATCGCCGCCGCGCAGCAGTGCGGGCCCGAAGACGGCCGGCCCGTCATGGGCCCGGGCCGCGGCGACCATCCTCTCCAGCGCATCGGGCGGGGCGGTCAGGTCGGGATTGAGGATCAGGACATGGTGATAGTCCAGCCCCGCGATCAGGCGCAGGCCCGCATTGTTGCCGGCCGCATAGCCCAGATTGGCGGGCAGGCGCAGGATGTGGCTGTCGCCGAAGCGCTGGACCAGTTCGTCCACCGTGACCGAGGGCGAGCCGTTGTCGATGACATAGAGATCGAAATCCTGGTCCGTGCCCTCCCTCAGGGAGGCGGCCAGCCGGGCGGTGTCTTCGCAATTCTCGTAGTTCAGGACCAGGATCGCGGTGCGGGCGGGGGTCTCGGGCGGGAAGGGCCGGCCCATCAGCTGCGCCTGACGGGGCCTGTCCTCGAAATCGAGGGTCACGGTCCGGACTGCGATCCGCTTTTCCAGAAGCGGAAGCAGCGCCGTCGCGGTGGGTGTCCAGCTGCGCGCGGCCATGGCGCTGTGGGCGGCCCGGCCCATCTCGCGGGCCATGTCCTGCCCCTTGGACAGGGCCAGAAACAGGCTCTGTTCCAGCCCATCCGGTATTTCGGGGTCATGAAGCAGGCCCGCCTCGTCCGGCACCAGCGGCGCGATCGACGCCCGTTTCGGAGCGATCACGGGCAACCCGAAGGACATCGCCGTCATCAGGGCCTCGGGCGTGTGGCCCTCGCGATAGGGCATCACCGCCCAGTCCGCCGCCCGCAGGAACCATTGCAGGCTGTTGTCGGCGGTATGGCTCTCGATGACCCTGACATGGGGCAATCCGTCGAAACGCCGCCGGATCCGGCCCCGGCGCTCTCCGGGGGCGGTATTGCCGAGGATCATGAGATGCGCCTCGGGATGGGCCGCATGAAGGCCGGCAAAGGCGGTGACGGCGGCGTCGATATCCTTGCCTCCGCCCAGCCGTCCGAACAGCACGAACAAGGGCACGTCTTCGGCCAGCCCCAGCTTGGCCCGGGCCGCGGCCCGGGTGGCGTAATCGGGGTAATAGCCGACCGTGCCGCCCGGCGGGGTGACAAGGCAGCGCTCGGGCGGCAGGTCGATGCCCCAGGCAAGGGCAAGCGGCCCGACAAGGCTCTTGCAATGCAGATGCACAGGTCCGCGCAGCGCGGCGACGGCCTGGCCCAGGATGCGTTCGGCCTCGGGCCACGGGCCTTCGGGCGGGGCGCGCAAGGTCCAGATCACCTGTCCGCCCTGATGGACGAGGAAGGCCAGCCTGCGCCCTGTTTCGCGGGCAAGGTCTTCGGCCTCGCGCGCCGTCTCGGCCCGGGCCAGAAGGGGGCCGAGCGCGATGAGGTGCAGAACGGGCGCCTGGTCCTGCGCGGGGTCGGTCAGATGCTCCATCGCCCCGGCAAGACCGCCGGGGCGGGGCTCGATACCGGGCATGGCCCTGTAGAGCAGCCGTTGATAAGGGTCGCTGGCCGTGATGTCGGGCGCGACGAAGACCGCGGGTGGCCCGTGGGCGAAAACCGGGGCCGCATCTCCGGAAATCGACCCTGTTTGTGCCGAATCCTGCCTTGGCATGGGGGCAAGAGCACGGTTGCCGGTGCCGGACATGCCCGCTGACAGAGTGATGAAGGCGGGCCCGGGCGGGCCGTCCGTCCCGGTTTGCAGGTGGCAGGTCAGGACGGGCGCCGTGGTGTCAGTCAGCAGCGGCGTCGCATCGGCCACGAAGCCGCACCCGGCCCACAGGCCCGGGCGCAGCTCGGTCTCGATCCCGGTGGTGGCACGGATCGGGGCCGCGCTTGCGTCGGGGCCCTTCAGCACGATATCGGCGGGTCCGTCGGTGACGGCCCAGCCCGTCAGATCCGCGCCGTCGAGTTCGGCATCGGCGGCAAAGACGGGTGCATGGGCCGCGGCAAGGCGGGCCTCCTCATCCGTCAGCCGTTCCGCCCGGAGGGGCCGCAGCGCGACAAGGCCCGCGGTTTCCAGCGATTGCCGCGCCACCGCATCGAACCGGACCGGGCTATCGGTCGTTTCCACGAGGCCCAGCGTCAGGATGTGATCCTCGGGCTGCTCCAGAATGACCACATGTTCGTCGATGCCGCCGGGGCGGATGAAGGCGCCTGTCAGGTTGTGCCAGTGCCCCGGGGCATAGCTGATCCGGGTCATGCCCTCCCCGATCGGGTGAATCCCGGTGGCGTCGCGCCGTCCGACAAGGGCCTTCAGCGGCTCCGTGGGGGCGATTCGGCCCGATCGCGCGGCAAGCCGCATCAGGATCCGGACCCCGGTCAGCGTGTCTTCGGCCCGGGGGGTCAGGTCGACCCTGAGCCGGACCCAGCCCGTGCCCTTCGGGATCTCGATCTCGACGCAATCTATCCCGTCCTGGATGATGGGCCGCGCCGTGACGCCGCCGGCCGCGCCGGCGAGGATGTGGAAATCCTTCCATTCGACGGCGATGCCGTCCGACAGGCCCAGCATGGCGTCGCCGGGTGATGGGGCGATGTTGCGGTGGCCGAACCAGCCGGTGGCGGGGATGTCTGCCTCTGGGGAATCTGACATGAAATGCTCTTGTGGTGATCCTGCGTACAATAGGCGAACGCGCAGCGGATGAAACGCCGGATCTCCCCGGTCTCACCCCAGGTTGCAAAGAAACCGCTTCGGACCCGCCGTGCCTTGCCCCCGTGCCTTGCCCCCGGGCCGATCCCGGCGGCACAGTGCCTGTCAGACAAGCAGATCGTCGGGCTGCGGCATGGGCGCGCCGGGGTCGTCCGACACCCAGATCGTGTCGTAGCCCAGATCCTCGAGGGCGGCGACGGTCATCGCCGAGACCGTGTTCGCCGTGTCGATGAACCCGGTCATCAGTTCTGATCCGAACAGCGCGTCGTCCCAGTGGCTGCCGGCGGTGCCCGATCCGCCCTGTGTCTCCACCGGCACCCCGTCGGACGATCCGGGATCGTTCGCCGCGATATCGGCGAAGACGCTGTTATAGGCCAGGATCGCATTCGCGCCGGTATAGACGATATCGCCGGCCCGGACCGTGCCCTCGGTCAGGCCCAGAAGATCCCAGACCGTGCCGAAGCCCAGGCAATGGATCATCTCGTGCAGGACGATGTCGTCGAACAGGCCGTCGGCGTCGAAATCCTCGGCATCGGCGATGTCGAATTCCATGATGCCCGTCGTGGGCAGCTTGGAGAAGAAACGCGCCCCGGTGGGCCCCGCCTGGCCCAGCACGCCGCCCGGCCCGTCGATATCCTCGAGGCTTGCGGTGATGCGGATGTCGTCCACGCCAAGCGCCCGGCCGCCGCGCACATCGCCCGGGATGATCGAGGAGAGGTATTCGGCCGCGACGATGAAGGCGTCCTGAAGGCTTGCGCTCCAGCTGCCCTCGAAGACGATCTCGATGTTGAAGCCGCTGTCCACGCCCAGCCCGCCCCGCCCGCTGACATAGCTGTCGAGAAGGGTCGCCGTGGCGGCCGGGCCGCTCCATTCCGCGCTGACCCCCCAGGCGGTGATCCCCGCGCCGGGATCCATGATCGCGGCGGAGGCGGTCAGAACAAGCGCGGGTGCGGGGTTGGCAGGATGATCGGTTTCGGTGCCGGTGCCGGGGCCGGGTGTCGGGTCATCGGCATCCGGGGGGAGGGCCGGCTGCGCCCCCGTGCCGGTGATCTCTGCCCCGGTTGTGACGAAGACAAAGCTGTCGGCGTCTTCGGGCGTCGTGCCGGTGGCCCCCGGCAGGGTGTCGGCCGGGGTCTTCGCGATCCCTTCGGACAGGCCCGGATCAGGGGCCAGCGGACCGGAGGGGCTGGCAATCACGATATGCAGCATGGCTGTCCTCCAAAAGGCCCCGGCCAGAAGGGACCCTGCCCGGATCTAGCGCCAGGGGCGCCGCCGGGGCAAGGCCCGGCGGCGCCCCTGGCGCGATGTATCGGCGTGGATCGTCCGATTCGGCCCCTTGCCGGGCTCAGCCCTGCATCATGGCCGCGGGTCGGGTCAGCGCTGCGGCCTCGGCCAGGCAGTCGACGATATGGGTCACGTCCGCCGTGGACAGGTCGTGCCCCATCGGCAGGCCCAGCAGGCGCCGGCCGAGGCTCTCGGTGACCGGCAGGGGGTCGGCGGGGGCCGTGCTGAAATGGGGCTGCGCATGCTGGCCCGCCTCGTACCAGCGCCGGGTCTCGACATGCCGTTCGAGCAGATGCGCCTCGGCGGTGAGGAAGCCTTCGGCCGTTTCGGCCTCGAACAGCGCATAGGCCGAACTGACCCGCCCGGGCAGATGCAGACGCCCGCCCAGATCGAGGCCCCGCGCGGCCTCCTCGTAGGCGCGGGTGACGGCGGCATAGTCTCGTTTTCGGGTGTCGAAGGCGTCAAGCATCGCAAGCCCGATGGCCGCGTGATATTCGCTCATCTTCGCGTTGGTGCCCGCCACCTTGCATTCGCGCGACAGGAAAAAGCCGAAATTCGAAACCTGGGTCACCCTGTCCTGACCCGTCCTGTCGCCCCAGATCACCGCGCCGCCCTCGCCGGTGGAAAAGGTCTTGGTGGCATGAAAGCTCAGCGTGATGGGCACCGTCTCCGACAGGGGCGCGGGCCGGGTCACCACCTGTTCGAAGGCCGCGGCCGCATCGATGACCACTGGCACGCCGGTGTCGCGCTGAAGCGCCTCGAACCCGGCCATGTCGGGCAGGATGCCATAGGGCGCGACCGCCACGATCAGCCCCGCCTCCGCCAGCCGGGGATGGCGCGCCAGGGCCGCGGGGTCCACGGCCCAGGTCTCGGGGTCGATATCGACGAAATGCGCGCGATAGCCGCAGCGTTCGACGGCCAGCCCCGTGGCCGCGAAGGTGAAGGACGGCAGCAGCGCCAGAGGCCGTTCGGGCGTCGCAAGACCCGCATGGGCGAGAATCGCCACCTCGATCGCCGAGGTCCCCGAGGAGGCGGTGTGCACGCCGTGGCGGGGCGCGTCCATCTCGAGCGCCAGCCGTTCCTCCAGCCGGTTCACCAGCGGGCCGCGATTGGTATAGAGCCTGCGCGCGTCGATCATGCGCAGATAGCCCGCGATCTCGTCGGCTTCCGGCAGTTTCGGCCGGCAGACATAGATGAAGTCTTCGTCAGACATAGCCCGGCCCATCCTCGTGGTATCGGGGCAAAGCCTAGTGCAGCCCCGATGCCGCGCCAAGGGCCCGTCCCGATCGGCGCGCGCCGATCTGCCCGATCTGCCCGCGCCTATCCGAATTCGCCCGCGCGATAGGCGGGAAACCACTCCGTGCCCGGTTTCGACCCCGGCGCACGGGCCGCCGAGAGCCGGTCATAGGCGGCCCGGTCCAGCACGGCGCCGCACAGGAAGGTCGGGCGCGACCGATCCGTCCAGCCGCGCTTGAAATGCCCGATGCCGCCGCCCGCCCCGGCCTCGCCCGCCCCTGACTTTTCCGCGGGCACGCCGCCCAGATTGATGAAGGCCGCGCGGGGCGCGAAATAGTCCTGCGCCGCGGCCATCATCGGGTAGGAGACGGACAGGTCGTAGCCCTCTGGCGCATAGGCGGACAGATGCGCATGGGCCACCTCTGCGTCGAGGTAGTAGAGATCGGCCCCGATCAGCGTCTCCGCGGCCCATGCGGTGACGAGATGCGCCCCCGGCACGGCAAGCTGCGCGGCAAGGCTGTCTGCGTCGAACCGGCGCAGATCGCGGATCCCTTTCTTCTCGGCCAGACCCGCATAGAGTGCGGCGAAGGCGGGCCCGAGGCCCGGATCGGCGGGGCCAGCCTCGATCCGGGCGGGGCCTGCGCGGCGCAGCTTCTTGCGGTGATGTTTCGAGGGCGCGGCAGGCTGGCCCAGATCGATCAGGTAATGATCGCCCAGAGGCCGGCAGAGGCCAAAGATCGCACCAAGCCGGTCTGGCCCCAGAGGGCAGAAGGGATCGGTGACCAGCGTCAGGCTGACAGGATGCGAAACAGGCTCTGTTCCGGCGGAAACGGGTCTTTTCAGTGCCGCGACAGCTGGGCCGAGCGCTGCCCAGTCGGTGCAGGCAAAAAGGGGATATGGTCCCATCAGGTCGGTGTGATCACAGCCCGGGATCGCGCGTTCCAGAACCCATCCGCCGGTCTCGCCAAGGGGCCGCGCGCGCCCGATCCCCGCAAGTGCAGCCGCATAGGCCGCAGCGCGGTAGCCCGCCTCACTCGAAGGCAAAGACATGTTCGGGCTGGCCATCCAGCGCCGCGCCCGGGCCGGCCACCGTCAGCCCCATGCGCAGCCCGTCTCCGCCCTCGGCCATGAAGGTGCGCACCCTGACCGTGACCTCGCCGCCCGCAGGCACCTGAATGGCGGGCACCGGGAAGTAGGATTGATGCCAATGCGTTTCGCGCGCGAAACAGCTTGTCGACAGGGTCTGCCCGTTGCCCATGTCCAGATCGAAATAGCCGATCAGCCCGTGGAAATTGCCCCCCGAGGGATAGGGGTAGGTCAGTTCCGTGGTCAGAAGGTAATCGCGTTCGGTTCCGGTCAGGAAATCGAAGGCTGCCACCTCGCGCTCGGCCACGATGGAGCGCGCGTCGGCTGTGGTGATGTAGCGGCGGGGATGGGCGATGTCGCCGGCCCTCACGGAAGAGAAGTCAAAGCCATAGACAGGCTCTTCCCAGAAGCCGAAGCCCCGGTCGCGATAGAGCTTGCGATCGTCGATCGCCGACAGGAACAATCGCGCCGCCCGCGGCACCACCCGCCCGCCGGGTTTCAGACAGCGCTCGCGCACGCGCACGAAGGCGGCGTAATGCTGCCATTCCTCGATCAGGAACATGCCCTGAAACTCGCCCATCACCACGTCGACGGGGGCACCCGGGTCGAATCGGCCCGCATCGCCCTGCACGATCTCCACGGCATCGAGTCCGTTCTCGCGCGCCAGCCGCGCCGCCCATTCCGCCATCTCGGTCACTTCGAGGCCCCAGGACCGGCCCGCACCGGCCCGCGCGGCCATCATCGCGAGGATCCCCGATCCGGTGCCCACGTCGATCACCCGGTCGCCGGGGCCGACGGCGGCCCGGATCGCGGCGTCGAAGGCGCGGGTCCGGGTGTGGTCGATCAGCATGCCGCGCTGGCTTTTCCAGCCGGCATAGATATCCTGGCTGATCAGCGGTGGATGGGTCTCGTCCTGCGGCTCCAGAAGCCCGTGGGCCTGCATCGCCGCGATGACTTCGGCCGGCAGGCCGGCCTTGTGCAGATCCTCCGGGCTGCGGGCGACGCCGAGCTTCGTCAGGGCACTGAGGCCGTGTTGGGTAAGCCCCAGTTTCTCTGATCTGGTCATCGGTTCTGTCCCCATACGCACAGCTTTCCGCTGCTGCGGCGGTAGCAGCGGGGTTGAAGCCCTGTCAAGGACGGCGCAATGACGGGACAGCGAGATCGAGACGGGGGCGCGCATATGCTCAGGATTGCGGCACAGATCGGCGTGAAGGACGAGGTGGACCTGATCGGGTCCTGCATCGCGCATCTGCGCGGTATCGGCGTGGGGCGCATCTATGTGCAGGACATGGGCTCCTCCGACGGGACAGAGGCCTGGCTGACCGAGAATGCGGGGCCCGATCTCGTCGTGATCCGCAGCGAGGTGACCTGGACGGACGCGGATCTTGCCGCCGCGGTGCACGAAGGCATCGCCCGGTCGCATCGCGACTGGGAGGCCGATTGGCTGATCATGATCGATGCCGACGAATTCGTGCTGCCCGCCACAGGCCGGATCGCTCCGGCGCTGCAGCGCGTCACCGCGCCTCTGGCGATGATCCCGCGCTACAACGTGGCGCTGGGGCCCGGAGGGCTGACCATGCCTCTGCCGCCGGTGCCCGCCGATTACCGTGATATCCTGGTCTATGCCCAGGCCGAGAAATGGTATCGCAAGAAGCTCGAGGCCGATCCCGCGCTGGCCTGGCTGCGTTTCGTGCCGCTGCCCAAGGCCGCCGTCCGGCCCGGTGCCCTAGGCGGGCTGGTGCACGGGATGCATGACGCGCTGGGGCCGGACGGGCAGCCGCTCGAGAGGGTGACGGCCGAGGGGGCGCTGATCGCCCATGTGCCGCTGTCCGATTACGCGCGCTTTGCCCGCAAGGTCGACAACATCGCCGAGACGTTCCGCCAATACGGCGCGGATGAACCAGACCGGTTCGCCTGGCACTGGAAACGCTGGGTCGCCTCGGCCGAGGCCGGCACGCTGAAGGCGGAATATGCGGCAAGCTGCCTCGACGAGAGGCAGATCGCGGCCCTTCGGGAGGAGGGCGTGCTGCGCAGCGTGGCCGAGCTTCTGGACGGACAGGGGGACGGCGCCTAATCTGCCCTCGATCCATGAAGGAGAAGGCCCATGCCCGCCGAGACATCGCCCGTCCGCGACCATCCGCCGGGCCTGCCCTGGGCCGAGGTGTCGCTGACCCCTCTGTCGGCCGGGGATGCGGGCGCCTTTCACCTCTGGCAGAACGATCCGCGCCTGCGGGATCTGACCATGGGCTATCGCTGGCCGATCCAGGAGGCCTCGGTCGAAGAGTGGATCGACGGGCTGCGCCACAAGCAGGACCGGGCCGCCTATGGTATCCGCGCGGGCGGGCAGCTTGCGGGCCTGGTCCATCTGCATGGCATGGATTTTCCCAACCGCGCCTGCGAGCTGGGCATCTTCGTGGCCGGGGCCGAGGGGTTCCGCGGCCCCGACCTGTGCCGTATCGGCGGCGCGCTGCTGATCGATTACGCCTTTTGCGGCTTCAACATGCGCCGCATCACGATCGAGACGCTGGCGCTCAACCAGCCCGTCCGCACCATTGCCGAAAGCCTGGGCTTCCGGCTCGAAGGGACGCGGCGCGCGGCCCATTTCGCCGATGGCGCCTATTGGGATGTCGCGCTTTACGGCATGCTCGCCGAGGAGTTCACGGGCGCCCCCCCGCCCGAGGCCAGCCGGCTCAGCCGGCGGATGCGCAAACCCGGCCCGGACAGCGCCTGACGGGCCCGGACGCCAGGGCGCAGGCCTCCTTCGTGCCGCCCGTTTTTTTGCGTTTTTACCGGGAACGCCCTTTCCATCACCGGGAGCCGGCGTTAGGATACATCCTGTTTTTCTCTGGAAGGCCATCGTGTTAGCACAAGACATCGCCCGACCTGTCGCGGCGGGTTCCGCCGATTTGTGGTCCCGTGTGACCCTCGAACCCCTGCGCGTGGAGGATGCCGGAACCATCTGCCGATGGCAGAACGATCCGCGCCTGCGCGACCTGACCATGGGGTTTCGTTTGCCGATCCAGCACGGCGCCGTGGAGGACTGGATCGTGTCCCTGCGCGACAAGCGCGACAGGGCCGTCTTCGGCGCCTGCCACGATGGCGAACTTGTGGGCCTGTTCCAGCTGTTCGCCATCGACTGGCTGCACCGCAATTGCGAGCTGGGCATCTTTCTCGGCGAGACCCGTGGCCAGCGCGGCCCGGACCTGGCCTGGGTGGCGGGGCTTCTGACCATCGATTACGGGTTCAGCGCGCTCAACCTGAACCGCATCGCGCTCAGGACGCTGGGGATCAACGCCCCGATCGTCCGGCTGGCCGAGAGGGCGGGCTTTCAGCGCGAGGGCATCCTGCGGCGAGACTATTTCGCCGACGGTCAATACTGGGACACGCATCTCTACGCGATGTTTCCCGACGAACTGGCCGTGAGCCTGCCTGACACGGCCAACCGTCTCAGCCGGAAGATGCGCAAGCCGGGGCGCGCGGCCTGAGCGGCCCCGCTCAGCCGGCCCTGGCCTTGGTGGCCTCGCGGTCCGTGGTATCCGCCTCGTCCTCCGAGACGGCCCGGTCCAGGAAATCGCGCTCCTCGATCAGGATCGAGACAAGCGATTCGAGCACCCTGATCCGGTAATCGAGGTCGCGCTTGCGCTCCTCGATCGCCGCGCGATCCTCCGAGACGGTGACGGGCTGGTCGCGCATCTCGATGAAGAGCGGGCTTGTCAGGAATTGCTGGACATGGCGCAGCCGGCCCTGCCGTTCGCGCTGCTCGGACAGCATGTCCTTGAATTCGTGCAGCTCGTCGAGGGGGTTGGCCGGGCCTTTCTCGGCACCCGCCACGCCCGAGGCCTTGCCTGCCAGGATATCGGCCACTGTCGGCTGCCCGGGGGCGTTTTCCGTGTCCGGGACCGGCCCGGGAGCCTTCTTGCGAGGCGGTTGTGCCATTCGGTGTCCTTTTCTGCCTGTGCAAGGGGATAGGCCCTGCCCGGAGCGTGCGCAAGGCTGGCAAACCCTGCCTTCGGGGGGAAAACGGGGCAAAAAGCGGCACAGCGCGCACGGGGTGTTTCATATACGGGCATGAGGGCGGCAATGTGTCGCGAAGTCCGGGGAACCGGACTTGCCATTGCATCGGCCGTCACGCTATTGCCATCAAAGTTGCTCAAAGCCGGGATAAGTCCCGGACCAGAGAAAAGTTTTTGAATATCAAAGGAGATTGATGTGGCCAAACGCGTTCTGATGATCGGCCTGGATGGCGCCACCTTCACGCTGTTCAAGCCGTTGTCGGAACAGGGCGCATTGCCCTTTCTGACCCACATGATCGAGAACGGGACGGCCGCGCAGCTGATGTCGACCCGCAACCCGCTGACGCCGCCGGCCTGGACGTCGATGACCACCGGCGTCAGCCCCGAAGTGCACGGGATCTACGATTTCCTGCGGCCCGCCTACCTGCCCGATGGCAGTGTCTATCTCAAGGTCAACGACCGGCGCATGAACCGCGCCGAGAACGTCTTCCAGATCGCCAATCGCCACGGGCTGCGCGGCACCGCGCTGAATTTCTACGGCTACGCCCCCGCCCCCGAGATCGACGGCTATGTCGTGTCGGGCTTCGTGCCGTGGAAACACCTGCGCCACGGGGTCCATCCCAAGGAATTCTTCGCCGAACTCAAGGCCTCCACCGATTTCGACTATCGCGATCTGGGCATGGATATCGGCGAGGAGAAGAAGGTCGTCCAGGGGCTGGACGCCTCCGAAAACGACGAATGGATCGAGCTTCAGAACGTGCGCGACAAGGCCTGGGCCGATGTCACCTGCCGCCTGATGGCACAGGACCGGACCGAGTTGACGGCGGTCGTCCTCGACGGGCCGGACAAGATCCAGCACCTCTTCTGGCGCTATGTCGACCCCGATTGCGATGCCGGCGCCCCGGGCGAGGAAACCGAGAAGGTCCGCCGCCTTGTCGTCGATTTCTACCGCCGGATGGATGACAATATCCGGGCGATGGTCGAGGCAGCCGGCCCCGACACCAACGTGATCATCACCTCCGATCACGGCTTCGGCCCTACGACCGAGATCTTCTACATCAACCAGTGGCTGGCCGAGCATGGCTACCTGACCTGGGCCGATGCGGCCCAGGCCGACAGCAAGGGCCAGCTGACCGCCGACAAGATCCGCGACCACCTGGGCATGATCGACTGGCGCCGCACGCTCGCCTTCTGCCCCACGCCGTCGTCGAACGCGATCTACCTCAAACCCGACATGGGATCGGGGATCGGGGTGAACCCGGACAATTACATGAATGTCGCGCTGAAGCTGCGCGAACAGCTTCTGGCCTGGAAGGATCCCGACACCGGCACACCGGTCGTCACCGGCGCCGACATGAACAAGATGCGTGGCGTCAATTATGCCGAGCCCTGCCCCGATATCACCCTGCGCCTGCGCGATGGCGGGTTCGTGTCGATCCTGAACAACGACAAGTGCGTCGTCCAGCGCGAGCTGGCCGACGGCACCCACCGGCCCGAGGGCATCTTCGTGGGCTATGGCCCCGATTTCCGCCGCGACGAGACGGTCGATCCGCTGAACCTTCTCGATATCGCGCCGCTGATGCTGGCGCTTCTGGGCCTGCCGGTGCCGAAGAACCTTGAAGGCCGGGTCCCGGTCGAGGTGCTGGAGCCCGGTTTCGAACACCAGCTGGGCGAGGCGAGCCGCACCGGCATCGGTGCCGCGGCGCCCGATGCGAGCGAGCCGTCGGCAGAGGAACGCGAGGTTCTGCTGCGCCAGATGAAGAAGCTCGGTTACATGGATTGAAGGATTTGCCCCGAAACTGAGGACGGCCGGAATTTCCCGGTTCCAGGAGAAATGAGATGCCTGCCCTGACCCAAGAGGACGTGACGCTGAATTACCAGCTGATCGGCCCCGATATCCGGCCCGACGCGCCGCCTGTGTCCCTGATCCACGGGCTGGGGGCCAATATCGCCTTCTGGTATCTGGGCGCGATGCGGCATCTGGGCCGGGATCACACCTTCCTGCTGCATGACCTGCGCGGACATGGCGCCAGCTCGATGCCGGACGAGGGCTATGGCCTGCGGCAGATGGCCGACGATTTCCTGGCGCTTCTCGATCATCTGGGCGTGGACAAGACCCATGTGGTGGGCCATTCCCATGGCGCGCGTGTGGCCCTTCTGTTCGCGATGCTCTACCCGGAGCGGGTCGCGAGCCTCACCGTCGCCGACACGCAGCTGCGCGCGCTGCAACCGCCGATGAAACTGGGCGAATGGCCGCACTGGCCGCAATGGAAGGCCGATCTGATGGCCCGCGGCGTCACGAGTTTTCCGCCCGAGGATGCGATCATCGATTTCAAGCTTCTGGCCGAGCTGGGCCCGCGCAGCGCGGGTGGCCGCGGCGGGCGCAGCATGACCGACGGCCCGGTGGGCGGCGGCGGCCCGCTGGCCGAGGCGATGGGCGAGAGGGCGCGGATGCGCCGGCGCCGACAGGCCGAGGGCATGGGCGGCGAGATGCGCGCCAATGCGACGGGGCCGGGGATCCTGGCCAAGCGCGCGGGCGGGCCCGGACGCCGGATCGACCTGCAATCGCGGCAGATGGGTGACCGGGGCGCCAAGAAATGGGAACGCCTGATGTCCGAGACCCGCGCCCCCGTCGAGATGCATGACGAAAGCCCGATCGAGACATGCCGCCTGCACGGGATGGAGATGCCCGCCCTTCTGATGTTCGGCGAGATGTCCCATTGCGTGCCCACTTCCGACAGGCTTCTGGAGGCGATGCCCAATGCGCGGCGGATCCTCGTGCCCAATGCGGGCCATTTCTTCCCGATCGTGAAACCCCAGACATTCGCGCGCGCGCTGAATTTCTTCCTGCGCCGGGTCAATGCGGGCGAGGTGGTCCCGATGGCCATGAAGGGACAGGAGAGTGCGGCCCAACCCGGCGCACAGGCCGCGATGCCCCGGCTCGAACGGGTCTGGCGCGCGGTGCCGCAGCTCAAGGCGCCGCAGGGCCGGCTGGCCCGCAGGACACGCTGATCATGACCGATGCTCCGGACACCGGCCGCAGGGTCGGTGTTGTCACAGGCGCAACCAGCGGGATCGGCCGCGCCATGGCGCTTGCGCTTGCGGCGCGCGGCGACAGGGTCGTGGCGGTCGGGCGCAGTCCGGAGAAACTGGCCGACCTCGAACAGGAGCTTGCCGAGGCCGGACCGGGCGGGGAGCACCTTGTCCTGGGGCTCGACGTGGCCTCCGAGGCGGACATGGCCGCCTTGCGCGCCACGCTCGAGGGGATCGGTCGGGCGGATCTTCTGGTGGCCTCGGCCGCGGTGGGCCGCAAGCTGGGCGGGCGCAGCTTTCCGCCGCCCACCGCCGAGTTGCCTCTTGGCGACTGGCAGGTGATGATCGACGTGAACCTGCACGGCGTGTTCCTGGCCAACATGGCGGTGCTGCCGCTGATGCGGGCGAAAGGAGACGGCGACATCCTCAATATCGGCTCGTCCACCACGCCGCGGGGCCTGCGCGGCACGGCGCTGGCGCCGGCCTATGCGGCCACGAAATTCGCGCTGGCGCAGTTCGGCCGCGATCTGGATGCGGAAGTGGCCGAAGAGGGCGTGCGGGTGCGCACGATCTTTCCCGGCCCCGTCGAGACGCCGCTGATCAGCGGCACCGCGCTCGACGGTCCCTTCGGCGGCCGGATCGGGGATGAAAGCTTTACCCGGAGCCTTCTGGCGATGCTCGATTTCCCGCGCGACATGGCCCTGCGCGACCCGCATGTCCTGCCGGTGCCGAGCCGGTCGAGACAGAAACGTGGGCGTGTCCCGCGCATCCCCGCAGAAGGAGAGACCTGATGGAAGACCTGAATGCCCGCGTGATCATCATCACCGGTGCGGCCGGCGGCATCGGCAGCGCCGCGGCCCGCGCGCTTGATGCCCGCGGCGCGCGGCTCGTGCTGGTGGACCGCTCCGAGGAGGTGCTGGCCCCGCTCGCGGCCGGGCTTGCGGGCGAGGTGATGATGCTTGCGGCCGATGTCTCGTCCGAGGACGACATGACGCGGATGGCCGAGGCCACGGTCGCCCGGTTCGGCCGGATCGACGGGCTGATCACCTCGGCGGCGATCCTGCGCAAGGGCGAGGGGGTGCGGATGATCTCGCAGACCTCGTTCGACGAATGGCGCAGCATCATCGACGTGAACCTCACGGGCACCTTTCTTGCCAACCGCGCCGTCCTGCCCGCGATGCTCGAGCAGAAACAGGGCGACATCATCAACCTGTCTTCGGTGTCCGGCCGGCAGGGCCGGGCCTTCGACGGGCCCTATTCGGCCTCGAAGGCCGGCATCATCGGCCTGTCGGAAAGCCTGTCCGAAGAGGTGGCCCGCCAGGGCATCCGGGTGCAGACGGTGCTGCCCGATGCGGTCGATACCGGGCTCTGGAGCCAGTCGGGCGGTGTGGCCCTGAAACCCCAGGCCATGCTCGAGCCTGACCGGGTGGCCGAGCTTCTGGTCTATCTTCTGGCGCTGCCGCGCGATACCTACCTTCTCAATCCCGTCATCGTCCCGGTGCCGAGCCGGCGGCGCCAGGCCAAGCAGAAAAGCTGATCCCCCGCCATGACCCCGCTCTCCGCCACCGCGACCCTGCCGCTTCCCGATCCGGCCCCGGTGCGGGGTCTCGCGCGGCGGGATTTCACCCGGATCGCGCGCGGTGGCTTGGGCGACGGGCATAACAGCTTTGCCCATTCCATGGCCTGGTTCAAAGGCCGGCTCTTTCTGGGCACCACCCGGTCGAACCTGTGCATGCTGCGCGTCCAGTCGTCCTATGTGGACACGCCGCTGAAGGTCTGGCCGGTGGATTGCCCCGAAACGCTCGACGGTCTTTACCAGCTGGACCGGTGCAGCCAGATCTGGGCCTTCGATCCGAAGGACGGATCGTGGGAGATGGTCTACCGCGCGCCCATGGTCGAGGGGCGGGACGGCACCATGGTCGCCCGCGAGATCGGCTACCGGTCGATGGCGGTCTATCATGGCCCCGATACCGACGAGCCTGCCCTTTACGTGTCGAGCTGGGCGCCGGGCAAGGCGCCGGGCGGGCTTTTGCTGCGGTCGACCGACGGGAAGACCTTCCAGGAGATCACCCCCTATGGCGTGACCGAGCCGCCGGTCTCGACCACCCGCAGCCTGACCGAATTCCGCGGCCGGATGCATTTCGCGCCCTCCGCGCAGCGCGGCCAGACCGGCGGGCAGCAGAATTCCGGCCGGCCCGTCATCCTGGCGGCGAAAACCCCCGAGGAGGGCGGCTGGGTCGAGGTCAATCCGCCCGGCTTCGGCGATGACGGCAACCTGTCGATCTTCACCCTCGAGGTGGCCAACGGGCAGCTTTATGCCGGCACGCTCAATACGAAGGGCCTGCAGATCTGGGCCACCGACGGCACGCCCGAAGGCGACGGCACCGACCATTACCGCTGGCGGATGATCTGCGACCGGGGCGCGGGGCGCGGGGCGCTGAACCAGGTGGCCGCCTCCATGGCCGAATTCAACGGCGCGCTTTACGTGGGCACGGCGATCCAGGGCGGCGGCATCGACCGGGTCAACCAGGTGGGCCCCGCCGCGGCCGAGATCCTGCGCGTCAATGCCGATGACAGCATCGACCTGATCGTGGGCGAACGCGACGATGCCGATCGCGCGCCCTTGTCGGGGCTCGATGCGGGGTTCGGCCATTTCTTCAACGGCTACATGTGGGCGATGGGCGTGCATGACGGCTGGCTCTATTGCGGCACCTATGACTGGGCGATGACGCTTCGCTGGGCGAAGATGGACAAGGCGCCCACCAAGGTGCAGAAGCTGATGTCCCTCGTGGGGATCGAGACGATGATCGCCGCCGATGGCGGGGCCGATCTGTGGCGCACTGCCGATGGCGAGAACTGGATGCCGGTCGACCGGCGCGGTTTCGGCAACGAATACAACTGGGGCATCCGCAACATCGTCTCCACGCCCGCGGGTCTGATGGTGGGCACGGCCAACGTGTTCGGCCCCAAGGTCGCGGTGCCCGATGGCGACGGCTGGCGTTACGAGGACAATCCCGATGGCGGGCTCGAGGTCTGGCAGGGCGTCCCGTCATCATGAGGGCGCACCTCTGCCGTTGCCGCGTTGCAGCGGGTCGGTTATCACTGGCCCGAAGGTCATATTCGCGCCATGAAAGCGGGCCAGATGTCCCCGTCGGGGCGCGATGGAGCCGGCGGCGCACGTACCGAGTTCGATGACGATATTGGAGCCTGACGGCATTATGACGATGACAGATATTCAGACAGACACGACATACGAACCCTATTCCCAGGACCCCGGCTATATCGAGGCCAATACCGCGCTGGTCGATGCGATCGACCTCGACGGCGTGACCCGCGTGGCGGATCTCGCCTGCGGGACCGGGCTTCTTTCGGGGCTGCTCTACAACCGCAAGAACAGCCTCTCCATCGCCGGGATCGACCTTGATCCCGTGCAGATCGGCATCGCGAAGCGCACCTTCCCGGGCCCCACGCGGCCCGATCTGGCGACGCTGCGCGAAAAGGCCGCGGCGGGTGCGGGGGGGGCCTTCTTCAACGCGGCCTCCGCGATGGAACTGCCCTTCGAGGAGGACGAGATCGACCTCGTCATCATCGGCAATGCCATCCACCTCATGCCCGACCGCGACGCCTTTCTGGCCGAGGTGGCGCGGGTGCTGCGCCCGGGCGGGCAGTTCGTCTTCAACTCGGTCTTCTACGTGGGCACCTTCGCCCCCGGCACCGATGCGGTCTGGACCGAATGGATGAAACAGGCCGTCCTGCGCCTGGGCGAGATCAACGCCGAACGCAAGGAAGCGGGCGAGCCACCCGTGCCGCGGGTCCGCGGCAAGGGCGACCGGGCCTTCCGCAAGGACTGGCTCTCGGGCGAGGGCTGGGCCGAGGCCTGCGCCAAGGCCGGGCTGAACGTCACCTATCGCAACGACCGCCCGGTGCCGATCTCGGCCGAGGGGCTGGCGCTTGTGGGCGCCTATGGCGGGCTCGCCGAGGTGCTGATGTCGGGCTATCCCGTCGAGATCGCCTCGCGCTGCCTGATGGATGCGGCCCCGCGCGCCTTCGACATCATGGGCATCGAGGAAGTGCCGCGCAACTGGCTCGAGATCCGCGCCCTGCGCGCCTGAGCCCGGGCCCGGCCCCAGAGACAAGACAAAAAGGATTGAGAGACATGACCACCAAGCAAGAGATTCAGGACGTTGTCATCGCCACGCTGAACGACACCGTGGCCGATTGGGACCTCGAACTCGAGGAGCCCATCGGGGCCGAGACCACGCTGATCGACGAGCTGGCCTTCGAATCCATCGACATCGTGCAGTTCTGCGTGAACCTCGAACAGGCGCTGGGAAAGAAGGATCTGCCCTTCGAGAAGCTCTTCATCGATGACGGCGCCTATGTGGACGACGTCTCGGTCACCCAGATCACCGAGTTCATCGCGGGCGAATTGCAGGCGGCCTGACGGGACGGTTCCAGGACGGTGCCGGGCCCGGTATCCGGGGCCGGCGTCATTCCACCGGTTCGCGCGGTCTTTGCACTGGCCTGTTGCCCCGACGGCGCCCTTGCGCCGATAAGGGAAGAAAATGCCATCCCTCCCGACGGAATGCCGGACGGGGTGCGTTCAAGTGTCAGGCAGAAGATCAGGTAACGCGAGGCCGATATGACCTTTCCCATGAAGACTCTTGTCTTTTCCGTTCTTGCGCTGGCGCTTGTCGCCTGCCAGGCGCCGTCAAGCACCGAGGCGCAGGGACTGCGCGACCGCATCCAGGACCGGATGGCCGAACGCCGCGCCGACCGCCCGGGCGGCGACGAGGTGGCGGGCGGCGACACGATCACGATCACCGTGAACGGGCAGAGCCGGAATTTCATCGTGGCGGCCCCGTCCTCGGGCCGCGCCTCGAGCGTGGTCATCGTCTTTCATGGCGGCGGCGGCACCGCGGAGCGGACTTTTTCCAACAATTCCATGTCGGACCTTGCCCCTTCAGTGGGCGCGCTGGCGGTCTTTCCCAACGCGATCGACAAGAACTGGACCGACGGGCGCCTCACCACTTCGGGCGGGCCCGATGACGTGGCCTTCGTCCGGGCGATGATCGCGGAGCTTTCGTCACGCTATGGCGTGGATCCGAACCGGGTCTTCGGCACCGGCATTTCCAACGGCGCGATGTTCACCCACAAGCTGGCCTGCGATGCGCCGGGCGTACTGCGGGCGATCGCGCCGGTGGCGGGCAACATCTCCGAGGCGCTTCTGGCCGAGTGCACCCCGTCCTCGGGCACGCCGGTGATGATCTTCAACGGCACCGAGGATCCGCTGATGCCCTATGAGGGCGGACGTCCCGAACTTGACGCGATGCTGCGCAACACCGGCAATACCGCGGGGCAGGACCAGATGGTCTCGACCGTGGGGACGGCCGATTTCTGGGCCGCCCGCAATGGCTGCGGCGCACCCAGCGAAACCGACCTGCCCGACACCGCCAATGACGGCACCTCGGTCACGCGCATCACCTATGGGTGCAGCGGCAACGAGGTGATCCTCTACCGGATCGAGGGGGGCGGGCATACCTGGCCCGGATCGTCGGCCAGCGCGCCGCGCTTTGCCGGGCCGATCAGCCAGGAAATCGACGCGACCGAAGAGATGCTCGGCTTCTTCCGCGATTATGGCCTGTGAGGGGCCGTCACTTGTATTCGAAGTGGTCGCCCGGGCCGAGTGTCTGGGCATAGCCCTCGCGCAGCATCCTGAGCGCGGCCGCGTCGCGCTTGAGATAGGCGTCGAAGAACAGCACCGCGCCCATCGCCACGGCCTGCACATGGCGGACCTCTTCCATGCCGCCGATGGTGGGGCTGACCACCTCGTCGGGGTTGATGTCGTCGACATTGCGCAGGCGGCTGGAAAAGGTGTTGTGATGGGCCCCCTCCAGAACCAGCAGATACTGGTCGGGGGCGGGGGTATAGCGGTAGGGCAGGGTCCGCGTGGCGGGGTCGAATTCGCCGCCCGGGCCCGCGCCGGGGCTGCCTTCGCCCAGGGGCATGCCATCCTCGGTGCCGGTCATGTGAAAGACGGGGATGTCGATCGTGGAATAGGGAAAGGACGGGTCCTGACCCGGCATCATCTGGGTGGGCAGGTTGGGGCTGAGCGCGATGCCTGCCCGCACCCGCGGATCCTTGAAGGGCGTGCCATACATGCCCATCCTCTGGCCCGCCGCCGTCAGCACCGAACGCGCGCCATAGGAATGGCCCGCCATGCCGATCCGCTCCAGATCAAGCTGGCCCGCCAGGGGGCCGTCCGCCGCGTTCATCAGGTGCAGCTGGTCGATCACCACATGCAGGTCGCGAAACCGGTCGGGCGCGTTGCCCGGCTGCTGCATCACCGCGCGCAGGCGCTGCACCACCTCTTCGCGGCTGCGGACGCCCTCGAGAAGGCTGGCATCGCTGCCCGGATGCTGGATGAAGAAGGCGTAATAGCCGTTGCGCGACAGCGCTTCGCCCAGAAACGGCGCCGCATCCCGTGACCCGCCCAGGCCGTGGGAAAAGATCACCACGGGGCGCGGCCCCGGATCGGTGGCATCCTCCGCGTCGTCGGGAGCATAAAGCTTGAAGGGGATGGTGCGCGCCCGCGCCGTGTCGCGGAAGGCGCCTGCGGAGACGGTGCTGTCGCCGGAGGACAGCCCGGAAAAGCCGTCATCGAGATCGTCGAGCGCGGCGCTGACCAGGGGCCTGAACAGCGCGCCCAGAAGGCGCAGGATCAGCCGGATCAGACCCATGGCCGGGCTCCTCCGCCCGGGGGGGCTGGTCCGGCTGCGGGATCAGGCGTCGGACTTGTCAGCGACATATCCTTCGACGACGCCGCCCAGGGTCTTGAAATCGGTGAAATTCTCGGGCCTGAAATCGGCATCCGACAGCTGGATGCCGAAATGCGTCTCCACCCGGGTGACAAGGTCGACAACGGCAAAGCTGTCAAGCTCGAGCCCGTTTTCGAAAAGCGGCGTCTCGGGGCCAAAGCTTTCGGGGTCGATCTTCAGTTCACGGGCGACGAGGGCCACGAGTTCATCCACAATATTGCGAGCCATGAAAAACCTGTTCTGAAAGTTTCATCTGTTCCGGCGCTTCCAGCAGCTGGACGCCCTCGGGATCTAGGGTTCGGCGGGTCTTGTCAACTCTCCTGCATGCGGCAGAGGTGGTTCAGTCCAGAGGATGGGCGGCGGTTTCGCGTTGTGCCTGCGCGCTGAGCGCCCGCCTGTCGACCTTGCCCGAAGGCAGGACAGGCAGCTGGTCTGCAAGGATCAGGCGGTCGGGCACGGCGCGGGCCGGCAATTCGGCGCGGCACAGATCGAGGATCGCCTCGGCATCGGTCATCCCGGGCCGGGTCAGGCTCGCATAGGCCACGAGCCCGATGCCCCGGCGGCTTTGTCCCGCGGCCACGACGGCGGCCATCGCCACGCCGCCTGCGCGGGACAACACGCCTTCGATCTGGCCCATATGCACCAGAAGCCCGTCGCGGTTCACCGCGTGATCGGCCCGGCCGAGGATCTCGACCCGGCCGCCCTCGTGCAGGCGCGCCAGATCGCCGGTGACCCAAGGCTCGGCCGCGGTGACCGCGACCGACCCGTCGCCGCCGCCCGGTTCGGTATAGCCCAGGAGCCCGTCACGCGCGGTCAGCCGCAGGGGCCGTGCGCCTTCGGCGGCGGCATCCGGCGCCTCGTCTGTCAGCGCGAGTTCCAGCCCGTCGATCGGCGTGCCCGCGGTCAGGTGGCGCCAATGGGGGTCCTCGGTGGGCGCGGAGGTGCACATCACCCCCATCTCGGTGGAGCCGTAGAGCGGCACGACGACACCGTGATCGGCCTCGAAGGCGGCGGCCTCCTCTGCCGAAAGCTTGTCGCCCGCCACCACCACCAGCCGCGCCCAGCCCGCCTTGCGCCTGAGCGCCATGATCGACCGGCATTGCGAGGGCACGAGGAACATCACGTTCGGATCGAAGGCCCGCTGCGCCTGAAAGACCACAAGCGGATTTCCGCGCGGCACGAGGTGGATCGCCGCCCCCGCCATCAGGCTCGGGATCAGCCCCGCGCCCAAGCCATACATGTGATGGATGGGCACCGGCAGCATCACCCGGTCGCTTGCGGCCAGCGTCAGCCTGTCTTTCGCCGCAGCGCAATTGCGCAGGAGCGCCTCGGTCCGGTGGACGGCCCATTTCGGGTTGCCGGTCGTGCCCGAGGTGCGCAGATAGACGCGGTCTTCGTTCCGGGGCAGGCCGTCCCTCAGGGGGATGATCTGCATCGATCCCGCACCCTGGCCCGCATCGGGGGGCAGGAGGGCCGCTTCGCAGAAGACGGGCCAGTCGGGCACCTCGTCTTCCCCGGGTCGCGGGATCAGCGCGACGGAGGCCGGGCTGTCGATCAGCCCCGCCAGCATGGCAAGCGCGCCCACCGAACTGTCGAGCGCAAGGCAGAGCCGCGCGCCCTCCAGCCCTTCGGCGGCGATGCGTGCGCGGATATCGGCGGCAAGACGGGCCACCTCGCCCCGGCTCAGGGATATCGCGGGGTCCGACAGCGGCGTGTCGGCGGCCCCGGAAAGAAGCGCATGGGTCATGTCCGGATCCCTTCGTGATGAGCCTGCCTGCCCGGGCGCGCGGTGCCCCCGGGCATGTCGCCGTTACTCTTCGGGGGCGGAGCGGACCATGCGCAGATAGACCTCGCGGTCGGTATCCTCGAAGGCGCGGCGGCCGTGCAGCGCGCGGGAATTGTCGAGAAGCGCGAAATCGCCCGGCTGCCAGTCCAGATCGACGATCAGCTCTTCCTGGATGCGCTTGACCTCGTCCATCAGCTCGGACGGGATCGCCGAGCCATCCTCGAACCAGACGGTCGAGGTTTCGCCCCGGCCCATCTCCATCTGCATGTAGACGGTCAGCAGGTTGTTGATATAGGCCGTGTGCCCGCCCCAGCGCGTCGGCAGGATCGCATGGGTCAGATACTTGGTGCGCATCACCTGCGTGTCCTCGTCATATTCGACCTCGATCCCGTTGCCGGAGGCGAAGGCGATGGCCTCCTTCGGGTCTTCGGTCTGGTAGAGCTTGGACCATTCCTCCTGCTTGTAGACGCGCAGGAACATCAGCCGCTTCTCGTGCAGCAGATCCTTCCATTTCTGCGGCAGGTGGTTGTAGATCCCGGCCCCGTCGCAGGTGGTGGTCTGGCCGTCCGCATCGGCGGGTTTGGCGCAGTAGAACCACAGCATCGCCGGGCGCAGGTCGGTGTAATACATCTCGCCATGCAGCGGCAGGCCGAAGGTGCGCTGCTTCTTGACCCCGTGATCATAGCGAGTCGAGAGGAGCGCCTTGCCCTTGGCCTCGCTGTCGCCCACGGTCTTGCGCACGTAGCCGCCGCCCTTGTAGTTCATGTAATCTGGGTTGATCACGTCGGTGAAGGCGTCGAAATCGTCCTGGTTCTTCGCATAGCCGCGAAACAGCAGCGTGCCGCGCTCCTTCAGCAGGTCGATGACCGCCTGCCGGTCCAGGTCTCGCCAGGTCTCGCCGTTCTCGGCGGCGACGATGGCACCGAAATGATCCTGAATGTGTGTGATCTGCATCTAACTGATATCCTTGCAATCTGCGAAACGGGTTCCGTCCGGGAAACGGGCCGCGGCGCCTATGGGCCGGGGGAGTCGTGCCGGTTTCTCTATCGGAACAAATCGCGCCGAAATTAGGGCATTCCGCCCGCCCTCGTAAAGGCTTTCCGCGGAGGATGCGGTCGGTTTGCCGCATCTTTGTGCCCCGCGCCCCCCGCGCGGCCGCGGTGAGGCCGCGCGCCGTTGACAGGAGGGGGAACGGCACGGATAACGACAGGATATTTCACCCCCGGATGGCCGGGGGACGACGACCCTGATATTTTCAAGAGGGAGCTTGCGCCTTGAGCCAATCCAACGATCATGGCGGCAACATTGCCTGTCTGACCCGGGACAATTGTTCCCAGCTGTTCTTTGTCTATGCCGGTGGCCTGGGCATGGTCGAGGGCATGGGTCCCATGGCCTTCCTGCAGCAATCGGGCATTTCCGATCGCAACGTCGCCTTCGTGCGGGACCCCAACACGCATTACTTCTCGAAGGGGGTAAGCGACGAGCTGCCCGATCTCGACGCGGTTCTCGACTGGCACCAGAGCCATCTCGACGCCAATCCCCATATCGACGAGGTCTATTGCGTGGGCAATTCCTTCGGCGGCTGGTCGGCGCTGTTCTTCGGCTACATGCTGGGGGTCAAGAAGGTCTGGGCGCTGGCGCCGGCGGGGACCTGGGGTCTCAAGCTGCTGCTCGACATGATGGACGATTCCAACGGCGTCACGGAATACGAGGTCTTCTATTCGGCCGAAGAGGAGCGCGACAAGCGCTTTGCCCATGCGCTGAAGGACTACCCCGGCATCCGCCTGCACGAGCGCAACGACCACGGCCACATGATGATCCGCGGCATGATGCAATCGGGCGAATTGCCGACCCTCTTCCCGCCGCTCAAGGGCGCTGCGTGACACGATTTCCCTGAAGGAAATCGGCCCGGAACCTTTCAAAGGTTCCGGGCCCCTGTCCAGCCGGATGTGCCATCGGCCTGCTATCCCCGCCGACTACGGAAGTCTCACACCTCCTCGAGCATCTTCATCCCGAACGCCTCGCGTAGCTGCGCTTCCATGCGGGCGGTGTCGCGGGGGGCGGATTTGGGCTCGAAAAGGCCGCGCGCCTCCCAGGTGGAGGGGTCGAGGCTCACGCCCGTGGCGTTGAGCCAGCGGCCCTCGATCCGGTGCAGGTGCTCGGGGCAGACATCGGCCACCGCGATGCGGAAGAGCGCGATGGCCAGCTCTTCCATCAGCCCCATGTTCTCGTGCTGGTCGGCGATCAGCTCGTCCATCGGCTTGCCGGCGACAAGGTTTCTTTCGCGCATCTCGCGGATCGCGTCGATCTTGAAATAGTCGATGAAATCGAAGGTGACATTGCCCTTCGACATCTTCGCCCAATCGGTAAAGAGCGTGTTCATCTGAAGCGACATGAAGAAGAAGTTGCGCCCCGCCGCACGCACGGCCTTGTGCCTGTCGCTGTCGAGGAAGGCGCCGGAATACATCAGCGGCTGCACCACGGCCCAGCCTGCGGTGATGTCCCAGAACAGCTTGCCCGCCATCGTCGCGGGCTGGCCAAGAAGGTGGTAGTTCACCTGGATCGAGCGGGTCAGCAATTCGCCGATCGAGATGACGAACTTGCTTTTCTCCTCGGCCATGGCGGGGGTCAGCCGGCCCTCCATGTCCTGGCCCACCATCCACGAGATGCAGCAATTGGCAAACGAGATCAGATCCGCGCCGGGGGAATACATCGGGTCGGAAAAGACGCCCGCATCGCCCGTGCAGGCCCAGCGATCGCCCGAGAAGACCTGCCCCGAGGTGTGGCTGTAATTCCGGATCGCGCCGAAATCGATCATCTCGTGGTCGCCCTCCGTCAGGAGACGGGCGAAATGCGGCTCGTGCCGGCCCAGCCATTCCAGCGCCAGTTCGCGCGAGCGGACCTCCTCGAAGGGGTGGTAGTCCTTGGTGGCGACGATCCCGACCGAGGTATGGCCGGTGGCCAGCGGGATGATCCAGACCCAGTAGCCCTTGTCGACCAGATGCGTGGTGGCGTGGAACCGCTTGCCGCCGGGCACGCGGTCGTGCCAGCCGGTCTGGCCGGGCACGGCCCCGTCGATATTGACGATGCCCTCGACGCGGAACCACACCGCGTGATGGTCGGCCTCGCGCTGTTTCGACAGGCCCAGCTGGCGCTGGAGCGTGCGGCGGCGGCCCGAGGCATCGACGACCCAGCGGGCGGTCAGGCTCTGGCGTGCATCGCCGGCCGCGTCATGGTAGTAATCGATCCGGTGCGCGGCCCCGCCCTCGCCCAGGGCGATCTCGTCGATGCGGGCGCCCTCGATCAGGCGCACGCCATCGGCCTCGATCATGCCGCGCAACTCTTCTTCGAAGACGCCGCGGTCGATCTGGTGGGTGGGAATGGTGGCAAAGGTCGACAGGCCGTATTCGGGCCGGGCGGAGAAATCGTTCCTCTGCCCTTCGGGCGCCTGGAAGAAGTAGCGCAGGCCCATCTTGCGGTAATGGCTGCGGTCGAGCATCTCGGCGAGATCCAGCTTGTCGCGCAGGTAATGGGCGGCCAGTTCCACGGTGCTTTCGCCGACCTTGAACCCTGCCTCGGGCAGCGGGCGGGTCAGCTTGTCGATCACGGCGACCGAGACGCCCGGATTTTCGATCCGAAGCTGGCGCGCAAGCGTCAGGCCGGCGAACCCGCCGCCGCAGATCGCCACATCGACATCAACGGGGCCGGGTGCGGGTGTCGGGATCAGGGGCGTTTCGTCGAAAGCCATGTGCGATATCCTCGTGATAATGGCGGCCCTCGGGCCGTGACCGTGCAATGTAGGGTGCAGCTTTAACAGGCGGTCGTGACAACAAGAAGGCGCGAGACCCCCCGAAGGTGCGATTTCATTAGAACCCGGCAAGCTGCGCTGGTAAACAGGGGAAAAGTTAGACTTTCGTGAGATTTAGACAACACCGGATTACCCCACTTGTCCCGGATGCGCCGCAATGCCGCGGTTGTGTTGGAGTCGCGTGGTGAAGTGATTAAGTTATAAGCGCTGCTGGCCGGTAAAGAGCCGCCCGACAGAGGTGACGATGCCGGGCAGCGCGAGTGGAGCATGACATGGCCAAGACAGGGACGCCCTTCGAAAAGGCAGCAAGCGCCTATCGGCGCCCGTGCCTGCGCACCGATCTCAAGCTTGTCTATGAAAACCCCGAAACGGGGAAGGGCCAGGTCCGGATCGTCGATCCGAAATCCGGCCGCCAATACACCTTCAACGAGAAGGAACACGCGCTGTGCCGGCAGGCCGATGGCACGCGCGATCTCGAACAGATCCATGACCGGGTCGCCGGAAGCGAGGCTGCTGCCACCCCGGCCGAGCTTGTCGAATTCTTCCGCCGCCTGCACATCCTGGGCCTGCTGGAGCCCGAAGGCACCGAGGCGCCGCATGCTGCCACCTCCTCGGCTGCGGGCCGGGCCGCGGGGCTGCGCAATCGCCGTCAGGTGCAGCAGGGTCAGGGCGCGGGCATCGGTCCGGGCCGGGGCATGGGGGCCGGGATTGGCCCGGCGATGGGCCGGGGCGCCGGTGCCGGCGGACGTCCCGCCGCGGGCCGTGGCGGAGATGCCACCGAGATGACCGAGGTCGCCAACCGGGTGCGCGCCCGCGCCTCTTCCAGGACCAGGGGGTCCGAAGGGACGGGCACCGGCCCGGAAACCGGCCCTGACACCCCCGCAGAAGGCCAGACGCCCCCGGCTCCGGTTCAGGCCCCGGTTCAGGCCAGACCGGACGCACCGGACACACTGGGCCGGACCGGCCGGGAGACCCGCTCCGATACCCGCTCCGATACTGGGCCCGATACGGGCGTGGCTCCCGAGGCCGGCGCCGTGCCCGAGACGGCCGCTGCACAGGACGCCGCAGCCGGATCACCCGACCGTCCGGCGGACACCGCACCCGCATCTTCGACCGGACCGGGTGGTCGCCTGGGTCGCGGCATGGGCCGCATGGGTCCGGGCCAGTCCGGCCCCGGCCGGCGACCCGGCCAACCCGAGGGCGGCGGCACACCCCGCCGGGGCGAGGCGCAGGCCAGCCTGACGGCCGCGGCCGCCCGGGTGCGCGAGCGTGCCCGCAAACCCGCCGCGGACGCGCCCGAAACCGGCCCGCAGAATGCAGCCGATACCGCGACCGACGCGAAAACCGTCACCGCATCACCGTCCGGCACGTCGTCTTCCGACACGCCTCCTTCCGACACGCCTCCTTCCGATAGCGGGGCGGCATCGGCACAGGGTCCGGCATCCGCTGTGCCGGGACATGCGGAGACGGACGATATCCCGGCCCGGCCCCCGGCCCGCCGGGGCCTTGGCGCCGTGCTCCAGCTGCCGGAGCGCCGCAGGAAGGGGTCGGACAAGGCCCCCTCTGCCGCGTCCGATACCGCCACTCCGCCGTCCGCGTCGCGGCCGGATCTGGGCCGGGTGGCCAGCGTGACCTCCCTGCCGGCCACATCCACGGTGGCTGGCACGGTGGCTGGCACGGTGGCGGGCCCGGTGGCTGGCACGACGGCGCGCGCGGCCGATCCCGATGGCGATCCCGATCAGGCGCCCGAACGCACCGATGACCCCGCCGATGGCGGCACTGCCCCGCCCGCAGGGGATGCGTCCGGCAAGACCGGCGCGGCCCCCGAACCCGATGTGCCCGCCTTCAATTTCTTCGACCCGTCCTTCGACGATGCCGATGGCGGCATGCCCGGACCCGGTGGCATGGGTGGTGGCATGGGCGGCGGCATGATGCGTGGCGGCGGCGGTGGCGGCATGATGCGCGGCGGCGGTGGCGGCGGCATGATGGGCGGCGGCATGGGTGGCATGATGCGCGGCGGTGGCGGCGGCGGCATGATGGGTGGCGGCGGTGCCATGGGCGGCATGATGGGCGGTGGCGGCGGCATGATGGGCGGCGCCATGGGTGGCATGGGCGGCATGATGGGCGGCGGCGGCGGCATGATGCGCGGCGGCATGGGCGGCGGGATGATGGGCGGCGGCATGGGCGGGGCCCCGGGCGGCGCCAGTGCCGGGCCGAAGATGCCGGGCCAGTGGAAATGGTTCAATCCGCAGGGCATCCTGCGGCTGCTTTACGTCCTGTTCTACCCGTTGAAATACGTCCTTTGGGCGATCGTGCCCCTGGTGACGATCGCGGGTCTGTCGATGCTCAACAATATCGACGAGCTGATCGAGGATCTGGGCATCATCCTCACCGATATCAGCTCGATCACGCAATTCGCGGTGGGGCTCTTCATCGTCAACCTCGCCTCGCGGATCGCGCAAGGGGTGGCGATCGTGGCCCATGGCGGCAAGGTGCCCGCCTTCGGCATAGCCCTTGTCCTGGGCGTGCTGCCGCGTTTCTATGTCGACAAGCGCCAGATCGCGGAGCTGGACCGCAAGGGCCAGCTCTGGGGCCATGGATCGCCCCTGCTGGCGCGCCTGATGACCTTTGCCATCGGCATCCTGATCTGGTCCACCAGCCGCGAGACCGGCACCTTCCTGCCGCAGGTGGCGCTGATCTCGGCGCAGTTCGGCCTGATCATGTTCGTGGCCACCTCCTGGCCCCTGATGCTGTCGGACGGGATGCGGTGGCTGTCGACCTATCTCAACGAGCCCAAGCTGGTGCCCAAGGCGCTGATGGCGTTCAAGCATGTCTTCCTGCGCTCGCCCCTGCCGCCGATGATGTCGAAGAAGGACGTGCCCGCGCTGATCTTCTTCGCCATCGGCTCGATCCTGTCGATGACGCTGATCCTGTCGGTGATGGGCCTGGGCGCGCTGATCTTTCTGGAAACCACGCTTGACGGTCTGGGCGTGCTGATCTTCATGGGCATTGTCGTGGCCTTCACGATCTGGGTCCTTGCGCTCTGGGCCTCGGTCACGGCGCAGGGCAAGGCCAAGGGCAATTTCAACAAGGACGCCTTCCGCCAGTTCACCCAAGGCGACAAGCCCACCGCCGATGCGATGCCCGATCTCGACGGGATGGACGAGGAGGCCCTGCCCTCCAAGGCCAAGGTCGTCTGGGGCGTGATCCTTGTCATCCTCGTGGTTCTGGCCTTCCAGCCCTATCAATACGATGCCGGCGGCCAGGTCGTGATCCTGCCCGTCTCCAAGGCGCAGGCCATCGCCCGCGCCGAGGGCGAGATCATCGAGGTGATGGTGGCCGAGGGCGACCAGGTGAGCCGGGGCCAGATCCTGGCGCAGCTGTCGTCCTGGGACCAGGAGCGCCAGGTCGCCGTCACCCGGACCGACCTGAACGCGGCCGAGGCCAACCTCGCCCGCCTGATCGAGGGCGCCTCGCCCGAGGAGATCGAGGTGGCGCGCCGCCAGGTGACCAGCGCCGAGGCGTCGCTGGCCTTTTCGCGCGCCGAATACGAACGCGCCCGCAACCTTGCCGCCACGGGCACCGGCAGTCAGGCGGCGATGGAAAAGGCGCAATCGACGCTCGAGACGGATATCGCGGGCCTCGACGTGGCGCAGGCCAGTCTCGACCTGATCCTGGCCGAGGCCTCGGCCAACGACATCGCCATCGCGCAATCCGAAGTCGACCGGCTGACGCTGGAGCTGCAATTCCAGCGCGACGAACTGGAACGGACCCGGGTTACGGCCCCGATGGACGGCCGGGTCGTGACCGCCAACCTCCAGCTTCTGATCGGGAAATACCTGCGTTCGGGCGATCCGCTCCTCGAGATCGAGAACGCCCAGGTCGTGACGGCGGAAATCGCCGTGCCCGAAAGCGACATCGCGCTGATCGATTCGGGCGATCCGGTGCGCCTGCGGGTAACGGGCCATGCCGATACCGAGATCGTGGGCGAGGTGCAGGCCATCGCACCCGCCGCCGAGGACGAGGGCTATGGCTCCGTCGTCCGCGTGGCCGCGATCTTCGAGAACGGGACCGATTTCCTGCGCTCGGGCATGACCGGCTACGCCAAGATCGACGGCGCCGAAATGCGCGCCTGGGAAGCCTACCTGCGCTCCATCCGCCGGTTCTTCCAGATCGAGGTCTGGAGCTGGATCCCGTGAGGGGGCGCGGGTCGCAGTCTCCGACTTAGCGAGGACTTCAGGAACCTTCGCACCTTCCGGGGCCGGTCCTCTATTTCTGTGCTGGAATATCGGGCGAACATGGCTGCGACTTGCAGTGTCGCCTGCCTCGGAGGATTGATCACGAGGCAGGCACGGCGCTTATGCGCAACAGGAGCGTCGCATCAGGATGGCCTGGGGGTCGCCCCGGATCAGGCGGCCATGGAGTCGGGGTCGCTGATCTGTTCGTCCTCGTCCAGGGCCAGCTTGTCGGCTTCGGAGGTCGCGGCTTCCGCATCGTCCGCTTCGGCCCGGATCGTGCTTTGCAATCCCAGGAGGCTCTTGAGGAATTCGAAGATTCTGGCCATCACCGACAGGTTGCCGTTGCCATTCCCGTGGGTGGGTTCTTCCTCGACCGGTTCTTCGGTGACAGGCTCTTCGATCACGGGGTCCTCGGCAGCCGGTTCTTCTACGACGGGCTCTTCGGCGACAGGTTCTTCCATGATCGGATCCTCTGCAACCGGCTCCTCGATGAGGGGCTCTTCCGTGACCGGTTCTTCGACGATAGGCTCCTCGATCACGGGGTCCTCGGCAACAGGCTCTTCGGGTAGGATGGCAGCGGCCTCGAAGTCATCGGCGTTCGCGCTGATCTCGAGAGCAGTGACAGCTCCGTCGTAGTTGTCCTTGCTCCAGGGATTGCCGAAGGTCAGGTCATATCCGCCGGAATAGGCCATGCCTCCTGTCACTTCGCCGGAGCCGACCACGGCGCCATCGACTACGATCTCCAGGCTGTCACCTGAAAGATGAACGTCGATGTCATGCGAGTCCGTATCATTCAGGCCAGCGCCGGTAGTGGTGAAGTCGAACTGAGTGTCCGAATTGTGGATCGTCACTCTCAACTCGCCGTCTTCCTGGACTGTCAAGTAGAAGCTCAAGTGCAGGCGTAGAATTTCACCAGCATTCTGAGCACTGTCGGCCTGGATGCTAAGGGATATCCGGATGTCATCAGCGCCTTCGATCTCTGAGAAGTGGTCCCTGCTAATTGTCAGTCCTCCGCCAAGGTCAGGCACCTCGATACCGGTGCCGCCGATCTCGGCGACGGAGACGGGCTGGCCCAGATCATAGGCCAGAACCTGCCCTTCGCCGTAGGAGACGAGAACCGGTCCCTGAATGCCCACATCGAAGCTTTGGCTGTCACTCGTCCCATCCGGCAGGGCGACTGTCAGGGTCACCGGGTAGACCCCGCCATCGGGAAAGGCGTGGCTGACTTGAAGGCCTGTGGCTGTCGTGCCGTCGCCAAAATCCCACGTATAGGTCGCGCCCTCGGGCAGGCTCTCGAGGCTCGTAAGTGTCAGGCTGGCATCGAAATGCCGGACCGCGGCGTTGTCGGGGGTCGCCGCAATCTGGAAATGCGCCTCGATCACGCCATCGACTTCGGGAGAAAGTGTTGAAGCGGCTCCAGCGTCCGCCTGTTCGATCACGCCTCCTGGGACTGCCACATAGGCATGAACCCCATCCTCGGGTGCCAGTGTCGAGGTAATGAAGACATCGCCGTAATAGTTCTCGCCGTTTGGATTCTGGTCCTGGACGATGACGTTGCCGGTGACGGTCCAGTCTTCCTGACCGATATCGCCGCTAATCCCGCCGGTGATGTTCTGGGTGATCGTGACGTTGGTTGCATCTTCTGCAACGTTGATCTTGGGGATTTCGACGGCATCATCCAGTCCGTCATCATAGATGCCATCGGCGTGCACAACAGTGTTGTTCTCAATCAGCAGGCCATCCGTTTCACCGACCGTGATGCCGTGGCTACTGGCGTTAACGATAACGTTGTTGGTAATCGTCACGTTCTGGTAATACATCTCCTCACCCGCGGCCCCGGTATCGACAACTTCGTTGCGCATGAAGATGGATTGGGCGGGTGTGCCGTCGCCTATATCGAGAACGTTGTTCTCGATTACGATATTGGTGCTGGGGCTATCCGTGCCATTGGTCCAGAACTGGATCATGTCGGCGTGATCGTCGCTTTCGGGGTTTCCAGCAAAATCATGAATGTAGTTATCAGCTATAACGACGTTGGTCACTTCGGCGAAATTCATGCCATCCATTCGCACGGAATGAACATCGTTGCCGATGACATTAATATTGTCGCTTTCGCCCACGACCAATCCACGCATGAAGCCAAAGATCTCGTTGTCGATGACATCGACATTCGTGCTGCCGCGTATGCTGAGGCCATAGGCCCAGCCATAACCATCGTCGATTTCCGACACGCCCTCGGCCACATCACCGTCAAAAGTACAGTTCACAACAGTGATATTGGAGGAGTCTACAATCTTAAAGGGAAGATAGTAATGGGGGTCTCCTTCAGAAAAGGTATAATCGAAGTAGATCCCGTCGAAGGTTATGTTTTCGGCCTCATTAACTTCCAAGGTAGAGAAAACAGCTGGGTTATCCGGATCCGCCGAAGCGATCGTGACGTTTTCCGGGTAGGTGTAGTCGAACCCACTTTTGCCATTCAGGATGAAGTCTCCATACTCCCCCCCCTCCAGCAGGATCGTTTCGCCACCCGTGCAGGTGGCCAGGGCGTCATACAGTTCTTCGGTCGTTGAGACGTAGATGATGTCGGACATGGGGCGTGCTCTGCTCGAAAGGGTGAATGTCGGGGAAAACTACGGGCGAATTGTGACCTAAACGAGAACCAATTCAGGCAGCCGGGTGGCTGCTTAGCCGGATCGTGCCGAGTGGCGGCTTCCTGCCGGATTTCCGCTGCCAAGGCGGACGTTGAGGGCGATGAAGCTCTGGGCCTGGCGCAGGTGCAGGCCGGCGAGGCTGCGTTCGGCCGCGATCAGGGCCAGATCGGCGGAGATGACGTCGGCTTCGGTGGCCTCGTCGTTTTCCTGCAGGTTTCGTGTGAGCGTCCGGACCTCGCGGTAGAGGCGGCTCGCCTCCGCGGCCGATCCCGTCGCGGTGGCGGCGGCATTGTAGTCGACGAGCGCGTTTTCCACCTCGAGGATCGCCTCGAGAACCGCTGCCTTCCAGTCGGCATGGGCGGCGCGCGCCTCGGCATGGGCGGCCTCGATACTCGCGCGGTTCGCGGAACTCGGCAGGGCCGGAAACTGCACCACGGGGCCGAAGTAATATTCGGTTCCGGGGGCGGCGGCACCCAGAAGGTTGAGGGTGATCGCGCCCGACAGCGACAGCCGGGGATAGAGCGCGGCGCGCGCGGGGCCAAGCCCGGCTACGGCGATGTAGTAGCGCCGTTCGCTGATGCGGATGTCGGGGCGGTTGCGCAGAAGGTCGGCGGGGATGCCTACATCCGGGGTCAGGCGCGGCACGGGCTGATCGTGCAGCGCCCGAAGTTCCGCCATGATCTCTTCGGGCAGGGTGCCGGGCTGTGCCCCGGTCAGCACCGCGATCTCGTTGAGCGCGGCGGCCACGGCGGCCTCGCGGGCGGGCAGCCGGCTCCGGAATTCGGCGAGCCGGGCCTCGGCCTGGGCCGCATCGAGCCGGGTCGCGGATTCGGCCGCGATCTGGCGGCGCACCTGGTCGAGGGCCGCGCGCTGCCGGTCGATCTCGCGCCGTGCCAGTGTCACGAGCCGCTGATCGTGGCGCAGCTGGACATAGGCATTGGCAAGATTGAGCAGCATCAGAAGCTGGGCGGCATCCTCTTCGGCCCGGGCGATCTCGACCCGCCCGTCCGCCGCACGCAACCTGTCGCGGCGGGTGCCGTAAGGGTCGAGCATCCAGTCGAGCCCGATCTCCGCCGTTCCGGCCGGGTCGGGCAGATCGGCGTTCACGCCGCGCAGCTCCGCCTCGGCGCGGGGCGTCAGCGTGGCCGCGCCGGGGACCGCGTTGCGCTCGGCGCGGGCGGCCAGGACCCGTTCGCGCGCGGTGGCGATGTCGAGGTTCTCGGCCAGGGCGCGGCCGATGAGCTGGTCCAGGACCGGATCGTCCAGCCCCTCCCACCAGGCGGCATTGTCCAGCAGGACAGGTGTGCCCGCCATCGCGTTGGCAAAGCCGCCAAGGAACGGAAATTGCGGGGTGGCATAGGGTTCTGACAGGTCACAGCCCGCCAATGCGCCGCAAAGCGCAACAGCGAGTGCACCTGCCGGTGCCGAACGCCTGTCCTGTCGGGTCACTGCTCGCCCGCCTTTCCTCGATCGCCCCGAAAGGGGCACGGGTTCGGTGCGATAGTGTCATTCTGCGCCCGAACCTCTGGTTTTTTGACATATTGCGCTGTTTTTCGTGATTTCGGCAATGAAAAAGACACAAGATCGAACGGATCGGCGGTTTTTCGTATGCGGGCGCGGTTGGCTACTCGCGGAATGTGCGGCGCAGATGGGTCGTGACCGGATGCACCAGATAAGCCAGAACCGAGCGTGAGCCGGTTTGCAGGAACACCTCGACCGGCATGCCCTGGACCAGATCGCGCTGTCCCAGACCGGCCGTGTCCAGCGCGCCAGGTGCCAGTTTCAGGGTGGCGCGGTAGAAGCTTTCCCCGGTGCGTTCATCCTCGATCACGTCGGCAGAGATGGTGGTGACCCGGGCGTCGAGCCGCGGGGCGCTTTGGGGGTTGCGCGAGGCGATGACCACCTGCGCGGCCTGGCCGGGATAGACATCCTCGATGGCGCGCGGATCGACCACGATCTCGAAACTCAGATCCTCGGCGATCGGCACGATCCGGGCCAGCGTCCCGCCCGGGGGCAGCACCTCGCCCTCCGCCGCGATCTTCAGGTCGTGGACCACGCCCGCGACGGGGGCGCGGATCTCGACCCGGTCAAGCTGGGACTGGCGGGTCACGATCTCGAGGATCAGCTCCTCCACCTCGGCGGTGACCTCTCGCAGTTCGGTCACCACGCCTTCCATGAAGGTGCGTTCCTGTTGCAGCGTGGCCAGTTCCTGGTCCCGCCGCGAATTGGAGAGCCGGGCCAGTTCGGCTTGCAGCGCGGCCTGTTCCCCGGCCAAAGCGGCGCGGCGCTGTTCGAGTTCGGACAGCTGGCTTTGCCGCGCCAGCCCTTGCGCGATCAGGTCGGACATGTTCGCAAGGTCGCGGTCGATCAGCGCGATCTGCCGGCCATTGGCCTCGATCTGGCCGGTGACGCCCGCGATCTGGTTGTCGAGCTGGGCCAGCGCTTCGGTCAGCTGATCGCGGCCGCCGGCGAGCGTTGCGGCCCGCGCGGCGAAGATGCGCCGCTCGCCCTCTTCGTGAAGCCCCGTTTCCGGCAGGATGAAGGGCAGGGTCGGATAGACAAAGGCAAGCGTGGCCCATCCGGCCTGTTCGGCCTGAAGACGGGCCCGCCGGGCCAGGGCGGCGGCGAGGCGGCCCTGCGCCATGTCGAGATTGATCTGCAGAAGCGTCGGATCGAGCCGCGCCAGAAGGGCGCCGGCCTCGACGGTCTGCCCTTCGGTGACGGCCAGCTGTTCCACCGTGCCTCCGTCAAGGCTCTGGATCACCCGGGGCTTGCCGGCCAGTGCGACCTGGCCCGTGGCGATGACGGCACCGCTGATCACCGTCAGGCCGGCCCAGAGACCGAGACTGACGACCAGAAGCAGCACGCCGATCCCCGCGATCCTGGCCGGGCGGCGCAGGTCGAGGTTCGGCCCGGCCGGTGCGGCGGCACTCAGGCTCAGGCTCATGCGGGGCGCCTTTCGCGGCGCGGGCCGGCCTGCCGGACGACAGCGGGTTTGCGGCGTCCGGGTCCCTGCGGCTCGGAGGGTGTCTGGGCGGAGGGCGTTGCCGTGGCAGGCATGGTGACAACCCGGGCATCGGTATTCGCGGCGCGGCTGACGGGATCGGCCAGCACCTCGGACTTGTCGCCGAAGACCCGGACCTTGCCGTCATGCAGCACCATCAGCTTGTTCACGGCTTCCAGCGCGCTTGGCCGATGGGCCATCACGATCACGGTGGTGCCGGACTTGCGCAACGCCGCGATGGTGCGGGTCAGTGCGGCATCACCCGCGATGTCGAGGTTGGAATTGGGCTCGTCCAGAACCACGAGCGGTGGCATCCTGTAGACGGCGCGCGCAAGGCCCAGCCGCTGCATCTGGCCGCCCGACAGGACAGGCGGCGCATCGGGGTCGCCGATCCGCGTCGCATATCCCTGCGGGAGCCGCAGGATCATGTCGTGGATGCCGGTCAGCATGGCCGCATCCATGATCGCGGCGTCGGTCGCATCGGGATCGAAGCGGGCGATGTTCTCGCGGATGGTGCCGGGCAGGAAGCTCAGCGATTGCGGCAGGTAGCCCACGATCCGGCCCAGCCTGTCGGCGGGCCACTGGTCGAGCGTGGCCCCTTCGAGCCGGACTTCGCCCGCATCGGGCAGACCCGCCCCCACCAGAAGCCGCGCGAGCGTCGTCTTGCCGCTGGCGCTGTCGCCGACCACGCCCAGCCCGTCGCCGGGCCTCAGCGAGAAGGACACGCCCGACAGGATGCGCGGCGGATCGATGCCGGTGGCCCCGGGGCCCAGCTTCGTCAGGTTGCGCACCGTTATCTGTCCCACGGGGTCGGGCAGGTCGATGCCGGGTGCGCTCGGTTCGGCCGTCGCAAAGGTCGCGTCCAGCCGGCGATGGGCCGCGATCCCCTGTCCGATCCCGCGCCAATGGCCGATCAGCTGGTCGACCGGGGCGAGCGCCCGGCCCGACAGGATCGAGGCGGCGATGATCATGCCCGGGCTGATCTCGCCCCGCAGCACGAGGATCGCGCCCAGCGTCAGGATCGCCGATTGCAGCAGCATCCGGAACCCGCGGCTGACAGAGGCCAGCACTTCGGAGGGGTCACCGCTCGACTGGGTGCTGGCCAGGGCCGCGGCCCGCAGCGCCGCCCAGCGGCGGGTGACGGCGCGGCCCAGCCCCATGGCGACGATCATCTCGCCCCCGTCGCGGCTTTGGGCGGCGAAATTGGCCTCGGCCCGTTCGCGCGCCCGGATGTCGCCCGCCGCCCGCCGCGTCACCGCGCGGTTCGCAAGCGCGATCAGCCCCGCCAGCAGGGCGCCTCCGATGGTCATCCAGCCCAGCCAGGGATGCAGGATGAACAGGACCGCCACGAAGATCGGCATGAAGGGCAGATCGAGAAGCGCGACGAAGCCCGACCCGGACACGAAACGCCGCAATGTCGTCAGATCGCCCGTGGCGCCCGCAGCGCCTGCATCGGCGACATCCTGCCGAGCGGCCTCGATCCCGAGCCCGAAGGCAGGCCCCGCAAGGTCCGCATCGAGGCCGAAGGCCGCGCGCGACAGGAATCGGGCCCGGAGTGCCGTGAAGAGCGTGTAGAATCCGTAGAGCACCACGACGATGGCAAAAAGCCCGGCCAGCGTCTCCATCGACCGGCTCGACAGGACCCGGTCATAGACCTGAAGCATGTAGAGCGATCCGGTCAGAGCGAGCAGGTTGATCAACGCGCTCAGGCCCAGAACGCCCAGAAGAACAGGCCGCCGGCGCCTGATTGCGCGGCGGTAAAGCCCCGGGATGCCCTGCATCTCATCTGTCGGCGGTCGCTGCCCGTGCCGCATCATTTTGTGCCCGTTCGTCTCCGGTATGGCCCATATAGGGTCGGCCTGCTGTGTCCCGCTTCAGCATGTACCGGCCAAGATGGCAAAAGTATGATAATTGATTGTCTCTAGATCGTCGACAATCCTGAACACAAGGCCGTTCCCGCACGACAACCGCCTCCGAAAGACCGCATGTCCTTTTCAGCGGCGCCCGCATGACGGTTCAGCCTGTCTCCTGATCGCAGGGCGGCAACCCGCGCATCAGAGCCTGTCCACCGACGTCCTCAGACCTCGCGCCCTTTTTTGGGGGCCAAGAATGCAGAACGACCTGACGTCCTCAAAGCGCGGAAACAATCCTTGAAAAAGACATCGGTGCGGCGTCTGGATCCCGCGGCCCAGCTCTGGCAGGGTTGACCCAGGGCGGTTGGGGAGAGGATCGAGATGCACAGGCGAAAGATACTTGCCGGCCTCGGCGCCCTGCCCGCATTGAGCGTGCCTGCCCTGCCCACACCCGCCGCCGCCGCAACCCGCGAGGCCAGTCCCGCCACCTTCGCCCAGGTAGTCGAGGAGATGACCGGCGGCGGAGAACTCCTGCTTGCGGGCGGGGATTACGGCAAGGTCCGGATCCAGGGCGAATGGCCCGCCTCCAGCCCGCTCGTCATCCGCTCTCGCGACCCGGCCGATCCGGCTCGCTTTTCCGAGCTGGGCGTGGTCTATTGTCGCCACCTGACGCTTGATGGGCTTGTGTTCGACTACCGCTTCAGCAGGGGAGATGAGCGCTACCACAGGCCGTTCCAGGTCTCACGGAGCCAGCACATCACGATCCGGAACGGGCTCTTTGATGGTGATCTGGCGGGCCCGGGTTCGGTGATTACCCAAGGGTACGGGACCGGCTTTGGCCTGAGCATCCGCGACGCCGAGGAGATAGCGGTTCTCGACAACGAATTCCGCGGCTTTGGCCGCGGTCTTTTGGTCGGCCAGTCCAGCGGGATCATCGTGCGCGGCAACGACCTGCACAGTCTGCGTTCGGACGGAATGAATTTCGCCCAGGTGCAGGATGTCGTGATCGAGGGGAATCACATTCATGATTTTGCCCTGGACATCGACAGCGGCGATCACGCCGACATGATCCAGTTCTGGACCAATGGCACGTCAAAACCGACCCGATCCGTACGGATAAGGGAAAATCTACTCAATGCGGGCCAAGGCTGGAGTACCCAGTCGATCTTCATGCGCAACGAGGAATTCGATACTGGCCGGGCCGGCCCCGAGATGTTCTATCGGGATATCGAGATCGCGGATAATGTCATCCTCAACGCGCATCTTCACGGGATCACAGTGGGTGAGACCCGGGGGCTGACAATCGCCAACAACACGGTGGTGCGGAACGCGCGCGCCGAAGGTCGCGCCGATAATCCCACAGTATGGACGCCGCAGATCCGGGTCGCGCCAGCATCTCAGGATGTAACCATTGCACGTAACGTGACCAGCAAGGTTGCTGGTTTCGAAGATCAGTCCGACTGGCGGGTTGAACAGAACATGTTCGTTCAGGATCGTTTCCGGATGGAGCCGGGATTCTACGGGATGGTTTTCGTGCGGGACGTAATGACGGATCCGACCCGACCCGATGCCTTCCTCCCCCTGCCCGGTGGCCCGCTCGATGGGACGGGGATCGGCGCGACATGGCTCACACCCGGTGTGGCTGGGCCGCCTGACCGGTTCTGATTGCCAATTTGGGAGTATTTTGCCCCGAGTTCTGATGTGTCTTACGCCGTCTGGGGTAGTAACTCATGATCTAAGGATCATGCTCAATCGGCCAGGTTGAGGAGCTTCTCGAGTGCTACATGGCTCGGAGGTTGCGACAGAGTTGGTGCTATCTGTCTGATGCGTTCAACTGGTAGATCCCACCACCGCACCTTCAGCAAAAGCTCGACGATCTCGGGTTCGAAACGGTGCTGAATGAGCCGCGCGGGATTACCTCCCCAGACTTCGTAGGGACCGATCGGTTTGACGACGGTCGAGTTGGCCGCAACCACAGCCCCGTCCGCGATCGTGACACCTGACATGATCGTCACGTCTTCGCCCAACCACACATCATTGCCGATCACCACGTCACCGTTGGTGCGTGGATGGCCAGTGATCCCTTCACCCCCAAGACTGTCCCGAAAGACGTGACCGAAGGGAAACGTGGTGGTGATCCAGTCTGTACGGTGGTTCTCGCCGAGAAAGATCCGCACATCTCGCGCGATTGAACAGAATGTGCCGATCCTGTGGTCTGATCCCCAACATTGGACCGCCCGAAGGCAGAGTTTTCCGGCTTCAATCAGGATGACAGGCTGGTGATGCCCCCCCCGATTTCATCAGCGTGATCGGGGCCTTGTTGCCGTTCCTCCTTGTAGTGCCTACGCCAATCCTCCAACTGAGGAGACAGACGATGAAGAGATCACGGTTCAGCGAAGCTCAGATCAGTAGCATCCTGAAGGAGCACCAGGCGGGCATGAGCGCGTCCGATCTGACGCTGGACAAGCTGATTTTGACGGAAGCGGCAATTGACACCGGATATGTTCTGCGTGTCCCTGTGTTTGCAGGCAACCCAGCGGGAATTTAGAATCATCCGTCCGCCCGGCGGCGGCCCCGGATACTGATCTGGCGCATGAAAAGATGCCGGAAGCGCTGCGCGGTGAGCCAGTTTATGACACGCGTGCGCGGCGCGAAGGGCACGACAGGCCGGACTTCTTCCACCGAGAAGCCAGCTTGCTCAAAAAGTTCCGTGAACAGCGCGGGCGTAAACCAGCGCAGGTGCGTTCGGTCCATGACACCCCGGTCGGTCAACTCCCAACGCCCTTGGACAAGCCGGACAATGACTTTGTACTGGCTGATATTTGGCGATGACGCCAGAACTAGCCCTCCCGGCTTTACTAAGGGTGCTAGGCTTCGCATCACTGCCCAAGGATCAACGAGATGTTCAAGAACCTCGCTAATAATCAATGCGTCGAAGCTTTGGGGGGCAAAGGGCAGCTCGAGTGTCTCTATATTGCCAGTGATCACCTCGGTCAGCTTGCTACGAGCCTCCTCAGCGACATCTGGACTAAGTTCGATACCAACGTAGCGACAACATTTCCGGCGATCCAGTGCCAAAGCACCGGTGTTGCCCCGCGCGCAACCAATCTCCAACACCGCAGCCTCAGGATTGTCCGGCAATTCATCCACATAATCGACACGACACCCCTCGAAATAGGATCCGGGCTTTGCGTCGTATTCCATCACGCTACCAGCAGCCATAGCTCAATCTCTCTCGTATCCAAGCTTCGACGCGATGGACGCGGGTGATGGTTGCCCAGCCACTCCGCCCCTGCCAAAGCGGGCGGTCGCCCATACTCGCCGCGCCCTTTTCAGCAATCGCCGTGTCTGAAGCTGTTCCTCGGTTCTCTGCAACGGCGCATCCGTCTCAGCGATTTCTGTTACCAGCGTCCGTATTGGCAATGCAAAGGCCCATTTTTGCTGCATATAGTGATAGGCCTCGGTGAAGCCCCCGCTAAGAGTTTGTACCGGTCGGCTATTGTGGATCACAGGTGCATGAATGACATATGCGCCGAGCCCGGCCTGCAACGCCATCTGCACGATATCAGTGCCGTAGAGGTGGAAACTCGGCAAGTCTGGGTCGAATGACAATCCGCTGGAGCGCTTGAGGATAAGCAGTACCTCATCCAGGCTGGAGGTTGCGATCGGCGCTCCAAAATTCGCTCCCAACTCCCGGCCCAGACCGGTTGACCAGACATGACCGCAATGTATACCGCCCGGCCCGATACCCATCACTCCTGCAACAGCCCAATTTGGGTCCAAGGTATCAAGTTGGCGAATTCGCTGGGCGAGCAGCGCGTTCCATCCACGCGGCAAATAGACATCCTGGTGTGCAAACACCACAATTTCTGTCTTGGCACTACGTTTGCCGCTGTTATAGGCAGCGCCTGCTGTGGACCACCCACGTTCAACTTGGAGAATTCCTGGATTTTCTACAAAAACAGGGGACGCGGCCAGGTTCTCAGCAAGAATGTCGGACCGGTTGACCGCGGCGACGCAACACCAGTCGATCGAGTTCAGCGCGGTCATCATACTACCTTCTGGTTTTCGGCACGTTACCCGACATCACCATCCGTCATCCGAACACAGCCTACCGCCTGTTCACGGCCAGCATATACCTCACCCACCCCGACGAAAGATACCTAGGAGGCGAGGCTCAAACCAAAGCATGACGCCTAAGGAAACAGGTACCACACTCACAGTATACGCGATCCTTGCAGCTTGCGCATCGACCATCAATGCCACTGCCATCGAGGCGGCAAAACTGACGGCAACAAAGACCAACCAGAAACCGCTGGGCGCGAGCATGCCCCGAGCAACGCGCCGCAACCGAAAAAATGCAACGAATGTCGCTAGCCCTTCCGCAATCGCCGCGGCCGCTGCTACGCCAACCAGGCCAGCGCCAGAAATGATCAGGAAGTAGGCGCCAAAAACGCCGAGACCGCGGACAAGATTGCTCACCATCAGGTTGCGCGTGTCGCCGAAGCTCATCGCGGTCACGATCGGCCAGACCCGGAAGAAGCGCAGCCCCATTGCCAGTGCGAGCCAAGCCACTAAGGCGTCAGGTCCGCCGTACCTGGCCCCAAAAATGAGCCTGGTGATATCCATGCCGATGACTGCAAGTGGCCCAAATACAGCAACCGACGCAGTTGCAACCGCGGCCCCTACAACGGAATGCCGGCGCAGATAACGGTCCTTATCGTGCTTGACCGCGGACAGCCATGGCAAACTCAGTTCACCCGCAACTTTTGCCAAGAACATGAGACCGGCGGTCAACAGCATCGCCGCAGCACTGTAAATTGCCAGATCCGCCACAGATAGACGAGCGCCGACAAGCAGCCGGTCCCCCTGTGACGATAGGATTAGAACCAGACCATTCAGCATCAGAGGCCAACTGAACCCCAGAACCCGTCTGGTGTACTCCTGCCGCCATCCCAACCGAAAGCGCCTCACAGCGACCACGTGAGTCAGAACGGTCTGGACGGTAACCTGCGCGAGGATGCCCCATAACATGGCCCAGTAATTTCCAGAAACCCATGCGTAGGAAGCCGCCACCACAACGCCGACCAGTTGTGAGAGCAACTGGACGCCAAGGTCCGGAGCAAACCTTAGTTCCCGCTGGACGCGCTTGACATCAAGATGAGCGAAGCCCCGGATCAATGGGACAAGTGCTAGTAACTGGTAGGCGAATGTCGCGTCGGGGATGCTGAACAGATGCGCGATCCAAGAGGCCGAGAAAAAGATCAGTGCAGCAACGAGAAAGCCCCGACCGACAAGGATGGTCTGCAGCATGGACTGGAGCGTCTCGTCTTCCCCTTCAGAATCCTGAATGAGAAGCTTTTCAAACCCATGTGCAAACGCCGCCTCCAAAATCGAAAGCGTAACAGCAAAAGTTACTGCCACGCCGAAGTCTTCCGGTGTAACAAGACGCGCAACAATGAGGTTTCGAACCAAGCTGAGAACTTGGCTTAGTGCACTTCCGCCCGATAGCACCATACCGCCGCGCAGTAGTCTTCGGTGTTCACGCACCTTCCCTGCCTCGTTTGTCAAAGTTGATGAGGGCGTCAAGATATAGCCGCTGGAACACTGGCTTTTCCCGCCAGATGAAGCATCCAATAGTTTAAAAAATGAGCTCAGGAAAGTGACCTGCTCCCCAAATTGTCCTCGTTCAAAAGTTAAGGCTATTCCGGGTTGCTCTGCTTCCCAACGCGCCTTTGGCCGTTGTCAGTGTTTCCGCCCTTCGATCAGGGTCGTGTCGCGGAGTTGGTGGAAATTCGAGGGCGGCGTAATCTCCGGGTGACTTTCAACCACCGAACCGGCGGCGGCAACCGCCAGGGAGATCACGCCATGAACCAGAATACCGATACT